>ERZ779861.4141-NODE-4141-length-11147-cov-3.687973_pt1 | contig 11147 bp, 10 predicted proteins | sample MGYA00511558_ERZ779861 | MGnify/ENA primary metagenome ERZ779861 (study PRJEB29588, sample SAMEA2163432) | human gut metagenome | biome: human gut; feature: human-associated habitat; material: faeces | place: Denmark | collected 2008/2010 ... | reverse complement strand
CCCCGTCATTTTTTTACAAAAGGCTGTAACCTGTTTCCGCAGCTGATGCGTTGTATAAGTATCAGAGGTGTTTCCTCAGTGGGGGTCGCAGATTTGTCCTGCGACAAAGCAACGAAATCGAATCATAAGGAGGTTATTGACATGAAAAAGTTCGTTTCCCTTTTCCTTGTTGTGGTGCTATGCCTTTTAACGGTTCCCATGCAGGCATTTGCTTTAGAAAGCGATTTGCACGCAGAAGAACACACACAGGCAGAGCAGACAAGAGGATGCAGTCATCCGGAGATTATTGTCTATGAGACCAATCCTGACGGCTATGTATCCGTTGGCAGTAATGGGCACAAAATGCAATATAAACACAGCGGCATATGCACAAGTTGCAATCAGACTGCATCGATGTATACTTATGGGCATCTTGAGGCGCACGCTACGCCAAGTATCTATGCAGCCGAATGCAATGGGACATGGCAAACGCACCACTATTATTGCCGCCCGTGCGGAGGTAATGAAACAATTAGGCAAATAAGATGCCCCGCTGGACCTCATACGGGAGGCTGCACCGTTCTTCCTGTTTAACTGTTAATCATACTGTGTGGCGTCAAATTCCGTTGGCGCCACACAAAGGAACATTTACAGAGTGATGATAAATATGAAATCTTTCCTTGTTTTGTATAAAAAGAGGCCCTTGTTTCCCATCATGCTCTCGCTGCTGCTATTGTTTGCAGTCTCTCTAAACGTGATTGGAGCAGCCATGTTGGCGAGTGCCCATAGGCAGAGTGTGGGGATCAGCAACGAATACGTTACCATTGCTGTTCCCCCCGATAGAAGGCAGTATACATGGGAGGAGAGGGAAAACGGCATGGCAAAGGATGAACCGAGTATTCCGCACTATTTGGCACACGAGACAGCAATGAAAAGTGGCTTTGTGGAGGATGTAGATTATAGATATATCCTCGGCGCAGAGGTCATGGGAAGTAAGGCTATTTCGTCCGGGTATAGGAACGTGATGGATTATAACGCTTATTTTGACAATCCATGCTACAATATGGCCATTTTTGCGGTCAAATGTGTAAAAAGTGAGATGCCAAGCACGGATAAAGATGCTACCCTAATTGATCCTATCTCCACGGCTTATTATTTGGTTGAAACAGAAATTATCGATGTCATTTCACTCGCGGACGGCTACCCTGACATTTATGATAATACCGCACTGGTCAATGCACATGAGCACGGCGTCGAGGCGCATCAAGTTAAAGCAACCGTCCCGGCTCCGGCAACAATGCGCATATACGGAACGCTGTTTACCCCCAATGGGGAAATCCCGTTTCAGCAAGGGAGGACCTATCTGATCTATGGATTCTATCATGATTATCCTGTCGACACCATTAAAACTCCGACATCGGTTATTACAGGAAGAATTCTGGATTCCGGGCGATATTTCTACCTCCTTGATGAGACAAGAAAATTTTTGCATCTCACCGGGACAGTAGTCACAAGCCCCGATTTCGAAAGGATTTATGACGATGCGCTGCAAGTAAAGCGCGATTATATGGATGATGGCACACCATATTACTATCCGAATGAAGAAATGCTTCCACGCTGGGCAGAATACAGCGGTTCTTGGGAGGAATTTCTCGCAGGCAACGAAGGGCAAGTATGGCGTGAGGAAATCATACCGTTGTGTCATGTCAACCAGAGCAGTGCAACGGTGATTCTTTCAGATAATGTACAGAGTATGTATGTTTTCAACACAGGAATAGCGGGTCTGATAGAGGGACGCTTCTTCGATGCAACAGACTATGCCGAAGGAAGCAATGTCTGCATGGTCAGTGCAGCATACGCGCAATACAATGATTATCAGCTCGGGGATAAGCTTACACTGGACCTCTACGATACCGGATTCTATGCAGGTGATGCCATACCGCGCGGACCATGCCTGCCTGAAGATCGTATGAATGTGACGGGTGAATACGAGATCGTAGGTATCTATTCCGCGCCGGAGTTTTCCCTTGGCGAACAGTTGATTTGTGCAGATACGATTCTTGTGCCAAAAAAATCCGTCCCCGGAAATGAAAGCTTTGGAAGCATTCCGGTTAACCGGTTGATGACCTCATTGATTTTGAAAAACGGGACAAAAGAACAGTTCCTTGCATATATGGATCGGGCAGGACAGAAAGATGCTTATCTGTGTTTCGATCAAAGCTTCCGTGCTGCCGAGATTAGCTTGGACGCTGTGCTTCAAAATGGACGGCAGCTCCTTTGGACTGGCGTTGCTGCATTGATCGTTGCATCTGCTCTTGCACATTTCCTCACGATGCGGCGCTTTGCACCATCGGCTAAGACCATGCGTATACTCGGCATCGACCGCAAAGTCGTGACCAGACAAGCGTTGGGAGCTTTCCTTACGATCGATGCATTGGCCGTCATTCTTGGCGCAGGTCTTTCTGCTGTACTGTTCTCAATAATCACGGAAAAAGCACTTGCACGCGCCCTTGCCCCCGATCCGCTTGCAATCATTGGCTCTGCTACTGCGGCGTTTCTACTGCTTGCTTCATCGTCATTGCTGTGTGCAAAACTGCTTTCAAATATACCCCTTATGCAAACTGGAAGGAACAGGAGAAGCCAAAGATGAGTATGTGGCAAGCGATAAGCTCCGCAATGATGCGGCGAAAACGCTGGACAATCCTTCTAATACTTATAGCATTGCTTGAAACTGGAGCAGCTATGGTACTCTGTATGCTGGCGGCACGGCAGGAATCTGCGCTGGAGAAAACAATCGACAACACGGTGATTCCCTGCGTGGTGACGGACGCATACGGGCTGAATCAGGACAACCTGCATATGGCTACAGGTTTCGTAGATTTGCTGTGCGGGCTTAGACACGAGAGGGGTTACTATCAGGACGAATATGTCGAAAACGTGCGGGCAAAGGCCAGCATCAAGCTGATCAATCCGAAAGGATACACGATGGTCTGCCTCCTGACCCCTGACTCCGACTACACCCTGACTGCGGCTGGCGGTGGAAGCATAACACTGTTCGATGGGTGGGATGCTTCCGTGTTTTCCGGCGATTCGAAGGTGTGCGTAATCCCATGGCAGCTTGCCGGCGATGGCGAATACATAGAAATCGACAACGGTAACTTTTCCGTGAATCTGCGGGTCATAGGTACACATACAGGGCCGGCAAACAACATTTACTGCCCGTTCCATGCCATGGACTTCCATGACGGACAAAGCTATATGGTTACGGCTGACGCCTGCTCCTTCGACATCAAGGATGCACGCCGCCTTGATGAGGCAAAGGCGGCACTCTATGAGGTATTTGCGGATCTGAGCACCGTCGATCAATCGGGTATCCGGCCTGCATTTGCCGTTAGGATAAATGACGATATTCTCCGCAATACATTGGAGGAAATACGCGGAAACATTAGAACGCTGCATTTGCTGGTCCCGGTGCTTTTGTTTATAGAAGGGGCTGTAAGCTTCTTCGCTGCGTATCTTTCTACCCAAAGTCGACTGCGGGAATATGCCGTGATGCGCTGCCTCGGTATGACGCGCGGGAGAATTTTCCGCTTGACGTTCTGCGAGTATTTTACGCTCGCAATTGTGGGAGCAGCTTTCGGAACTGTCACCGGAATTGCAATCACCGGAACGCTTTCACCCCAAATGCTGCTGTACGGAGCCGGTGCAGTCTCCGCATTTATGATTGGAACCTCAATGTCCATCTCTCGTATCACGCGGATAAATGTAATGATGCTTATGAAAACGGAGGAATAGAAGATGGAGAGTCTCCTTGTAAAGGATGTAACCTACAGTTACCGCAACAAGTATCAGACAGTGCACGCGCTGAGTGGCGTCAGCGTCGAATTCAAGCCGGGCAAAATGTACGCTATCATTGGCGCTTCAGGCTGCGGAAAGACAACCTTCCTTTCGCTGTTGGCAGGACTCGACGTGCCTGAAACCGGAAGCATCAAATGGGCTGGCGAAGCAACCGCCACAATGGATCGTGACCGCTACCGGCGGGAAAGCGTTTCGGTGATCTATCAGAACTTCAATTTGTTCCAACACCTTACCGCACTGGAAAATGCCGCCTATCCGCTGTATATGAGGAATATGCAGAAAAAAGCAGCTGAATCGGAAGCAAGAGAAAAGCTTTTTGCAGTAGGTCTTAACGAGGAGCACTTCAACCGGCTGCCTAATATGCTCTCCGGCGGCGAGCAGCAGCGCGTGGCGATTGCAAGGGCACTTGTTTCTGGCAGCCGGATCATTCTTGCAGATGAGCCCACAGGCAACCTTGACAGCGAAAACGGCAGGAACATCGTGGAGATATTGAAGCGTCTTGCTTACGAGGAGGGCTGCTGCGTGGTGATTGTGACGCACGACCCCGCTGTGGCAGCAGAGGCGGACATTACGGTAAAAATGCAGGATGGCAGGCTGGCAGAATGATAGGCCTACCGAGCACCCGTAATTTTTACAAAAAGCTGTAACCTGTTTCCGCAGCTGATGCGTTGTATATATAGATAGGCAACGTAGCATGGTTGCTGTTTTGCAAAGGTGTACCAAGACAATACATGGAGGAGGAAGTGTATATGCTCAAAAAGAGAAGAATTCTACCCAGCCTTATAATCGCCATTATCCTGATACTTAGTTCATCAACAAGTGCGTTTGCCGTTTTCTCATATGAACCGAAATTCAATAATACTATAACAGCGAACAGCGTTGCATCTATTTCGGATGGCGGATTGTTGACCATAACCAACAAATATCAAGGTATTAAGGGGACGACAACCAAAGGTGAAATTACAACATATGTCGAGAAGAAAACGATGGGATTCTTCTGGACGCGAGTTGATATTGGACAACCTGACAACCAATGGCATGATGTTATATACAACTACATGTATATCGGTGATCATACGTTCCAATTGGCTTCTCACGGCACCTACCGAATTACAGTCATCTATGTAATTTCTGGTACAGGCGGAGATCCGGACACTATTACTCGAACAACAACGAAAACGTATTAGTATCAGTAGAATACCAAATTCCTATCTATCCCTCAGTGCTTACATCATCGTAGAAAGGAGTTTTGCGTGAAAAACAAATATGTTGTAGCCATGACCGGGTTGGTGGCTGCGCTGTTGCTGTTAGGAGCGACAACAGTTTTTGCCGCCATGTCGCCGAACTATGCGACAAACTCCCACGAAGATATGTCCATTTACTACTATGGATATGTTCAGTGTCAACCATCATATGTCGAAAATGAAAACCACGCTGCGCGCGGTTACATCCGTTATTGGCGTTATGATTTACAGGGAAATATTGTGAACGATACAGGGAGGCTTTATACCGCTTATGGGAACGGTCCCAATGACGGACGTATCTTGAGCCGAAGCCATACCTATACGGACTCCATTATTCCCAACCCCCATAAGACACAGTTCAGATACGGATTTGATTGGGTTCCTCATGGGTCCGGCATCTGGCCTGTGAATGCTCCACCAGTTGTCGAATAGCACTTTAGAACTATACACTTGATGTAAGCACTGAGGGATACATACGAATCGAAAACGGAGGGTTATTATGGGAAAAAGAAAGGGAGAATGGCTGTCGTTTATGGCGCTGCTTCTGGTGTTCATGCTAACAACCTTGTTCTTTTATATGGTTTATACTATGCACTATGATTCCGCATCCGATGATTTTACCGGGTTTACCGTGTTCGACTATCAAAGTGAACCTGGCGCACAGGTAAGGACAAAGCTTGGAACGCTGCGGGAGGATTTGGACGACTGGGCAAGACGAAATCAAGCTGTAGTTTTCTACAAGGGCTTTTCGTCTGCCGGAATTGCCGCCTTGGACTATGCGGGATGGTTCCAAAGAACCTGGCATACGCCCTTTGATGGCCGGGAAGCCAAGACCGCCCTCATCCAAAAAGAAAATGGAAACCTGTACACTTATACGGAGGGCGATACGCTGTTTCCCGGAACGTATAACTATCACATTCTCGGGGAGTTTGATGGAAACCGCTCCCCCACCTTCCAAGGTGACGCATTCTTTTATTATCCGCTGATGGATATTACCGATTTGCAGGGTCTGCTGTTCACAAACGTAGACAGCGGCGAGAGCCTTTCCGAATTAACAAGCATAGTCGAGAAAACCGGCAGGAGTATCGAATATCAGACCTACACCGACAGCAATTTGAATATCCTTGAAGTCCTGAAAAAGATGTTTATGGATGATTTCGTGTCCCGGTCTTTGCTGTTTGCCTTCCTCGGGCTGGTGTTCTGCGCCGTATTCGCAATGTCCATGATGTATCGGGAAAGCAACCGCTTCATGGTCATACACCACTTGTATGGCGCGGCCTATGCATACCTATTTGTAAGGCTTCTGCTTCGCCTGATGTGCATCGCGGTATTGGGAACGGGCCTTGGATATATCCTCGGACGAACGCAGCTTTACTTAATACATAGAGCGGCGTATCTGAATGTTGCCGTATTAAGCGGCGTATGCAATACCTTGTTTATATGCGCGGTTCATACGATATGTTTCCTAAGTTGGCAGCGAAAGCATTGCGGAATGGAGGGGCGTTACTGATATGGTATGGAAGCAGATACTCAAAGACCTCCGAAAGGAATGGGCATGGGCCTTTTTTTACACCGTTGTGGCGACGATGATCGCCATGGCGATTCTGTATCTTTCAGTGAGCTTTTCCTCGGTGCAGAGGCAGTCAGCGGCCATTCGCTCCTTTATCCGTCAGAACGTGGTCATGTTTCAGATGAAAACCGTACAGATGGAGCCAAACCCGGAGGGCGCTGCGTCCGCAAACAGACAGCAGAAAAATCCCGATGCTGTTTTGGATTATTTGCAGCATAGCCTGTCCGCAGACGGGAAGGCCGGCAGCTTTGTCTTTGTTGGCAACGACGGCTATGTGGACAAAAAATATACACAGATACTGATCCTTTTCGGGCAGTACAGCACTCTGGCAGGGCTGCACTATGACGGGGATATGGCGCTCTTTGTTCCCGAAGCTCACCGTGAAGATGCAGGCGGCAGCGTTACGATATCGGGCAGGGAAATAGAGACTGTTGCCAATGCAGGAGTGCAATTTGATCTGTTCCATCCGCTGCATTACATAGAGCCGGACAATCCCCTGCTGTCCGACACCCTGATCCTTTGCACCAGGGACTTTCAAGCGGTCAATAAGATGTTTCCGTGGTGGGGGTTGAGCGGCGAGGTCTTTGGACGAATGGTTCTCGTAGATCCGTCCGATGCAGAAATTGAACAGCTCCAAAAATTGTTCTACGAGCAGAAAGGAATCCTGTATACAGGAATCTCCACAGAGGCTTTTACGCAGATAACCACCTCTGCTTCGATCCGCGCCCACAGACTGTATATTCTGTTTTATCTTTTGTCTGGCGCTCTGCTGGTCATTCTTCTGATCTGCAATATCATTCGCATCATTGAAACCCATGTGGCAGAGTACACGGTGCACCACCTTTACGGTGCTCCGATCCGTACCATTCAGAGGCGGGTGGGCGGCTTCGTGCTGGTGCTGCATATCCTTCCAATCATCGGGATCGTATTTGTCATGTTCCGAAACGAAATGGCGCTGTGGTATGTTTTGCCGCTGTGCATGGCATTTGTTACCGGCTTGTGCCGGTTTGCGGCCGTGTACGCCGGAAAACGAATCGGGACAATGAATAGCTTGCAGAATCTAAGGAGGGACTACTGATGGCTTTATTATCTGTTCAAAATGTCAGCAAAACATTCAAGGACCACGACTACCGGGTTCATGCCGTCAGAAATGCTTCGCTGGAGGTTCATCGGGGCGAGATGATCGCCATCATCGGTCCCTCGGGAAGTGGAAAAACCACGCTTCTGAACCTAATGGGCATAGTTGTTGCGCCCGATTCCGGCGAGGTATATGTGGACGGGCAAAAGGCAAGCGATATGAGTGACGCCGTGCGATGCAGGATACGCAACCAATACTTCGGATACATCGTGCAGGACTTCGCCCTGATCGAGGAGGATACCTCCATGCAGAATATTCTTGCTCCAACGCTTTACAGCAAGCATAAAAAGAGTTCAAGGGAGTATCGGGAGATCATCAACGGCATGGCGGAGAAATTGCAGATTGCGGATAAGCTGAAAAGCACCGTAAAGCATCTGTCGGGCGGCGAACGGCAGCGGGTTGCCATCATTCGCAGCATGGTCAATGACCAGAAAATCATACTGGCGGATGAGCCGACCGGGTCGCTGGACAAGGACAATTCTGCCATCGTGATCCATTGCCTGCGGGAGCTGGCTCACGAGCTGCAAAGAGCCGTGGTGATCGTGACACATGATCCGGATGTTGCACGGCAGTGCGACAGGACGTTTCTTCTGGCCGACGGCAGCCTGACCCCGTGTGCATTGTAGCTTGCGAGGCTTTGGCAAGCAAGGTCTTTTGGAGCCAAAAGACACCAGGCGGAGACTCTGACGAGTCGCCGCCTTTTGCTGTGCGCCCGGTGAGCGCACGTGGTGAGCGCACGTTCTGTAGGGTGAAAGTCCCGAAGTCGCCCGGTAGCGGGAAGATTTAGCCAAAGGCAAGGGTGTCCGTCGTGAGGCGGAATCTGAAGAAAGCCGGATTTTAGGGGTTGAAAGGTCCCCTGATGGGCAAAACTCTGGCCTGACGAACAGAAATCGCATACAAGGCCGTAAATGAGGGTGAGTTTGCAGCACAAAACAAAGCCCAGTAGCTACACGGAATCGACTTTAAGAAAAAGACGATTACCATCCGCCATACAGTCACACAGCTGACCATTGACGGCAAGAGCAAGATCATCCAGAAGGATCGCACAAAGACGAAGTCCAGCTACCGCAGTCTGCCCCTTGTCCCGCCGTTTGAGGAACTGCTGCATCGCCTGAAAGCAAAGCAGGAGCAAAACCGCAAGCTGTGCGGACGGGCGTACTGCACAAAGTACACCGACTATATCTATGTCAATGAGATCGGGGAACTGGTCAAGCCGGGCTATCTCACACAACACTTTCCCTATATTCTGGAGAAAAACGGACTGCGGAAGATACGCTATCACGATCTCCGACATAGCTGTGCGAGCCTTTTGTACGCCAATGGGGTCAGCTTGAAAGAAATTCAGGAATGGTTGGGGCACAGTGATATTTCGACCACCTCAAACATTTACACGCACCTGAATTTCAACTCGAAGATTGCGTCTGCCAATGCGATTTTGGGCGTATATCCCTCCGCATGATACTTTATGTCCCTCCGATGTCCCTCCTAAAATCAGCCTGCAAACGGCAAATATGATGATGCGGGAGGGACAGTACATAAGCGCACAGAGCATAAAGAAAAGCCCGCAAACCCAGCCGTATCAAGGGTTTGCGAGCCTTCAAAGTGTGGTGCCGGTGGCGGGGGTCGAACCCGCACGGGTTATTAGCCCAACGGATTTTGAGTTATTTGCTCCACACGGAACACAGACGAACTCAGCCCCCTGTGGAGGTCGTTGACGGACACCAAAAGCCTTGCAAATACTACTGTTTTTGAAGCTGATGTGCAAAAAAGCTCCGCTTCGTCTGCCATTTCCGTTCTGTTCAATTTGGACGGAAATTTTGGATTTTGGAGGGACATCGGAGGGATGTGATCCACAAACGGAGCGCAACAGCACACGCAGTAGATTCATCAATTACAAACACATTATAGCGTATTTCTCTGCCATTGACAACACACTTTCCGAAAAAGAGGTATCGCTATGAGAACGCGCGCACACTATGAAAAACTTTTTGCTGCCTATCCTGATGTTGTCACTCTGCCTGAATTTCAAGCTATGCTGGGCGGTATCGGTGACAGCACAGCCCGAAAAATAATGCGGGCAAATAAGGTCAAACACTTTTATATCAGATGTACATACCTTATACCCAAAGCCTGCGTGATCGATTATGTGCTGAGCGAGGATTATGCGGGATACAGTAAGACACTCAAAGCGAGGGTTTGATCTTTAAGCCATTTGCAGAAATGCAGGTGGCTTTTTTCATACCCGTACATAGCCGTCTGTCTTGCACAAAAGCATCGCAGGCGGCTAAATCTATGTAAAGGAGGAACCTGTTATGGCGAAAACAAAAGTGATTTCTGTGGCAAACCAGAAGGGCGGCGTTGGGAAAAGCACCAGCGTGTACTGCATCGGCGCAGGGCTGGCCATGGAAGGCAAGAAAGTCCTACTGATGGATGTTGACCCGCAGGGTGATCTGACCAAGATGCTGGGACTTCGCAAGCCTCATGAACTGCCCCAAACGCTGGGCAATGTGATGAATGATGTGATTGGCGGCATTCCACCTAATGGACACACGGAAATCAGGCACCATCCCGAAGGCTTTGATTTTGTGCCGGGAAATCGTTCCCTGACCGCGGTGGAAACCGGCCTGGTGAATGTCATGAGCCGTGAGACGGTGCTGCGGCAGTATGTGGACAGCGTCAAGCAGAACTATGACTATGTGCTGCTTGACTGCCGCCCTTCCCTGGGAATGCTGGTTATCAATGCGCTGGCAGCTTCGGACTATGTACTTGTCCCGGTTCAGGCGGATTACCTGGCCGCTGAGGACATGACGGAGCTTGTGGGTACGGTGCAGCAAATCAAGCGGCAAATCCATCCCAGGCTGAAAATCGGCGGTGTATTTCTGACCATGGCCAATGAAACCAACTTCCGTAAGGATGTGGTCAAGTCGGTTCGGGAGAGCTATGGACGACATCTGCCCATCCTGAATGCCGTTATTCCGGCAACGGTGCGGCTGGCAGAGATCAGCACAGCAGATAAGAGCATCGAAATGCCGAATGACGTAAAAAGTTTAGCACATACGAGATGGAATTGCAAGTACCATATAGTGTTTGCTCCGAAGTACCGGCGGAAAGAATTTTATGGAGAGAAGAGGGCGGCGATAGGAAAAATACTCAGACAGCTATGCGAATGGAAGGGAATAGAGATAATAGAAGCGGAGATGTGCCCAGACCATGTGCATATGCTGATAAGTATACCGCCAAAGATCGCGGTGTCGTCGTTCATGGGATATTTGAAAGGGAAGAGTAGCGTAATGCTATACGAGCAATTTGGAGAGATGAAATACAAATATCGGAATAGAGAATTTTGGTGCCGAGGATA
>ERZ779861.4136-NODE-4136-length-11169-cov-3.071531_pt1 | contig 11169 bp, 6 predicted proteins | sample MGYA00511558_ERZ779861 | MGnify/ENA primary metagenome ERZ779861 (study PRJEB29588, sample SAMEA2163432) | human gut metagenome | biome: human gut; feature: human-associated habitat; material: faeces | place: Denmark | collected 2008/2010 ... | reverse complement strand
TGGACACGCTCGTATTTCTTTGCCCCGAAATTGAAACCGACAATCGGCTGCATTCCCTGCGCGATCCCGATAATCAGCATCACCAAAAGCATTCCGACACTGGTGATAATGCCGTTTGCCCCCAATGCCAAGTCTCCCCCATGCTGTTTGAGTGCATAGTTCTGGATCACCACCACCAAACTTCCCGCCAACTGCATGGCAAAAGGCGAAACACCGATCGTCAGGATATTCCATACCACATGCTTTTCCAGCTTGAACGTCCCTTTATGGAAACGGACGATACTGTCTTTCTGGACAAAATGGTTCATGACAAAAAGAGTGCAGAGCAGCATCGAGATGATCGTCGCGATGGCAGCTCCCTTAATCCCCATATCCAGCCAGAAAATGAAAATAGGATCGAGTATCACATTGGTTATCGCCCCGATCAGCATGGTAAACATTGCTTTCTTCGGATAGCCGGAAGCACGCATGACAGCGTTGAAGCCAAAACTGAGGGAGGTCAGGAGCGTCCCCGGAACCACGATATTCAGATAGTCCTGCGCATACGGGATGGTCTGTTCGCTTCCCCCGAAAGCCAGTAATAAATCTTTCATCCAGATCATGCAGGGAACTACTGTCGCAAGCGTTATGATGAATGTCAAGGTGAAAGCATTCCCCAATACCTTTTCCGCCATCTCATTCTCCCTTCGTCCCAGATAGATGGAGACACGCGTCGCAGCCCCCGCCCCGATGAGCATTCCGAACGCCTGGAGGAACAACAGAATAGGGAATGTCAGCGTCAATCCTGCCATTGCCAGCGGACCGACTCCCTGACCGATAAAGATACGGTCGACAATATTATAAAGAGCATTCACCATTGTACCGATCACTGCCGGCATCGCATAATGCAACAACAACCGGCCGATCCTCTCATGCTCCAGCCGCCATGTTATTTCGTTTGCCATATTTATTCCTTTTAATCTTAAACAAAACTTTTATTTCCTACCGGGAAAATTTATTGTCATAAGCGAGAAACGTTGTTTCCATGTCCATAAAAACTTTTTCTCATGCCGATAAGAGAGACAAGCTCCGCCACCGTCCGGAGTTCTTCCTTGCAGCCCTCAGGGAAAGCCACAACCAGTTCATGCGGGCTCTTGCAAGTGATATTCAACTGCCCTTCCTTTACGGGCGAAGGACGGTAACCATTACGGATCAGAGCATTCCCTACCCAATAAGAAGTCAGAAAGTCGCCTTCCACACCGATGGGTGACGTAGGAGCTTCCGTATTCAGCTTTCCGGTTGCCGGATCGAATACGATTCCCTCCTTACCGAAAAAAGATTCAAAAGCTCCACTCATAATCAGGTCTTCGGGAGTTCCGCAAGCCATCGGACGTCCTTTCTCCTGTAGCCAGAGGCAATCCCCCATTTGGATAGCCAGGTCCAGGTCGTGAGTAGAAAGCAGAACCGCTTTCTCTTGCTCGACTGCCAGGCGATGCAACAAAACCATTGTTTCGATACGGCTGGTCACATCCAGAAAGGCGGTCGGTTCGTCCAACAGGATAATCGGGCACTGTTGGGCAAGCGCCTTGGCAATCATAGCCTTCTGCCGTTCACCGTCACTTAGCTCCGAGACATAGTTATTGGCTTTATGAGCTATGCCGGCAGCTTCAAGCGATTGCTCGATGATAACATGATCCCGCTTCTTCAACTGTCCGAAAAAGCCGGTATAAGGATGCCTGCCCAACGAAACCAGTTCATAGACGGTAATTCCTCCTGCATTAGTCTTTTCTGTCAGTACAACACCGACAGTCAAGGAAAAGTTTGCCTGCGAATAACCGGAAAGAGGCTTCCCCATCAAACGTATTTCCCCTCCGAGTGGAGGCTGAAAACCACAAAGCGTACGAAGCAGCGTCGATTTACCGGCACCGTTCAGTCCCAACAAACAAGTCACCTCGCCCGAAACGAGTTGCAGGTTCAAATCCTCATGGACCACTTTCCGCTTACCGCCTTTCAGCAGGTAACCGATACAAAGTCCTTTTGTTTCTATTGCAGCTACTTTTGTCATATATCGGTCAGTCAAAGTATTGGATGTTTTTCCGGTTCACAATTACATAAATGATGACAGGCGCGCCGAGCATCGGAGTCACGGCATTCAGCGGCAATATGTTATGCGTACCCGGCAATACCATCAACAGATTACAAAGCAACGCGATGCAAGAACCGGTCAGCAACGTTACAGGAACCAGCATCTTATGATTGGATGAGCCCAACATCAAACGTGCGACATGCGGGACCGCCAGCCCGATAAAGGAGATCGGCCCGCAAAAGGCAGTCGTAGTCGCAGTAAGCAATCCCGTACACAACAGGATCAGAATACGCGTCCGCCTGATCTTGATTCCTAAATTGGCAGCATACATTTCTCCTAAGAGCAATGCATTCAGAGGTTTGATCAAAAGAATGGCCAATAGCAATCCTATACAGGTAAAACCGGCAAAATAAGGCAGCTGTTGCAAGGAAACCCCGGAGAAGTTCCCCAATCCCCACATCACAAATGCATGCACCTTGTCAGTCGATGCATAATAATTCAGAACCGAAATCAATGATGAAGCGAGATAACCGATCATAATACCGATAATCAACAACATGACGTTATTCTTCACCTTCGCCGAGAAATAAATAATCAATCCCAAAATACAGGCCGCACCACTAAATGCGGCCATGATAACCGCCAGATAACCGCTGATCGGCAAATCGGTCACCATACTCAACGAACCGCCGAAATAGAGCATGATCGCAGCGACTCCCAGATTGGCCCCGTCACTGATTCCCAATATGGAAGGACCGGCAAGCGGATTCCTGAACAATGTCTGTAGCAACAATCCACTAACAGCCAGCGAAGCACCTGCTAACAAAGCCGTTACAGCCTGGGGAAAACGGCTCTGCAACACAATATTCTGCCATGCAAGTCGCTCCGTTCCCTCTCCCAGCAATATATTCACCACACTTTCAACGGGTATCGAGACAGCGCCATAAACCAGTCCGCCGGCAAACAACAGCAACAGGAGAACTAACAAAAACGGATAAAAAATGAAGACTTGCTTTTTCATGCCTGCAAAGATAATGCTTTTGGAAAAATTTTTTACCTTAGCCCCTTAAACAACAGAACTGCTAATGTTATATACTATAATACTATGAGAAGAATCATCATATCACTCATACTGCTTGTAGGATTTTGTTCCGGCACATACCCGATATATTTCAAGCATATAGGCATGCAGGAAGGCCTGTCACAACTTTCCGTCATGGCCATCTACCAAGATAATTTGGGTAGAATGTGGTTCGGGACGGAAGAGGGAATCAGCATATACGACGGCGTACAGACCAAAGTATACAAACCATCTGAATTTCATCGCCAAAACGCCAATCCGATAGGTAACCAGACGCACTTCATTGCCGGCGACAAAGATGGAAATGTTTTCTTCGACTCCGATCAATCCTTGATCCGCTATGACATCCAGACACAGAAATTCTCATGCCTACAGAAATCAAACGTATATACCGTCGCTTCTATCAAAGGAACAATATGGGTAGGAATAGCTGACTCCATACTCACCTGGAATCCGGATAAAAACGATTTCGATTTCGTCACGAGGCTGGAAAACCGGAACCAGCGTGCGACCTGTTTGTTGGAAGATTCCGGCGGCCGGTACTGGATCGGTACTACAGACGGACTCTTCAGGATGAATGACGACAAATCCCTGACCTGTATGATCATGGGAGAAGACATTTACGACCTATATGAAGACTCCAAATATAATCTTTGGATATCCATTCGCATGAATGGCATGTACAAAAGGGACGTGCACGGCAATTTCACCCGTTACCGCTACGATCCTTCCAACCCCAACAACATATCGAGCAACCAGGTCCGGGATTTCGTGGAAGACAACTTCGGAAACATCTGGTTCGGCACTTTCACCGGGCTAAACAAATATAATCCGACCAGCAATCAGTTCGAAGTTTATGCCCGCAACCCTCTGCCCGGCAGCATGACCCATTCATCCGTATTCCCCGTTTACAAAGACAGACAAGGCACGATCTGGTTGGGGACCTATTACGGCGGTGTCAATTATTTCAACCCGGAGACAGATATTTTCACGGTTTATGCAGCTAACAACAGCCGGAACGATTGCCTGAATTATCCTTTCGTCGGTAATATGGTGGAAGATAAAGACAATAATATCTGGATCTGTACCGAAGGAGGTGGGTTGAACTTTTTCGACCGGAAAACGAAGAAATTCACCTACTTCATGGCCGATGAGAATCGTAACTCCATTGCTCATAACAACCTGAAGGCAATAGCCTACAGCCCTGAACGCAACAAACTGTATATTGGAACACATACCGGAGGACTATCCATCTACGACATCAAAAACAAACGGTTCAAAAATCCCTATTTCGAAGATCCGTCTTATGCCGTAATAGCAGGCGACCGCATCAACCAGATGAGAATCTACAATGACGAATTGATTTGTACCGGACCGAAAGGAATCTTCAAAATGAATCTATATACAGAAAAAGTATCTCCATTGTTCAAAAGCGGTAAGTATTACGGGAACACCTGCTTCCTAATTGACTCGAAAGGGTACATTTGGCTGGCCTACGGCAAAGGTGTCTGGAAGATCAACCTCGAAAATGAAGAAGACAAGGTACAATACCGTTCTGGTGAAAACGGATTGGGAACATTTCCCATATCTCAAATAATCGAAGACAAAGAGGGACGGATCTTCCTCGGAACCCGTGGTTCCGGCCTGTTCCACTATGACGAGAAGAACAAACGGTTTATCGGATATACAACCGAAAATAGCTTCATCGCCAGTGACTACTGCTATGAACTCACCTTGTCGCCCCTGGACCAATTAGTGATAACAGGCGACAAAGGAATTACCTTTTTCGATCCGGATCAAAACCTGTTCAAGGTCGTGGAACTGGGGACGGCCCTGCCTCTGACAGGCATAAACATCGGTTGCGGAATCCTGGTCTGCAAAAACGGAGAAATATTCGTCGGCAGCAGCAATGGCATGACGACATTCTTTGAACAGCAGTTGTTCAACTCCGCCAAAGACTACCAACTATATTTTTCCGACCTGTTCATTAACAACGAACAAGTTTCTCCCGGCGACCACAACAAGGTGCTGGCCACCGCCCTACCTTTCACTCGAGAAATAGAGCTGGCCTATAATCAAAATAATCTGATTTTCACTTTTACATCGAACAACTATGTCAATACGCTGAAAAAGGCGTCTTACGAATACATGTTGGAAGGTTTCGACAAGAAATGGATACCCAGCAAAGACAACAATATTTTCTATACGAACTTGAACCCCGGAAAGTACACGCTCATCGTCCGGGAAATACAATACGACCCGAATCAGGAACAACCGCGTACCATCAAGATGGACATTCATATCCATTCCCCCTGGTATGCATCCAACTTAGCTTATTTCCTCTACTTCATCTTGATCATTAGTATACTGTACAGCATTTACCGTTTCAAGAAATCACAATACATGTTGCAAACTTCACTGGAAATGGAACGGAAGGAAAAAGAAGCGATCGAAGAGTTGAATCAGGCAAAACTACAGTTCTTCTCCAACATCTCGCATGAGTTCAGGACACCGTTGACGCTGATTATCTCCCAGATAGAACTCTTATTACAAAGCAGTTCATTGTCACCTTCCGTATACAACAAACTGCTGAAAGTATATAAAAACACCTATCATATGCGGAACTTGATCAGTGAGTTATTGGATTTCCGTAAACTGGAACAGGGGCATATGAAGCTGAAAGTGTACGAGCAAGACATCGTCCCGTTCCTGAAAGAGATTTACCTGTCTTTTTATGAATATGCGTCCAGCCGTTCCATCACATACAATTTCACGGCTCCGCAAGAGAATGTTTTGTGTTATTTCGACCCGAAGCAAATGCAAAAAGTCTTCTATAACCTGCTATCCAATGCTTTCAAGTATACCAAACCGAATGCAGCCATTGAAATGATTTTGGAAAACAAAGAAAATGAAGTTACCATTAAAGTTATCGACAACGGTATCGGTATCAGCAAAGAAGATATAGACAAAATATTCGACCGATTCTATCAGGCTGAAAACGGTATCTCGAATATCACCAAGACTCCCAGCACGGGGATCGGACTTTCATTGACCAAAAGCATAATCGAGTTGCACCACGGAACGATACAAGTGGAAAGTACACCGGGCTACGGTAGTATTTTCATTGTCCATCTCCAGAAAGGCTGCACGCATTTTACCGAGGAAGAACTGGCACAAAAGCAGCAAAAAAAGCAAACGGAAAGCCTGATTCCCGACACGGTCGCCTTTTCCGATCACATGGAAGAGTTTTCCGATACGGAACAAAAAGAGCTATTGATCGAAGGAGACGATTCCCCTCATACGATCCTACTGGTCGAAGACAACGAAGAATTACTCCAGATACTCAACTCCCTGTTCTCACCGACCTACCGCGTCCTGCTGGCACGAAACGGTAAAGAAGGATTGGAAAAGGCACGCGCAGAACGACCGGACATCATCGTTAGCGATGTCATGATGCCGGAAATGTCTGGAACAGAGATGTGCTTGAAGATCAAAAATGATTTTGATGTATGTCACATCCCGGTCGTACTGCTTACGGCACTCACTTCCGCCGAGCAAAATATCGAAGGCTTACAACGAGGCGCCGACGACTATATAAACAAACCATTCAATGCAAAGGTATTACTGGCGCGTTGCAATAACCTGGTCCGTAATCGTATTATCCTGCAAAAGAAATTCAGCCAGCAGAAAGATTTCGATGCACAATCGCTGGCAAGCAACCCGATAGACCAAAAGTTCTTGGATACGGTCAACTCGATCATTGAAAAGAATCTTGATAATATCGACTTCGACATGAATATGATGGCCCGCGAGTTGGGACTCAGTCGAAGTTCATTGTATGCCAAATTCAAGGCACTGACAGGTATGACACCCAATGACTTTGTCCTCAACTGCAAACTGAAGCGGGCCGCAACCATGTTGACGGAAAACCCCGATCTACAGATCGCCGACATCTCCGACCGGCTGGGCTTCGGTTCTCCGCGTTATTTCACCCGCTGTTTCAAAGCCCAGTTTGAAATTACCCCGGCTGAATACAGAAAGAAAACGGTCATTTAAACACCTGGATCATCGGACGTCCGATCCAAACCTGCGGCTGTTTCAACCCGAAGATATAAGCGATTGTCGAAGCACAGTCGAACTGCATCATGCTTTCCTGGAATTCATATCCTTTCTTGATTCCCTTGCCGGCAATAATAAAGGCAGTCTCCATTTCTTCCATGGTCTTGCCGCCATGCCCTTTCTTGATACCACCATGATCGGCTGTGACGATAAAGATAGTCTCATCCAACATACCTGCATCCTTAACCGCCTGAATGATTTGGCCGATATAGCCGTCGAGCTCTTTCAGCTTTTCATAGTAGGCAGGTGTGTCATGACCTTCAGCATGACCGACATGATCGGGTTCGTCGAAAACGATATTGACCAATGCCGGACGTGCACGCTTGATATATTCAACCGCACATTTGGCAGTGGCCGGATTCTGCGGCTTTTCCGTAATATTTTTATCATAACTCAAAGCTAACGTATCGACAACGTAACGGATTCCCGCCCATTCACAGATACAGCCGATTTCAGCTTTCGGATCAGACTCGCGAAGCAAGCTGAACACAGTCGGGAAAATACCGTGCTTATTCACTACACGGGAAGGCAGTTCCGGAGTTTGCGATCCCCATTCCGTGTAACCATGAAGTTCCGGTCCCGCCCCCATATACATGGAAGCCCAGTTTACGGCACTGGAAGACGGAAGTACAGAGCGTTTTTTCAACGTATAAGATCCTTCTTCCATCAACTTCTTCACATTCGGCATTTCGGCCTTGTTCACACTATAAGCGCCCCAGCCGTCCAGACCGATCAAAACTACATGTTTGGCTTTCCACTTGGCAGCCATCGAAGCATCGGCAAACAACATCAGAAATACCAATGCGAAAATCAACTTTCCTGTTTTCATGCTATCTTAAATTAAATATATCAATCCTTCCTATAATATCGTACCTGCCCCACTTTCATCTCCACCGGCAAAGCCAAAGAATCGACTTCGCCAATACAAGCTCCACCCAACAACATATCGATCAGCAAATAATAGGGTTTATCGGACGGAAACTCTCCTTGCCGGTCCCGATACGCGCGGATAAGCAAAGTTATGAATATTATATAAAAAAGAAAAATGATAAGGGAAATAGATATTTAAGCATAATGCATACTCATTAATTAAAGACCTTTCTCGATATCCCGTTTACGTTTTAATGCTTCCAGATAATAGTAATCGGCATAGTTCAATGGGACGTCTATTTCCGAATTGTGAGGAATGCTGCCAACAGAATGCATCAGCAGGAAGTTTCCATTCGTGCCCAATGCAGCCCGATAGGCCGGAGAAGAAAGTGAAACCATGATACTGTCGGCATACATTTTATAGCCGGCTGCATCCGGAACATCCATCGTACTGATCTCATAAAGCGCGGAAGCGATACAGGAAGCCGTCGATACATCGCGTGGTTCGTTCGGGATATTCGGAGCCGACATATCCCAGTAAGGAATCAGATCTTCCGGCATATTCTCCAGGTTCTTCATCATATTGAAAGTTTTCAAGGCCTGATCCAGATATTTACGGTCCTTGGTTTCACGATAGCATACCGCATAACCGTAGATAGCCCATGCCTGCCCGCGACTCCAGATAGATTCGTCGGCATATCCTTGTGCCGTCTGGCGATGGCGCACTTTACCATCCTTGATACTGTAATCAATCACATGGTAACAACTTCCATCCGGGCGAAAATGTTCCTCCATGGTACGATCGGCATGCGACACCGCAATTTTATAGAAACTCGAATCGCCGCTGTAAATCGCAGCGTTGAACAGCAGTTCGAGATTCATCATGTTATCGATGATAACCGGGCATTTCCAGCGTTTGTTCGGGTTCCACGACATAATCACGCCGGCCTCGGGTTGAAACCGCGTCGCCAGCGAACGCGCCGACTGAATCAGCACGCCCCGGTATGCCGGATCGCCGGTGATTCGGTAACCGTTGCCGTAACTGCATCCCATTCGGAATCCGATGTCGTGATCCGAAGTCAGGTTTTTGATCCGTTCGAGTCGTTCGGTCTGTTCCGACGCGCGCGTTTTCCACTGCGGATCACCGGTCAGCTCGTACAGAAACCACAGCGAACCGGGGAAGAAACCGCTGATCCACCCTTCGTAAGCGCAGTAACGGTTCACCCCGTTCTGGAAATTTTGCGGGGATTTGCGTTCGCCGGTAGCCATCAGTTTGTCATACAGTCCGGCCGTTTGCCGCGCCGCCGATTCCGTATATTTTTTCACATCGATTCGCGGCGATTTGCTTTTGCAGTATGCGTCATTCACCGACAGCAGAGCCGCGATGCCGAGCAGCGGCACCCATTTGTTCTTTTTCATAGTTTCAGGTCAGATTTTCGGTTTTACAACTGTTCGGCCGCCAATGCAACCGTTTGCACAAATGTAAAGCGTTTTTTCCGGAAAAGCAAACCGTTCCGGTGGGAAATATCGGGAAAGCATAGTAACAACAAAGCGTGTAGCGCAAATAAATTCGGGGAAAGATACGATCTGTAAAAAGGAATGATTATATTTGCAATCGGTTGCACGAAAGAAGCGAAGAAACCGTTTATGAAGACGAAAAAAATATCGATTTACGACATCGCGCGGAAGCTGGGGGTTTCGACTTCCACGGTATCGAGGGCGCTGCAGGATAACCCCGCGATCAGCGTCGAAATGCGCGACCGGATCCGGAAAACGGCCGAAGAAATGGGCTACAAACCCAATGTATTCGCCGTCAACTTGCAGCGGGGCAGCACCCGAACGATCGGAGTCGTGGTGCCGATGGTCAGCCGAAACTTTTTCTCCGTGGCGATCGACGGCATCGAGGAAGCCGCTTCGCAGCGGGGATACGACGTGATGATCTACCAGTCCCGGAACGATCCGGAACGGGAAGTGCGGATACTGAACAGTTTTCTGCACGGCAAGGTGGACGGCGTGATCGCCTCGTTGGCATCGGGCGCCGGGGATTATACGCATTACCGGGCATTATCCCGTTACGGTATGCCGCTGGTGCTTTTCGACCGTTACGCTCCCGGGCTGGACGTGGGCACCGTTTTGCTGGACGATTACAAAGGGGCCTTCGATACGGTCGAGCACTTGATCGGACAGGGATACCGCCGGATTTATCACTATGCCGGATCGCAACGCGTCAGCATTTGGAAAAACCGGAGGACGGGTTACGAGGACGCGCTGCGCCGTCACGGAATCGAACCGCTCTCCGACTGGATCGCCGAAGGTGCGACGACCGAAGAAGGAGGCTATAAAGCGATGGAACGACTGTTTGCCGCCGGGGAGACGCTGCCCGAAGCCGTCTTCTTCGCCGGCGATTATGCGGCTCTCGGGGCCTACCGGTCGCTGCGCGAACACGGACTCCGCGTCCCGGACGACATGGCGCTGGCCGGATTTGCCAACGAACCGTTCTGCGAGCTGATCACCCCCAGTTTCACTTCGGTCGAACAATTCGGTTACCGGATGGGAAGCGCCGCCGCGCAGATGCTGCTGGATAAACTCGACGGAGGGCCTTACATGGACATCGTGATTCCCCCTAAACTGATCGTCCGCGAATCCTCGCAACGGAAAAGAACCGAATAACAAATTTATTATTTGAAAAACGATATGCAATACGAAGAACGCTATGCCGCACACCCGGACGATGCGAAGGGGTACGACACCGACAGGCTCCGCAGGGAATTCCTGATCGAAAAACTGTTCGAACCGGACGATATCCGGCTCGTCTATTCGGCTTACGACCGACTGATCGTCGGAGGGATCATGCCGGTCGGCCGACCGCTCGAACTGACGCCGATCGACCCGCTGAAAGCTCCCTTTTTCCTGCATCGCCGTGAACTCGGGATCATCAACGTCGGCGGAAAAGGCACGGTACAAGCCGGCGACAACACGTTCGAACTGAATTACAAGGAGGCTCTCTACCTCGGCAGCGGCGACCGGACGGTAA
>ERZ779861.4126-NODE-4126-length-11179-cov-20.262675_pt1 | contig 11179 bp, 5 predicted proteins | sample MGYA00511558_ERZ779861 | MGnify/ENA primary metagenome ERZ779861 (study PRJEB29588, sample SAMEA2163432) | human gut metagenome | biome: human gut; feature: human-associated habitat; material: faeces | place: Denmark | collected 2008/2010 ... | reverse complement strand
TGGAGGAGCCGGTGGCGGAGGCTCTGCACCGCTACGGCCTGACCGAGCGCCACGCCCGCGCCCTCCTGCGTCTGGAGGACCCGGAGCAGCGCCTTGCCGCCGTCGAACACATCGGCAAAAACCAGCTGAACGTCGCCGATGCCGAAGGTTACATAGACCGTCTGGTCGCGCAAAACCAGACAACGCAGCCCCGCCGCCGCAGCGCGTATATCATCAAGGACGTCCGGCTGTTCCTCAACAGCGTGGACCGGGGCGTCCGGCTCATGCAGACCGCCGGCGTCGGCGCCAAAGTCTCCCGCCGGGATACGGAGGACGCCATCTGCCTCACCGTCACCATTCCCCGCGCAAAGCCGCAGAAAGATGTGTCGTAACGCTTTTGTAACCCATTCCTTGACAAACCGTGATACAATGCAGTAACGGCACGGCATTTTGCCGGTATTGCCCAAACCTGATGATACAAAGGAGGGGACACCATGAGCGACGAGTTGAATATGTCCTCTGTTACCGCCGATCCCGCGCCGGAGACGGCCGGCAAGCGCGCGGCCCCGGAAGAAAAACCTCCCAAGACCCCCGGCAAAAGAGCCGGACTGATCATCGGCATCGCCGCGGCGGTGCTGGTGCTGGCCTACGCGGGCTGCTGTGTGGCCGCCAACGCGCTGTATTCCCACACGGCGTTTCCCAACACCTCCGTGCTGGGCATGGATATGTCCGGCCTGTCGGCGCAGGAGGCCGAGCAGCGCTGGACGGAGCAGGGGAGTGCCCTGCTGGACGGCATGACCATCCGCCTGACCCGTGACGGGCAGGAGATCGGCAGCACCACCCTTTCCGACCTGGGCGTCGCCGTTCTGCCCGTCTATGTCTCCAAGGCTGCCGGCTGCGACGTGCAGGACCGGGGCTGGGGCAGCGATGTGACTGCGTTCCTCCGCGGCGGCTGGCGCTTTATCGAGAGCTGGTTCAGGGCCGTGGATGTCACGCCCCAGCTGGACGTGGACGAGGCGAAGCTTACCGCCGCCTGTGAACAGCTGTCCGACACCGTGGGCTGCACCGTAACGGACGGCGGCTACCGGCTGGCGGAGGGTGAGGGCCTGTACATCACCAAGCCGCAGGACGGCGAGAAGCTGGACGCGGCGGCGCTGCGCGCCGAGTTGGCGCAGCGCTTCGAGAGCCGCGACCTGTCCGCGGCAGCCCGGTCCGTGGAATGTGTGTTCGCGGCCCACACCGCCGCGCCCATGGACGTGCAGGCGCTCCACGACGAGATCGCCGGCACCATGGCCGCCGCCATCTGCGACAAATCCACCGGCAAGCCCACCCAGTCCCGCGTGGGCGTACAGTTCGATGTGGAGACGGTGCAAAAGCAACTGGACGCCGCCCAGCCGGGCGAGGAATTCCTGGCTGACGCCCAGGTGCAGTTCCCGCCCGCCGCCACCGAGGAGTTGGAGCAGGCCATGTTCCGGGATGTGATCGGCACCTGCACCACCACCTGCGCCGGCCCCTGGGGCCGCCGCCAGAACATCAAGCTGGCCTCTGCCGCCATCAATGGCCGCATCTATAACCCCGGCGAGGAGTTCTGGTACAACGCCACTGTGGGCCAGCGCACCGAGGCCCGGGGCTTCCAGCCCGCCGCCGCCTACTCCGGCGGCAAGACCGTTACCTCCATCGGCGGCGGTATCTGCCAGGTATCCTCCACGCTGTACTATTCCGCCCTCATGGCGGACCTGCAGATCGTCTTGCGCTACGCCCATATGTTCGACCCCGGCTATATGCCCGTCACGGGCTGTGATGCCACGGTCAGCTGGGGCGGCCCGGACTTTGCCTTCCGCAACAGCACCAACTACCCCATCAAGATCACCACCAGCTACAACGACGAGACCAACCAGCTGACCATCACCCTGCTGGGCACCAAGACCGACGACCACTATGTGGAGATGACCAACCAGTTCCTCTCCTACTCCGAGCGCAAGACGGTCTATCAGGAGTCCGAGCGCATCGCCCCCGGCACCACCGAGGTGGAGCAGTACGGCCACAACGGCTACGCCGTCCAGACCTACCGCAACGTCTACGTCGGCGACGGTACGCTCCTCCGCAGCACCAAGGAGGCGTACAGCGACTATGACCGGGCCGACAAGATCATCCTGGTCGCCCCCGGCGAGCTGCCGCAGTAAATAAAGAAACAGCCCCCGGCAGGGGGCTGTTTTCTGCTTTCGCTGTGTCTTCGCCGGGAGCAGACAGAGAAAAAGACCGGCGAAAGCCGGTCTTTTCTTTCTGCGTATCATTCTCTCCGCAGGGCTTCAATGGGGTTCAGCTTCGATGCCTTCATGGCCGGCACCAGGCCGAACACCACGCCGATGACCATGGAGAAGGCCACGGCGATGATGCACGCCGGTACGCTGATGGCCACCGGTGTCCCCATGATGTGGGACATCATCTCCGCCAGGCCGATGCCCGTAGCCACGCCCAGTATGCCGCCCATGCTGGTCAGCACCGCCGCCTCCGTCAGGAACTGCCAGAGGATGCGGCTCTGCTGCGCGCCGATGGCGATCTTCAATCCGATCTCGCGGGTGCGCTCCGTCACGGACACCAGCATGATGTTCATCACGCCGATGCCGCCCACTACCAGCGAGATGGCGGCGATCCAGATCAGCTGCTTGTTGGTGCTCTCCGACAGGCTCTGCAGATCGCTGGCCTGCTGCAGAAGGTCCTTGGACTCGTACTTGTACTTCGTGGTCCGGATGGCGTTCTCGTTCAGATACTTGGCCACATTGTCGCCGGCGGCGGTCATGTCGTTGGTGCTGGTGGCCCGCACCGCCGCGTACTGGGGCTCATCATACCGGTACGGCACCGACCAGCACACGTCCGGGATGAAAATGGTCCCCGCTGTGCTGCCGGCGTACATCTGATAGTCCTTAAAGTTGTTGATCACCGGTCCGCTGCTGGACCGGGAGGAGACCACACCCACCACGGTGAACGGCATCCCGTTGATCTCGATGGTGCCGCCGATGGGGTTCTCGCCCTGGAACAACGACTTTGCCGACTTCGCGTCGATCAGCGCCACATTCCGCCGGTTCTCATAGTCCCCCGCCGTGAAGGACCGTCCGTAGTTCACCGCGTAGTCCACGGCCGTCAGATAGTGGTCGTCCACGCCGTACAGCGACCCGCTGAACGCCGTATTGCCCACGTATACGTTGTCGCACCAATCCCGGGAGTAGTACATACTCACCAGCGACACGCTGCCCAGCTTCTCCATCTCATCCCGCATCTCCCGGGTCACTGGGTCGATACCCTCCGGCAGCGCCGAGTAGTTCAGGTCGAAATAGTTTTGGCTGTCCGTGGCGCCGATGGTCACCCGCACCACGTTGTTGCCCGCGCCGATCAGGTTCTGCTTGATCTGCTCGTTGGTGCCCTGAATGGTGGACACGATGGTGATGATCGCGGCGATACCGATAATAATGCCCAGCATGGTCAGAAACGACCGCAGCTTGTGGCTCCACACGCCCTGAAAGGCGAGATTTATATTTTCCAACATATGGTTATCCCGCCTCCTTTATATGCCGTAGTTGTACAGCTGGTCGGTCGTGGCCTCCTGGGTGTGGGCACCCTCCACCACGTCGCGTCCATAGGGGAACGCCACATAGTCGTCCACGGTCAGCCCGCCCCGTATCTGGGTGTAGCTGCCCCACAGATCCCGGCCGGTCTGCACCCACCGCTGCTCCAGTCTGCCGTCCTCGCCCCGGGCCATCACATAGCTCTTGCCGTTGTCGGTCCGGATGAACATACTCTGCAGATACAGTGAGCTGCCGCTTTCTTCCGCGCTGGTGTCCTTCTGGTACTGTATATCCACATAGTCATTGGGCTGCAAATTCGCGTCCTCGGTGACAAACACCTTGAAGGGGTAGTAGGACACGTTACTGTTGCCGTCGCCCCAGTTGTTGCCGTTGCTGGTGGGATAGTCGTCGATGGACACGATGGTGCCCTCGCAGGCTGCGCCGGTCATCCAGCTGCTGATGGATACGCTGTCGCCCACCTGCACGCTGCCCAGATCCATCTCGCTGAGGGTGCCGGTGACGTAATATCCACCGCCGCCGGACAGCTCCACCACGGCCTCGCTGTTGTTATAGGCCTCGTCCGGGTCCCGCACGGCCTTCACCGTGCCGTCGAACTCCGCGTACACGTTGCCGTCGCCCAGCTCCGCCAGCTTCTTGTCCAGCTTCAGCTTCGCCACCTTCAGGTTGACCTCCTGCTCCTTTACCGCCTGAGCCTTCTCCAGAATGGCCTTGTTCAGATCCAGCTGGGTCATGGAGGACTCCAGCAGCTCCTGCACCTGGGCGATCTTCCGCTGCAGCTTCTCGATCTCGGCCTTCTTGTCGCCGTAATCCGGCGCGCCGTCGGTGAACTCTTTGAAGCCGTTGTTCCACGGCTTGACGGTCACAGATACCAGCTTTTTGGCCGTTGTGCCGCCGCCTTCGCCGCCGGCCGGGGGCTGCTGCGGGTCTTGGCTGCCGCCACCGGCTTCACCGCCGCCGGTCTCGCCGCCGCTGGGCACATCCTCCGTCACCGCCGTCAGGATATAGCCCTCGTTGCCCATCACAGCTCCGCCCAGCTTGTTGCCCGCACGGGTGACAAACACCAGATACAGCGTGCCGTCCGTCTTGCCCAGACTGCTGAAAATGCGCATCAGGTCAGCCTGCGACAGCGCGAAGCTGCCGTCGCTGTCCGTCGTGCGGTAGTAGTAGATGGCATTGTCCTTGTCGTTGCCGCTGCCGGTGCCCAGCTTCATGTCGTCGGTAATGATGATCTGCTTCAGATCCACCACGTCCGTGTTATCGTCCGGGCTTTTCGTGGCGTCCTCAATAAGCTTGTTCAGCTCCTTTTCCAGCTTATCATACTCCGCCTGCAGCGTCTCCTTGTTCTTCGCCTTCTTCAGCAGCTCCAGCTCGTTTTTCATGACCTCCAGGTTCTCCGTCTGCCGGTCATAGTCGATCTTGGCGCGCTCCACGGTGGCCTGTGTCAGGGTGGAGTCATAGCTCACCAGCACCGTGCCCTTCTTGACGCTGTCGCCCTCCTTGACCCACACCTTCTTCACCGTCTGGCTCTGGGAGATGTAGATCTTCTGCAATTTGTCCGTGGTCACCATACCGCTGGTGTTGGAGGTGTCCCCCCAGTAGTCGGTCATGGCGCACTCGTTGACGGCGTATACGTTCACGTCGCCCCGCTGGGCGTTCCTGGCGATGGTCAGTCCGCCCCACACCGCGCCGCACACGCCCACCACGCAGGCGGCGGCGATAATGCCCTTTTTCAGCTTCTTGCTCATGCGCGGCTTCTCACCGTCGGTGCGCTTTTCGCCGATATGCAGCTTTTCCCGCAGCGTCAGCTTCTCACTCATAGTCGTCACCTCCCGACAGTACGCCGTCCCGTATGGTCATGACCTTGGCGGCGTGGTTGGCGATGGAATGGTCGTGGGTGATCATGATGATGGTGGAGCCGCTGTCATGCAGCTGCTGAAACAGCTCCATCACCGCCGCGCCGCTGGCACTGTCCAGCGCGCCGGTGGGCTCGTCGGCCAGCAGCAGCTTCGGATTGCCCACGATGGCCCGTGCGATAGCCACCCGCTGGCACTGTCCGCCGGACAGCTGGTCCGGCCGGTGCTCCACCCGGTCGGAAAGCCCCACCGTCTCCAGCGCGGCCCGGGCCCGTTCCAGCCGTTCCGCCTTCTTCACCCCGCCGTACAGCAGGGGCAGCGCCACGTTTTCCAGCGCCGTCAGCTTCGGCAGCAGATTAAAGCTCTGGAACACGAAGCCCAGCTCCTTGTTCCGCACCTCCGCCAGCTGCTTGTTGTTGCAGGTGGTCACGTCCCGCCCACCCAGCAGATAGCTGCCGCTGGTGGGCACGTCCAGACACCCGATCAGGTTCATCAGCGTGGTCTTGCCGCTGCCGGAGGGACCCATGATAGCCAGGTATTCCCCCTCCTCCACGTCAAGGTTCACGTTTTTCAGGATATGTGCCACGGACTTTCCCATGGGGTAGTCCTTGCATATATCGCGCATTTCCAAAATCATGCTCAGCCCTCCATCGGCGGAATGACCGCTGACGCGGAGGCGGCCTCGCCGCCGGGAATCACGGCTGCGGTGCTGCCGTCGTCCGTGACGGTGTCGTTCTCAGCGGGCATATCGCCGCCGTCCATGCCGTCCATGGGCACGTTTTCGTCGATTTTTTCACCGCCGCCCTCGGGGGATACCTCGCCGCCGCTGGCGCCGGGGTCAAAGGTGGCGTCGTCATAGGTGATGCACGCCATGCCCGCCTTCAGGCTGTCGTCGGGATAGGCGATATAGTCCTCCGCCGTCAGGCCGTCCGTCACGGGATAGGTGTCCGTCTCCGTGTTGTACTCGCCCAGGGTGATGCTCCGCTTCTCCAGCTTGCCCTTGCTGTTCTGAGCCCACACCCAGGGCTTGCCCTCGGCGTCGTTGATGAAGTAGCTGGGCAGGTTGATCAGGCTTTCGTCCTGGGTGTCCTCCTGACCGTAGTCCGGCTCTATGTACACGTGCTGGCCCATCAGCAGGCCCTCGCCGTCGCCCTCCAGCGTCACATAGAAGGGGTACTTGCTGGACATGGCGGTGTCGCTGTCGCCATAGTCGCTGCGGCTCTGCTGGGCGTTGTTCCAGTCGATGGAGCTGATGCTGCCCTTCCACGTCTGGTCGCTGACCCGGGAACGGATGACCACCGCCGTGCCCTCGGTCAGCACGCTGGCGTTGTTTTCATTCACATAGCCCTTGATGCGGAAGCCGCCCGTCTCCACGATGGTCATGAACGGCAGGGCGTTGCCGGAGTTGTCCGTGCCGCCGTCCGGGTTCAGGGACTGCACCTCGCCGTCCACCGGGGACTTGACGGTGCTGTCGGCGGTGTTGGCCTTCAGCTTCTCAATGTCCTTTTTCTTGGTGGCGATGTTGGCCTTCGTCTCCAGCACCTTCACGTTCTGCTCCCGCAGATCCAGGGCGTACTGCCGCTTGGTGGCGTCGTCATAGGTGCTGTCCATCAGCTTCTGTATACGCTCCAGCTCCGCCTGCTGGTCCTCCAGCGTGGCGTTCAGCTGCTCCAGCTCCAGCTGGGCCATCTCCAGGTCGGTGCGGATCTGGCTGAGGTCATAGGTCAGCAGCACGTCGCCCTTTTTCACGCTGTCGCCCACCTTCACCTTGATGGTGTCGATGGTCATGGCGTCGTTTTTCTTGATGGTCGTCTCGCCCAGCGGGCTGACGATGCCTGCGAACCGGTCCGCCAGACCTACGGACCCCAGCCCGCAGATCATAGACACCGACTGCACGGAGGCCTCGCCCTCCGCTGCGCCGCAGCCGGACACACAGCCCAGCAGCATCACCAGCGCCAGTACAAAAGCCGCTTTTTTCATGTCGTGTTCTCCTTTTTCCTTCCCGCGCGCCCGCGGGATGATTTTCCTATTTACTTAGACGGCAGAAATTGTCATTCCGTTCCGCCGCTGCCCCCGACAATATCATATCATGCGCCTGCCCTTCAAAATGTGAACAAATCGTGAACACACGCTTAAGACCTTACTAAGGTTCCGTATCAAAACGGTGGCAAAACGCCCCGCGGAATATTGACAGCGTGCGGGGGAGTGTCCTATTATTATGGTGTGCCGTGTCCATCCCGGACATCTTACCGGTGTACGGGCGCCTTTCGGCGGATACGGCCCGCGTACGATACCACCGGCAGGAGGTTTTGCCATGAACAAAAAACGTATCCGCCAGATGGACCTGGCCCTGCGCCGCCGCCTTTCCGACCGTCCCGCCGCGGACTATTTTGCCCCCGGGAACGCCCTGCTCCGCGCCATCGAGAGCGAGGGCTATATGCAGCGCTTTGCCGGGCTGTTCAGCGGTGCGCGCCTCCGCTGCGCCGACGTGCTGGCCCTCTGCCGCCCGGAGCTGGAGGTGCTGTGCCCCGGCGAACCGTCCGAGGGCTGGCTGGCCTATGCCTACGACTATGCCCGCCGCCTGCTCTACCCGGAAAAGACCGATGCGGAGCCCTTCGCCCCCGGTGCGGTGTTCCTGCTGTCGGTGCTGCAGGTGCTGTTTGCCGCCGAGGCGGAGCTGCTGCCCCACGACCCGGCCTGGACCTTCGATTTCCTGACCGATGATGAGCTGGCCGGCAGTCCCTGTGCCCCGTCCTATCAGCGCTTCCTGCGCCTGTGGAGGCGGGAGTTCGTCTATGAGCTGATGCGTTTGGGCCTGGAGGTCACGCCCTACCGCACCCTTGAGCATATCGCCGGTGTCCACCACATCGCCGTCACCGCCGCCCGCGCCCTGCGGAAAAGCGGCGTGGCCGTGGACGTGGCCCTGGTCTCCGGCGCCGCCGCCGGCCACGATCTGGGCAAGTTCGGCTGCCGCCCCGGCGAGCGCGTGCCCTACCTGCACTATTTCTACACCGACCAGTGGTTCCGCCGCCGCCGGATGACCGATATCGGCCACGTGGCCGCCAACCACTCCGTCTGGGACCTGGAGCCCGACTACCTCTCCGTGGAGGCGCTGCTGCTGATCTACGCCGACTTCCGCGTCAAGCAGCTCCACGATGCGCAGGGTCGGGAGATCACCCGTATCTCCACCCTGGCTCAGGCCTTTCAGGTGATCCTGGATAAGCTGGATGACGTGGACGGCGAGAAGCAGAAGCGCTATACCCGGGTCTACGCCCGGCTGGAGGACTTTGAGCAGTTCATGGTCAGCTGCGGCGTGGATGTCACCATGTCCGGCGGCGATACGCCCCCTCTGCCGGAGAAGCACACCGCCCTTATGACCGACGACGAGGCCCTCCGCGCCCTGACGCTCCGCTGCGTGGGCCACAATATGGAGCTGATGCACCGCCTCACCGATCAGCGCAGCTTCGCCCGTCTGCTGGAGGAGGCCCGCGGCGAGACGGATTGGCGCCGTCTCCGCGCTTATCTGGCGGTGATGGAGTCCTACTCCCTCTATCTGCATATCCCACAGAAGGTCCAGACCCTGACGTTCCTCTACGAGCTGCTGATGCACCGCGAGGGCGATATCCGCCGTCAGGCGGCGGCACTGCTGGGCGAGATCATCGCCGGCTTCCACGCCGGCTACGCCAAGGAGCGCCCCGCCGACATCCGTCCGGACCCCCGGGCCATCACCGACGTGGACCAGTGGAGGCTCTATCTGGACAAGATACTGTATCCCGACCATAAGCTCATGCCCCAGCACCGCCGCTGGATCGGCTATACCCTGAAATTCGCCGTCGGCTCCCTGCTGAGCCACTGCCCCGGCCGGGAGGAGCGCTTCCTGGCCCCGGTGTTCGCCTACTACCGCAGGCCGGAGGATCTGGACGACTACACCGCCTTCCAGCTGCTGGATACCGCCGCCGCCCTGCCGGACACGGCCTATACGGCCAGCCGCGCCCGGCAGATGACGGACTTTGCCGCCGCCCTGTCCCTGCGTAAGGACCTGACCATCCGCATGGCCGCCGTGCTGCTGCTGGACCGTCTCGCCCGCCTGTACCCGGAGGACGGCCGCGCGCTGGAGGCCGTGACCGCCGTCCCCGACGGCGACAGCGGCACCCTGCGCTATCTCAAGCAGGATGTGCTCTCTCAGGGCGCGCCCCTTCTTCTGCCGGAGGACGTGGTCTCCGAGATCTTCCTGGACAACCTGAAGACTGCCACGCCGTGGATCACCAAGCAGGGCAACCTGCGCCTGCTGACGGACTTTGCCCGCAGCGGCAAAAGCCCCGCCCTCCATATCGCCACCCACCTGTCCAATCTCATCAAGGTCAGCGACCGCGTCACCGTCCGCCACAGCGCCGGCAACGCCCTGCTGGCCCTGGCGCCCCGCCTGACGGCCGACCAGCGCAACGAGGTGGCGGTGGAGCTGTGCCGCGGCCTGGAGCTGGGCCAGCAGGAGTTCACCAAGTATATCCCCGATTACCTGGGCCGTTTTGCCCTGTGGCTGCCCCCGGCGGAGCTGGATGAGGTGCTGGACGACCTTCGCGTGAACCTCAGCTCCTCCGACAGCCGCGTTACCGCCTCCGTGCTGGATACCGTGGGCGTCATCTATGAGGCGTACGATGCCTATCGCTCCCGCTTCCCGGAGACGGACGACGCCTACCGCCGCCGCCGTGAACGGCTGCTGGGCCTGCTGATGCGGGGCCTCAGCGGCATTGACGGCGCCACCCGGCAGGAGGCCCTGTTCGTGTTGGGCCGCCGGGTCTTCGGCTCCGGAGAGCTGGGCCGCCACGAAAAGCGCCGCGCCTTTATGCTCACCCAGCGCAAGCTGCTCTCCGCCCAGGACGAATTCCCCGGCGAGGGTCTGACGTTCTACTACCGGGCCGCCATGCTGGGCAAGCTCTACCGCTTCATCACCGAGGAGCGCCTGTTCCACAAGGGCTTTGACTTCGGCGCGCCCCGCCCCGTGGCCTTCTTCCCCGGTACCTTCGACCCCTTCACCCTGTCCCACAAGGGCATCGTCCGGGCCATCCGCGACCAGGGCTTCGAGGTCCTGCTGGCCATTGACGAGTTCTCCTGGTCCAAAAAGACCCAGCCCTACCGCCTGCGCCGGCGCATCGCCGCCATGGCCGTGGCCGACGTGTTCCACGTCAGCATTTTCCCGGAGGACTTCCCGGTGAACATCGCCAACCCGGAGAACCTCCACGAGCTGCGCGCCGCCTTCCCGGGCCGCAGCGTGTCCATCGTGGTGGGCAGCGACGTGGTGCTCCACGCCTCGTCCTACAAAAAGTCCGTCACGCCGGACTCCATCCACACCTTCGACCACGTGGTCTTCCGCCGCACCGAGCCGGATGCCGAGCCGGCGGATTACAGCTGCATCACCGGCAAGGTGCTGGAGCTGACGCTCCCGCCCCAGCTGGAGGAGATCAGCTCCACCCGCATCCGCGAGGCGGTGGATGCCAACCGCGACATCTCCAACCTCATCGATCCCACGGTGCAGGAGTTCATCTATCGCCGCGGCCTGTACCTCCGCGAGCCCCAGGACAAGCCCGTTCTCCGCACCGAGGACCTGAGCTTCCTGCCCGCCTCGCCGGAGACGGCGGAGAAATTCCTCCGCACCATGCTCTCCGTGCCCACCGCCGCGGCGCTGCGGACGCAGATCGAGAGCCGCGGCGACGACGTGATGGTCTGCCGGGACACCGACGGCACCATTCTGGGCGCGGCCAGCTA
>ERZ779861.4125-NODE-4125-length-11184-cov-4.716417_pt1 | contig 11184 bp, 10 predicted proteins | sample MGYA00511558_ERZ779861 | MGnify/ENA primary metagenome ERZ779861 (study PRJEB29588, sample SAMEA2163432) | human gut metagenome | biome: human gut; feature: human-associated habitat; material: faeces | place: Denmark | collected 2008/2010 ... | reverse complement strand
CGTAGACGAAGAAGCCGCCCGCCGCCGTGGTGAAGATGCCCATGGGCTCGATAAAGTTCACCGTGACGGGGAGCCCCATCCAGGTGCCGCTGCCCAGCAGCTCCCGGATGACGCAGACGGTAATCAGCGCCAGGGTGTAGCCGATGCCCTGACACAGGCCGTCCACGGCGGACGCCAGAACGCCATTCTTGGAGGCAAATGCCTCCGCCCGGCCAAGGACGATACAGTTCACGACGATCAGCGGGATAAACACGCCCAGGCTCTGGGACAGTGCAGGCAGAAACGCCTGAATGGACAGATCGACCACGGTGACGAAGCCCGCGATGATGGTGATGTAGGCCGCAATGCGGATCTGGTTGGGAATGACCTTCCGCAGGGCGGAGATCAGAATATTGGAGCAGATGAGAATGACGGTGACGGCCAGACCCATGCCGATGCCGTTGAACAGGCTGGTGGTGATGGCCAGCGTGGAGCACATACCCAGCAGCTGCACCAGAACCGGGTTCTTGGTCAGCAGGCCTTCTTTAAATTGCTTTTTGAAATCCATGACGCAGCCTCCTTAACCCAGATTGGCGGCGCAGGCCAGCGCGGCGGAGACGCCGGTGCAGACTGCGCGGGACGTGATGGTGGCGCCGGTGAGGGCATCCACTTCACCGCCGTCCTTGGTGACGGACACGGTGCCGCTCATGCCGATAAACTGGTCGCGGAAGGCTCTGCCCGCGTCCGTGTCGGCGGCGGCGCCGAGGCCGGCGGTCTCCGTGTGGGAAATGATGGAAATGCCGGTCACCTTGCCGTCATTGTCCACGCCGACCATCATGGTGACGGTGCCGTTAAAGCCGGCGGGGGTCACCTGAACGGCGCAGCCATTATCGCCTTTGTAGGCGGCGGTGACCAAACCGGTGTCGTCGGTGAATTCCTTCACTTCCTGACCGCCGCCGGGAAGCACAGCTTCAATGGCGTTCTGGGTCTTCTGCTCGTTCTGCGCTGCGATGCGGGGCGCGGTAACGGAGTTGACCGCGGCGAGGATCACGGCCACCACGGCGGTGATGGCAAGCAGGGTCAGGGCAATGCGAAGAACATATTTCACGGTGGATTCGGTTTTCATTTCTTTGCCGCCTCCTTCTTGGGTGCGCCGAACTTCACGGGACGGCCGATCTTATCCAGCAGCACCGCGCAGGCGTTCATGCACAGGATGGCATAGGTCACGCCCTCGCTGTAGCCGCCGAAGTAGCGGATCAGAATGGTGATGACGCCGCAGCCGATGCCGTAGACGATCTGCCCCAGCTTGGTCAGCGGGGAAGTCACGTAGTCAGTGGCCATGAAGATAGCGCCCAGCATCAATCCGCCGCCGAACACCTGGGCGGCCATCCAGGCAATGCGGTCATTGCCCTGGGGGAACAGGAACGCCAGAATCGCCACGGTGCCGATATAGGCCAGGGGAATCCGGGCAGTGATGACCTTGCGGTACAGCAGGTAAATGAAGCCGATGATCAGCAGCAGTGCGGAGGTTTCGCCGATGCAGCCGCCGATGTTGCCCAGGAACATGTCCAGGATGGATTCCTCCGGCAGCGCGCCCTGGTGCATGGCGGACATGGGCGTCGCGGCCGTGACGGCGTCGGCGGTGGACAGCAGCCCCGCGGCGTTGTCAAAGCCGACCTTGACCCAGTTGCTCATGATGACCGGCCAGCTGAACAGGAAGGCACGTCCGGCGAGGGCGGGGTTGACAATATTCTTGCCCAGACCGCCGAAGAGCATCTTCACCAAGACGATTGCAAAGAAGTCGCCCAGAATGATCGTCCAGTAGGGAATGGTCACGGGGCAGACGAAGGCCAGCAGCACGCCGGTAACGACGGCGGACAGGTCATAGGTCTTGCAGTGCAGCTTCCGGATCTTGCAGAAGCCCCACTCAAAGAACACGCAGGCGGCGGCGCTGACCAGCGTCACCAGCAGCGCGCGGAAACCGAAGAAGTAGATGGAACCCAGCAACGCGGGAACCAGCGCGATCAGCACGTCCCGCATGATGGTCTGGGTGGTGACGGGGGAATGGGCGTGGGGCGAGCTGGAAATCGTCAGCTCATAAAAGTATTTCATCTGTGCCATTTGATCTCCACCTCCTTAAGCCTTGGCCTTTTCCCGGGCGGCAGCGTTGCGGATCATCTGCTTGCCGGCACGGAAGCCCAGCACCAGAGGCACGCTGGCGGGGCAGGTGTAGGCGCAGCAGCCGCATTCGATGCAGTCCAGCAGGTTCACGGACTTCATGCCGTCCACATCGCCGTCCTGTGTGGCCTGATACATGAGAACGGGCATCAGGTGCATGGGGCAGACCTCGATGCACTTGCCGCAGCGCAGGCAGTGAGGCTCCTCCACGAAGAAGTTGTTCTTCTTGCCCAGCACGGTAACGGCGTTGACGCCCTTGATGGTGGGGACGTTCAGGTCGTACTGCGCAACGCCCATCATGGGGCCGCCGGAGAGGACCTTGTAGGGGTTCTCGGAGTGGCCGCAGGCGTCAATCAGGTCGTTGAAGCTGGTGCCGATGGGAACCAGCAGGTTCTTCGGCTCCATAAGGATGTCGCCGGACACGGTGACGATTCTCTTGATGAGTGGCATTCCGTCGTACACCACATCGTGGATGGCGCGGGTAGTCGCGGCGTTGAACACCGCGCAGCCCACTGCGGCGGGCAGACCGCCGGAGGGAACCTCCCGGCCGGTGACGGCGTAGATCAGCTGCTTTTCAGCGCCCTGCGGGTACTTGGCAGGCAGCACATCCAGTACGATACCGTCCAGCTGGTGCTCCTTCAGCGACTGAATGGCTTCTGGCTTGTTGTCTTCGATGGCAATGTGTCCCTCTGTCAGGCCGAAAATCTTCATGATGATCTTCAGGCCCTTCATCAGCTCCGCCGGATGCTCCCGGCACAGCCGGTCGTCAGCCGTTATGTAAGGCTCGCACTCACCCGCGTTGATGATGACGGTATCCACCTTGCCGATGCCGCCGGAGAGCTTGACGTGGGTGGGGAAAGTCGCACCGCCCATGCCGACGATGCCGCCCTCCCGGATAATGCCGATCAGCTCTTCCGGGCTGAGTGCGTCCACCTCTTCCTGGGTGCGGGGCTTGATGTCCTCACACAGGGTATCCAGATGGTCATTCTCGATCACCACACTCATCACGGTGGTACCGCTGGTGTGGGCGCGCATTTCCACAGCCTTGACCTTACCGGAGACGGAAGCGTGGACAGGCACGCACAGTCCCTGATTATCGCCGATCTTCTGACCCACGGTCACCGGGTCACCCTTCTTCACGAGGGGGTTGCAGGGGGCGCCGATATGCTGGGACATGGGGATCACAACGATATCCGGCTCGGGGAAAACCTGAGTCTCCTTGTCGCAGGCATACCACTTATTTTCTTTGGGATGGACCCCGCCGAAAAAAGAAAACGCCATATTACTTCACCTCTTTCAAATTTCGCGGCACACACCGCACTGTACGCCCCTTATTTTACTTCATCCGGAGCCATTTGTCCACAGCGAATTTGTCATTTTAAACAAAAAATTTGTATAAAGCTCCAATTGTATCGATATAAATAGACGAAATGCATACTTTTTCCCACTATTGGGGAAATGTCTCCGCCCGAGCGGAGGGTCTCAGAAAGCAGCAGAAACGGCCGTTTCCGCCACTTTCCCGAGCCGCAGAATGTTTGTAAAAGAAGCGCAGAAAGCCCCATGAATCGAGGCTTTCTGCGCTCAGTTTATTCTTTCAGCAGATAATCCGCGTACTTTTCCGCCATGGCGCGCCAGTTTTCCAGCGACTGACCCATGTCCGCGCCGCAGGATTCCCGGTACAGCGCCCAGACGAACCAGTAATAGGCAATGATGGCAGTATAGGCCATGTAGTGGAAGCGGCCGGACGCGTCGTATCCGCTTCCCAGATATTCTTTGATGAACCGTTCCGCGTCCGGGAAGTCGTACATGGCGTCTACAATGTAATAGCCAACGTCAATTCCGGGGTCGGAAAAGCCTGCGTACTCCCAGTCGATGAGAATCACGTCCCCGTCCGGCAGGAGCATCCAGTTGGGGCGGTAGGTATCGCCGTGGCAGAAGCATTTTTCCACCCCGTCGCCCAGCGTCATCTGATAGAGTCTGCCGATTTTTGCTTTCAGCGCTTCGTGGGGAGCGAAGCAGTTGGGGTCTTTTCCGGTAAGCAGCTTCTGCATACTCAGCGCGTCCTCCCATGGGCGCATCCCGTAGTCCACTTTCACGTCCGAAGCATGGAGCCTCCGCAGGACGGACAGCACCTTTTTAGAGTCGGCGAAGCTGTCGTAGTCCGGCTCCCGGAATTGGGGGACAAACCGGGAGATCTTCCACCCCTCGTTGACATCGGCGTAGATGTATGTCGGGTCGATGCCCAGCTGCTTCGCCTTTATGAGGGAAGTCTTCTCGTTGCGGCGGTTGATGATGCTGTCGGTGCCGTCCCCCGGGTGGCGGTAGATGTAGTCCACACCGTCGATCTTGAAAATGAAAGACGTGTTGGTCATGCCCTCGCTGACGTTCCGGAAGTCCACGATATCTTCCTCGTCGCAGCGGAAAACCAGCTTGATGTTCCGGATGATGCCGCTGTGGGTGTGGCTCAGGTACTGGGTGTCAAACTGGCGAAGCTCCTCGAAATAGTCAAACTCGAAGATCGTGCCGGGGGTGTATTCCTTATAATACATGGGCGGCAGCTGGGCAAGGTAGTCCTTCACCAGCCACTCCCAGAAGCAGGCGTGATAGCGGCCGACCTCCCGGTCGGCTTCGGCAAGGGCGATAAAGGCGTCGGAGAATTCCCTGCGCCAGAAGGAATGCCCCAGCAGCACGCGCCCCGCGCCCCGGTTTTCTGCCATCCGGATGATTCTGCCGTCGCCGTCCGTGTCCAAGTACATTTCGTTCACCGCTTCGCTGACGGAAAGCCCGGCGTAAAAGGTCTGGTATTCAAAGCGGCTAAAGGGATTTTCCACAAAATAGCTGTCGCTGACACAGACATAGGTGTTTTTCAGCTCGCTTCGGGCGAGGTACAGGCTTTCAATGTTGTTCTTGATGTTGAACGCGTCGTTGATGATGAATTTAACGCCGTACTTCTCCTTCAGGTAGAAGAACATTTCCTTTTTATAGCCCAGAACCACCGTGATGTCGTCAATTCCGGCGGCCTTCAGCTGCTGGATTTGGCGCTCGATCAGCCGTTCTCCCTTGACCTCGAACAGACCCTTGGGCTGCTCTAAGGAGAGGGGGATGAATCGGGTGGAGGCGCCCGCCGCCAGAATGACCGCGTTGTCCACCCGGTAGGGTTCCAGCGCCGCAAGACCCGCTCCGGTCAGAGCGCCGGTGTCCCGAGCAATCAGCCCCGCGTCCGTCAGGGCGTTGATGGCGGCCTGATCGTCCAGCGCGCGGGTGCGGTCAATGTCCGATGTGCAGCCGCCCCGGCCCTGTCTGCCGTTATACAGGTCGTTGAGAATGTAAAACTCGTGTTTTGTCATAGGAATCCGCCTTTACGCCTTGTTCCGGGAGGTCAATCCCCGGAGCATCATGGGAAGAATGCTTTTCCGGCAGCTTTCGTAGGACTTTCCGCTGAGGTACAGCCGCTCCACCCGAATGTCCTTGATTTTGTCTTTGGGGACGGTGTACGGGTTTTCCGACAGCACAGCCATGTCCGCGATTTTCCCGGCTTCCAGGCTGCCCCGTTCCTGTTCGTCAAAGGCCGCCCATGCGCCGTTGTAGGTACACATCCGCAGAGCGTCCTGAACGGAGACCGCCTGACCGGCGTTATCATTGTTCACCGCTCTGTCCATCCATGCGATGGGGTCGGGGGTGGTACATGGCGCGTCGGAACCGAAGGATACCATAATATCATTGTCCCGGAACGTTTTGATGGGGTTCAGCTTTTCCAGACGGTCGTGACCCAGAATGTGTTCCAGATAATCGTCCGGCTCCTGCTTCCAGCCGATGAACGCACTCTGCATGGGCATCTGGATGTGATAGTCCCGGCAAACTTCAATGCCCTCCGGGGTGGGCAGGCAGTCGTGGATAATGCCGTGGCGGTGGTCTTCTCTGGGACAGTCGTCCAGCGCCGCTTTTATCGCACGGCAGGCCTGGTCAAATGCCTTATCGCCGATGGCGTGCAGCTCGATCTGCAATCCCGCCCGGTTGGCTTCTTTGCAGAAATCCATGACCTTCTGATCGTCGTAGTACAGCACGCCCTCGCCGCCGGTTTCGTCGGCGTAGGGGGCGTTCAGCGCCGCGTCGTGGGAACCGAAGCAGCCGTCCAGCGCGCAGGCGAAGCAGCCGCCGATGCGGGGAAGATGCCGGCTGGTGGCCGTTTTCACGTTCATACTCTGGGGGAATACCCGGATTTGGAACCCGTTTTTCAGCCCCTTGGCAAAGAGCTTTTCCAGTGTGATGTCCAGATCCCCCGCGAAGCCCACGCCGCTGACGGTGTGGACGCAGCCGATTCCCCGGCTTGCCTGAAAATCCACCGCCGATTGCATATTGTGAATCAACTCGGGAATGGACAGGGAATTGGTCAGCGCGTTGGAGAAGGCAAAAAACGCCTCCTGATTCATTTCCCCCGTGTCCGGGTGGTAGCCGCGAAGGTGCTTTACCTTGCTTTCCATGGCGTTCAGGAGTCTGGAATTGACAATGCAGGCGTGGCCGTCGTATTTTACCACCATAATTTTCTTGTCGGGACACACGGCGTCCAGTTCCCGGCGGCTGATGAGCCGCCCCTCTTTTACACAGTAGGGGGACGCGCCGAAGGCGATCAGCGTTTTCTTAGGAGACTGCGCCGCGAACTGCTTCACCATCTCCATGATCTCGGCGTTGGACGCCGCGTCCATGACGTTCAGACCCGCGTGGAAGGTGGAGAAGGACGCAAAGTGCTGGTGTGCGTCCACAAAGGCGGGAATAAGGGCTTTTTCACCCAGTTGAATGACCTCGGCGGAGTGGTACTGTTCTGGCAGGTCGTTTCCCACGTACACGATTTTTCCCCCGTCTTCCACGAGATAACGGGCAACGTCGTTATTCTGATTGACCGTCAGGATATGGCCTTCGTAGCATTTCATAGCGTCTTCTCCGTTCAGTAGGTGGAATCCAGCTGCGCAAGCTCGTAGTAATTGTCGATCTCCATGATGTCCGACTTCCGGCACTGGCGGATCTCCACGGCATAGCGCTCCTTCCGGAGCACCAGAGGGATGAATTCCCAGAAATAGTCTTTCCCGCCGGCTTCCCCGTAGACCTGCCGGAAGTCTTCCCGCAGGCGGGCGCTGTCCGCTTGCGTCCAGTAGGAAATGCCATAGTAGTTGTAGCAGAAGGTGTTTCCCTTCTGGTAGTTGATGATGTGACCGTTTCCGTCCATCTGGAAGCTCCAGTCGTCGGTTTCGAGGCAGTATGCGCCGAGAATGTTGCTGGCATATTGATATTTGGTGATGATGCCGGGATTGGTGATATATAAGTCCGCTTCGCACAGGTAGCAGCCGTCCAGCTTATTAAGCCCCGCCATGACGGAGGAAATGTTGTTGGTCTTACTGTAAATGTCGTTGTCTACCAGCGTCAGGAAGGGGTACTTTTCCAGCAGCGCGTCAAAGCATTCCTTCCGGTAGCCCCGCACAACGGTGATGTCCCGAATCCCAACCGCCGCCAGTGCGTCCAGCAGCGTTTCCAGAATGCGCACCCCGTTCACCGTCACCAGAGGCTTGGGGCGGTCGGCAGTGGCGGGCATCATCCGGGAGCCGAACCCGGCGGCGAGAATGATGGCGCGTTTCACCCGGTAAGGCTCCAGCGCAGCCAGACCGGCGTCCGTGACGGCGAGGGCGTCCCCGTCGCGGGTGATCCAATGTTTCGCCGCCAGCTGCTCCAGACACCGGGAAATTTCCCCACCGGAGATCGTCAGCGCGTCCGACAGCGCCCGCAGGGAATATTGTCCCGCCCCGTTCCGCTCCAGGTGGGAAAGCACCTCAAATTCATATCGCGTCATGGTTTTTCGTTCCTTTCTGCCGAAGCGGCGTCGTTATCTCCTCACCACTATACTACACGCCCGGAAGAAAATCAACCTTGGGGGAAAATGCACTGCGGCGGCGGAGAGGAAACCCTCTCCGCCGCTTCACTATTTTGGTCTACAGCCCGAACTGAATCGCGCAGAAGGCCGCGTAAATGCACAGCAGAACAATGCCCTGCCAGCGGTGGAGCTTCTTGGTGGTCAGCGCCGGAACGGTCAGCAGCGCCATGACGACGATCATCAGCGGCATGTCCAGAATCAGGGAGGAATTGATGCCGAAGATGGTCTTACCCACGGGAACCTCAAACGGCGCGAGGGTGACGGACACGCCGGAAACCAGCACCAGATTGAAAAGGTTCGCGCCGATGATATTGCCGACGGACAGCGAGCCGTGGCCTTTCACAAGGGAGGTGATGGCAGTAACCAGCTCAGGCAGACTGGTGCCGAGAGCGACGAAGGTCAGAGCGATGACCGTCTCCGGAACGCCCAGCTCCTTGGCGATGATGGTGCCGTTATCCACCAGCAGGTTTGCGCCCACGGCAATGACCGCCGCGCCAACCACCAGGAGCAGCAGCTCCTTCCACAGAGGGACGGACGTGCCGTCCTCGTGGGGTTCCTCGTCCTGGGGAGCGGGGGTTTTGATGCCCTGACGGACGGTGACGACCATGTAGAAGACAAACATCGCCAGCAGCACGATGCCCAGCGGCCGGGTGAACTCCCCCATCCCGTAGGCAGCGAAGCAATAGACGGCGGCGGCGACGAAGAAGAAAATCACCGGCTTCTTCATGGACTGCACATCCACGGGGGCAGGACGGACGGCCAGGGTGATGGCGGCAATGAGAGACGTATTGCAGATAATGGAGCCGATGGCGTTGCCGTAGGACATGGCGCCCTGTCCATTCAGTGCGCCGGTAGCGGACACCATCACCTCCGGCAATGTGGTTCCGATGGACACCACGGTGGCGCCCACGATGATCTCGGGGATGTGGAACCGCCGGGCAAGGCCGGTGGCGCCGTCCACGAACCAGTCGCCGCCCTTGATGAGCAGCACAAGACCAAGTGCGAATAACAAAACGGGTACAAGCATAATGATTCTCCTTTTCCTTATTGGGGTTTTCCCCGAATCATAATGGTATATCCGAAGGACAGCGGGGAAGCTCTGAATCAAAGATTCCCAAAATAAAAAACCTGCCCACATCCGAACGGATATGTCAGGTCTGAAAAAGAGACAGATCATGCATAACCGAAAGGACGGATATACATGAGTCTGGCAAATTAAAGCAAGCCAGGCTTTCGCCGTACTGTTGACTTGCTGCGCGGCGGAAACCGTGCTTGCTACTCCCCCACATGTTTATTACATTCATTACATACGAGGATTATACCACGGTTGTCCGGGAAGTCAAGACGCTCCGGCAAAATCTTTGAAAAAACTTTCCTGTGAGCGCATCCGGATAAAAACCAGAGTGGCGCCGCCAGCGCTGCGCCACTCCATTTGAAACGAAACATTCCCGCTCATGGCCCCGTTTTTGTACCATCCGCACGAACCGGTGCGGTTCATTTGGGGTGTGCCCTCACATTATTTCTGCCCTTCCCAGAAGGGTTCCGGCTTGGTGCATGAGGCGCAGTTTCCTTCGCAGTTCCGGGGCTTGAACTGCAGCTCCTGACTCTTGACGCTCACTGTGGTGCAGGGGGGGATGGAATGGGTGATGAAGACGTTGGAGCCGATGACGCTGTCCCGGCCGATCACCGTGCCGCCGCCAAGGATAGACGCGCCGGCGTAAATGGTCACATTGTCCTCGATGGTGGGGTGGCGCTTCTTTCCCCGCAGGCTCTGTCCGCCCCGGGTGGTCAGCGCGCCAAGCGTCACGCCCTGATAGACCTTCACGTGGTCGCCGATGACCGTGGTCTCGCCCACCACAATGCCGGTGCCGTGGTCAATAAAGAAATACCGGCCGATGGTGGCACCGGGGTTGATGTCGATGCCCGTGACGCTGTGGGCGTGCTCCGTCATGATCCGGGGGAGCATGGGGACTTTCAGCATATACAGCACGTGCGCCAGCCGGTACACCGTGATGGCAAACAGTCCGGGGTAGCAGAAGATGATCTCGTCCGTGCTGAACGCAGCGGGGTCGCCATCGTAAAAGGCCTCCACGTCTGTCTGGGCCACCGCCCGGATGCTGGGAATTGCCCGGAAGAACTGCAAACTCAGCTCCTGCGCCGTTTCCTGCGCTTCCCGCTCCGTCCTGTCGACCCGCAGGGCGATAGCGATCTGCTTGTTCAGATTGTACATCACGTCCTCAATGAGCATGGAGAGGTTGTGCTTGGTGTTGTAGATGCGGTAGGCTTTGTCCCGGGAGGAGCCGGGGTAGACAATGCGCAGAAGCTTGCCGATCATGTCAATGACCACGGCCTTGTCCGGGTGCTGGAATGGGTCAAGCTTGTCGATGTCCCGGCCGTGGCGGTAATCCTCCAGAATGCCGTCCACAATGCCTTCGATTTCCTTTTCGATGGGGGTCATAAGTATCCCTCCTTGTGTTCTTGATCTCAGTTTAACATATGCAAAGGGCAAAGTCAATGAAACACTCCGGCACATTCCTCTTGCATTTCCCGGCCATATCAGGTATAATCATCCCAAAATCAATCCCAATATCAGGAGGGACTTTTTATGGAAAACGAAAACATGGAACAGGAAGAAAGCATTCTGACCCTGACCGACGAAAACGGACAGGATATGGACTTTGAATATCTGGATTGCCTTACCTACGAGGGCAAGGAATATCTGGTGCTGATGCCCGCCGACGAGCCGTCCACCGAGATCGTGATCCTCGAAGTAGAGCCGGTGGACGAGGAAAATGAAAATTACCTCGCCGTGGAGGACGAGGCAATTCTGGATGCGGTCTACGGTCTGTTCAAGGAAAAGTATAAGGATATCCTGACCTTCGAGGAAGATTAAAAACCATCAGGCCGGGGCAGCGCTGCCCGCCCGGAAAAAAGCAGCCGTTTTTGGGCTGCTTTTTCAAGCCTCCGGTGCAGCCATCGCGATGTCCCGTACCACTTCCCCTGCCAGAATCAGCCCCGCCGTTCCCGGCACGAAGGCCGAGCTGCCGGGGATCTGGCGCTTGCCAAGGGCGGCGGCTTCCGCCGGGAGATATTTCCCGAGTACAAGG
>ERZ779861.4121-NODE-4121-length-11190-cov-5.262775_pt1 | contig 11190 bp, 9 predicted proteins | sample MGYA00511558_ERZ779861 | MGnify/ENA primary metagenome ERZ779861 (study PRJEB29588, sample SAMEA2163432) | human gut metagenome | biome: human gut; feature: human-associated habitat; material: faeces | place: Denmark | collected 2008/2010 ... | reverse complement strand
CGCCCAGATCGTGTTCTTAAAATGAAAAAACTGAGCCCACATCATGTAGGACGGAACAACGCCGCCATTAAACAGCATGGTAAAGAACACCAGAAATGTAAGAATCTTTGAAAATTTAAAATCCTTTCTGGACATAGGATATGCCAGTGTGGTAGTAAAAAGCACACTTAAGAGCGTTCCAGTGATTGTTACAAAAAAGGAGATCCCATAAGCCCTTGTGATCAGTTTTACCTGCTTTACCATATAAAAATACGCATCCAGGCTCCATTTTGCAGGAAAATAAGAATATCCATTTGCGATCAGACTGTTTTCATCTGTAAATGACGCAATAACGATCAGAATAACCGGAAGCAATGATAAAATGGTCATGATACCTAATGTTATCAGAGCAAAACGGCGAAAGCTGCGTTCCCCGCCTAATCTCGTTTTCATTTTATTGCCTCCTTCCATTAAAACAGCGCATTTTCAGGGTTCATCTTACGGACCAGTGCATTAGCAGTGATAACCAGGACAAATCCAACACATGACTGGAACAATCCTGCTGCTGATGACATTCCCACATCATTTAATTCCATTAATCCTCTGTATACAAAGGTATCAATGGTCTGGGTTACACCATAAAGAGCGCCTGAATTCATAGGTACCTGATAAAACAGTCCAAAATCAGAAAAGAATATCTTTCCGATCGCCATAAGAACCATGATCGTGATCGTTGGCCTTAAGAGTGGCAGTGTGATGTAAAAGATCTGCTTGATCTTACCTGCCCCGTCGATCTTGGCAGCTTCATAAATACCTTTATCAATACCTGCAATGCTGGCCATGTAAATGATTGACGTATGGCCCACTGTCTGCCATAAAAATACCAGAATCAGGATAAACGGCCAGATATTACTTTTTGTATACCAGGATACCGGAGCCATTCCCAACACTTTCAACACAGTATTGTTGATAAATCCACTATCTGAATTTAAAAACGCAAAAACCATGTAGGAGATCACCACCCAGGAAAGCAGGTATGGTAAAAGCAGCGCTGACTGATAAAACTTTGCCCAGACGCTTTTTACGATCTCTGTCAGCAGGATCGCCACAAAAATACCAAGAGCTGTACCAATCACAATAAAAGCGAAATTATATAAGATCGTATTTCTTGTCATGATCAGCGCGTCTTTTGTCTTAAACAGAAACTTAAAATTATCGAACCCGCACCAGGGGCTCCCAAATACTCCCTTTGAAAAATCATAACTTTTAAAAGCCAGGAAGATCCCGAACATTGGGATATAATTGTTTATCAGAAGATAAGCAAGGCCTGGCAATGCGATCAATAGCAGGGGGACGTTTTTCGTCCCCCGCCCCTTTCTTTTTCTCCCTGTCATAATAGCTCACCTAGTTCGCGTTTTCTGCAGCCCATGCATCCAGCTGTTTCTGCTTTTCCGCAATGATCTCATCAATTCCGGCATCCTTTAAACTCTGCTGGAACTTTGGAAGTTCAGTTTCCGGATCAAGGCTTCCGCAGCGCAGTCCTGGAAGATACTGATTGATCACGTTATTTACTGCTGTATACTGTGTTTTCACAGTTGAACTGTCAAAGGTAAACCCAAATGCCTTTGATCTTCCCGCATTCTGATTATCCTCTTTCATAACTTTCTGTGTATCTTCGCTGGCACCTTCCAGGATATACTGGTTAAACTGGCTTCCGCATACGCCGCAGCTAAGCTGGGCTGTATATGGAACAGTGCTTGCGTCCTGACCGTCCGGGTATTTCACTACATTGTCGCTGACCTTTACATAATCTTTTCCTTCAATTCCGTAAATAATCAGGTTGATAACATCTTTATCTGTATAAGTTAAATTCAGGAATTCCAATGCCTTTTCCGGGTTTTTACAGGTAGATGCAACTGCCCATGATACTCTGTTTACATCAGAAGTTCCAAGATACGGCTGGCTCAAACGAAGAGCCCCTATTTTCTGGCCTGTCTGAGTGGAGATCTGGGTTGCGGCGTCATTTCCACCATAGTTGGAGATGTAAGAAAATCCTTTTCCTGCGCTTAACAGCTCAATGGATGTACTGGTAGTCGTTGCTGCGTCACCCATAATATAGCCTTTGTTATACCAGTCTCTTGCCAGTGTCAGGATATCCTTAAATCCATCTGTTTCATAGAAATTCTCAACCTGCATATCATCGCCATTTAAAATTCCAGTTGGAGATAAATAGCGATCTCCCAGATAATCAAATCCATAAATGGTATTGATCATACCTGAATCACCTGGATTGACCGGTACCAGCGGGATCATATCAGGATAAGCCTCTTTTACCTTTGCGTATACATCAGTCAGATCATTAATATTTTTAATGTCTGCCGGATCTACGCCGATCTCTTCCATGATATCTTCTCTGTACAGAAGTGTCGGCGCAAGAGCAACACCCTTATCAGCCGGAATACCATAAACCTTTCCGCCTACTACTTCTGTTTTCATAAAGTCCTCACCTACCGCGTCAATGGCGCCGGCAGCATGTTCCTTTACAATATCTGTAATGTCATAAAGCTGATGATTGGCAAGGCAGGTAGATAACTCCAGACCGCTTCCTGTATGGAACAGGTCCAGCTGTTCCCCGCCCTGCATTGCAAGACTTACCTGCTGGCCATATGCAGAAGAAGCAATCGGCATTAATTCTACTTCCACACCGATCTTCTCTCTTGTGATCTCACTGATTGCTTCATTTACGTCGGACAGATCTTCAGGAATATTGTTAAATGATTTAAAAGCATATACGATCTTTGTATATTCTTCATTTCCTTCCGTTTTCTGATCTGTGGTAGTCTGCTGACCGGCTGTATTATCCGAACTGCTGCCGCATCCAGTCATGGAAAATGCCATTGAACCGGCAAGAAGAACGGCCGCCGCGCCTGCAACTCTGTTTTTCATACTTTTTTTCATATCAAGTAACCTCCTTTATTTTGCCTTTCTGGGCTTTATTATAAAGGAGGTCCATGATACATTTCTTTAAAAAATAAGTGATATTTTTTTGATTTTAAGATTTTTTTGATCTGCGGTATTCTCCCGGTGTGATCCCGGTATACTTTTTAAATACAGTAGAAAAATAAGAAAAATTGTCAAAACCCACTTCTGCTGAAATGTCACTGATGCTCTTTATATCATCAGCCAGAAGCTGCTTTGCCATTTCAATGCGATAACCGATGATATAATCCTTTAAATTATGTCCTGTCTGCCTTTTATAGACCTTGGCAAGATATTCCGGAGTCAGAAAGAACACATCTGCAATGGTATCTCTGGAAATATCCTCTTTATAATGTTCTTTCACATAGCTTTCGATCTTATCTGCCAGAGAAAGGGACCGGTTGATCTCATCTTCGTACTCCAGAGTACGTGATATTGCGTAATTCACCCATTTTATCATGTCAAACACAGAGCGGACCGACTGCCGCTGGATTTTCCGGGAGACTTCATCCCCGAATAACTCCGCAGCCTGGATCCCATTTTGATAAAGATTGGTATAGATCAGCTGCAGGATCTCCTGCTGTATGACCAGTAACGTTTCTACCGATACGCTCTTTTCACGGGAAAGCTTTCCCAAAACGGTTTTTACCGTATTTAAGATCTTCATCCGGTCCTTGTTTCGCAGATCATTTTCCATTTGCTTCAGATCAAGAAGCCTTGTATTGAACCCCGATGTAACTGCCGCTTCTCCTTCACGAAATACCTGGTCAGACTCCAAGACATTTCGCAGCAACAGATTGACCACCTCATCTGCTTTATCAGGAAGCTGTTCCATGCTGCATGGAGTTCCAATACAACAGGTAAAGCAGCAGCCCACATAATCCTGTCCCGTTTTTATCAGCATATGGCATCTTTCCATGAGTACTTCTTCCAGTGTCCGTTTCCAGTTGATCACCAGAAAGAACAACGCCTCATTTACGATCTTTTTTATAACCGATGTATTTTCAACAGACTCATCTACAATCTCTGAAACCATTTTTTCCAGAGTAAATTCCAACAGGTTCTCTCCCAGTGCTTCTTTGGCCTGTTCCTCTCTGGCAACTCTTACTCCGATCAGGCATACCGGCTGACCGGCCAAAACAGGAAGACGGCGTTTTTTTATCTCACGGTCAATAAATTCCGGCTCTGCTCTTAATTCCCGCTCTGTCAAAGCCCTCCAGAAATTATTCATCAGCTGCTCCTGATTATTTCTCATCCATTTTCCATAATGGCTTTCTTCTTCTATTTTCCGCTTCTCCATGATCCTCTGGACCAGGCGCAAAAGTTCTGCTTCTACCTGCTCTACACGGAATGGTTTTACCAGATAACCAGCCGCCTGATAGCGGATCGCCACAGACGCGTACTGAAATTCTGTATGGCAGGTGAGAAACAGAAATTCCGAAGACATATCATTTTCCCGGACCCACTTAAGCAGTTCTGTTCCATTTCCCATAGGCATTTCAATGTCACAAACTACAATATCCGCAGGTATATCTGCTAACACCTCTTTTGCCTTTTCAATGTTATAAGCGGTCATGACCTTATCAATGTGCAAAGCGCTCCAGTTCACGGATTTGCAGATCACATCTACAGTTGCCATGTCATCATCCACGATCAATACGTTCATTTTTTATCTCCTGTTCCTCACCCACTGCTGTTGTTTTGGGGATCCATATCTCGATCAGACATCCCCCTGTTTCCAAATTTGACAGGTGGATCAATTCCCTTTTCTGATACAAAACTTCCATGGTTCTTTTTATGTTCCACAGCCCTACATGATGTCCCTCCCTCGAAGGATCTTCGCTCTCAAAATTCATATACTGCATAACCTGTTCAGGAAAACCTACGCCGTCATCCTCCATACGAATATAAAGCATTTCTTCCCCCTCTTTTAAAAGGACTTTTGCCTGTATCAGTATCGAAAGGACGCTGTCAATTTTTACTGCATATTTGTATTCATTTTCCACAAATGTATGTAACAGCATCTGGGGGATCTTCCACGACATTGCAGCTTCTTCCATATCAAAATACCAGAATACACAGTCCGGATACCGGAGCTGCTGCATTTCAAAATAATTTTCCAGATGCTGGGTTTCTTCCTTAAGAAGGACCAGACGAAGACCGCCTTTAAACATATAACGGACCGTTTTTGTTAATGCGTCAATATATGTCCGTATATCCTCATTCCGCTTCTGATAACTCATACTGTAGATCGTTGTCAGGGCATTTAAAAAGAAATGGGGTTTTAACTGCATCTGAAAATATTTCATCTGCGTATCCATTAACTGGATCTTTTCATCATAGGCCCTGATCCGAAGATTAACGATCACATTCATCATCCGGTTAAATGCCTGTGTAAGACGCTGAAGTTCTTCCGTATGATAATCTTCCTCTGCCCTCTGCTTGTAATCTCCGTCTTCAATCTCCTGGATCGTCTGCATCAGATGATCCAGGGGCCTGTGGATCTCACGGTGAATATAATGTAAAAGGATCATATCACAGCCAATAGCCAGAACCATGATCAAAAGGATCAGAATACTATTTGTACTGAATTTTCCCAGAAAATGATTACTGCCGATCATTCCTGTAATATAAAGTCCTGCACGATCACTTTTAAGAGAGATCATCCGCTTTTTATGATCATTCTTCCAGGAATCTTCTATTTCCAAAGTCTCTCCCAGATACATGCTGTTTCCTTCTTCCAGATTTTCCACGCATACACCATTTGCGTCCGTAAGAAGAAAACTCTGACCGTCTGGATATTCTTTTGCCCGGATATCGGAAAGAAAAGTATTTTCCTTTGAAAATGCCGCCACACTCCAGTTGCTTCCCCTGTATATTTTCGCAATATAGGCATGAGTACCGATCTTTGTATAATACCATTGCGGCCTTCCCCGGTCTTCCTTTTCCATGAGATTCCAGATATAAGAGGCAATTGCCTCTTTCTCCCCATAAGAAACTCCCGGAGTGGACGCCGCGATCAGGTTTTTATTTAAGGACTCTGCGATCAGAACGTAATCCAGCTCCGTATTACTGATCACATCTCTTTTCATACTCTTTTGAAGCTCCACAGCCGCATAATACCGGTCAGCCGGACTTCCGTAACATATCTGACCGATCAGATCCTGATTACCGGCGATTCCCTCCACACACTGATCCATAGCAATAAATTTACTGTCGATCTGTTTCATGTAGATCTGGATCGTAGACCATACCGATGACTCCTCACTTTCTTTTAAGAGAAGAAAGCTGCTCACAGTGTAAGCAGTCAGCAGCCATATAAGAAGAACCAACGTCACTCCAATATAAATGCTGATCTTATTTACAAAGGACTCCTTCTTCACTTTTGCTCCCTCCTAACCGGATTTTTATTATTCTATAGTATAACATTTCCGTCTATTCTCCGCAATTTTCTCCCAGATCTCTTTATACTAAAAAATCTCCTTTACCAGCGATCTTCCCGCCAGTAAAGGAGATTTTCCATTTATTATCCCTCTGCCTTCCCATGCAGATAAAAGCACACGCCGCCAACCATAACAGCGCCGCCAATGATATTTCCAATAGTAACCGGCAGCAGATTAACAGTCACAAAACTGCCCCAGTTAAGTCCTGTCAGTTTTTCTGCTCCCAGCCCATATAATTCCTGGGCTTTCTGCACATATGCCGGGTTTCCTGCTGCAAAAATGCCTGCCGGAATATAATACATATTTGCAACACAGTGCTCAAAGCCAGATACTACAAAGGCCAGGATCGGGAAGAAGATCGCCAGCACTTTTCCGCCAATATCTTTTGCTGCCGCTGCCATTAACACAGCTGCGCACACCAGGATATTGCATAAAATGCCGGAAAACAGCGCCCGCATAAAACTTAAACCAGTCTTTCCCACTGCCGTTTTAATGGTATAAGCTCCTAAAGCCCCGGCAGAATAATCATACTGGCCGCTGTGAGCCACCAGAAAGGCGATCAGCACCGCTCCTGCAAAATTCCCCAGATAAACGATCAAAAGGGTCCTTAAAAGGCTTCCAAAGCCAATACGGCCTTTCATACATGCCATGGACATCATACAGTCCCCTGTAAACAGTTCTCCGCCTACAAACACGATCATCATAAGTCCCACTGGGAAAATACATCCTGCAAGGGTCCTTGCAATTCCCACATCCGTAATATTATGGACTGCCAGACTGCTTGACTGGGCTCCCATTGCAATAAAGGCACCCGCCATGATCCCCAGGACAAAAATACGCCTTTTCTTTGCTGCTGCTTTTGCAACAGCCGCATTAATATTGGCCGACACCACTTCCGCCGGCACATTCAGCAATGACTGCATCTCTTTCCCCTCCGTTTTCTTTTGTCATTTTGTTTACTTCTGTCATTTCATTTCCGCTTTGCTTTCTGACATCTGCCATTTTGCAAAAACGCCGGGGATAATCATAACACAGCCCATTTTATGGAACAATCGGCTTTTCTCCTATTGAGAAAAAACAATCATTTATGCTTTTATGTGTTCTTTATACCTGTGCTTACATCCTTTCCCTTTCTTTATCCCTTTTCCCTTATAATAAAAATATCCTCAATAAACAAAGGTCTTATACCTTACATTCACTGAGGACATCATTTATATAATTTCATTTATATGGGAGGGGTTTTTATGTTAACACTTTTTGCATTTGCGATCATTTTTATTCTGTTCACTCTTGGTTATTTGGGCATCGATAAGCTGGAGCATTACTTTAAAACCCTGAATAAATGATCACTCTACTTTGATCATGCGGTACCCGATCCCTATATGGGTCTGTATATACTGAGGGGCATCCGGTTCGCTTTCCAGTTTTTTACGCAAAGTTGCCATAAATACACGTAAAGAAGCAATATCATTTTCCCAGCTGCTCCCCCACACTTTCTGGGTGATATAAGTATGCGTCAGCACTTTACCTGTATTTTTAGCCATGAGGCACAGCAGTTTATACTCTGTAGACGTAAGATGCAGCTCCTTATCCCCCATATAGGCACAGCCCGCTGCAAAATCGATCCGCAGTCTGCCATTTGTATAAACAGACTCTGCTGTCTGGGCTTCGCCGTTCATGAGCGCCATTCTCCGTTCCACAACACGCAGCCGCGCCAGCAACTCTTCTACAGAAAAAGGCTTTGTGAGATAATCATCAGCACCTGCGTCCAGTGCGTCTATTTTATCTGTATCTTCGCTTCTTGCACTGATCACAATGATTGGCAAGTTGGACCAGGTACGTATTTTCCGGATCACATCTACGCCGTCCATATCCGGCAGTCCCAGATCCAAAAGGACCACATCCGGATTGTGGGAAGAAGCTTCTACAACTGCTCCATCCCCGGTCCCGGCAGTCAGATACCTGTATCCATGGGTCTTTAATGTAATAGTGATCAGATTTCTTACAGGAATATCATCCTCCACAACCAATATCAAAGGTTTATTCATTTAATGCCACCTCCTCTGCAGGTAATGTAAACGTAACTACCGCCCCATGAGGGATATTATCAGATATCCATATTTTTCCTCCATGGGCATTAATAATAGATCTGCAAAGCCCAAGCCCCAATCCTAAACTCCTGCGGCTGTCTGCCACCTGGTCGCTGCCTGTATAAAGCATGTCAAATACTCTTTCTTTCCTGTCATCAGGGATCCCGTTCCCCAGATCGCATACAGAAATGATGACCTGGGATCTTTCAGCGTTTTCTGCTTTTTCTTTCTTCACCCTGACCGTAATATCTGTTCCCTGAGGCGTATATTTTACCGCATTGCCAATCAGATTGATCAGCACCTGGACGATCAGCCTTGCGTCCATCTTTGCAAGGATCAGTTCATCTTCCTCTTCTACCTTTATGGTCCTTCCTGTCCGGCTCTGTCCCGTATGCTTTAATGCCTCTTTGATCACCTCATCCACCAGCTCTGCTGACTGGCGGATCTGCATCCTGCCTTCCTCGATCCGGGTCACGGAAAGCAGGTTTTCCACCAGATCGATCAGCCACATGGAATCATCATAAATATCCCCATAGATCTGCCGGCGCATCTGTGCATCCAGACAGCTTTCATTGTAAAGGAGATTATTTGCATTACCAGAAATAGATGTGAGAGGCGTTCTCAGGTCATGGGAGATCGTTCTTAACAAATTCGCTCTTAACTGTTCATTCTTTGCCAGGATCGCTGCCTCTTCTTTTTCCCGCACGTTTTTATCATTCTCCAGTGCAAGGGCACATTCTCCCAATATGGACAATAATACACTGTTTTCAAAGGCATCTAACGGCTGTTTCTGGATCATAATCCCCACCACTCCATAAACGGTGCTGTTTACGCGGATCGCCAGATACTGCCTTTTTGCCTGCTTAAAATGGTCTGTTCCTGTTCCGGCATGGCGGTTATTCTCTAAAGCCCATGCAGCTGCCTGTTCCTCACAGGCTTCATCTTCAATGGTGATATCCTCTTCCCCCTGGGGAACCCGGCGCAAAGGATGCTCCAGTTTTCCATCCTTTACATCATAGATCACCGTTTCTCTCTTTAAAAGTTTAACGATCTGCTGTGCCGCCCCTTCCAGGATCTCTGTCTTTCCTTTGGCCTGCTGTAAAAGCTGGTTCGTATCAAGCAGCACTTTCAGCCTGTATGCATCCCTGGCAGCCTGTCCTGCATGCTGTTTCAGCCTGGAGGCCAGAGAGCCTGTGATCAAAGCCGCAAGAAACATGACGGCAAATGTAAACGGGTAACTGCGATCATAAGCCCGAAGCGTAAAACGTGGTGCCGTAAACAGAAAATTAAAAATCAGAACACTGGCTATGGTAGACGAAAAACTGTAAAACCAGCCTTCTGTTACTATAGAGATCAGAAGCACTCCTAAAATATAAACAGTAATAATATTGGCATCTGTCAGCTTCAGCTTTTCAAACAGCCATCCTACTGCTGTTGCTGCAAATAAAATGCCTGCGCTTTTGACTGCTGCCTTAAAGGAAAATGCATTCTTTTGCGCCAGCCTGTTCCATTTACGGATCACCTCAGGTCCCATCTGGCTGTCAGGTATGATATAGATTTCCATTTCAGGCGCATGATCGATCAGCTTTTCCACAAGAGATGTTCCTGCAAAAACCCCTTTTTTCTTTGCAGCGCTGCGCCCGATCACGATCCTGGTGATCCCTGAAAGTCTGGCAAACTCCGCGATCTGAAAAGAAATATCATCACCGTAAACTGTTTCTATTTCTGCACCAGATTGTTTTGCCAGCTTAATATTCCCTTTCAGGCGCTCCTGGTCCTCTTTTCCCATTTTTCCGGCCAAAGGTGTTTCTACAAATAATGCGGTTAATGTCCCATTAAAAGCCTCTGCCATCTGGGCAGCTGTGCGTATGATCTTTCCATTAGACGGTGAAGATGATAAACATACAAGTATCCGTTCTTCCATTTTTCTTTTCCCCAGGTTTTCTGATGCTCTTCTGAAATCTTCTTAGGATCCACAAGGCCTGCAAATGACCAGATTGCAGTATTATGTTAAATATGAAAACACTTCTGGATATCCCTGCTTGCTCCCAGCACCAGCATAGTAACATCTTTGTCCAGTACTGTATCCGGAGTAATGGACATTTCCAGCTTGCCATCGCGTTTTAAAGCCATGATAGTGATGTTGTATTTCTTTCTGATGTCAATATTTCCAACAGTCTTTCCCACCCAGTTTTCCGGAATGCTGATCTCAAAGATCGCATGGTCATCAGATAACTGGATATAATCAAAAATATGCTCCGAGCTATAACGGATCGCTGTCCAGTTTGCCAGCTGTTTCTCCGGATACACGACCTCATCTGCGCCATTGCGCAGCAGAAATCTTGCCTGAACATCCCTTGCGGCCCTTGAAACTACCAGCTTTGCACCCAGATCCTTTAAATAGGCCGTTGTTTCCAAAGAGCTTTGGAAATCCCCACCGATCGCCACGATGCACACATCAAAATTTCCAATTCCCAAAGACTGTAAAAATTCAATATTGGTGCTGTCCCCGATCTGTCCGCTGGTGACAAAAGGAAGCACTGCCTCTACACGGTCCTCCTGTTTGTCTACCGCTAATACCTGATGATTTAATTCGTTTAATTTCTCCGCAATATGTCTTCCAAATCGTCCAAGTCCTATTAATAATATTGATTTCAATATGATTTTCCTCCTTATTTTTCCATTGCACATATCCGATA
>ERZ779861.4111-NODE-4111-length-11209-cov-4.899229_pt1 | contig 11209 bp, 9 predicted proteins | sample MGYA00511558_ERZ779861 | MGnify/ENA primary metagenome ERZ779861 (study PRJEB29588, sample SAMEA2163432) | human gut metagenome | biome: human gut; feature: human-associated habitat; material: faeces | place: Denmark | collected 2008/2010 ... | reverse complement strand
CGTCCGCTCCGCCTCGCGGCCGCCCTTGAGCAGCACGGCATTGCCGCTCTTGAGCGCCAGCGACGCAATCTGCACCAGCGCATCCGGGCGGCTCTCGAAAATCACGCCGATGACCCCGATCGGGCAGGTCACGCGGTACATTTTCAGCCCCGGCGTGATTTCGTGCGTCATCGTCGTCGCGCCGATGGGGTCGGGCAAAGCAGCCAGCGCGCGAAGTCCGTCCGTCACGGCGCGCAGCTTCTCTTCGCGGAATTTCAGCCGGCCAAGCAGGGGCGCTGCCAGCCCGTCCGCCTCCGCCTGATGAATATCCGCCGCGTTCGCCGCAAAAATATCCGCCTGATGATTTTCCAGCGTCTCCGCCATCCGCAGAAGCGCCGCGTTTCGCGTTTCCAGCGACGAAGCCGCCAGCGTCCAAGCCGCTTCCCGGCTGTTTGCCGCCATCTCGTGAAGATCGTTCATCCTGTCCTTCCTCCTGTACCACAGAAAATCTTCCTTTTTATTATAGCATGGAAGTTTGGGACTTGCAATAAAAAAACGAATATGCTATAATAGTTCCTGCTGAAACAGGCAGACGCGCAAGGGAGGCGAGGAACGTGCCGCATCAGAAGGGAATCAAGTCCGTGGCACAGAATCGCAAGGCGTGGCACGATTATTTCGTTGAGGAGAAATATGAGTGCGGGCTGGCGCTGTTCGGCACGGAGGTCAAAAGCATCCGGCAGGGGCGCGTGAACCTGAAGGAGTCGTGGGCGCAGATTCGCGGCGGCGAAATCTGGGTCGAAGGGATGCACATCAGCCCCTACGATCAGGGCAACATCTTCAACCGCGACCCCATGCGCCCGAAAAAGCTGCTGATGCACAAGAGCGAAATCCGCAAGCTGGACGGGCTTGTTTCCCGGCAGGGCTACACGCTTGTGCCGCTGGAAATCTACCTGAAGGACGGGCGGATGAAGCTGCAATTGGGTCTTTGCCGCGGCAAAGCGGAACACGACAAGCGCGACACCATCGCCAAGCGCGACGCCGACCGCGACATCCGCCGCGCACTCAGGGAGCACAACAAGTAACCTCGACGCAGCCTTTGCACATGCGATAAAGGAACGGGCAACCAAACTTCCCACTGTAACTGTATTCCAAAAGCAGCATGGGAGAGTCAGCGCCGAAGGGGTCAAGGGGGCGAGCGGAAAGCCCCCTGTCGCTCCCGCAGGAGCGAAACCTCCTGCAACAAAAGAAACCAAGCAACATGGGAGTGACCGCGCCGAAGGTTTCCAAAGGGCGATCGGAAAGCCCTTTGGTCGCGTCCGCAGACGCGAAACCCTCTGCGACAAGCAAAATCAAGCAGCAAATTACCCAAAAAGCAGGGCGGCGCTGCCCAAAAGAAGCGCCATCTCATTCATGGGGATGATCCGGTTTCGACGGGGGTTGTCGAGGGCGGGATAAGCGAGCCGTGGCCCCTGACCACGATAAAACGGGGAACTTAAATGTAACTGACAATAATCAGTACGCTTTCGCTGCCTAATTAGGCGCGACGCTGGCCCGGTCTGCCCGCTTGACCGGTTCCCAGCGCCATTCAAGCGGGGAACGAGCGCATGTAAGCTTTGCCATGCGTCCGTAACATGAAGCTACCAATCGCTGAAGCCTGACTGCGGGCGTCATCGTGCGGGAATTTCAAATCACAGTCTGCGCTCGGAGAAGGTCCTGCAAGCGAGCCTTCGGACAGGGGTTCGACTCCCCTCATCTCCACTTCTTCACCGCGATTCCCAAGAGGAGTCGCGGCACTTTTTTTGTTTTGGGGTAAAATCGGGTGTAAATAGACCACCAATTTCAGCCGTATTGTGCAATAACGGCAGCGAACCCTTGCGTGGCTGGTGTTGGATGTGCAGGGCGGCGATTGCCCCGGTGACGCTGGCGGATACGGCGGCGGATGGGAATCCGGAATGGCAGAATACGGATGCTGAACCGGCGGAAACGCACGTTTTCCTGCTCAGCTACGCGCAGGTGATGCAGTATCTTCCGGAGCAGGAGCAGCGGAAAGTCAGCGGCACGGAATATGCCCGGTCACGGGGGGCGAAGTTTCTGGGCTTCACCACCATCGGCATCGGCGAAACGGACTGGTGGCTGCGCTCGCCGGGCAAGGAAAGCTACGACGCGTGCTTTCTGGATGTCCGCGGCGCGGTCGGAACGAAGTGCGTGACGGAGAAGCTGGGGGTTCGCCCGGCGCTGTGGATGGACTTGTCCGCCGACCGCAATGTGTTCCCGTATGAACAGCAGGTTCAGGCAAAGCAGTTTGCGGAGCAGGGGGATTATGCCGAAGCCGCCGCCCTGCTGGATACGCTGGGCGACTATGCGGGCAGCGCGGCGATGGCGAAGGAGTACCGCTATCAGCAGGCGCAGGCGGAAGCGGCAAGCGGAAATTACGATGCCGCGATTACCCTCTACACGGAACTTGCGGGTTATGCGGACAGCGACGCGCTTTGCCGCGCAAGCCGCTATGAAAAGGCAGTGGCGGCGCAGGAAGCGGGGGATTACGCGGGCGCAATGGCGCTGTTTGCTGACGCGGGACAGTACGCCGACAGCATGGCGCGCCTGCGTGAATGCTGCAAGCAGCAGGGCATATCCATCTATTACTTCTCGGAAGATGCTGTAAATGCTGGGGTTGACACGGGCTATGCCAAGCAGGATACCATCAGCGGTGACGACAAGCACTTTGGCTGGCGGCTGGGAAGATTCTTCCTGACGGGCTTCACCCGCGTGACGGCGGACGAAAATCAGCAGCCTGTTTTCATCAAGACGCTGGGCGATTCTGTTACCCTGTGGTTTGATTTGGAGCAGGATATCGACGCGCTGAACGGCAACGCGCAGCTTTCTCTCGCGGCGGATGCGAACGGCTATGACCAGCAGTTCGGCATCCCCAAAACGAACTTCGGGCGCGGCACGCTGATTGTCCGCCACACGGATTATCAGAATGCTAAAAATGAACCGGCGGTTTATACGGATTATCTGCTGGCGAAAGGCACAACGGGCGCGAATACACGCATTGTCCTGCACGAAGAGGGCGACTACGAGGTGGCGCTGGATTACGAGGTGCAGGACAGCGAGTTGACGCACATCACCAGCAAATTTGGCAATTACCGGATTTTCCTGCGCTTCTCCATCCGCAACGGCAACTGCATGGTCTACCCGTTTGACCTGCTGACGGGCGCGGAGCTGCAGAACACATCGGTCGCGGAGGCTGGATTCTCGCTGGATTTGGCGCGCTCGCGGTATCTGGACATCAACGTTCGGCGCGCGGTGCTGGTGGAAACGGCGAACGGCGTCATCGAGGATGAGCGCTTCAACCGCCCCGCGAAGGACGGCGACCGCTACACGCAGGAGGGCATATACACCATTTCGGTCAGCAACCGATACACGGGTGAATCCACAACAAAAACGATTTTCGTCGGCTCGCAGGAGCTGCTGGAGACGTATGTGCGCAACGGTTTCTCGCTGGAGCGCCTGAAATGAGGGGAATGCGGATGAAAAAGCTATGTTCGCTGCTGCTGGCGCTGGTGCTGCTGGCGGGCTGTGCGCTGGGTGAAAGCACACCGGAATTCCGCCGGATGGGGGATGCGGCGCTGCTGCCGTATCTGGAAAACAGCCTGTACGAACAGCTGGTGTCCGATTTGGACAGCAGCGACTATTTTGTGGAAAACGTACAGGCGGTGTACATCTCTCAGGAGTATCTGGACGAGCTGGCGTTCAACTCGCAGGAGAACGTCTACTTCGGCTATACGCTTTCCGAATTAAACGCGCAGTTTCAGGGCGAAAAGTACATCTTCACCCTTGGTGAAAACAACGAGACGGTCGCCGTGCCGTGGACGGACTACGATGATGCCTACGACCGCGTGATTCGCAACGTGGCAATCGGCACGGGCGTGATTTTGGTGTGCGTGACGGTCTCTGTTGTGTCGGCAGGCGTGGGCGCGCCGGCGGTCAGCATGATTTTCGCGATGGCTGCCAAAGACAGCGCTGTCCACGGTCTACTTGGCGCGGCGAAATCGGGCGTGCCGGCGTTCATCGCGACGGCTGTCCGCACGGGCGACCTGCAGCAGGCGGCGCGCGAGGCAGCCTTGACGGGCAGCGAGGACTTCAAGTGGGGCGCAATCTGCGGCAGTATTTCGGGCGGCGTGACGGAGGCGGTCGGGCTGAAGGGCGCGATGCTGAATGGCTTGTCCATGAACGAAGCGGCACAGATTCAGCGCGAATCGGGCTATCCGCTGGACGTCATCAAGGGCTTCCGGACGATGGAGCAGTACGAGGTCTGCCAGAAAGCGGGGCTTGTACCCAAAATGGTGGATGGCAAGATGGCGCTCATCCGCCAAATTGACCTCGATTTCGTGGACGAAAAGGGGCGGACGAACTTGACGCGGATGCAGCAGGGATTGGCGGCGCTTGACCCGGCGACGGGGGAGGAATATCAGCTATATTATATAATAGAAAAGCGGGAGTCGACGATTGCTATCCTGACAAAAACGGAGTACATGCAGAGCGACAGCTGCGAAATTTGGCATACGGCGGCGGAAATGCCGCAAAACGACAGCTGGTTCTTTGAAAATCAGCACGAAGATTTCTGGAAAAACATGGTCAATATAGTAAAAGAGATTTTTCCGACGGACGAGCTTTTGGAGCGGCTGTTTGCGCCGCAAGTGCCCGATTCGGAAGAAAAGCCGGAGAATATCGCGCAGCAATGAACGGGCAGGAGCGCCGTGTCACTCCCCAAAGTACATCCATGACCTGATGCGGATGTACCTGATCCGCTTTTCGGAGCTGAGCCGCCTACCCATCCCGATGGCGTGGAAGGGCTGCGACTTCGACACGTTCAACGCGCGCAGTACGAAATGCCGGAAAAGTGATTGCAAAAGCGGCGTACATGCGGTATAATGGGTGCAAATCCACAAAAGAAAGGGTGTGCTTTGCATGAAATGTCCACGCTGCCGCAGCCGTGACGTGCGGGTGGAGCTGGTTCGCGAACGTCGGGCTACGCGCCACAGCTTGGCGTGGTGGCTGCTGATTGGCTGGTGGATATGGCCGTTCAAGCTGCTGTTTCTGCCGGTGATTTGGTCGCAGGAGGCGGAGCGGAAGGGAAAGCGTCCGCCGCCCCGGCGCGACGAGATGGTGACAAGGAGCGTCGCGGTCTGCCAGCACTGCGGGCACCATTGGCGGGTGCGGTGAAAAGGGAGCGCTTCCTGTTTTGAATAGCAAAAAACGCAGGGCATCGCCGTTTTGACGATGCCCTGCCTGTGTTTACTTCATCAGGTGAATGCCGATCTGACGGCCGGATGCCAGCGCGTAGCCGACACCGGAGCCGGAAGAGTAGGCGTAGGCGTACATCTCGCGGTTCGAGGTCTCGCCGCCAGCGTACAGGCCGTTAATGACCGAGCCGTCCTCGCGCAGGACTTGGAAGTCCAGATTCGTCTTTACGCCCGCAATCGTGCCGCCCGTGCAGACGTAGATGCGCACCGCGTAGTACGGCGCCGCGTCGATGGCGGTCAGGTTGGAGGCGTCCTTGCCGAATTCGGTGTCGTTGCCCGTTGCGCAGGCGGTGTTGTACGTTTCAACGCTCTTGACCAGCGTGTCCGCGTCCACGCCCATCAGCGCGGCAAGTTCTTCGATGGTGTCCGCCTTGACGACTTCGGTGCCGTCCACCGCCGCGTCCAGCAGCGCAGCGCCCGCGAACTTGCTGTCGCCCAGCGCCCACGCAATGCCGTCTTCCGTGCGGCTCAGCGCGACGGTCGCCTGATAAGGCATGTAACCCTCGTTGAAGAAGCGCTGCGCCTTGCTGTTCACAACCATGCGCCCCCACAGGTTCACGGACATGCAGAAGCCCGCGATGCTGCCGTTGCGGCTGGTCGAGCCAAGGGTGATGACATAGGGGTCGTTGTAGAACACGCCGCCGACGTCAAGCGCCATCTGCATCCCGTCGCCAGTGTCGCCCGCGCCCGCGGTGGTCAGGTCAATCCAGTCGGCGAACTGCGGCAGGTACTCGCGCATCATGGGTTCGCTCGCCGCGAAGCCGCCGGTCGCCAGCACAACGCCGCGGGAGGCGTACACGTCGTAGGAGCCGCTTGCGTCCTGCACGGTCGCGCCGATGACGTCGCCCGCGTCGTTGGTCAGCAGCTTCGTGCCGGTCGTGCTCAGGCGCAGGTCAGCGTCGTGATTTTTCAGCCAGTCCACCATGTGGTCAATCAGCATGTAGCCGCCTTCGGGGTCAGCCGCGCCGGTTTCGCTGTCGATGACGTAATCCGGCACCTGATAGCGCCCGTTGGGGAAGAAGGGGTAGGTCACCCAGTGCGCAACGCCCTCGTCCTCCAGCCAGTTGATCGTTTCGCCAACCTGCGTGAAGTAGTTGCTCACGCGCTCGTAGGTCGGATAGCCGGGGTCTTTGCCCAGCACGCCGATGTCCGAATCGGAGGATGCTTTCCACTCCTCCAGCCAGACTTCGCTGTTCGGCTCCAAGCCGATGCTCTGCGTGTAGTAGGTGTTTTCCGCCGCGACGACCGCGCCGGATACGGACGTAGAGCCGCCGAAGCGCGACAGCTTCTCGACCACCATCACGTCCTTCGCGCCGTTGTCCATTGCGGACATGGCAGCCGCCAGACCCGTGCCGCCGCCGCCGATGACCAGCACCTCGACGTGCGCCGTGCGGTCGCCGACGTCAGCAGTGTCCTTTTCGACCGGCGTGCGCAGGGTATCCGGGTCAGCGCCCGCCTGCTTCACGCAGTCCTCGACCGCCGCCAGAATCGCCTTGCTGGTGATGGTCGCGCCCGTTACCGTGTCCACCGCCAGCGTCTGATGCGCCACGATGTCCGCCGGAATCTGCTCCAGTGCGCCGGACGCAATCGCGGGCGTTTCGGCCTGCTTCGTCACCTTCACATCGGTGATGGCGCTGTCCGAGAAGGTCACTTCAACCGTCACCGCGCCGTTCATGCCGTTGGCGGAGGCGGTGTACGTTCCCGCGTTGAAGGTCGCCGCGAATGCCGCCGGAATCAGGCACAGCAGCATCGTCAGCGCCACAAACAGGGAAATCAAACGCTTTTTCATAGGGAAAAATCCCTCCTTTCATGCCTGTATCATACCGCTTTGTGAAAGGAATGTCAAACAAGCGTTTTCTTTCTCGTCATAAGCGGAACTTATGGATGCCGCTCCGCCACGTCCGCCTGACGAAGCTGCTCGACGAATTGCAGGTGCAGCGGCGTCATCTGGCGCATGACCGCTTCGGTGTGGTGGAGAATCGGCGTGTCGCTGACGATGGGAATCAGGCGGATGCCGACGGGATAGCTGCCCTGCGGCATGAACGAAATGCCCTGATTCAGGTTGATCATCAGCAGCTGATCCTCGATGGTGTCCGCAAAGCGCAGCGCGTCCTTTGTCCACCCAAGCCCCATCAGCCAGCGGGCGATTTGGCTGCTCGCCTTCCGATTCGCGCCCGCCTGCAGGAGGATGACGGGGTAGGGTGTCAGCTCCGGCAGGGTGACGGAATCTTTCCCCACCAGCGGGTGCGACGACGCGACGGCGGCGCAGATGGGGCGCTCCATCACCGTGACGTGCTTCATCTGCTGCAAGGGGATTTCGCCCGGAATCGCCAGCGCAATGTCGCAGTCGCCCGCTTCCAGCGCCGTGCCGATTCGCGCCATCGACAGCTGCCGCACGCGCAGTTCCACCTCCGGGTGATGCGCCCGAAACGCCGGAATCGCCCGCAGAAGCAGCTGCTGCTCCATCGGCCCGGTGTAGGCAATCGTCAGCGTCCGCGGCTGACGGCGCTGCGCGTCCGCAAACGTCTCTATCGCCTGATAGCACTGAACCAGCCGCTCCGCCATCGGCACAAGCGCCTGCCCCGCCTCCGTCAGCGACGTGCCGGACTTGCTCCGCTTCAGCAGCGGCAGCCCCAATTCCGCCTCCAGCGCCGCCATCTGCTGGCTCATCGCGGTCTGGGTGATGAAGCTCTTCTGCGCGCCGAGGGTGATGCTGCCCGTCTGCGCGACGGCGAGGAAATACGCGAACCGCTCCAATTTCAAGGGAGTCCCCCCCTCCTTCCTGCGGGATGAAACGACTTCTTTCCTTATACTATTTCCAAATGAGAATGCGCCAAGATGCGAAGTGAATTTTTCATTCTGGCTAACGGGAGTGAAACGCAGCGTAGCAGCGCTACGCTAAGTGGAACGACCGGACGCCAGAAGGGAAAAGGCACGAGCAGCTGGTGCAGGCGAATTTGGAAATAGTATTATTTTATCACGCATTTTCGCGCCGCGCAAGGGGGATTGTGATTCGATTGACAAGCAGCACGGGCGGTGGTACAATGAGGGAGACGGGGGCGATCGCCCCAAAACGATGCAGAGGGGGAGAAAACGATGCGAAAATACGAAGCGGACGTGCCGGAAAACGTCGAAATGGCGGACATTCAGGCAATCCAGACGCGCATCAAAAAGCATAACCTCCTGACGGTGGCACTGCTGATTCCGCTGTTTGCCGGCTATGCGCTGCGGGAATCCAGCGAAACGCTGGGCGGCATTGTCTTTGTCCTTTCGATTGCGCTGATGGTGCTGGGCTTCATTTCCGGCAGGGGCGACGAGAAGCGGCTGCCCGCGTACTGGGCGAAGTACCAGCAAATCCACCGGATGGACAACCTCCTGCGCGCGAACCTCGTCGGCGTGTGGCTCTGCGCCGAAGCGCGCGTGGCGGTGTACCGCGAGGGCAGCGGCTACCGCGTGCAACTGGGCGTTCTCGACGAAAAGACGGGCGCGTGGGAAAACGACGAGCAGGACGAGGTTTTCCCGACGCTTATCGATGTGCGCGAGTATGCGACGCAGGAAGGGTACGAGCCGATGGACGTGGACTTCGGGCAGATGACGGACGAGGAGTTTCAGCAATTTCTGGATGCGCATCGAATCTGACAAAGCGCGTGCCCCGCAAAAGTATACAAAAAGATTCTTCACGGAATCTTGGGGGAAGAGCAGCTTGGGGCGCGTCTGCGGACGCGCAAAGTTACTGGCAGGGACGCTTCGCTGCCTGCACCTTTGTTGACGGCTTCCTTGGGATTGGTCGGACGCGGAACAGTTGGGGCGTTGCCCCAAACCCCACAAGGGACGCTGTCCCTTGACCCTGCAAGGGGCAATTGCCCCTTGACCCCTTTTCGCGATTGGGTTGGTCGCGCTTTCATGCTCCTTCCGCGTGTAGCTTTTTTGGGCTTCGCCTAAGCCCTTGTTTGCCCCCCAACTTTCCGTGAAGAACCTACAAAAAATCCCCCTCCGATGCCATTCATCCGAGGGGGATTCCTTTGCGCACAATTACCACCCGCGCCCGAAGCAGCTGCGCCGTGCCGCGCCCTGCTCGCCGGAAACGTACCGCGCGTTAAACGCCGCGTTTACTTCGCGCAGCTCCATCTCGCCGTCAATGTACGCTTGGTACATCTCGATGATGCCCTCCGCGCAGCCGTCGCAGGACGCGGAAATGTTGCCAATCGCGTCGTCGACAATCTGCTGGCGTTCCTCGCGGGTCGTGTCCTTAATCAGAATGCTGGTCATCGGGAAAAATCGCTCCTTTCAGGCGGTCGCTTTTACGCCGTCAATGTCCGGCGGCAGCTTTTGCATCTGCTCGCGGTAGACGCGGCGCAGGCAAATCATCTCCGCCGTCGCCGTAATCGCCCACGAAACGATGTAGAGCAGGTACAAACTCTCAATTGTGTGGAAGTACGCGAACACCGTGTACACCCAGATAATGCGGAACACGCACGAACCCATAATCACGATAACCGTGGGCACAAAGCTCTTGCCCAGCCCGCGGTTCGCGGCAATGGTGCAGTCCATGAACGCGGAGAAGGCGTAGGAGCAGCCCATGATGCGCAGGCGGATCATCCCGGCCTGCGCCACTTCCTCTACGTTTGTGAAAATGCTGAGGAACTGCCGCCCGAAGATGACCAGCAGCGCACTCATGACAAGGGCAATGCCGAAGGAGAACGCCATCGAGATGAAGTAGCTGTGGAGGATGCGCTTGCGTTTGCCCGCGCCGTAATTCTGGCTCATGAAGGACGAGCAGGCGGTGTAAATGGCAGCCATCACGTCGTAGACGAGCGCGTCGGCGTTGGCGGCGGCGGCGTTGCCTTCCACCATCACCTCGTCAAAGGAGTTCACGCCCGCCTGAATGAACAGGTTCGCCATCGCGAAAATCGCGTTTTGCAATCCGGCGGGAATGCTCAGGGACAGCACTTGCCTTGCCTTGTGCGGCTCAATCCGCAGCATCGACCGTTCCAGCCGCACCACGCTCCCCGAACGGCGCAGGGACAAAATCACCAGCGCCGCCGAAATATACTGGGAGATGATGCTTGCCAGCGCCACGCCCGCCGCCGCTAATTGGCAGACGATGACGAAAAACAGGTTCAGCAGGATGTTGATGACGCCCGCCATCGAGAGGAAGTAGAGCGGCTTTTTCGTGTCCCCGGCGGCGGAAAGCACCGCGTTGCCGAAGTTGAACACCGCCATAGCGGGCATACCGAGGCAGTAGATGCGCAGATAGCTGACCGCGCCCGCCATCAGCACCGGCTTCGTGCCAAGCATGGAGAGCATTGCGGGCGTGAAGAGGAAACCCAGCGCCATGATGATGACGCCGACAATCACCGAGAGAATCAGCGAGGTATGCACCGCCTCGTGCACGTCCTGGTCGTGCCGCGCGCCGATATACCGGGCGACGACGACGTTGACCCCGCTGCCCATGCCGATCAGGAAGCCGGTGAACAGCGAGACAAGAATCGAGGTAGAGCCGACTGAGCCCAGCGCTTCCGGGCCTGCAAACTGCCCAACCACCGCCACGTCGGACATGTTGAACAGCACTTGCAGCACGTTCGTTGCCATCAGCGGCAGGGAAAACAGGATAATCTGCTGGACGAGCGGCCCGTGCGTCAGGTCGTGCGATTTGGACGACATGATATAACTCCTTTGCGTGGGAATCTCTGCAAATGCCTCATTGCATCAGAGCTTCCCGTATGTTCCGCCGCTGATTATACACCGGAAAAGCAAAACTGGCAAGAGGAAAAACGAAGGTTGGCAGAGAATATTATTTAATAGGAAGCAAAATCGGTACTTGTCACTGAAAAAAACTTCCGATAAAAATCAAACTGCATGGGAGAATCCGCGCCGAAGGTTTCCAAAGGGCGATCGGAAAGCCCTTTGGTCGCGTCCGCAGA
>ERZ779861.4105-NODE-4105-length-11227-cov-3.049051_pt1 | contig 11227 bp, 10 predicted proteins | sample MGYA00511558_ERZ779861 | MGnify/ENA primary metagenome ERZ779861 (study PRJEB29588, sample SAMEA2163432) | human gut metagenome | biome: human gut; feature: human-associated habitat; material: faeces | place: Denmark | collected 2008/2010 ... | reverse complement strand
TGTGCTGCTTTCGGGAAGCGGTTTTGGAAACGCGCCGTTGATTTCGATCGGCTTGATGTTCTGCTTTTCGATTTATGCTGCGTTTATGAAAGGCGTCAAAAAAGATGCGGTCGTCTGCACAGCGGTGCATCTGATGCTCGTCGCGCCGTTCGCCCTGCTGACGATCCTGCTGTTTCGTACCGGACAAAACGGTCTCGCGTCGGTGGATTTCGGCACGCAGATTTTTCTCATGGGTGCAGGGGCGGTCATGTCCCTGCCGATCGTGCTGTACGCGAGTTGCGTGAAGCGGGTTCCGATGGTCGTCATGGGACTTTTGCAGTACCTGTCGCCGACCTTCGGCATTGTCTGCAGCATCATCCTGCACGAAAAAATGGGGCGCGGGCAATTCATCACCTTTTGCTTCATCTGGGCGGCACTGCTTCTGTTTACCGTCGTGACGACGTACCGGGAGCGGCAGGAAAAGCAGGCAGAAACACAGAAAAATAAAGAAGAAAATGGGGTTGCGCTCTAACGAATATTTTCCGTTAATGCGACAACCCCTCCGTAAAGTTCAATTTTCTGCGATGGAATATTTATCCAATTAGCGCAAAAATCAAGTGTGCGGATATTCCGGCAAGCAATCCTCCAATTGTGTGACATATAATTGCATACCCAGTAAGCTCTCTAAATTTGAGTGAGTCCATCATGGCAACATGAGTGCTTAGATAGCCACTCCAGCACATACACATTGCAGTAAATACGGCAATATCATTTCCTCCTGCCAGTCCGTTCTGAATTAAGGTTGGAACCATGCTTATTGCTGCTCCCGCCGCACCTAAGGCAGTAATAGGTACTGCAATACATTCGGGTGACGAAAATCCAAATAATGGAGTTAAAACAAAGCTTAACTTATCTGCGATAACCGGAAGAATACCGATTCCCTCATAAGCTGCGCCGGTGAAACTACCGTCTGCAGAAGCACCGTTTGTAAGCATCATTACAATTGTACAGATAACAAGCACTCCTGGCACAATTGCAACTCCCATTGAAACGCCGTTTTTTCCACCTTCAAGCAAAGCTCCCATGAGGCGTTCGCCTATACCTCCTCGTCTGGAAAACCTTTCATTCATGCTTATAGTGGCAGTTTCATTTTTAACCTTTGCCATTTCAGTCTTTCCGAAGATTTTTTTTGTTTTGCATAACATCAGTCTTGCACTGACAATACTTCCTACAACGGCACCAACATTTCCTACAATGACGGCCTTGATAAAATTCACTCCCGATGGTGCTTTTAATCCTATCATAAAAGTGGTAATAATAAGCCCCATGCCAAAGGCTGTACCGATATTGGTAAGTGCAGGAAGTTGATATTTTTTAAAATATCTTCTAAAATTATCATCCTCTGCAAGCGTAAGAATTGCAGGATTATCCGACAGATAAGTAGTCAAAACTCCGATAACAGCAGCTCCGGGCAGCCCATAAAGAGGCTTCATCAATGGCGATAGTATTTTATTGATAACAGCAAGTACTCCGAATTCTGATAATAAACCGGACATTGCTCCTGCAATTACAGCAATAGCTGTAATATACAGTACTGTGTTAATCAATAAATCATATGCGGTATTCATCATGGTGTTCAGCATGTTTACGAGACCCATTCTGCTACTAAACATCCCCAAAATAAATCCAGCAATGGCTAGAAATATAAGGGGTTCCAAGCTCAAGGCTTTTTTTACTACCAAATCATCATTTACGCGTTCATTGACAGACATTTTTTGCATCACCTTCTTCTGAAGAAACACTTTTACAGATACGTTCCAACGTTCTGTAGTATATTTGCTGGGCCTTTATGAGAGAGTCTATAGATGCAAATTCATTTGGTTCATGTGCCAGTTCTGCTTCATAAGGAAATACAGGTCCAAAACCTACAGCATTTGGAATAGCTCGTGCATAAGTTGCACCGCCAATTGCGAGTGGTTTAGTATCCTTATCACCTGTCACTTCACGATATACATCCATCAGCATCTGAATGAAATCATCGTCTTCTTTAAAATATACCGGCTTCATATGACTTACTTCTTCTACTGTAAATACTTCAGTATTCAATGCCCTATAGACTGCCGTTCTGATTTTTTCAAAGTCAAAACTGGAGGGATATCTTATACTTGCCTTCATCCTTATTGAGCCATCATTACCCATAGAATAAGTTCCAATACTCATAGTAAGGCAGCCAGACTCTCCGTCGCTGCAGGAGATGCCGCATTTTTCACCTTTATAATCATCACCAATTAATCGGCAGAATTCTTTTGTAAAACGTCTGTGTGATACACACTTTCCTTTCTCTGCCAACTTGTCTAATATGCTAATTAGCTGTACTCCCGCGTTGACTCCTTTATCCGGATTCATTGCGTGAGCGTTTTTTCCAAAAACAGTAACGCTTATCTTACTATCACAAATATCTACTAGGCAGTCATATGTCAGCTTCCGTGAAATTTTTTTAATCTCATTCACAATCGCTTCAATATTTTCCTTTTCATTAACTTCAAGTACAGCACGCGCTTTTGCTGCAACTGCATTCCTTGCTGAACCACCTTCAAACTCGTCAAGTGATATGTCGCTTTTATTAGAAGTAACGGGATGATTATAAATAATATCGATATCATACAATCCCTTTTCACAGTAAATCAGTGGAAATTCAGCATCTGGCACAATAGATTTGCATGGTAGATTCTTTGCGCGTTCAATGTAATATGGGATGTCATTCCAATCTTCTTCTTCATTAGTTCCAACGATTACTCTAATTGTAACATCTTTGGGAATTTTCCCTTCATCATTAAGTTTTTTAACAGCGTACATACATGCCACAAGGGGCCCCTTGTCATCAGAGCTTCCACGGCCATATATTCTTCCATTTATTATTTTAGGCGCAAACGGATCCGAGTCCCATCCTTCGCCTGCGGGAACTACATCGCAATGTCCCAGTATACCTACAATAACAGGGCCATGACCCATGTCCATTTCTCCAACATATCCATCGTAGTTTTTTACTTGAAACCCAAGCTTTTTTCCTATTTCAAGAGTCTTCTCAAGGCATTGGGCTACTGCTCTGCCAAATGGGGCCCCAGGAAAGCTTCCCTCACTATATACTGAAGGAATTCTAACCAGTTCCATTATATCGTATAGCATCTTCTCTTCTAACTGTTTTTTCATTGTGACACCTATATTACCTTTTGTGCTTTATTTTGCAGTCCCAGATACGGTCTCTGGGAGCTCCTTTTTTTGAATATTTGCTGCTTTGTAAATACCAAGATATAATATACCTGACGCCAGGAATCCCAAAAGCAGTCCAAATGGTGAAAAATATGTAATTAGACATCCGATTATCCAGGATGCAGTCCCTGCAATATTGAAAGAATTAACGAGTTTCCAATTGCTTGCCTTTCCTTTTCTGATTATCCAATAATCGGCAATCATTATTCCAGCAACCGGGAAGAAGAGTACGCCTAGTAAGTTGATGAAGGAATCCATTACTTGATCAAAGCCAAGCATTGCAAGGATGGTTCCGATAACACCACAAATTGCTGTTGTTGTAGCTCTTTTGTCATCTTTCAAATTAAATAACATTATTGCGGAGATTCCGGCGCAATATGCATTATTTGTATTTGTAGTCCAAGTTGCAAGAATTAATACAATAAGACCCAGAGAAGGAATTCCGGCCTGTAAAAGAACCAGACTGATATCGAACTCTCCTGTAACCTTTGTTAATACAGCGCCGACTATCAGTAAAATGATTCCTGCAGGACAAAGACCAATGAAACTTGAAGCATACACTCCTCCACGAGATTTCTGATATCTGGTAACGTCGGGGGCAACTGTCATGCCGCAGGATAAGAAACTTAAAGTAAGAAAGATTCCGTTAACCATAGACATTGGCTCTCCTGCTGCAGCTGCTCCCATATTACCGGTTCCAAACTTATTTAAGGCCATAATCATTCCTATAACGAATACAATGAATAGTAATGGTACACAAATTGTATTCAGCCACTTAAGTCCATCTATGCCTTTTACTGCTGTGCTCAGCATAATGATCCCCCAAATGGCTGTTGAGATTACAACAGGAACACTTATGTGGAACATGCTTTCAATCATTACAGAAAAGGCCTCTCCACATACTACATTCTGCACAGCAAACCAGCCGAACTGTGATATGGCAAAGAGGGAGGAAACAAGCAGCCTCGCCCCTGTTTTACCAAAGGATGATTGCGCGATTACAGCAGTTGGACGACCTAAATCGGCACCAATAACTCCAATAAATGACATAATTAGTCCGGAAAGCAAGTAGCCGACCGTACCGGCAATAATTGCGTTTGTCAGTCCCATACCGTCAACAAGCAAGCCTCCCAGCATTAAGCTTGGTACACAGATGTATACCCCTGCCTGAATAAAAGCTACGTCAAGCCAGCTTTTTCTCTCATTTTCAGGAACTACTGAAAGAGTTGTAGTTTCAAAATTTAGTTTAGATTTTTTTTCGTTCATGGTGTTCCTCCTATAATATTTCTAAACAATTTTTAAATATTATAGTACAATGAAAGACGTTGCACCTTAGTTTCATTTCAAAAAATGCTGCATCTTTTTGAAAAATAAATGGCAGATGGCATATTTAATCCGCAGATGCCTTCTACCATTTGTTTTTTAATCATAAAACTGACTATATTTTGTTATTAACGAAATTGTTTCGTAAAATGAGATGTTGTCATCTTCCATATCCAACCACGTTTTTAGTTTATTTATTCTATATCTCACTGTGTTCTCGTGTTGAGCAACATCGAACGCTGTCTTCTTAAAGTCTCCTTTATTTTTTACAAAGGCTTTAATTGTATCAAGAACTTCATTTCGATGTTCGATTGATGTGTGATGATCAATTACTTTTACCACAGAATTGTAATAATCCTTGGCTTCACTTGAATCTGCTGTGGCAGCTACAATGCCGAATGTGGAAACTTCCGGAAACATAAACTCGGCAGTATCTGTGTATTTTGATATTTTATATGCATTACGCGCTTCGATTAACGCATTTTTAAACTGTCTTTTTTCATAGGTTTTGCTTATACCAAGTGCTTGAACATTATAATGATCTCTTATTGTATGCTTTACTGACATTACTTGTTTTTCTAGGTAGTATATATCTTTTGCGCTAACAAGATAGTATTTTATGTAACTACAGTCAATAAATGCGTTACATGCGCTGCTAAGAGCCTTTACTTCAAACTCTCTTTTTCTCATTGGTGATGTTGCATCGCTTCCAAACGCTATAACTTTGATATTGCTTTCTATTCCGGATTCGAAGCTGTTTAAAATTGACAATACATCCTCTTCTGATAAGTTCTCACTTAGAATTTTTTGAATTCTGTAAGCTCTTGACGCATTATAGGTTTCGAGCGCAATGTACTTATTGACTGCTTTCATAATATCTACATATCTTTTTTCTTCTGCGAAGTAAAGGAGCGGAAACCTTTCTGAATTGCATTTGTTAATGATTTCTTTTGTCAACAATTGTAGATTATCTTTGGACACTATGATTAGGCCACTGCAATTTTTGTCTATAAAAGTTTTTACAAAAGCCCATAATTCCGCATCATTACAATCCTTGGCATACTGATGCAAGGATGTAATATACAAATCTCCTGTCGATATACAGTCTAGAGTTACGAATTCCTTGCGTAAATCATTAATAGAAATACTGGTAACGTTCCTGTAAAGTCCATTTTTCCCAGCTAATATCTCCACATCTGCAAACTCCGGTAAGTTTATGACATCTTTCAAAGATACGAACATGTTTACCCCTTCCTACAATGTCAAGTCCTAAATCATTGATTTTATGGGCTTTTTCTTTAAATAGTTACCTCAAGACAAGAGCTAAAAGTGTAGAATAGTCCTTGCATCTTGTGCTGATTCGTTGAAAGCTTTCTGTAATAAAAAGGAACACTAACTAGTGATAAGATATTATATCACTAATTAGTGTTTATGGGTACTCTTTTTATTTTACAGGGGATATTGCAAGAAGAGATTCATCTACAATTTTCCCGTCCTTTAGAATCTGCTTTCCATCAAGCCATATACTTGTATTCAGGCAGATTCCGTCACTGTGAGAAATTGCATTCTGCCCTTTAGGAGGAGCTTCCTCTGCGCTCACGAATCCGATCCCCCATTCTGTGCAGCCCCAGATTCTCTCATCTTCTACAACATTGCCCGTAAGCTGTGCTCCTGGATTGAATCCATATGCCATATGGGCCATTTTTAACATACCTTCATCATTAAATGATTTTAGCCACTTTTCGAAAACAGCAGCATCACTGCCACCCTCTATTTTTTCGATTTTACTATTCTTTACAGTTAGCCTAATCGGTTCAGAGACAATTCTTCCGAACGGAGGTGTAACAGAGCCATCAAACACAATTGTTCCGTTCACAGTACCGAATTCGGGAATTATATTAAGCTGACCGGGGCACATATGCATACCAGGTACACTTGCTTCTCCATAATCACATGTAAAAACATAGTTAGGGTTAATGTCAAATTCAACATCTGTTCCAGCAGGCGTGGTGGCCTTGACTTTTTTAGCCTTTTTATGCATATCGTGTGCAAGGATTTGGAAATTTTTTAGTGACTTGCAGTCTACACTTCCGATGATTCTTAACAAAACGTCCGGTGTAAAGTCATCCATACAGATATATCTGAGCTTTTTATTGTTAGCTTCTGCAATCGTATACGGTGTTGAGTAAATCATCCACTGATGGTTTAATTCGATCCAAACATCTGCTGCACATACCGCTGCAGCAAAAACGTCAACAGGGATATCAGGATCAGATGCTCGTCCGACTCCAGCAGGAGTAGGGAATGTCGCAACCATGACTCTTCCACCTGCAGCCCTAGCACTTGAAGCAACTGCATTAACCACATCCATACTCGATGAAGTATCACAAGAAATAACAACGTTTTCGCCTTCTTTCAGCTCAAACATTTCTTTAATTAGCTTATCGGCAGCCCTTTGCAAATCGTATTGTAACATTGATTTTACCTCCTCACAAATTCTTGATTTTTATCTGTATTTTAAATATACTACGATTGTGCCTTTAAATCATTGTATATACAACAAATTATCGGATTATTTTTTGAATATAGTGTTTATAATCAAGTTGAACAATAAAATAAAAAATCCATAGCCATGCTTCTGTGGTAGAATGTAGGTGCTATATCAACAATCACCAAAGGAGTCATCACTATGGATCATGTACATTCTACCACAACTGAACACAAAAAGGGAAACATCTTTCTTGCGACGAGAGAATTTTGATTCAGCTCCGCTTGAAAGACAACTGGTCCGCTAACAAAATCGCCAAAGAAATCGGCTGCGCGCCGAACACGGTTCGAAATGAGATACGCAGAGGAAATATCTCCTTGTATCACGGAAAGGTACAGCGTTACAAGGCGAAGGTCGGGCAAGCTGCATACGAAGAGCATCGCCTCGCCTGTGGCAGACGCATGGACAGCCTCGAAAAAGCACCTTTTCTTGCCTATGTAGATGCGCATGTCAGCGAGGATAACTGGTCACTGGACGCTTGTGTTGGAAGAGCCCTTCAAAGCGGCGACGCTTGTTTACTACGCGCATCCGTACACGTCCTGCGAAAAAGGAACGAATGAACGTCACAACGGCATCATTCGAAGATTCATTCCGAAGGGCAAACGGATCAGCGACTTTGACGCAGACAATATTTCCGGCATCGAAATGTGGTGTAACAGTTTACAGCGCAAGATCTTGAATTACCGCACAACGGATGAGGTCTTCGAAGATGAACTGGATCGTATCTATCGCCGATCTGCTTTCGTGATATGGGTTTTTAGTTATCAGTGTTCAACTTATTATTGCAATTTACGAAAAGTTTTCAAAAAAACTAATTGATTTTTGTTCATAATACAAAGCGCATATTTTCTCTTTCATTTATAATTCAAAGCATAAGAATATATCTAATTTCCACAATCTTATTCTAATCATTTGTTATAGGAGGTAGCTATGAAAATCGCATATCTAGACATTCTTTATGATGGTACGGACGCCTTTGAACAATTAGCTCATGACTTGAACAGGCATGCACCAAAGGGTGTATCTGTGGACTATCACTATGTAACCGGTACAAATAATCTTGAGTACATCGTTTTTGAGAATCTGGTACTTAATTCAATCGTGATTAAAATTAACGAATTGCGCAATGCGGGATACGATGCCGTAATTGTTGGATGCTTTCATGATCCTGCAGTTGATGCTGCAAGAGAACTTTACGATGATATCATAATTGCAGGTCCGGGCGAAGCATCCATACAAATTGCATCAACACTTGGAAAAAACTATTCTATTATCTCTGTAAGAAGCAAAACCACCGCAAAGATGATGGAAAACATTGAAAAAACAGGTTTAGGTTCTAAGCTATGCTCTGTGAGACCATTGGGTATCCGCGTTGCAGATCTTCAAAAAAATCATGCGTTACTTCGGAAGCGCATGGATGAGGAAATCACAAAAGCCATAGATGAAGATGGAGCAGAAGTAATTATTCTTGGGTGCACAATGGAAACGGGGCAGTATCGAATGCTTCAAAAAAAATTTAATATACCTGTTATTGATCCTGCTATTGCCGCCTTGTTCCATGCAATTATGCAATACAACTGTAAAAAACTATGTGGTTGGACTTATTCAAAACAATGTACTTATGAACGCCCTCCAAAGGATGAAATTAAAAAGTATCTTAATATAGAAATCTAGTAAAACAACTCAACGCAGCGATTGGAAGAAATACTGTCGCTGTGTGGACGATTGAAACGAGGTAAAGATGTCAGTACAACAAAAGGAGGCGAGCGTCTGCACGGCCGTGCATTTGATGCTGGTCGCCCCTCCGCTCGCCCTGTCGGAGATCCTTTTGCTTCATCTGGGTGGCACTGCTTCTGTTTACCGTCGTGACGACGTGCCGGGAGCGGCAGGAAAAGCGGGCAGAAACACAGACGGCTGCCGCAGGGGGCAGTAAAATGGGAACACCCTTGAGAAAATAGTGAAACAATAGTGAAATGTGAGACGGCGGAGCCTTTGCAGATTATTGCAGGGGCTCCGCCGCAAGCTTTTGTAACCGTCAAAGTAAGGCAGCAGCTCGCGCAAACGGCACAAGATATCCCCCAAAAAAATCTTATACCCCTTTATGACCTCGGTAAAAGGTGATAAAGGGGTATCACACGGATTCACTGCCAATTTCGCTTTAAGACCTCGCTTTTAAGATACAGTGTGCTCTTTTCCGAGGATTTGATCGGATGGAGTTTTCCGCGCTTCGTCAGATCTATAATGTTCTGTCGGGAGCAGCCCAATATCTCCGCTGCTTCCGCCGCGTTGATGAGGCTGTGGGCAGCAAAGTTTCGAAAATCAGCCGCTGTCAAAGGAACGTTTTTGCCAATCCGGTAGAGCATAGCGTCCGAAACAGTCATATTTACGTCCCATGCAACGCCGTATCCGCCCGGCTGCATCTGTACCTGTTGAAAAAAGTCCGGTTTTTTGAGCAGGACTTGAAATGCTCTTGTCTTTTCAAAATGCTTCTGCAAATCGCATTTCTTTACTGTGCCGTCCCGAAAAAACACTAGCAGGCAGTTGTTCTCGAGCGGCAGCACGTCTTCTATTCTCTTAGAGAAGCGCTTTGTAATTTCTGCCGGAAGCTCCTTTTCATCAATGGGAACAAGGTAGTAATCGTCTTGGGCGCATCGGCCCATTGCCAGCATTAGAAGCTTGTACTCGTCGTATTCCTTTAGATGATTGTCGCGCAAAATCTCGCCAATGTTTTGGCGATCGGTCGGCGTGATGCGCTGCTGAACCCAGAGCTTGCTCCAATAAGAATTGACCGTGGTTTCTCCACGCTTCACAAAGGAGTCCAAGAGCAAAGGGGTTTCCCATATATCCGCATTCTCAGGCAGTTCAATGTAGAATCGCTTTGTCTGCTCATAGTATAGAAGGTAGGCCAGATCCTTCTGCGCTTGCGCCGATTCATCTCGAATTGCAAAAATTTTCATATGCGTACCACCTTTTCCAGATCATTTCCCATATCCTGTCCTGAAGCGTCTGAGAGAGGACGCCGTCCAGCCCTTCCATAAGAATCCGCTTGTCACTCTCGTGAAGCGGCATAAGTTTCGGCATTTTATCCTTTGGGATGATGTCAAGGTTAGCCCATGTGGATTTTGAACCGATATAGTTGTTGCAGGGCTTGTCAGCCATTACATCGAACGCTGTCGCCGCAGCATCGTCCGGGCAGCTGCAAAGCAGCGAGAGACCATGGTCAAACAAGGGTGCCAGACGAAGTGTCCTTTTCCGGCTGTTGCGCAGCACCTCAATGTTGGCACCGTGGCGATCTCGATTCAGAATCAAATAGTCCACAATCAGCATCTGATAGATATAGTTTTCCCATCCCATACGAGTGCAAAAAGCCAAGACAGATTCATCCGGCAACGCCTCCAGTTCCTTGTAGACATCCAATGCGATCTTTGATTCGCCCGTTGCCTTGAAATCTTCCGAAGCGCAAAGATAAACCTCATGAATCTTGCCGTCTACCGCAACATCCGCATGAATCAGCTGATAGGATAAATGCGGAATTCCGAGTATGGTCAGCAGCCGGTCAACAATCAACTCGTTCACGCATTCATGCCCGATAACCCCGCGCGCTTTATCAAAGTTCGAGAGCTTGTAATAGGTTTTCCTTGCGCCAAGCTCGGAGTATGCTTTCAAAAATGAGCCGGCTGTTCCGGAAGAATTGCGATAGACTGACCACGAGAGATAGGTCAGATCCTGTTTTTCCTTTGTCATTTGCATAAGCACTTCACCTCACTGTCATTGTATATTATCACTTGTCATACGTCAAGTAGTTTTTGAGGAAAGCTTGTATAAGAAATATCGGCAAAAATAGAATGGGATACTAACGATTATCAGCCCAGAGCTGATAGAGCATGAAGCAGCACCAAATGCCCCAAAAGGCAAGGTGCCAATACAGGAGAGCGTTTGAGCCGAGGTAGCCGGTTATCACACTTTTTATGTCCGTAATGATGCAGTACAGTGCGTATAAAATGGTACCTAAAAAGTACGGCCAGCGTTTTTTTATCGCTGTGTAGATACCCCGCCAAATCCGCATTTGGTTTCTTTTTTGTGTTCTCTCATTTCCATGGAGTACCT
>ERZ779861.4104-NODE-4104-length-11228-cov-4.142218_pt1 | contig 11228 bp, 7 predicted proteins | sample MGYA00511558_ERZ779861 | MGnify/ENA primary metagenome ERZ779861 (study PRJEB29588, sample SAMEA2163432) | human gut metagenome | biome: human gut; feature: human-associated habitat; material: faeces | place: Denmark | collected 2008/2010 ... | reverse complement strand
GGAAACCCGCCTCGCGCAACCAATCCGTCAGGACGGTCCCCAATTGGTCCACATCCTGCGCGTCGGTCGTGAAGGAATCCATGTTGACGATCCGCTCCAGCAAACGGAGCATGTCGCCTTCCTGAGGGTCGAGATACGCATCAAGCTTGCCTTTCCATAACGTGAGGTCCATGCGGGGTTCTCCAATCGGCAAAAAATTACGCTGAGGAGGAAAGTCGCCTTTCCGTGCCGTTGACACATCAACCGTCTCTTTCCAATGCATTGGCATCGAAAAGCACTTTGGGGCCACGAAGGCGCGGGTCATCGCGCATGGGGGAAGATTGCGGGAACGCCGCCGGAAAAACGGGGGAAAGGGAATGGCAAGAAAGCCGGAAAGAGGGAAGTGGGTGAAGAGGCTGGAGGGGCCGCCGGATGCGGCGCGGCGGTGGCGGTCAACATGCGCTCCCCCTTTCCCGGGACTGCGCCAGAAAATGCTTTTCCGCCACGGCATGGAGATGGCGCGCCATCGCGTCGGAGCAGGCGTCCGCATCCTTGCGTTCAAGGGCATCGATGATCATCAGATGCTCGTTGATGGCTTCTTCCATCCGCCTCTTCAGACGGACATCGTCCGCGCGGTTGTGGGAAAAGAGCTCGTTCAGATGGCTGACAATGTCGACGAAAACCGGGTTTCCGGTCGCCGCCGCCAAGAGGGTATGGAATTGGGCGTCCAATTCGCCGTCGTTCTCCCCGTGCAGGAGTTTTAACTGCTGATCGCAGACAATGATCTTGAGCTGATGGAGCTGCTCGGCGGAATGCCGTGCCGTGGCTATCCGGGCTATGGACGGCTCGATGACGAGCCTGAACTCCATAATATGGTCAAATGACTTTCCTTCTGTGTTGACGGCATTGAGCAGGGCGGCGGTCAGCGGCGCGAGATCGGAACCGCAGATGTACGTCCCGTCGCCGTGGCGGCTCTTGAGGATGCCCTGCTCCGAGAGCGTGCGGATGGCTTCCCTGACGCTGTTCCGCGAAACGCCGAACGTTTCGGCAAGCGCCCGCTCGGGGGGCAGCTTATCCCCCACCTTGAGCCCGCCCTTTTCGATAGCATCCTGTATTTTCTCGGAAAGCCTTTGATATGCCTTGAGGGGTTCCCGTGTTTCGGGAAGAGGTTCAGCCTTTTGAGATTGGTCTGGAGTCTCTTGTGAATGCGTCATGCGAGGTTCTCCCTTTCTCTTTTGGTAGAACCACTATTGCAACCTTCAACCAATCTTGTCAAGCATCATGTGAAAAAAACAATGATTCACCCGGTAAAAAACGGGAAAAAGCTCTTCTATAACCATAATACAGCTAATTTTCATGAGTTATATAATTCACTATTGTGACGATGCTCCATCAGGAATATACAGCGTTCCATTTCCATTCAAATACAACGTCAGAGAGAGCCTCTACGAGTTACAAACATAATCGCCCGTCAATACGTTAAAACAAAGGATGCCCTCCTGAGATAACGGGGGGCATCCCTTGCGTTCCGCCATACGATACCTGCGGAGAGCCGGGTTGTACGCATCCCGATGCCGGGAAAACGTTCGTGGCGCAGGAAACCAGTCCGTCCCATGTGTACTTTCCGGTTTGCGGCTGAAATCCCTATCTATATTGCGCTGCTGGAATGTTTACTTCCGTGGTGGAGGCCAACGAAACCAGGACCTGCTGGAGCAGCGGGCATACGATAACCTCTGCCGCCAAAAACTCTCTGCCGCATCCTTGTCCTTGTGCGGTGGAAGACATGCCCGCCGCAGACTCCGACGGGCTAACCACGCTTCCCTGAGGATAGAAAAGAACAGGGATAACGCAAGGGCATCTCAGGCAATGCGTTCCATGACCCCCTGGATCGCCAGGCGCACCCCTCCCTCCGTATAAAAATTGCCGTTGATGAGGGTCCGGCATTTCAAAACTTTCTCGAAATGCCGCAGGGTTTCGGGGCACGGCTTCTGCGGGTTGCTCCAAAAATCGTCCAGATCCTGCTCTTCCTGCGACGAAGCCAACCCGCGCACCGCATAAATGGACGTGCCAACGCAATAGACGGGTATCCCCCGCTGAAGCCCGGAAATGCCGATCGTGCTGTTGAGGACCACCATCCCCTCGCTGCGGTCCATCATAAGCGCGGCCCTGCCCGACTCCACGAAATGAACCCGGCCTTCCAGCCCGCAGGCATGGCTGAACCGGCGGATGTACCTCCGGTAATTGATGAGCCCGTTATCAAGAGGATGGTTGCGGATCAGCAAATGCATGGACTTGGGCGCGGAGTGCGCAAAAGAAGTCAGTACATGCGCAATGGCTTCCTTCATCCCGCTGAACGGCGAATAACGGCGGACTTGAGAATCCGAATCAAGCTGGAGAGGAAACAGGAAATAGGGCGCACGCGACCGGTAGATTTCCCGGACGCTCTCCGCCGAACGCCTTTCCCATGTGCGGCGGGTCAGGACGCGAAGGAACCATCCCCAGACTTCGCTCACGGCGCTCTGCGGGCGATGCGTCCGGAAACAGGGGAAAAACGGGCGCAAAAAAATGGTCCCCGCATAATAGGCAATAGCCTTCCATACGCGTGCCGAAAGAGGATTCTGTACGGCAACCGGTGACGGCGGGGCCGGATGGGATTCCGCAAGTTCCCGCAAAAGGGCCGGCGAATGGGGAAGCATCGAGTTGCCGTTGACCCCGCCCTCTTCCATCGTGATGTAATGGGGCCGCAAATACCCTTCCTCAAATGCCCACACCCGGATATTCCGCAGTTTTGCCACCAGAATGGCCTCACGGTGCAGAGGCCGCCAGTCCCCAAAGGCCAGCAGATCCGTAACGCCTTCGCGCCGCATGAGATCGCCGATCCAGCCGCTCCAGTCCGTGGTCCGCCCCTGATACCACACGGCCTCTCGCGAGTGCCAATCCACCACGTCACCGCCGCAGATATTGACGCGCAATACACGATGCCCGGCCCGCTGTAACGCCAGCCCCAGCTCACGGAAAAAACTCCCGTGCGGGCCTTGAAGAAACAAGTAGGTACGCATGATCAGAATACGTTCCTTATCTTTTCCCTGAGCGCCGCAAAGGTGCGCATAAAAAACTTGCCGCGCATTTGCCCTTTTGGCTGGGTAAGCCGGTAACAGATGTCCTCGGGCGTGCAGAATCCCTTCGTCTGCCAATCGTAATACGAAGGATAGAGTATCAGCGTCCCTGCGATAAGCTCCTCAAGCGAAAGCCCGGCTTTCCGGCGGGGGAAATCAATCCGATCATGGGTCAGCCCCCACCCCGCGTAGAAAGGCCCCCCGTAAGCGTGGACCTCTATTCCCCTCAGCAATGCCTCGAACCCCGTCAGCGACGTGAGCGTGTGCACTTCGTCGACGATGCCAAGCAGGACATCCATACGCACGTTGCGGACAACACGATCCGCGTACCGTAACGCCTCTCCATCGGGTATGCGCCCTTTCCGGTTCCGGCTTTCCACGTCAGGATGCGGCTTATAGATGATGAAAGCATCCGGATGGCGTTCCCGCACGGCCTTGAGCAAATCCACATTGGAAAACAGCCCGCATCCGCCCAGCCGCACGGAAGCGTCGTCCTCAACCTGTCCGGGGACAAGGAGCAAACGTCCCTTTGCAGAAAAATCACCACGGGTTACTGCATCAACACCCGTGTTGTATTTGGTAATTCCCTTCTCGACGATAAAACCACGCAAGGCGGAAGCCCGGCTGCACAGTTCGGCCCGCTCCGGATGTTCAGGCAAGGCATTCAAAATGTCTTCCAGCCCACTCGGGCGGGATGGATCATAGTAGATGCCCTTCTCATCCAGCACCAACGAATACGGCCAATTAAAATCGGAACCCAACCCAACCGAACGGATGAAGCCGTCCTCCATGCGTATCAGCCGGACGCCCATAGTCTGGCAGGAACTCTCAAGTCCTATTGTGCATTTGGACGCCCATACCACGACATCGCCGCCGTTTGCTTGCGCCCATTTGATGGCTTTCCACCAATCAGAAAAAAAACGGATGGTTCCCGTGGTCGATTGCAAAAAGGCCCGGGCATGAGGACGTTTCCATCTGGAAAAGCCAACACATGAGTGGAACCCCTTATTCCGCTCATTCTGAAAACGCTGGGCGGCCAGAATCCGAATGGCTTCATGGATGTCACAACGCTTGGCGGCCACGGGATTCACATAACGCGCATACAACATATACGCCGCGGCAAAGATCTCTTCCGCCGTACGGCGTTTTGCCCTCCGCGGGCAAGTAAGCCGATCATGCGTTGCCCCCCATCCCGCATAGAACGGCATGCCGAAACAGTGCACTTCCTTACCAAGCAGCAAGGCCTCAAAGCCCATCTGGGAGGTGACTGTGTACACAACATCAGCTTGAGCAAGAAGGGAAAGCGGCGAAACATCCTGTGCGATGATCGCAATGCCTCTTCGCTTCGCCGCCTCGGTCAGATAGCCCTGCTTTTTCCCCGCAAGCACATCGGGATGCGTCTTGACGAACAACCGGGCGTTGGGAAACCGCATCTGCGCGTCGTCCAGCATAGCTGTGAAACTTTCAGCATCGGCACGGCCAAGCGTAACGCTGGTATCCCCCTTTGTCTGATCAAGGATAAGAACACGCGGGCACGAAGCATCACCAAGCAATCTTTCAGCAGCACGCGGCGCATGATTATACTTGCTCAGATCGTGACGCTTGATAGCTTCAATGGCATGCTGGGCGGACTGCAACTGTCCTTCCAAATCCCATCCGGAGCCGTTCAGTAGATTCTCCAAATCGGATGGCTCAGTGGCGTCGTAGTAGATGCCGGTATGGTCAACTACAAGGGAAAGAGGCTGGGCCCCCTTACATCCGAGATCAAGGGAGCGCAGGAAGCCGTCTTCAAGCGCGATATAGGGAAGGTTATGTTTCAGGGCATAACATCGTGCCTTATCGGCTGTGGGTTTGTGGCCCCAGCCGATGACAGCAGAAGACTCCCCTTCCCTTCTTTTTCGTAATAGCCATACAGGAGTACCAAGAAAAACAGAAAGATGAGATATCCGAGAGAGTGTACAGGAGAAAACAAGAAACATGCATTCCTGCTCAAAGATCGTGTTTGTTTCATTCATCGTGGACTACGTTCTCAGCTTCCCCAACTTGATGTTGCTAGAAAATTAATCTCTTCCAAAAAGATCCCGAGTATAGATCTTATCTACTGAATCCCTCAGCTCTCTAGACATGCGATTCACTACGATGAGCTCGACCATCTTTTTAAATTCATCCAGTTCATGTCCAGTCCATAAAAATATCCTGTGTCAATGTGGGCTCGTAAATGACTAGTTTGACCCCACTGTTACTCAGACGGCCCATGACACCCTGAATGGCTGAAGCGCGAAAGTTGTCACTACCTGTTTTCATGGTGAGGCGGTAAATGCCCACAATACGTGGCTGGCGGGCTATGATCTGGCTAACAATAAAATTGATATGAGTATTATTGGCTTCCACAATAGCTTTGCACCAGCAAAATTGGCGAGAAACTGACAAGAATCCTTGGGCAAGCAGTAGCCCCCATACCCAAAAGAAGGATTGTTGTAGAAAAGCCGATGCGGGGATCGAGTCCCATCCCCTTAATAATCTGTGCAGAGTCCAGCCCCATGCAACTCGGCATAAGTATCAAGCTCGTTAAAGTATGCCACACGCATGGCAAGATAAGTATTGGCAAAAAGCTTAATGCATTCCGCTTCCGTGGAATGGACGATGAGTGTAGGCGTTTCGTCCTCTAGCGCACCTTCCTGAAGCAAGGCGGCAAACTGCTCTGCACGGGCCCGCAGAGCTGGTTGGCAGAATCCGGCACACCTACGACGATGCGCGATGGATACAGGTTATCATAAAGAGCTTTGACCCCACGTAAAAATTTTGGTGAAAACAACATGTTAGGTAGTGTTGGATAAGCACCTCGCTGAGCTTCCAGATAGCCCACGGGCACGGTAGATTTGATGACGATAGTAGCCTCTGGATTCACCTTTTCCACCAGTTTCAGTACAGCATCAATAGACGATGTATCAAAGTAATTCCGCTCCACATCGTAATTAATGGGAGTGGCTATAATGATGAACTCAGCATCTCGATAGACCGCCTCCCCATCCGTGGAAGCAACTAAGTCGAGTGGCTTTTCAGCCAGATACTCCTCTATCTCTCTGTCTATAATGGGGAATTTCCTTCAATTAATCAGTTCTACTTTGGCAGGAACAATATCCATGGCCTTCACGCTGTTATGCTGAGCGAGCAGAACAGCAAGACTCAGACCAACATAGTCGGTTCCGGCAACGGCGATATTCATTAGTGTTCCCCAACTAATAAAAATTAGATCCATTTTCAAGCAACATTGAGAACAAATAAATATTATCTATTTATAATTATAACGCTTTACTATTAATTTATGTATTATCTATTTTTTACTGCAAATGAGAATTGTCCTGCAATTTTTAATTTTTGAAGATTTATTTGCTGTATAGTAAACTTTTTTTACGAAAATATGTTTCGATCGCATAATTAAGAATGGACTCTTCTGTAAAAAAACATTGTTCAAAATCTACTTCCCTTTCTAATAAAAATTTATTAAATGTTCTAGATATAAGTGTATTGGAATCTATTCCAGGTCTCAGTTTAAAAACATGCAAACCAAACAGATCCAAAAAACTACATAAACCATAAAAAGTGTAATTCATCACGCTATAACTATGATATGGCTCAAGCTGCGATACAGAACCAATCAGTAATCCATCATCTACAAGACATCTTTTAATTTCTGGAAAGAGCAAATGAGGAGCACGTATATGTTCAAGTACTTGATTCATAAATATAACTTCAACACTCGAATCCTCAAAGGGAAGTGAAACACCATCATAAGGTATAAAAGAAAAGTCGGATCGAGTACGCTGTCTGGCTTCAGGAGAGCCTTCTATATCCACCCCTATATATTCTAATGAATTAAAATGACTATGGACATAGTCATAAAAATGACCAGTTCCACAACCAAGATCTACTATTTTACCTTTAGTTTCATTTTCTCTCGGTATGGTTTCCAGCATGAATTCCCTGAATGTTGTCTGACGGCAATGATCATTTGGTATAGCCTCAAGCGTTCTTGAAAAATCGAAGTATTCCACAGTATCGACTCCTTTTTAGCAAAATCTGTCCTTCCGTATTCTTTCCATACATACACTCCCTTGCGGAATAGATTTATATATATATTCACAAATGGCATGAAGTGTAATGTCGTTGTTCGATCCTTTAACGTTCTCCTTCCACAGAGCCACATCTTGGCTACCGTCTATCAGCTTGTAGGGGCGATGGTTTTTTACGACCACCGTAGGGTATTCATTCAAGACAGTCATCATTTTCAGCCAAAGATCATCGCATAATAGGCAATACCTTTTGATCACATCGGTGTTAAATGTATATTCGGGCAAGGAATTCGGTGGGTACAATACCCCACCAACGCCGGTGGGAAGTAGCTGGTACGACGGCGTATCGGAGAGAAGTGTGTACCCCATAGGCCAAGTCTGGTAGGCACGGAACGTCTTATCCGCACGAAGGAGCATCAAATTTGCCCTGTGACAGGATATGCAGTGAGGATGCTTTTTATACGAGGCCACAAGTGCCCTCACCATGCTGGGATCGTATACAACATCGTCGTCCACCACGATGATAGGTGTTTTTCTAAACTCTTGGTAGGCATAATAATATTTTTTATGGGGCTTGATATCGTCCGCAACCCAGCGAATCTCAAAAGCGTTTTGCCCGTTAAGGTTGAGCAGTGCAGCGGGAAGATCCTTCTCCTTATGCACAAACTGCTCCAAAGATAGCCAAAGTATAATTTTACGGTTACGATAGTCCTGCTTTATAAGGCTTTCTAGACAGGTATGGATGCACGCCATTCTGCCGGGATGCGAGGTCAGAGAAATGACCACCTCAGTTTCGTCAAAATCCGAAATGACAGCCAGCTTTGCCCCATCCTTTCCTTTTGCGGACAATTCATTAAACAATCTTTCAAAAGCGGCCTTGTGTATGGACATACCCGCTCGGGACTCATATATTTTTCTGGAGGCAATGCCCATAACATGCAATGCATTCTTATTGTCAATCATCTGCATAAGCGCCTTCTTCATGGCTTCCACATCGCCAGAGGTGACAATCAGACCGTTTTCACTATCAACTATGTATTTTGCACCTACAGACTCAGTGAGAATAAGGGGTTTAGAAAGCATAGCCCCTTCCAGTGCCACTAATGAACACGATTCGTCACGAGAAGCCACAACCACAACATCCATTTGGGAGAGTGTCCTTATCTTGTTTTCAGCTCCCTCTATAATACCAAGATAATGTAGAGATGGTACATTATCCATTTCAGAAAACAGATAATCACAATATGGAGTTCCTGAGTTAATAAAGCCTCCTGCAAAATACATTTCACAGAGACGCTGATATTCAATAGGCATAGACTTGTATGCTGCAATCAATATATCATAACCCTTACGGTACTCCATAGTACCGAATTGTACAAACTTGACTGTCGGCCCACTGCCTGGTCTATAGTTTTCGGCCCACTGACTTTCATCCTCCACACAGTTATGAATAATATGGATCTGCTGATTGGTATACTGACTGAGCGCTGTTGCCGCATACTCACTCACACAGAAAATTTTGTCATAGCTTTGTAGCAGAGCAAGACGCTCCGGCTTATTGCGGCAGAAATCGGGTATATTTGTAGCCTCTCTTATGAACCATACCGTTGGTAGATATCGACTTAGTATCCGTACATAATCATCGGTTACTATTGTGTTACAATAGGCTAATTCGCAGGAAGAAACTATATCCATATATTGATTTTGAGAAATATCCTGCGCCTGTACTATTTGAAGGGCAATATTTTCCTTAAGGAATTCCTCCCGGAAAGGGCCATCTTTGGCCGACCAAACTATGGGTTCATAACCAAGTTCTCTGGCTAGGCGACAAACACGCAGTAGAGAGCGTGGTGCCCCTGTGTATATTAATTCAGGAGAAACGAAGAGAATTCTTTTACCCTTACCTGGAGAAATTATCGCTGGAGTAATCTTATCAGGAAAAAAAGAGGAAAACGGTACCCCTCGGCGCTGTGCATTACCCGGAGCTGTGCACGCATCATACAAAAAATTTTTATATATACTATAACTATAATTTTTATCAGTTATGCTTTCTTTCAACGCTATAAATGCAACATATGGAGATACAGTAACATCAATGAGTAAGTGTTTTGTATATTCTACGTATTTTTCATTAAATGCGTATATACCGTTCTGCATTTCACGTATTTCATTGATATTTTTTGGTGTATTCACATCCCGCACAAAATTAACTGTAGCATCATTATCCTTAAAATATTCCACAAGTGAAGCCGTGTCAGCCGTAAACATATACTCCAATGGCATATGTAGCATATCTATTTCGCGTACACTCTTCTTTCCTGAAGGCATCATAAAATTATTAAAATCGTTGTTGCGGCACGGACCACACACATAGGGTACAATGTATTTTCCCAAGATCTGATTACACATATTTTTGGTATTGCTGGAACATACCAGAGTACCGGATACGTGGATGTCTGGAGAAATAGCATCGTGTATGAAATATTCTAGTGCGCTTATACACGTTCCGCTCCATCCCACATCGACAATAAGTATGGATTTGGCCGTACCTATAAGTCCACCAAAGTAGGCCGTTGCCGCTTCTCTGGATACTTTACTGTTCTCCTTCAATACATCAATATGTGAAAGGAAAAACTCTGCGAATAATTCCTTGCTAGCACTACTACAATATATAAATCGGTCCAGATCATTATCTTCTAGATATGGTACAAGAAAATTATAGCCCGTATCGTGTAACAACTGCTCCAACGTCTTGGCATTCTTATTTTCGTCCCAGTATCGAAAAATGAATCTATCTAAAATATCGTTGGCATACCGTTCAGGAGATAGATTCATCACCGCATAGCGGGATATTTCTATATACGAGTTGTCAACCTTGCGATAAAATGCATTATATACTTTTTGTATAATATAGCAGTCCCTTGCACAAAATAGGATTTTTTCGGCCCCCTTTTGTTGCGCCACTTCGTTGATATGTTCACAGTATCCGGCGGTAAGAATACCCCCCACCCGGAAACCGTGTGTGTAATGCAGTCCGTGCTCCCACAATCCGGTGTTAAGCGTATTGTTAACAATAGCCCTATATATACTGCCCGAAAGATTATTGAGGAAGACTTCGCGCTTCTGTAAACGACAGTCAGGATACCACAGCGCGGCCATGCCGCTTTTTTCTGACTTATCCACATCGGCGGTCTTGTTGTCACCAATATGGATAATTTTTTTCAGAGGATACTTCTCTATAAGCTTTTTCTGGAGCGACCCATCCCCTTTTCGTAATTGATAGACGTTCGAGACATATATATCGCAAAAATCATGGTAGCCGCTGGATTCCAACATTTCCTTTAGGGTGTCTTTGGGTAGATACATATCTGTGGTGAACACCACGGTTTTGCCAGCATGAATAAGACGTTCATATAATGCAAATATATAGGAATTCTGTATGGAACTTTGCTTTTCGAGCTCTATTTCACGCTGCATCCATATCATCTCAATATTATAGCGCTCGCGCAGAACACCGTAAATTTCGTCGATGGTGACTTCCCTGTGCCCCTCAGTTTTTTCTTTTTGAACGCGAGCATAATCCTCAGCTCTTTTTCTGGCCGAGGTAAAATCCGGCCAGTGCATTTCAAGAGCCATGATATCAAATATATCACTCGGAAACTCTACTTTTCGCAATAATGCCGTATCGAATATGTCAAACGATATGACATCAAAATTTTTCACTATTTCAAACATTTCCTCCACACTTTTGCGTGATGTCAAATTCATACTGTAAGATGTATTATTTTTAACATCTGATTCTATGGTATTGATTATTTTACTAAAAATGGATTTTTTATCTCCATTTTGAACAATACCAACTTCCCTTTTTTTTACAGAATGCATCCATAAAAAACGTTTTCTAGTTTCATTATCTTTTATGTTTTCATAATATACAGGAAATCCTAAAATATATACATGTGTCTTAGATCCTTCTATAATTTTTTGGTAAAGCTTCATACCTTCTCCATATATGTTAATTTATATTTATAAGCATAAAAAAATCATGAACACGGAGGCA
>ERZ779861.4094-NODE-4094-length-11248-cov-3.707942_pt1 | contig 11248 bp, 9 predicted proteins | sample MGYA00511558_ERZ779861 | MGnify/ENA primary metagenome ERZ779861 (study PRJEB29588, sample SAMEA2163432) | human gut metagenome | biome: human gut; feature: human-associated habitat; material: faeces | place: Denmark | collected 2008/2010 ... | reverse complement strand
ATCTTCTCCGCACCTTTGCGGATGGCTGGGATGGCAGCCATTTGACATAATGAACGAACAACGGGAGCGACCTTGGCAACCACCGGAGCCGCGGCAGGACAATGCGCCACCACATAGGTTGAAATTGCCGTAAGACCGGCATCTACCAGACGTGGAACAGTCACTTCAAGCCATGTCTTGAGCTGAGCCGCACCACGGTCGATCAACCGTTCCACAGCATCTGTTTCATTGCACTCTCCGGAACCGACCGCGAAGTCAGTCAGGACGGAGAAGATGCCCCGGTCTGCGAACATGGAAGCGGAAACGTAATCCAGTGGCTTCTCCAATCCCATCGTCATCAGGCAGACCGCTGCGATCTTCCTGATCTGTTTGAAAGCGACCGGGTCTTTCCCTTCGATGGCCTGCTGCATCAACCTGCTTTCCCGGATGGTGTCATCGGGAGCGCTGAGGACGGCATTCTGAAGCTCGGCCTGCGCCTGACAGGTGGTCGCGATCAACGCCTGATCCAGATTACGCACCTTCTCCACGGCATCCAGTCCGGAGAAGGAGCCGTTTTCATTTACGGTGGTCGAGGTGTCTCCGGTCATGGAACCGGTAATGGTGTCGATCAGGGTTGCCGCCTGATTCTCTTTCAGGGAGGAGGTCTGTTCCGTCAGGTTCTGCTGAAGCCAGGCGGTACGGCTTGTTCCGGTCTGTTTGCTTGCGGTCAGGTTCTCGTGATTGCGGTCGATGGAGTCGAGAACCGCGTCGATGCCTGTGATGACGGTTTGCGGATCGTTGATCTCCGCCTGAGCCAGACGTTCCGCCAGGAACTGATCCAGCGTGGACAGGTGTTCTTCGCTCTCGGTGAGCAGCGAACTGAAATGTTCTTTGAAGTCAGGGGTATCCATTACGTGCCTCCTTGCGTGTGATCTACCACTTTTGACCGGAGGGCTTCGCAATATGCCTGAATGAATATGGGTGGTTCTGAATCAATCACAGACATAAAAAAGACGCCCTCTGCTGTATTCACCTCAGTGGCACGCCAATGCCTAACAAGTCTATACGCACAGAGAGCGCCCAAGCCTGGGCGCAAACTCAAGAGCTAGACTTGTTTCACTGGGTTTGGCGTTTCCTGAGGTGAAGTCTGCTTAAAGCTTACGTTATCTGATTGTCAATTGATTATTGATACTCTGGTCTGTCCATAACCTCCTGTTAGATTAGTGCGTTACAAGAACGTCTGTAATATATGGGACATTCGCAGCTTTGTCAAATCGCCTCGTTGCAATTTACTGAAAGAATGTTCGCTTTGACAGGGTTAATATGCTTTCACCCCCCCCGAAGACAGTAGAGCAGAGAAGCGCAAAACAGACGGTCTGGAGATCGAAAGTCCCTGCTGGCACAGGGACAAAAGTTGACGTTTTCGGCTTCATCATGACAGATGACAGTTCATCCCTGAAGACCGGATGTCTTCAGGGAGGAGCTGAACTCATAGCAATCTTGTCGCATCCATGCTTGAAAATCACCGGAATCGCTGTATAGTAAGGTATTGGAGGATATGACCGATGAAGGAACTCACAGACAGTGTTTACGCATTTGCCGATCTCCGGCAGGGGAAATACCTGTATGTTGATAAGACTGAATATGTCTGGAAGCTCGTTCGTTCCTATAAGGGCATCTACTTCCTGTCGCGTCCCCGTCGGTTCGGCAAGTCCTTGATGGTTTCCACTCTCAAAGCGATCTTCGAGGGACGCAAGGAGCTGTTTGACGGCTTGGCGATCTCAAAGAAAGAATACGACTGGAAACCATATCCGGTCATTCATTTTGATATGGGCAACTGTTCTGCCAAAACACCCCAGGCTTTGGAAAGCTTCATTGAGGACAGACTGTGCGATGTCGCGGCAGAGCATAATGTAACGCTGCGCGGTCAGTCCTATGCTACACGCTTTGAATCCCTGATTTCAGCATTGAGCAAGCGTGGAAAGGTGGTCATTCTTATTGATGAATATGACAAACCGATCTTGAACAATGTGACGAATCCGGAAGCCGATGCGATTCTCGGTGTTTTGAAAGGGTTCTATTCAACGATCAAGACCTGCGAGGATCTGGAACGTTTCGTATTCATCACGGGAGTGACGAAGTTCTGCCATGTATCGCTGTTCTCCGATCTGAACAATCTTACGGACATCACCATGCGTTCCGACTATGCGACGATGTTCGGCTATACGCAATCGGAACTGGAACACTATTTCAGCGACCGGATCGAAGCGACCGCACAGGCGCAGAAGGTCTCGGTGGAGGAACTGAAACGGAAGCTCAAGGCGTGGTATGACGGCTACTGTTTCGAGGAGACTTCGGAGACGGTCTACAACCCGGTGTCCATAGCGAAGTTCTTTGAGAACGACGGCAAGTTCGACAACTACTGGTTCGCCACGGGAACGCCCTCGTTCCTGATGGAGCTTGCCAAGAAGACCGACTTCAACTTTGAGGATGCTGTATCGAAAGCGGTTCCCGGTGTGACATTCGATGCGTTTGAGATACCCAATATCGACCCTGTAACGCTGCTGTTGCAGACAGGGTATCTGACGATCAAATCCAGCGAGATTCGTTTCAACAAACGCTGGTTCTGGCTCGACTTCCCCAACGAGGAGGTGGCAGAATCTTTCAGCACGTATCTGTTGAACAGTTATGTAGGCAGAACGCAACGGGAAGTCAGCAGCTTTTCCGCTGATCTTGCAACCGCGTTCCTGGAGGGCAATCTGAATCAGGCAAGGAAGGTTCTCGAATCGTTCTTCGCCGGGGTGCCTTACACGATCCACAAGAAGAGCGAAGCGACGTTCCAGTCCATTTTCTATGCGATTTTCCGTCTGCTCGGATTCAACATCGAAGCGGAATCCTGCACGAATGACGGCAGGATTGATGCGGTTGTCCAGACGGATGATCATATCTATCTGTTTGAGTTCAAGCTGGACAATGACGATACCGCGTTGTCGCAGATCAAGGACAAAGCCTACTTCAAGAAGTATCTTCAGTCCTCGAAGAAGATCACGATGATCGGAGTCAACTTTGATTCGGAGAAAGGTCAGATCATCGACTGGCAGACCGAGGATGTCGTAGAGTAGAATATGATATCTGCCTGATTGTGAGATTTGATCGTAATATATTGACAATCAACAAGTTGCGATTATTTTTATATATTACTCTCCATGCAGATGTTGCTCGTGTGGAACGGGATGGTCGTCAAGATAGAAGATGCCCTGAAATGACTTCCCGGAACCGCTCATTTCAATGATCGTAGGCTACCGGGCAGAGATGGTCAAATCAGCATCGTCAGCAAGTCCAACATCCCTGCTGCACTGGGCATAAAACATACTTCACCAGAAACAAACGGTCGATCATCAGTTGGAGGTCGTTGCCTCCAACTGATGATCTTGTGTTATTGAGGTTTCACGTTGAAGTTGACCATGCCCGATTTCAGGAAGATATCGAAGATAGAGTTACGCCACGCCCAGTCAAGCTCGGTCATGGTTTCCTGTAATGTCAAGTCCTTCAGCGTACCAGACCGATTGGAGAAGTGCGGATTCCCGTCTTCGTCAACAGTGCATTCCGCTGTCTCCAGAAAGTCGCCGATCTCTTTCCAGCAGTAAGTGCTTCCCGCTTGTTGCTGAAAATACCGGATGAGCTGCTCTCTGCTCTCAGGGTCAACCACACAGTTCGGCATCTTCATGACGAAGTCAATCTGATGCTCAGAAGCGTCTTCTTCGCACTCAGGTGCTATCGGGTCAGTCGCTGTATCGGAACCATCCTCTTGCAAGCGGGAACCGTCAATGTCGCTTTTACGTTTGTTCATGGTAAGTTATCCCCTGTCCGGTTATTTGATTTCACATTTGATCATGCCATTGCTTTCAAGCAGGGAGGGCAGACTGCTGCTCCAGACCTCTTCGGCCTTGTGACAGAGCACGCTTAGTCTGCGAGGCGGGAAGTTGGCTGGCACCTCCCGTTCGATCTTCAGGTGTCCCGATTCATTCACAGAACAGGTTGCTCCGTTGAGAAAGGGCTCCAGTTGTTCCGCTGCTTTGGAATAGTTCTTTTCTGCATAGTTGACAAAGTGTTTAACGGCCATCTTGCGGGCAGTGGTGTCGGTGATGAATGACGGCATTTCCAGTACGATCTCGATTGTCTTGGTTGCGGCTTGCTTGGGTTGTGGTGCGGGTTGCGTGTTGGAGAGTTCATTGGATCTTTTCATAATCCTATCCTCGTGTTGTTGATTGAAACGAGCCAGCGAACACCGTGTTCCGGCTCATCGGATAGCGATTGCGAATACTTTTTTACCACACCGTTCATGAGCAGGTGCACCATAGATCAGGATGCCTTCCCGATGCCAGAGAGAACGATCAAGATCCCTGCTGTGACAGGGATCATATCGCTTCATTTACGGAACTACAGCGGCAGGTCGTCCTCGATCTTGAGATGACGGAACGGATGCCTGACCAGATCGATCAGCGTCCGGAACTGCTCGCCATTGCGTATCCGTCCCTTCAACTTCGGAAGGAGGTTGAGTCTGCGCCAGTCCTCATCGCTGAACTGGTCAAGGCACGGGCAGTCCGTCAGCAACTCGGCTGAACTGTAAAGGATGCTCCACCACATCGGCTTCGTAAACTTCTCCTGACAGGGGCAGTGAGTCCAAAGCCGCGGGTTGTGCTTGACGACCCAGAACCAGTCGCCAACTGTGAAGTCGTGCGTATCAATATCTGCGCTGAAATAACTGTCACTTGCCAGTAATCCGCTCCGTATAGCCGGATGATCCGGGATTTCGCAGTAATGCAATAAGGTCGGTTGATGCCGTAACAAACGCTGCCATTTAGCAGGGGTGAAATCTTTCCAGCACGTACACCGCCATGCAAACGTTGGCTGCTTTTCAAGAGCGATGAGCCACTCGTCCGGGGTAAACTCGGAGAATGGACAGAGTTCCTGAAGCTCCGGGTGTCGGGAGATGATGCGTGCCCACTGCTTCGGTGAGAGTGGAGCGGAGATGTGTTCCGTGTCCGGAGTGAATGCTGCACAGTTCCATTCCAGATCGAGGAATACGTTCAGTTCTTGTTCGGTCATGGTGATTGCCTTTCAATGTTAATGTTGAATGCGGGACGAGAACAGTTCCCGTTGATGCTTGGGGGAGGAATCTTTCTGGTTGACCTTGGCGAGGTAGCTACAACGACGGAAACACTGGTCGTATTTGCATTCATATTCGGGGTCATCCTTGCGGAGCATGACACCGTTTTCCTGAGGCTGACCTTGCCGGTTCCTCATACAATCGTCAATCAGTCCGTAGCTGGTTGCCCGTCCTGCGTCATCGTATTTCGGATGAAGGTTCAGCGTCTTCTCCCATAACCGTTCTGCCGTCTGGATGTGATCGTGGATGCTCTGGGTCTTGTGTCCGTCCAGCATCAAGGCAACGTGGTAGTGCTGATGTTTCTCTTTGGAACACTCCCGGACTGCGATATACGCCGGGTCGTAACCCGCTCGCTTACGGTTCTTGATGAAGCTCTCTTGAAACTGGCTGAAAAGTTCGTTGTCATTCGGATGCCCGTAGCCTTGGGGGAATCGGACATCATATCGCATAAAGTAAACTTTGCTGTGACGACTGCTCATATCGGTCATGATCTGATCAATCTTCTGCAATATCGACTCTTTGCATCCAAACTGCTTGGCTTTATCCGTCATGATGGGATGTCCCTGGTACTGGTCTTCGTAGGTGATTCTTTCGTTTCTCATAATGCTGTCTTTCTTTTGCTATTATTCTGCTTTGGTTACTGGTTATTCTGTTTCTCTTTGTGTAGGGATGAGCCCCCGGTGATGCCTAAAGCCCTCACCGGGGGCTCATATAGGTACTACCAATTAACCTGCTTGGGATAACGTGAAACCTGCCTGCTGACGCGGGAGCTTTCGATCCGCAATCTCCAGCACAGCGTAGATATTACTCTGACCGGATTATTCCCCGCATAGGATATAGGAAGCAGCAGATAAAAAATAATACACATGGAGCATTACATGTGCGAGCGAATGAACGCTTCGCATCAGCGCAAAGGAATGAGCCATGGAATTAAATGCAGAACAACGGCAGGCCTTAGAACTCATGAAATCAGGACAGAATGTCTTCCTGCGAGGAGATGCGGGGACCGGGAAGACGGTCGTCATCAACCGCTTCATCGACAGCGACCCGGACCGCATCGTCAGTCTTGCCCCTACTGGGCTGGCGGCAAGCAATCTGAAGCATGGAGGAATGACGATACACCGCTTCCTTGGGGCGTTATCGCAGGATTGGCTGCAAAACCCGGAGAAGGTTCGGGAATACCTACACTCTCTTCGCGGTCTGATCATTGAAGAAATCAGCATGGTCCGCAGCGATCTTTTCTGCCGACTTGATCACGACCTGCGTATTTACACAGGCAGAGATCAACCATTCGGTGGTATCCCGCTTGTCGTGGTGGGAGACTTTTACCAGTTACCCCCGGTCGTGAAGAGCAAGCCTGAAAAAGAGTTTTTGGAAAGGAACATGAACGGCATTTTCGCCTTTAACGCACCGGCATGGAAGTCTGCTGAGTTTCGGAATGCTGAATTGAAGACCCCGCATCGGCAGACGGATCAGGAGTTTCTGAATCTGCTACGCACGGTTCGTACCGGAGCGGATGGGCTTGAGGAACTGCTGCGGCGACTTGACTCTCAAGTTCGACGTCAACCGCCTCCGTTGTCGCGATCGCTTTGCTGCTACCGTAAGCAGGCAGATACGATTAATACTGCCCATGTAGACAGGTTGCTGACTCCCGGAGGCCACTACACGGGGAAGTGTAGCGGATGTTATCCTGAGTCTGAATGGCCAGCTCCGGTGCATTTGAACGTAAAGTCTGGCATGCTCGCACTGCTTTCCGCGAATGATCCCGAAGGCAGATACGCCAATGGCGATGTCGGTGAAGTGCTGGCCTGTTGGGACAATTCCATCTGGATTCGGCTCCTGCGCGGTCCTGAGATCGCAGTCTACCGGCATACGTGGTGCAATTATGATTACCGCATTGTAATTCAACCGGATGGAAGCTTAAAACTGGACTCACACATCATCGGCTACTTTACACAATTCCCGGTGCTGCCTGCCTACGCAATGACCATCCACAAGGCGCAGGGGCAAACCCTGAATCAAGTGCATCTTGAGCTGGGAGGGCGACCATGCTTCGCATCCGGGCAGCTTTACACCGCTCTGTCGCGAGTTCGCAACCTCGAAGACCTCACCCTGAACCGGTCCCTGCAAGTTGCGGATGTGGTCGTCGACGGGCAGGTGCAACGCTTCTATGAAAGACTCGAAGACTGATCGGTTGCTGAACCCGATTCCTGTATTCTCTTAGGGCATTCAGGTGCCCGTTTAGGCCGGGGATGGACTAACCCGGCTTCTCTTTTCAGCTTCTTGACATATGAGATTGTGATCCCAAATTTCATGGCTGACTGTGACTCCGTATATTGTTTATGACGTTTCAGAAACGAAAGTATCTCCTGTTTTGAGCTTACGGATCGCTTCTGCTGTGTCCAATATTTGCTTCCTTGGGAATGCTTCAGATACATTCTTTTCCGTATGCAGGATTGATTGGGATTGTCATAGCGCTCAAAGACAAGGAGGAGATTCTGGTCTTTGAAGGTTTCTGCCTTCCGTGTTTGGACTTGAATAATACTGTCAAACGGAAGGTTATAGACCCCGGAAGAAGCATGCTGACATGAGCTTGAAGTTGAAAAGATGATCGTCAACTCAGAACGCCACTGAAACAGAATCTTGCTAAAGGAGGTTAGCAAATCAGGGGATTTCAGCATTGGGAATAAAGAGAAAGTGTCAATAAAAACAACCTTCACATCAGGGGTATATTTTTTCAGATTGCGTATGAGTTTCCGTAATAGCAAATGATGTTGTTGAGGTGAGCTGTAAACAAAATAATGAAAGTTATTCTGATAGAGTCCCTGCCGGAAAGTGTCGTTCAATTCGGGATAGGGTATGAACTGGTTTTGAAGGAGCAGATGGTTTGCCTCTTCAACACTTTGAGGCGCTCGTCCTGGGACCGGGAGCGGAAGGTCAACGTCCGGATAGAGGCGTTGAAAGTGCTCCCGTAACTCACTGAAGAAAGTGTCGTCATGAGGTCGGGCTTCATGAATGAAAGCAACCTTCAGTGGTGCCGTTGGTTCCACTGTCTCATTCAGCCAGCGGTGCCCCTGACTCGCTGCAACTGCCATGCTTAGTAAAAGCTTGGTTTGAGTTGCTGGTTCGCCACTGTGAAACAATGTTACAGTTTGATTCAAGACAAATGGTGGTAGTATAGTTGTTCGAGAAACTGAATGAGGCCCTTCACTCCACAGCACGCCTAGTTCTAATGGTCTCGATACTTCAGGTTCTTCACATGCCTCCCGAAATTGTTCTTCCGAAGAAAACATCGGCACAGCATGATTCCCTTCTAGCGTGATGAATATTACTTCAGGACCTCCATTTGCATCCTCTTTCGGTTTCATGAAATTCAAGATCTTCAAGGCATGATGCCAGGTCTCAGACCTGTTCCGCCCTGAGTGTTCAATCAAAAAATAATAGATTCGCTTCCCTTTAAAAAGTTTCCAATCCAAGTCTTGAGGATCATCATTCAAAGCCCAGTATGAGATCACGGGGAATTGCAATTGAAGCATTTGCCAGGAGAGATCAAAACTATTCGCAAGCTGAACATCATCAATAAACAATATGGCAGGTCCTGCATCTTCGATAAGATATTCATTGAAAAAACAATTTTTATCAGGTGGCAAAGGAACTATATCGTGTTGTGGTAACTTTCGGTATAATGGCAATATAATCCGACAAGAATTACTGCTGTCTGTGAACTCCGCATGCAAGTAAAAGCGAAACCTGCGTTTATGAGATATCATAGTGATACTGTTTTTATTTTTATGAGGAACGAACGAGGATTGCTTATCCAAGCGTTGTTCCGAGGCCCTGATGCGGTTATTTTCCGTCTGAAAATCACGAGGATACGGCATTGTTGTCCAGCCCCTGCAGAGTATATGTTGTTGTAACAGATCAGAAAGATATTTCAGTTCATCGTTTAGCTCTATGTGGTGCATCTCACGTCCCGATCCTTTGTATGTTTAGATACTATTAGATTACTATAAAGTACACTAATTATCTGGAAAATCAAGAAGAAAATCGTGCATTGAACCGAGGAAATATTCTATCTGGAATGAACCCGGCTCCTCATGAAAATCAAATTGTATTGATTGAAAAGATATCAATCCTTTGGCGTAATTCTTTGCGTTGCGTTTCCGTTAAATGCTCGTCGAGCCATGCGCCCAGCCGGAACAGTTCGGATGCTGGAAGGCCCGAAATCAACTCCGCTAGGCTCCTGTCTTGCGGGGGACGTTTCACGGATACCAAATCGGGGAGAGCTTCAATCGCCTGAACTTTCGTTTGCAAGCCGATGTGGGTATAATGGGCTGTCATCTTTTCGCTGCTATGCCCCAGCAGTTCCTGCACCGTCCGAATGCTGACTCCACGGTTCGCTGCCAGCGTGGAAAAGGTATGTCGGAAGGAATGAAATGAATATCGGATTACCGGAAGCAACCGATGAGGATCATAACTCTGTTCGACAGTATGAAGCCCGGCGGCTTCCAACAACCGCTTGGTGTCTTTGGCGATCCCTGCCGGATTGCGAGTGTATCGCTCCGCGACATGCGGCAGGACATACGGGGATGTTTCAGCATCGTCATTGACAAACGGAAGCAAAGCGATGTAGAGAGCTTCGGCAATGGGAATCTGAACTTTGGCTCCTGAACTATGGATTGTTTTAGATGGCATGAAGTTGATGATCCGGCTTTGCATATCGACGGAACGTTTCTTCAAAAGACAGAGATCGCCACACCGTGCCCCGGTGTACAGAGCCAGCAGATACAGGCATTTCATTTCTTCCTTGTGGAGCTGGTGAAAGTCATCCGATGTCAGCGTCTGCCAGATCCGTTCCAACTGCGGTATGGTGAATGGTTCCCGCGATTCCATATAGAACGACTTGGCTTTCAAGTTTTCAAACGGACTGTCGGCACCGAGAAACATACGGAAGATCATCTTCAGTATTTGCAAACGGGCATTGTAGCTCTTGGGGGACACTCCCGTTTTCCAATATGCGTTCATACAGACTTGAGCGTCTTCCGGAGAGAGGTCGGCCAGCAGCTTATCCTTGGGGAAGCACTGTTGAATGAATTTCATCGCTGCGACCTTATGCGGCATCTGCCCTGTGGTATGAGCCGGATGCTGTTCGTAAGCGGTGCTTATGTCCCCGATGCAGACCCGGCACCGGGTAATGATCTTCTTGTATTCCGCCACCTGGGTGATGTATTCAATCTTGCGTTCTATCCGGGACAGCGACCGATCTTCGCGTTCCATATCTTCAATGACACGCTCGGCTGTCTTGCGGTCTGCAACGGGGTTGCCGTTGTCGTCATAGAGCGTCTTGTAAACAATTCGACCGAGGGCCGGATCGCGGTGCTTATAGATAAATCTTCCTCTTTTCAGGAACAGCGATCCAGTGCCTTTGGCGCGTCTTTTCTGAGTGCTTTTCGTCTTCATTTCTACCCCCATAAGTGGGCAATAGATAGAACACTCATTCAAATCAAGCTCAAAAAATCCTTAGCTGTTAACCACTTGGTCGCTGGTTCGAATCCAGCTGCCGGAGCCATTTTTATTTTAAAGCAACCACCTTAGAATCAAATGGTTGCCGCAAATGCCTCCGCCTTTTTTCGGTGATGTTGAATCCGTCAAAACAGCTCACTTGTGAGAATCTTGTGAGAATTTTGCGCGGACACGTCTGAAAAGCAGCCTGATCGACCTCACGATCAACCATAATCAATCAAGTGGTTTCAGGAGGTTCAGGATGAGTGTCTATCTCAGAGGGAAATCGTATCACTACCGCTTTCTTTTCAAAGGCAAAGACTATTTCGGCGTATGTTCCGGGTGTTCGACGGAAGGGCGCGCAAAAGAATATGAGCTTGAAGCGGAACGGGTTAATAGCGGCATAACCGCCGGCCTGTTTCGTTACCATTCCGAACGGCGAATATTCGTATCGCTCCGTACCTGACGGCCGAAAACGCTCTTTCTGGAATTCCCTGTGAACGAATCTGAAACCGATGGCGCGGCACAACTTTGTTTCCTGTTCGTAATCCATCGCTCCGTCGTTCGCGTGTTACGGCTGCAGCCTGCATGGGTTCC
>ERZ779861.4090-NODE-4090-length-11251-cov-2.225080_pt1 | contig 11251 bp, 4 predicted proteins | sample MGYA00511558_ERZ779861 | MGnify/ENA primary metagenome ERZ779861 (study PRJEB29588, sample SAMEA2163432) | human gut metagenome | biome: human gut; feature: human-associated habitat; material: faeces | place: Denmark | collected 2008/2010 ... | reverse complement strand
CCCGAGGATGACTCGGCGGTCAGAAAGCTGAAGGAGGCGCTTGCCAAGCGCGCCGAGATGGATATTATCGGCTATAATTAAGATGTAACCATTCAGTCTTTTGCCTGTTTGTACTCTGATCACATGTTCAACAGCCGGAGGTGAAATCATGTTCATTGGAAGAGAAAGAGAGCTATCCTCTCTTGAAAAACTATATCGATCGGATAAATTTGAATTTGCAGTTGTCTACGGACGACGCCGGGTTGGAAAAACCGCATTGCTCAGCCATTTTATTAAAGATAAAAATTCTATTTATTTTATGGGAATTGAAAGCAACGCAAAGCAGAACCTTGAAAACTTTAGCAGAAGTATTCTGGAATCAGACAGTCGTAATCCTGCTGAATTTGTCTTTCTTACCTTCCAGTCAGCATTAGAGTATGTTTTTAGACGTTCAGAACAGGAACGGATCATCCTTGTTATTGATGAATATCCTTATGTTGCACGATCATCAAAAAGCTTTTCTTCTGTACTCCAGCTGTTAATCGACCAATATAAAGATCGCTCAAAACTCATGCTGATCCTCTGCGGTTCCTCCATGTCTTATATGGAGGATCATGTGCTGGCATATAAAGCCCCCCTGTACGGGCGACGAACCGCACAGTTTAAGATCTTACCCTTTAACTTTTTTGAAACATGCCGCTATTTCAGAAATTTTTCTCCATCTGACTGTGCCCTGATTTACGGGATTTCCGGTGGAACCCCGCAATATCTTCTTCAGATGGATGATTCCATGAGCGTTGATGAAAACATAAAAAATACATTTTTAAATTCATCCTCCGCCCTCTTCGAGGAACCTGAAAATCTTCTCAAACAGGAAGTACGCGAACCATCGCTATATAACGCAATTATCTCAGCGATTGCTACCGGAGCTTCCAAGCTATCGGAAATCAGCACAAAAGTCGGCGAAAACAGCAGCACCTGTACTGCTTATTTAAAAAATCTGATCTCTCTGGGACTGGTCCGCCGCGAAACACCTTACGGGGAAAAGAACTCCAAAAAAACAATTTACACGGTTGAGGACAACATGTTCCGCTTCTGGTACCGGTTTGTGCCGGAGAATGTTTCCCTGATCTCCCGCGGCGCAGCAGACCTGGTATATCAACGCATCGAACCGTACCTTTCCGACTACATGGGCAAGGTGTTTGAGGAAATCTGCAAGCAATACCTTTGGAAGCTGCTGCTGAGCGGAAAGTCCCCGGTGGAATTCACTTCCCTGGGCCGCTGGTGGGGCAACGATCCTGTCCATAAACGACAGGCAGAAATTGACATTATGGGCGAGCAGGACAAAAATACCGCCCTCTTTGCCGAATGCAAATGGACCAACGAAAAAGTTGATCTCGGCGTGCTGGAAACGCTGATAGAGCGCAGCAACCTTTTCGCTTATCAGAAAAAGCATTTCTTTCTCTTCTCGAAGTCTGGATTTACAAAGGGATGTATCGAAAAAGCAAAGCAGTTAGGGAATGCGACATTGAAAACATACGCCGATATGATACATGATAAAGGCGATTGAAAGAAACCGCCTGTAATGAATGGGGAAATTTAAAACTACAATAATCAGATGTATTGTGAACACTGTGGTAATTCGTTGGATACTGAAGCAGAAAGTATTAAGGAGTAACGCACATGGCATCATTAACACATGTCTGTATGTGGTCCGATCATGGCTGGAAACGGATTACAGCAGAGCAGGTAGCCAGGTTACATCCAGGCGGAACTGTATCTGCTCGCAGCGGGCTTTTTATGTGCGAACTCTGCGGACAATACGTTACGCTTACTGATGGCGACATTAATGTACGCTATTTCAAACATAGTGCGTATGAAAAAAGTAAAGATTGTCCTGAACGTACATTTGGGTCCGGATACACTCCCTCTTATAGCTCGCAAGAGCACGATTTGCCAATCCGCATAACAAGTATATCATCATCTTCTTACAGGTTTGAGCTTGGTTTGATTCGTGCCCCAATAAGTTCTCTTAGCAAAGACTTTCTCATTGAAATCAAACCAAAGGGGGCCTCTGACGTATCCTTTGTTTTCGCCAAACAACGGCTGAATTCTGATAGTATAACCTATCTTCCGATCGGTGATAGACCGTTTGAAAAGTATGCGCTCAATTTCAAAAACGGCAATGATCAAATTCGTGAATTCTGGCCGGCGGAAATCAATGGTATAGATCCGGAAGGAGCATTATTTGAAAAAAGCTCTGGGCAAAAGCTTTCATATGATGCTGATGTTGAGATCGGGAAAGAATACTATCTATTAAAACGCGGCCACCTGTATGTGAAAGCATATAACGGCATAACCATACGAGAAATCCTGCAGAAGCGAACCGGGTGGGAAACATGGAGCCTATATGAGATTTATGCGGCAGAATTTAACGAAGCCGCTGCTCGGTTCTATCTTGACTTTCATTGCCGCTTGACTGAGCATCCTGTTTCACTGCACCCGGTATGGCCGCTATTCATCGAAGGAAATTATGTAATTAAACACAATCAAAACAATATGTACATGCTGGTCGAAGGCAACGTGTCAGCGGTCAAAACCTTCCCTTCTGTAGCTTTGCGTCAGTTGAGTCATAATTCATCGCAAACCGGACTGTACGAGGTATCGTGTGCCGGAAGGCAGCAGTTAATTTCTGCCGGTCGAACACGGGCATTACAATACACATACCTTTGGAGAGAGCCGCTTGATCAGATGGGCATGGTGCCAGAAGTATCGGTTACTGACCTTACGGGCGGTGCAGTTGCTTCTGGTGAAGCGAATATCTTACCTCACAATAAAACGCTGCGTATCAAATCATCATTTGACGGAGAACTTATTATTTCCAACAAAAGCCATGTTGTAGATAAGCGAAAGATAACAGCTGATAAATACATGGAACTGGACGGGTTAGCCTTTGGTATCAGCATTCAAATTATGATCGGCTTTGATGTCATTTGGCAGATTAACTTTAAAAAGCAACGGTTAATCAGGATCAACGAAGATGTCGAAATGCTAAAGCATATTACCAACGTATCCGGGGTAGCAATCCCAGCCCCGCATTCTTTACGCAATATATTAGCAGGCATGCGCTCCTATCCAACAATATGCCGATGGATACGAATGTGTATAAAGAATAATGCCATAGATGAGCAGGCATACCGCAGATTGCAAGAGACCTATCGCCGCATGAATACGAATGGATAAGGAGAATCGCTATGAATTACATTGAACTCCTCACTCAGGAAGAAAAGGTAAACCTCTGCGGAATCATGGGGGGAAGAGATTTCAAGGAATTGTTCAAACACAACGAACGAGAATTTCAGAAAATACGAAAAGGATTCAGGGCTAAATCCTTAACTGAAGAACTTGCGTTATCAATTGCAATCGCTAATGTGGACAAGCCCTTTATTGCATCATGGGTCAACACAAGGGTACAGATTTGGCTTGATGAAATACATGAAAATATAACAAAACTTGAAGGTGAAGGTTCTGCGCATGATATTGCCCTGGCAACAACGATGCTGGATTCCTTCTTTTCACATGACGTTGATTTGTACCTCAAGCTCGCTGGAATTACAATGGATGAAGTCTCCCGAACTGAGCTTCGTACAACAATGGAACGTATTGAATCTGACCGTGCTAAAGAAGAAAAGGACGCCGATCGAATTAAAGCATTAGAGGAAGAGAAACAACGTTTGCTCTGTCAAATAGAAGATTGCCATCAAAGCGCCAGTCTGCTAAAGACTGAATACGAGCAAAGGATTCAAGAGATAGAACAAGAGAAGAAGGATTTAGAGTCTTCTTTGGCTGCGGCGCAAGAGAAGATTTCAGAATTGCAAACATCTCTAACCGTTGCCAAAAGTGATGAGAGCAGCCACCTTTCGCAATACGACGATACCGATATTTCTTCTCTGCCCCCGGTTGGCAGCGAAGAAACCATTTCTTTGTGCAATGATACAAGATGCTCTATTTTTTTCCAAAATTTCTAAATATACACATTCAGAAATCTTCAATGCCATTTACAGCGGACAGAAATGGCTTATACGTTTTGCTGATTTGAGCCACAATGGACACTATCACATGTTCCATAGAAATGAAGAACTCCCACCATACTTTGCAAATAGGGATAAAATCTTCTATAAGGACGGCCCTTCCACTGACGGCTTTTATGGAATCTGGTCGTGGTCTGCAATTCCAAACGAAAAGGATCCTTCCAAGGATTATATTATATCAAAATACAATGTTAATCTTGATGCCATTGAAATAGCTACTATTCCAGAAGCCTCCTCTCTTGAAGAATTGATTCACCTGTTAAAAGACGGGTTTGTATACCAGCCACATAGTAGAAGAATCATGTTTTCTTTATACGCATCCAAAGGGCAATACATGGGCATTCTGTGCAGCATAAAGGAACTCAATGTTACCAATGGAAAGGTCTCCTTTGCTGAAGATTGCATCGAAGTACCAGTTTACGAATTCAACAGTGACAATATATTGCGTTTAGAAAACGGCCTATCTTTTTATAGAAATGCGTTTGCCGGTCTTCCGAATAAACTTTATCAGTTAAAAAGCCCACTCGATATTGTAAAGAATATTGTTTTCTCATCCATTTCTTGGGCAACCTATAAAACAAGAGGATATACTCGTGCTGAGTATAGAAGTTTTAAAGATTTTCTCGGTGCGATTCCGGTAGAAAATATAGTACAGAGAATAGAAGCTGAATGCCGCTGTTCTGATCCTGTGGCAAAAGAACTTTTGAATGAGTTCCTGAGTATAGTCTGGAAATATGTTGATGGTGACAGCCTGGAAGATGATGTGATCCTCTCGGCTATTTCCGCAAGCTCTGAGCTGCAGGAAAGAACGAAAGCTCTTATTCGTTTGGATTGGGAAGCGGAGCACAAAGACTTACTGACTGATGCCCAAAGGGAGCTTGATTTGCTCAATGCCAAGCTGGAATCTGTCAATACCAGTTTGACTGAGGCTCAGGAAGCCTTTAGTAAAACCAAGCTGGAAGAAGAAAGACTTTCAAACGTAATAGCTGAAAAGGAAAAGCTGGCTGAGGATGTTGAAGCAGCAGTTGCTGATAGAATCGAAATGGCACGTAAAAATGCAGCAGGTTTCATTGCCAACATGGCATTCGTTGACAGACATCCGAATGAGGCTGCAGCAAAACAAACGCCTAAGGAAGTTGAAACCATGGCCCAGCCTGTAGTTTCTCCATATCACGCCTATTCGGCAGTGGAAGAACTTGATGATCTCGAAGTCCATCGCTCATGGAATGAAGTCATTAACACAGCTTCGTTTGAGTTAGGCGAAGCAGGCGTTGCAGATAAATACAGAAATGGTCTTGCGGCTTTCTTATGCGCTGCCTACATTGAAAGACAACCTATTCTTCTTGTCGGACCGAATTCAATCGATATTGCGAAAGCGCTCTGCGCAGCAATAGCCGGACATAAGTATGGAATGCTCTCTTGTGAGGGTAGTTATAGCAGCCATGTGCTCCAAGAATTGGGGCATGATGGCGAGGACATCGTAATTATCAACAATCTTTTTTCAAGCGGGTGGATGAATCGACTCCCTGAGATTCTTTCAAATAAAGATATATTCTATATTGCTACCCATCCCTACGCAGAGGATATTCAAGTTGAGCCTAAAAGCCTGTATGGTTTTATACTGCCACTGTTCACAGAGTTTTTTGTAGACAATAAAGCATCTGGTAAGTACTATGGCGGATACTTTGCAGATGACTTTAAACCATACGCAGCTCAACCAGCATCAAGCAAAGAATTGAGAATCCTGCCAAGACTTTCGTTGAGCACATTGGTGAAAAATCGGATTAATAGCGTTATTTCTACCATGCATGGCATCCACTCTTCCACAACAGCGGATGAGGAGTTTATATTCGCTATTCTTCCAATTGCATATGCAACACTTGAACTAAATGACCTCACGGAGATGATTGCAGACCCGCAAAAAGGTATTGAACTATCCGCAAGCCTTAAGCGTGATCTGCGGTTTATCTTAGGAGAACTCTGATGAACAAGTATAATGGATTGCTTTCAGCAGTGGCACAAAAGTATAACATCCGCAGAGCCTTGCAAGAAGCTGAAAACGATTGGAAGACACGATTGATTTATAGTGTCTGCGGAATGATGGCTTATGCATCACTTTGGGACGAGACGGAGGATGAACCCGTTTCCATTGTGCACTTAAAAAGAAAAGTCCGTAGCATGCTGTCAAGTTATAAATCGATGTATCCAGAGCTCTCCAACAGCTTACCGTATATTTCTGCAGAGCTTGAAGATGAAATTGCCGGCCAATTCTTAAGCACTGGAATGGTTTATCACCGTCCCAACCGAATAGCCCCATCCATGAAACACGAAGAATCACATTGCAATATTGTTTTTCAAAGAGGTATTGGCCTGAATAGTATCTCTTGCGTGTCCGGCATTGGATTCTATTCAAAGCTGGAATGTATATCAAACCCAGACGGGATTAAAACAATGTTCGGCTTGGAACAACAGACTTTGTGGGACTTGTGGAATTCAACATTGACCACTGCTTCCTGGAAAGCAGCCCCGTCACTTGAACAAAATACTGAGTATCTTCGTCTAAAGCCTCCTTTTTCTCGGGGTTACTGGGAAAATAAACCGGATACTACGGGCTTGGTTTCGATACTTCGAACCGGAATAAAAGGTTCACAGTTGTACTATCTTTATCGATATTCTGACAATGCAATGGAGATTAGTCCTCTCCCGCAGTGGCAGGTCGAAAACTATCATTATAGGTCTCTTGCATGTGCCGGCCTCCATAGTTATGGGGCGTTACCGCCGATAGAATATGTCAAAGATGGCGCATTAGTTCATATACGGATGAATTATCTGCTACCACCACATGAACTCGAATTTGTGAAGCTTTATAGCTGGCCTGAGGTATGTACATCGCTTCCGTGCGATTTCAAGCGAAAGCTCTCAACAGAAGTATTTTCCGCTATGAAAACGGTTTTGTCTGATCAGGGATATGAGTTTAAAGGAGAGATGATCTGATGCAAAACGGAGCAAATTCAGTTCATAAACTGTTACGAACAGAACTGGAAGATTACATTAAGTCTCAGTATTTTGGTAAATCCCCTCTTCTTCTTTCAGCCCTAAGCAATCACATTGACGATGAAGGTTTACTATATCAAAAACCGTTTATTGAGTCATCTCCTGCATATGTCACTGTACCCAACGGCATTAATACAGCTTCTATAGAGCCCTGGATGAAAGAATACTTCTTACAGCTGGCGCAGGCTGGTATCGGGGTCTTTCCATCTCCATTTGCTCATCAGATTTCTGCGCTCGAAGCGGCAACAAAAGGCGAAAACCTATTTGTATCAACAGGTACTGGTTCCGGTAAAACCGAGTGTTTTATGTGGCCTCTTCTCGCAAAAATGGCCACCGAAGCTAGGAACTCAAAGGAATCATGGGCAAAACGAGGCATTCGCACAATCATAATGTATCCTATGAATGCCCTGGTTTCCGATCAGGTCAGCAGACTCAGAAGGATGATTGGAGACCCCGATAAGAAGTTTATCAAAATTTTCCGAAGCACCTGTGGCGATAGTGTTCGACGGCCCCAGTTTGGTATGTATACCGGCAGAACGCCATATCCTGGAGCTCAGCCTTCTACAGAACAAGACAGAAAACTTGAAAAAACTTTAGCGAGAATGTCATTTCCCCAAAGTGATTCTGAAAAAGAGTTTTTCAATCAGCTTCTCAAAGAGGGAAAGATTCCGGCGAAAGCAGATATGAATCAATTCCTTCAGGGACTTCACGAGGGCAGGCACATTCCAAACGATGAGGATGCAGAATTAATAACCCGCTTTGAAATGCAGCAGTTTTGTCCGGATATTCTCATCATAAACTATTCCATGCTCGAATACATGCTACTGCGACCCAGAGAGCGGAAAATCTGGGATGATACCCGTGAGTGGCTTGCATCGTGTAAAGAGAATAAACTGTTGTTTGTAATCGATGAAGCACACATGTATCGTGGCTCATCGGGCGGTGAGGTTGCTTTATTGATTCGCAGGCTCTTTCATAAACTCGGCATTAGCCGTGATCGTGTACAGTTCATACTCACCACCGCAAGCATGCCCAATAAGAATCAGCAAGATTATGATTCAGTAATGAAGTTTGCGAATGAGCTCACAGCTTCCGACACAGAAACGCAGTTCCGCTATCTTACAGGTGAAAGAGAAGTTATTGATGGACAGCTTAAGTATGACATACCATCCGAGCTTCTCTTGAATGCAGATCCAGGTGAATTTGAGGACAAGGATGAATTGAAACTGTCTGCTCTTTTATCGTTCTGGCGTCAGTTAGATGGTTTTGATCGTACCCTTAACTCCTTGGAAGCTGTTTGTAATTGGATGTATGGCAATCTGGTTTATTACCGTCCATTCCATGAACTCATCAAGTATTGCCGAGGGAATGCTGTGTCCCTAGGTGAGCTGGCCACTGGTATTTTCCCAGATCTCGATCAAGAAAACGCACTTAAAGCGGTTAGCGTTCTTTTGGCAATTGCTCCACTTGCAAAGAATGCCAAAGGATCTGTTCTTTTTCCAGCGCGCATGCATATGCTTTTTAAAGGAATTTCCGGCGTTTATGCCTGTGCTAATGCAGATTGTAATTGCTCTCATACAGAAGGAGGCCTCACTCTCGGAGAAATATATTTGTCGGATGGTAATTTGATTTGCCCACACTGCGGCAGTGTTGTATACGAACTATACAATGACAGACGCTGTGGCGCTCTGTTTTTCAAGGGCTATGTACTTGAAGAGGATGCAGAATTACATGGCAATGTTTACCTATGGCGTTATCCTGGCCAACTGATGGATCACCGAATGAAAGAGGTGCATCTATTTATTCCGACTGAAGATTTTGAGTTGCCCGTAAAGCAAGGGAAAAACGCCATCAAACCGTGTTATCTTGACGTTAAAAGTGGGTTTATTAACTTTACAGACGACTCCTCAGCCGGAAAACCATGGGTTAGAAAACTGTACTACTGCAATTACTCTGCGAAAGGAAGGCCGCAGATTATAACATTCCCGACTTGTCCGCATTGCAGACATCAGCTTTCCACATCACAACTAACCTCATTTAGCACACGCGGTAATCAATCTTTCTTCAATTTGATAAAATCACAGTTTCAGCTGCAGCCTGCTGTGCCAGGGAAAAACGAAGATCCTGACCGTTTCCCTAACGAGGGACGGAAAGTGCTGCTGTTCTCTGATAGTCGCCAGCGCGCAGCGAAATTAGCCAGGGACATGTCTGATGCTTCAGATATTTCTGCAGCAAGACAGTTGTTTGCTATTGCAATCAAAACAATGGAAGAGCAAACAGTTGAGCAACCCATGAATTCCCTATATGATTTCTTTTGCCTTGCTGCCGGTCAGCACCATGTACAAATGTTCCATTCTGATGAACGCATAAAATTCGCTGAAGACTGTACTTCTGCGTTGAATAATTACAGTCGATGTGTAAAACGAGGGAGAGAATATACTCCACGATTCACTATTGCGAATGCACCTGTACAGATGCAAGAATACCTCCTTAGATTGTTTGCAGGCGGCTATAATACTTTATATGACTCTGCCACAAGCTGGATCGAGCCTACTGATCAAGCGCTGTTCGATGCGGTCGATGCTCTTGATGAAAATCACATAAAGGTAACCGAGAAAGAGTTTATCGATGTTTTTAATGCTTGGATGCTGTCTATTTGTGATATGTATACTGCCCTGGGGCATACCATCAGCGACACGGTTCGATTGAAGGTTCGCCCAAATTATGGTGGTTACGGCCTTGAAAAAAACTGGGAGTTTTCCAAGGTGATCCGTGAAATCATGGGTTGGAGTGACGGAAATGAAGCTGAGATGGCGTGGAAACGTGTGCTGAAAGAAGCCTTCCTCGATGCCGCACAACCCGACAATGGGAAACTATACGTTGATCTTTCCAGAATTAAGACGCGTTTCGATACTATGCATGCATGGTATAAATGTGAACAGTGTTCAGAACTAACACCTTTCGTTCTGAAACACAAATGCCCGAGCTGCGGTTCAACTCGCATCCATAAGATGGAACCTGAAGAATACGAAGCGCTCAGTTTCTGGAGAAAACCGGTTGAGGACGCAATTCAGGGTGAGCCAATCCATGTGATTGATACAGAAGAGCATACTGCTCAGCTATCGCATAAAGATCAACGGGATGATCTTTGGAGCAAAACCGAACAATATGAACTGCGCTTCCAAGACTTGATTCAGGAAGGTGAAACCCCTGTTGATATCCTCAGCAGCACAACTACCATGGAAGTCGGTATTGATATTGGCTCCTTGGTTGCGGTTGGATTGCGGAATATTCCGCCAATGCGTGAAAACTATCAACAGCGAGCAGGTCGTGCTGGCCGGCGTGGATCCAGCTTGTCTACAATTGTCACTTTCTGCGAGGACGGGCCACATGATACATTGTACTTCAATGATCCTGTTCCTATGTTCCGAGGCGATCCCCGCAAACCGTGGATTGATATTCGAAGCGAAAAGCTTATCCAACGCCATTTAGCTATGGTTATCCTCCAGGGGTTCCTGGCTAAGCAAAATATGAGCCTTGATACGATTCCTGCCGCTGCTTTCCTCCAAGATTATCTTGATGATTTCAAGAACTACCTATCTTCTTATAATCCTGATAGTGATAAGCTTCTGGTGCCTATTGGGGCTGCTTTCCATTATTCAACATTTGAAAAAGAACTCAAAGAAGCTTTTGAAACTCTGAAAGAAAAATGTCAGGCTCATCCTGAGCTATTTGGGGTGGATGAAGGCGCCAAGGAAGGCGAGGCAAAGGTCCTCCTGGATGCTCTTTATGAAGAAGGCATCATCCCGACATATTCGTTCCCAAAGAATGTTGTAGGTACTTACATACCAGATATGTATGGGAAAATCCTCTATGAGGTTGACCGTGGGCTTGATGTTGCTATTGGAGAATATGCGCCTGGCAGGGCAATCGTTGTGGATAAACAAACATATCAGATTGGCGGATTCTATTACCCCGGAAGTGAACGCCGTCACGGGCAAGCCTTAACGCCAGCTCGTGCCTATACCGAAGACCCGAATTATGTGAAGCAGGTCATTTCTTGCGCAGAGTGTGGATGGTTTGGATTGATGGAAGAAAAAACAAAGCATTGTCCATTCTGTGGAAAC
>ERZ779861.4084-NODE-4084-length-11265-cov-2.688314_pt1 | contig 11265 bp, 10 predicted proteins | sample MGYA00511558_ERZ779861 | MGnify/ENA primary metagenome ERZ779861 (study PRJEB29588, sample SAMEA2163432) | human gut metagenome | biome: human gut; feature: human-associated habitat; material: faeces | place: Denmark | collected 2008/2010 ... | reverse complement strand
ATAAAACTCCGGCAATTGCAAAACTTTTGATAGATGATGGCATTAAACCTCTTTTACCTTACAAAAGGCCAATGACCAAAGATGGATTCTTTAAGAAGTATGAGTATGTATATGATGAGTATTATGATTGTTATATCTGTCCAAACAATAAGACACTGACATATCGCACAACCAAAAAGGACGGATATCGGGAATATAAAAGCTGCGGTGCGGCCTGCGCAGAATGCCCGTATCTTTCACAGTGTACAGAAAGCAGAGATCATGTAAAAACAGTAACCCGCCATATATGGGAACCATACATGGAAATCTGCGAAGATATCCGTCAGATGTTGGGAATGAAGGATTTATATGCACAGAGAAAAGAAACCATAGAGAGAATCTTTGGAACAGCAAAGGAGAATCATGGTTTCCGATATACACAGATGTACGGAAAAGCCCGGATGGAAATGAAGGTCGGGCTTACATTTGCGTGTATGAATTTGAAAAAGCTAGCAAAGATTAAGGAAAAAAGGGGACTGTTGAAGGAAAGAAAAACTCTCAGAAATTTAATTTTATACAAAATTAGTTTCATAAAAGAAAAATTGCTCTGGGATGTAAATTCCAGAGCAACTTTGTCTACAGTCTGAGACCAGCAATATTACATTGCTGGTCTTTTATATTTTTAATATCTCATCATTGGTGTGCTCTCTGGGAGGTTGATTTTATAATAGTCTTCTGTATTATTTTCAGCAATATCTAACTCATCTAAATCTACCATATTAGAAATAAAAGCAGGTGTTGCTACCTTGCTGCACAACAAACATGCAGCTATCTCCAATGAAGTTCGAATTTTAGTTTTTTCTTTTATCTCTTCATATTCTTTGATATTATTCTCTTTAATCAATCAGACCATACCTTTTATCATACATACACAAACGATTGCGGAGCATGACTAACTCCAAAATCCTCTAATGTTTTAGGTTGTATGTACTTTTTTACATTCTCTACTTTGTATGCCACAGCTTTATTTCTACCCTTATAATATGTATCAAAAAAATCCTTAGTAATTCCTGAAAACTCATTTGTTCGATTCCAGATTTCTTCCGGATCATCAACTAGAACCTCTCTAATATCAGCTTCTCCAACAACCTGCATTATGGGAGCGGTTGCATAAATTAACATTTTCTCAATTGGCTTTTTGCAAGCCACTTTTCGGTATTCATATTTTTTTGTTCCGTCCAGAATGCTTTTTGCATACTCTGGACGGATTGCAAATATCGCTACGTTGCTATTTTTCTGCATTTTCTTCTCCTTCCTCTGCCTCTTCTGATCTCGAATTCCATAATAATGCCATAGCAAAAGCTCCAAAAATTATTACGTGTGTTGTTGGGCTGTCAAATTCTGTTAACATACAATATAGTGCTAAAATAGCATATGCTATTAAACCAATATCACGTTTTTTGAAACAATATACATATCCAAACAAAATGGAAAATAAGATTGCAAAATACGAATTCACATCACTATCTGGATAATTTTTATTCAACCGAGCTGAAAAAAGTAAGAACTTGTCTACTAATCCAGTCATTTTTGTTGTACTTTTTTGATAAAAATCTTTATCTTCAAATAATTGATCATATTTCCCTGATTTAATTATGCTTTCTCCTTCGATAAATCCATCAGCAGACTTTAAGGAAACTGAAAAATCGGAAGTTAATTTTCGTCCTTTTTTGTCCTGATATTTTGGCATACCCTCAGATGTTTGACCAGCTCCAAAAGGAGCTTCAAAAGCATATGTTGCAAATATCTTATCTTTACTGTTTTCTATTACTACATTCTTAAATCCTTCCATTTCATTTTCTGTAAATCTATGCGGATACAGATATTCTTCTTTTCCTGAAAAAGCAGCAGTTAAAATTCCATTGTTTGATTTGTATTTTAGCTCACATTCTGGAGTGTATATATAAAAAACATCCACTCCTTTTGCGTATTTTTCATATTCTGCAGCTGTTAATTCAAATTGTGTAACATTATCTGCATAGTCATACTTTATTTTTCCTAATTCCTTCTTTTTCGTAATGTTTTTGACATTACATTCATATTTCTCATATCCATTTTTAGTTACTTTTAATTGATCTACTGAACATTCTTTTCCGTAAAAATTACGATCATTTTCTAACTTGTCTCTGTTGAGATTAATTACTATCATCGTAATCAATGGGAGTAAGAACAAGATGATCAGTGTATATTTTATCCATATTTTTTTCATTTTTTCTCCTATCTTTTACTTTATTCTCAAATTACCAATCAAAAATCAAGAAAAGCACTCCGAGAGGAATTCCAAAGATAACTGTATAAACAAGATCTAAGAGAACTAAAAATACAAAGAGAATCATACCATAAAGAGTAAAATAACCAGATTTTTCTCCTTTTTTGTTGTAATATAAATCTGCTGCCTCATTCATCATCTTGTCTTTCCGATCATATTTTTCTACTTTATCTATAGAATACATGTCGGAATCTGGATATAATCTATCATATTTTCCCGGCGTAATCAGACTCTCTCCCTTTACTTTTCCATATGTATTTGTTTCATTGTTCTTTATTAAGAAATTGGTACAAACTTTCTGTTTCTTCCAGTCATGATAAATGACATGATTATGTGAATCTGTTCCATATTCATTCACAAAGATTTTATTTTTACACTTTTCCCAAATATCTATTTTTATCTTCTTCAATTCTTCTTTTGAAAAACTTACTGGATAAAAATGAATCTGATTACCTGTCATTGTTGCATTAATCTTCCCTTTATCAGATTGATAAGAATATTGACAATCCTTTGCATACATAGTTACTTCATCACAATTAGCCACATATTTTTTGTAATCTTTTATACTTGCATAAATCTTATTTCCGTTATGTGTTACATAGTAAAATACGTTTCCCTTTGCCTTCCCCTTCCTAAATTTCTTTGAAGAATAAACAATTTGTTTTGAACCGTTCTTATCTAATTTAATACCATCCAATTTGATATTCTTTGCATAAAAATTTCGATCAGTTTCCCAATCATTTCTTTTATAATTGATGTACACTCCCAAGAAATATCTGCTCAAATACAAAACATTGAAAGCTATAATCAGGATTGCAGCTATAATGTATGCTATGACTTTTTTCATTCGTTTTTTTCGTTTCTTTTCTTTTTTATCTTTACTCATCAGATCACCTCCTACCTTCATATCTCTCAAGCTTAACATCGATTGCATAATTGAAATCAGATTCAGAAAGGTCCAAATATAATTGCAGTGTATTCAAACAAATTTGAACATCTGCCATTTCCTCAATGCATCCTGCATTATTTCTCATTGACTCTTTTCCTCGCATGATCTTTGTTAAATGTTTCGTTAATTCGCTCATTTCCTCGATACACACAGCAAATAGTTCATTTTGACTATGGTTCTTGGCATAATCTATATGTATCTTTTTCCGTTTTTCATCCGACATGATTTTCGCATGACCTTGAATCTTTTTATCTAATCGTCTTTCAAATTCTTTTTCTTTCATACGAAATGCACCTCCGCCTGTTCATCTGGCCATATGATTCTCCAAAATTTATCATATCGTTTCTCCAAATTAACTATTTCTTCAAAAATCCATTGATTGATATGTTCTTCTCGTCCATCTTCTGTTGGCTTAAAGGTCTTAATTTCAATTCCAAAGTCTTCCTGTTCTAGTCCATCTGCCCGATCATCCGGAGATAATGCCAATACTTTACTAATCGGCCTGATGTTAAATGACTCTCCTAATCCTGCTAATAAATGAGAAGATCTTGCATTATTATAATAAGCTTCTAACTGTCCTCTACTTGATCGTGTGGAATCCTCACTCCAAAATGAATGAAGTTTTCTGTATTTACATTCCAGAATAATACTGCCAAGATAAACATTTCGCTCTTTGTCATATACATTAAGTACAATATCCGGGCGGTTATGATTCCTGTGATCCCCATGCTGCTTTGCAATATATAATGGGTGATTGATATCCGTAGCTTCTTTCTCTAATGGCAAACATTGATCATAAACCACATCAACCCTGATTACCGGGTTTGAAAAGCGGACCATAGTACCTTCTTTTAAAAACGGAAAAAATACTTCACCTTTTAGATCAAAATTCCAATCAGAATATTCCAGATCTAATTTTTCAAAGCAAAAATGACATATTTTGAAAAAACACCACATTTCATACAGATAGCTGCTTCTCTTCCATGTATAATCAAATTCTGGATTCAAATGAATCTGTACTTCATTCTGCTTTAATTCCATATGCATCTGATAAATGGTATTGTAGCGTGTATCAAGAATAAATGAATGTGGAATATAAGGTCCGGATAGTTTCCCAACTTTTCCAAACCATTCCTGAGCTTTTAAGATTGCAGTTACCTTTTTTAATTTTTCTGCTGTTTCTCGAAATTCTAAAAGCATTTCTTTGTTACTTTCTTCTTCCATATTAAAAGATTCCGCATTATCAAGAATAGCAATAAATTCTACCAGTTTATCATCGTATTCCTGGAGCATATTTTTTAATAAGCGATTTTCCTGAATGTCATAACATGTCCTTTTGACTGGAATCTTCCATCTGGCATCGCATCCAGATCTTGTTGCGTATCTTCTCATGGTTGCTGCATCAAAATTACGTTCATTGTTCTTCTGTAAAGATACATTTTCATATTCCGTAACAATCTCGCATTTTGGATTTTCAGCAATATTCATTAAAGCCATGATCACACGTTTTGAATACTTTTTCAGAATCATGAAATCATATAGAATTCGTGGAGGAATTTTTATGTTTTTATTACCAATTCCAATATTTTTCTGAATAATGTCCTGAGCTAGTCCACGAACTTCTTTTTCCAGATCATCTTTCATCATTTTCCATTCTTTTTTAGACATTGCTTTGGGCAGGATGTTTAGCACCCCATAATACCATTTTTCATTGCAGTAAATTGACATTTTAAAAGAGTCAACTCTTAATGTATCTGTTGTGCTGTCGCTGGAACATAATAAAAAGCTTTCTGGTGATACGGTACGATATAACCGTCCCTCTTCATCTTCAAACAGGTTCTTATCATCATATGGCATGACATCCAATGCTTCCAGATATAACCTTGCGTTTTTATCTGCTGAATCAAATAATACTTCTAATGTCTCATTTTCTTCTGCTGCCAAAGTATAAAATCCATTTTCCCATATATCACGTTCATTCATACTGAACTTAGAACCAACACTTTCCTTATAACCAGGAAAGCGTTGGATAAGTTTTAAGGTAAATGGAGTCCTAGATACAATATCCATATGCCCCTAACTCCTTTTGTTTTTCGCTGATTACTTTTCTACATTTCTTAAAATCTGATAGCTCGCTATATTTATCAAAGATTTGATTAAATCCTGTATTACTTTTTCCATTCAGCAGTCGCCCAATCTGAATTTCTGGTCCGCGAACCTTTGTTAATATTCTCTGTGCAATCTGATAATCTAATGCTACACCTTTATTAAATCCATTAATCTCTGTCTTAGGAAGATTATTGATGTACATTTTAATAGCTTTTACAATTCGTGGTCCGACTCCATATTTAGCACTGGCTGACTGTAAAAGCTGGTGAATTTCCCACAATAATTCTTGCACCTTATCTGCTTTAATATCAACATCTTTATTGATTAACGCATCATATTCATCTTTAGACCATGTTGGTGTGATCAGACTTGCATATTGCTTCTTTGTCCATTCTTTCGAATAATCCAGAACATCTAATTCAATTACATTAGCACGATCCAGTACCTTATCAGAAAAATGATATGTAGATTCATCGATGTTAACTGTTCCAATAAATCGGATATTATCCCCGATGATAATCTTGCTTGGATATGTTGCTGAATTATATAACTGTCCGGCATACTGACTATCATATAATTGTAATTCTCTCTGATTTTCTGGACGTTCTAATAATGATAAGAACTGGCTGAAATAATGTTCAACTCTTGCAAGATTCATTTCATCAAAGCAGACAATAAATAATTTTCCTTTATTTTCTTCCTTTTGTGCATTGACCAGAAAATCAACGAATCCGGTATCTGATGGACGATAAACATTATGAACCAGATCAACATATCCAAGCAGATCGGCATCATCATTCCAAGATGGTCGCACTGGAACAAACAGTAATCGATCATCTTCCAGGTTATTTCTGATTCCTAATGCCCTTGCATAAATTTCAACTAAAGCAGATTTCCCAGTACCACTAAGTCCGGATAGAATTACAAGATTGCTGCACTTGATTGCTGTATGTACATTGACAAAATCTTTCATGTTATAGAACAAGTTTCTCTTCTGACTGTGATAATCCATCATCTGAATTAGTAACTCATCACTGTATTCTTTTGTATTAACCTCTTTTAATTCTTCCTGAGCATCATTAACTGTCTCTGTAAAACTCTCTGCCTTTTCCTGATTCTGTTTTGTTACTGGTTCTTTTTTCTTTGCCTCTAATTTTTTTGTTCTTTCAACTTCTGCTTTCAAAATTTGATCTTCAATCTGTTTATAAATCGTTTCCGGAACAAAAGCTAATGTTGGATTAGCATCCACATCATAGACAATCTTTTCTGCCTGATCACTGATATCAATTTTCAATAGTTCCTGTCCTTCTTTTTCTAAGATCAATCCTCGCTGCGAATTATATCGGCAATTTGCAATCTTCCCGATCACATACAATTTCTGATTCTGATTTTTCCAGATTACAAATGATGGCTGACTCTCTGTTGCATCGTATCCATAGGTACTTCCTAATGGCTGTTTTGCTTTGATACAATCACAAAATTCATCTAATGTATTATAGTTTCTGTATAAGCTCCACTGACTTTCCAGTTCCCATTCTCTTACGATCTCATCTGTAGCAGCAGAAAACACCGGAACTCCTTTAAAATATTCATCTTCATTAAATTTTACTGGCTTATTAACAAGATGAACTTTTGTCATTCTTTCAAATTCGCCATCATTTGCTTTGAAATTATAGATAAACAATTTGTCATAGATATGATCCCAGAACTTTTCTACCCTTTCTTCATCTGAACGATATTCATCATCAAATTTCTGATCATTCTCAAATGAATTCATATATCCAGTAAATAATTTATCTGATTTATAGTCGCTCATCATTGACTTAACAACATACTGTATTGCTGACTTTGTATTGATAAACACACCTTTTCTTTTTGTATCTTTTTCAAGTGCCAGTGTCCCTATAATCTGCATATCTTCCTGATTCATAGCCTGTCCCCTCCTTGTAATTTCTTTTGTAATGCTTTCCAGTCCCTAGCCTGTAATATTTTTTGGTTAGCATACTTTTCTGCAACCTTGATTAAACCTGCATGTGTAAGCCCACTTCTGATGTACCAGATTTGATCAAACACTGTTTCTGTATAAATCTTTTTATTTAACTCTTCAAGATCCGTTAGAAAATAGATATTATATCCTTTGATCAAAACATCTGCCGGATTTTTTGTAACACATAATACTTTCGGATCTGAAACTCCTGATGTTTTTGATAAAACAATGTTCTTCTTAGGCTTATATTTTCCTCTTATTTTCTCTTTTAATTTGCTGTTTTCAACACTTAATGCAATGATTCTGTCATTATATTCTTTTACTACAGTATCTTTTCCCTGTTTTGTTTTTTCATTTTCTCTGATCAATCTTCCATTTTCTTTCTTAACTCTGTTATTTTCTTGTTCCAGGTTACTGCATTTAATTTTTAAATTCTGAATGTTTTCTTTATATTTCTTTCCACGATTTTTCCAATTATCTATTTCCGCTTTTAACTTTTCATTTTCTTTTTTTAATAAATCATCCTGAATAGAAGCATTCTTATTTTTAGAAGTTTCTTTTATTTCTTCTGAATCGTTTTTTGTATCGTCTTTTGGTTGATTTTCTAATTGGTTGAAATATTCCTCAATTTCTTCATGGGAATCTGGATCTGTTATCCATTTCACTACGTTATATAATAAATATGTTTCATCATTCCGATCCTCTGCCATTTTTATCATTGCTTCAATCAATAGCTCATAATTATGTTTGCCACCTTTTCGGATTTTTCTATTTAAAACGACATCGTTATTAATAAATTCAACTTTGGGCCTCCATTTCTTATCGCTCCGCTGATTAGCGATTCCAGGAACCCAAAAGCCACGAAACCACACTTTATTAATAAGGATTTTATAATCTTCTGCATTCATGTGGTTCAGGATCTTTTTTACAAGTTCGCATTCATTCACGTCACATCACGTCCTTTTCCTTGTTTTCTTTTGTCAGCTTATTTCAAGAACATCTATTCTTCTCTAATATCTGATCAATTTCTTTTGTCACATCTGCACAACTGAATTTTTTAGGCCATGTTTTTAAGATAATGCAAGAAATATCTATCTGTGCAATACAACTTCCATCGTTCAGTTCTAAATATTTGTAAACAAAATAATCTCCGAGACCTTTATCAATAGATGCCTGCTCAATTTTTAATATACATGGCATATCAGTGCTATATCCGACTCCAAATCCAGTAACATACACTCTTTCACCATATTTTTCATAAAACTTCTTTAATGGTTTCATTGTTTTGATCCATTTTCCGCTTCTTTTCTTTTCTACTTCGTTGGTCTTAATTTTTGATTCATCTCTTATAATCGTTTTATGTTCTTGATTTTGAATATGAAAGATAGCTTTTAATACTTCTGCTGCTTCTTTACAAAGACTTGTCTTTCCGATTTTTCTTCCGTCCTGAATTGCCTGATCTAACTGACATAATTCATCGATCATCTTCTCTATTTCTTTTTTTGTTTCCATAATAAGCACCTCCGTTCCTTATATTTTTAATTAGGATTAATTAATTTTCTGCTACCAGCAGATTTCGCCTTTGCGAACTATATCGATGCTTTCTTATTTTTACACAGACTGCTTGTTTGACCATTGACGATGGTTCTGTTTTACAGTCTTCTAAAACGGCAGTAGAGAGCTGGGGTTTGCCGCCTTTCATTGACAATGATTCCGTTTCTTTAATCGTATAGACCATTTTTCAGTAATTATACTTACAATCAATAATATTCTTAGAAAAACCTAAATTTATCCTTTTGATCACTCGGTACCGCATAAATACGTTTGATTTTCTGTCCAATATATAATTTGTCTAAAATATCCGTAATTTTCTTGCCTTCATCTGTTTTCTCTTCATCTTGACTTTCATGCGTATAAGCAATATCATACTCTGGTTCTGGATTTGTAACATGAAACATTAACATTCTTTTATCCTTATCAATATAGTTATTTGAAAAATTCATTGGAAATTCGCCAATATATTCTCCAACATAAGATAATGGACGAATATTATCTGGAAGATATATACTCATATCAGTAATTGTATTGTCATACAGCTGCCATTCTTTTATTTTTCCACTTAATGTTGCCTGATTTTCAAATTCTACAATAATTTTTATGTTCTTATACTGACTTATTCTGATAATATTAAGATCATTAATAGCTTCCTGAAATTTTAATCCATTGTTTAGTTCGAAAGCAATGGACCGTAAACAGTCATAGTTAAGATTCATTCGTACACTAAAAGCAATCACATTTTCAATTTCATCATAATATTGCTTGTCTAACTTATCTTCCATATAATCACGAATTTCATCTGCTGTTGGATATAAAAATCTAAAATGATAATGAAATCTTCCAGGACGATTTATCAAATATTGACTTAAACTTTGAATCTCATTACATGTAATCACAAACAGTTTCTTTCCTGCACTTACTCCATCAAATAAAGATAACATCTCCGCTTGACAATTATGTTTCTTTTCATCAAAAGTTTTATCGTATTCATCAAACAGTATCATAACTGTTTGCTCAATTTCTTCAAGAAAGTTTGCAATTCCCTCATGATATTCATTAACCAATATAACAGGTATCCCTTTTTTTCTTGCTTTCAATCCTAAACACTTAGAAAAAAGTGACTTTCCAATTCCTTTATCTCCACTTAGAATTACTCCAAGATTTCGATTCATCTTATCCATGGAATTCAACACTTTCTTGACTTTATCTAAATGCTGACCATAAATTTTTGTTTCTGGAATCTCAAAATCGTGTGCTTCTAGTAAAGAAAAAATTCTTGTTTCTGGATCATAATCCACCCGATAAGTTTTTGGTGGTAGTTGATCGTACGTGGTAATCGCATTATTAAAAATTCTATATCTTTTACCTGATTCTACAATATGCATCAAACATTCCTCTTTTCTTATGATATTTTATATTGTTTGCTTTTTGCGATCTTGCAAATCTCGTAACGACGAGCGGTTTCAATATATTTTTACTTCTACTTTTCCTATTTTGATAAAATTATTAAAGTTATTGTAATATTTTGATACATTTTTTGTCATAAACATTAACGTTTATAAGAGATATCCGAATTAACTTATCTTGCAAATTCTTTGGCAAATTTCTTCGCTCTTGTTTCAGTCAACTCATGATAATGATGTTCTAATCTCCATCTTGATACATCTACCTGCCAGTTTTCATATAAGTCCATATGCAGTCTTAATAATGCTGCTTCTGTCTTTTCTCTTTCTTCTAAAAATTCAAGTGCTTTATTCAAATAAGGAATAATATCTGCAAACTGAATCTTCGTACCTCCAATATATACATTTCCAACCTTTTTGGTTCGAATCACGTATCGGATTAAGACACTGTTTAAATATGTCATATCAAGGTATTCTCCCTCCCTAATTTCCATATTGGCAGTAGAATTTACCGTATATTTTTTACGTTCAGAAATAAAATACTGATATTCTGTAGCACTATTTGCGACATGATCCAAAGATTGATGATATCCTTTCATAGAATCACTTCGGGAATCATAATATGTCTCATCTTTTGTCTCAAATCTATAGTTTTTGGGTAGAAATTTTTTTAATGCTTCTGTATCTGATGCAGCATTTTCTCTCTCCATTACCTGTTTTATTGTTGGATCATGCTCATCATCTAATGTGAATCCAATAAGTCGATTATTTAATACTCGAATTTCTTTTTTTTCTAATTCCATTTCATCCCATAAACAGGTAGACTTTTTGATAACATGCCCTATGTTTGTAATATTCGGTCTAATTGGCGTTTCAATGGTTTCAAACTCGATATCAAGAGGATATTTTCTCATAAATACATCATAATATTCGGTTTTATCCACTTTATTTA
>ERZ779861.4082-NODE-4082-length-11276-cov-26.457446_pt1 | contig 11276 bp, 6 predicted proteins | sample MGYA00511558_ERZ779861 | MGnify/ENA primary metagenome ERZ779861 (study PRJEB29588, sample SAMEA2163432) | human gut metagenome | biome: human gut; feature: human-associated habitat; material: faeces | place: Denmark | collected 2008/2010 ... | reverse complement strand
AATTTACAAGGTGCACGCTCCATTCGCGGAACAGGTGTTATCTTAGCACCTACCCTCCCTTTTGTCAACACCTTTTTTCAAACTTTTTGATTTTTCCCCAATTTGTTTGTTAGGCTGTGCAAAATAGACAGGCAGAGAGGGCACAAAACACCCTCTCCGCCGTGCAATATGCACTGCTATCAGTTGAAGCAGCCGCTAAACAGCTGGCACAGCATCGTAAAGAGCGTGCTGCAATCAAAAGTGCCGCAGTTAAACATGGCGTCAAGTCCTCCTCAATTCTGGAATACGCCCTGATCAAGACAGGTGCTATTCTACCGTCTTTGCCGCTGGATTGCAAATGCAATGATTGCCAGCGTGCTCAGTCCGCGCTGAGCTTGGCGTCATAGCCGCCTGGAAACATATCGGCGTACAGCGGATCGTCCCATACGGCGCGCAGACCTGTCTCCAGTTCCGCCGCCTGTTCGGGTGTGAGCTCGGCAAACGCTTTGCGCAGTTCTGCGCCTGGGCGGGCGTAGATCATATTGGGGAGCCGCCACTCGTGCGACTCGCCCGCCGACAAAAACCAGCAGTCTATGAGCTGTGCCGCCGTTGCATCGTTCTGCGCGGAGTCCCAACTGCTGCCGATGTACGGCAGCCAGATTCCACCGCCGCCCGTCCATGTACCGGCAACGTACCAGTTTCCCGCTTCATCTCTGCATGCGTCCGCAGCCATACCCCAGCTGAAATAATCGCCGTACTCGCCTTCACCCGTCGGCTCGTTCATGCCGCTGCCGGCCTCCCATTGATGGCGCTGCGAGGACTCCGGGTCATCAAAGCGCATCATCACGCCAAAGCCGAAGCAGAAGTTCGGGTAGTCCGTTCCGCAATACGCGTCGAACACGCGCTCCTTCACCGCTGCCGCCGCGTCATCCGGTTTCCCGCTGAACCAGCGCGGCGCGGCGTTCAGGCCGGCGGCGAACTGCGCACAGAACTCGTTTGCGATATTCTTGTAGTCCGTCTCTGTGCCGGGAACGTGCAGGTCGTACAGCTTTTCCATCACCGCGTCCTGTGCATATCCGAAGAGGAGCTGCGCCGCGTGCGCCGTATTGCTTTTATAATAGGTCGTCTCGCCGTTTTGCGTCAGCCGCAGCACGTTGCCGCCCGGATGCTCGTACTCCGCATCTGTTTTTATCGCTCCCCAGGGCGGAATGAACGCGATCGCATCTTCCCCATAAGAAATCTCCGCAACGATCCCATTGCGGCAATCGTCCCAATCCTGCTCCGCTGCCGCATACCACGGCTCGTCGCCGTACATCGACGGTTCACTCAGCGCATATACAGGCGAATTGCCATAGCCCTGCTCGTCTGCACCGCGTGGGCAGTCGTATTCATCCACGCGCCCGCCGTCCCGCTCGTCCGTCACGCGGATGTGATAATTTCCCGTTTCCTCTGCGCTGCCAAAGATCAACTCGCAGCATTGCAGGACTGCCTCCCGCGCCTGCGGGTCGTTTTCTTTGGTATTCTCCTCTTTTTCCTGCGCGCAGCCACTCAGAGAGAACAACAACAGTGCCATCAGCGCGATAAACAGGATATTGCTCGTCGTCTTTTTCATTGCACTTTCCTCCAAATCAAACGGTTTAGAAGGGGCTCTATATTTTCTCAGACGCCCGGCGCGGCAATTTTGTTCCTGCTTTCAATAATATTATATACAGCAAAAGAAAGCAAGAAAGGAACGGCTCAATTTCGCCGTCCCCTTCTTCTGATTTTCCCTTGTCAGCCTTTTCTTGCAGTGCTATACTATATGATATATACTCGTCAGAAGCCGAACAGCATGGAGCGCTTGATCTCCGCGAGCGAGTGCGCGCCGCACATGCGCATCGTGTCGGCAAGCTCGGCTTTGAGCTTCTGGACGTAGAGCTGCACGCCCTCTTCCCCGCCGCCATAGACGGTGGTAACAAACGGGCGGCCGATGAGCACCGCGTCCGCGCCGAGCGCCAGCGCCTTGAACATGTCCATGCCGCTGCGGATCGCGCCGTCGACAAAAATCGTCAGCTTACCGCCGACGGCATCGACGATCTCCGGCAGCACCTCCGCCGTCGCGGGGCAATGGTCGAGCACACGGCCGCCGTGGTTCGAGACCACAATGCCGCTCGCGCCCGCCTCCAGCGCCTTTTCCGCGCCGCGGGCGGTCATGATGCCCTTCAGAATGAACGGACGCTGCGCCCAGGAGACGATCTGCTTTAACTCCTCCACGCTCTTGCTGCCGGCCGGCGGCGTCAAGCCCTGCAAAAACGGTAGGCCCGCCGCGTCGATGTCCATCGCGATGGCGAAGGGCTCGGCTTCCTGCACGAGCGCGAACTTTTCGCGAATTGTATCCATATCCCACGGCTTGATGGTCGGCACGCCGCAGCCGCCGTTCGCCTTGAGCGCCGCAGCCGCACCCTCGACGACCTTCGGGTCGGTACCGTCGCCAGTGAAAGCGAGGATGCCCGCGTTTGCGCACGCACGCACAAGGATATCATTGTATGTAAGATCGTCGTATTTGTCCCCGTAGTGAAGACGCATCGCGCCCACCGGCGCGGCGAACGCCGGAATCTCAAACGTCCGGCCAAAGAGCGTGAATGAGGTGTCCACCTGTGAATTTTCGCAGATGGTGTCCATGTTGACGCAGATCTCACGCCACTTTTCTGCGTTGCGGATAAAGCCCGTGCCCTCGCCCTTGGCGCCGGGGCCGGGCATCGTGTTGCGGCAGACCTTGCCGTTGCAGTCATTGCACGCCTTGCAGTAAGGGCCGATGCAGGTCCTTGCGTTTTCCAGCACTTGCTGATAAGTCATGTTGTTTCCCCCTTCGGAAATGAGTTTGCTTGCCAATATCGTGTCGATCCGACGCGATATCGCCTATATTTTATCCCGTCCTGCCGAAAAAGCAAGACCCAAAGGAGCTATTTATGAATACCGTTCACACACTGAGAGAATATGTCGATGCGCTGCGCGACGCGGGCATTCTGGTCGAAAGCACCGTGAGCGACGAGCTCGCCGCGCGTGAGATCCACTGCCTCACCTACGATACGCGCGCACTGAGCGAGGACGCGCTTTTCATCTGCAAGGGCGCACACTTCAAGGAAGAGTACCTGTGCGACGCACTCTCGCGCGGCGCGATCGCCTACGTCGCCGAGAAAAAGCACAATGTGGACGTGCCCTGTCTTCTTGTCAACGACATTCGCTATTCCCTCGTCGTGCTCGGTCAGCTCTTTTATAACCATGTGACGGACAAGCTCACAAGCGTCGGCATCACGGGCACAAAGGGCAAGAGCACCACAGCCTACTACGTGCGCTACATCTTAAATGACTGGCTGCGCGCGCAGTCGATGCCCGAGTGCGCCATTCTCTCCTCTATCGACAACTACGACGGCAAGAGCACCGAGGAGTCCCACATCACCACGCCCGAGGTGCTTGAGCTCTACCAGCACTTTGAAAACGCCTATGAAAGCGGCATTTCGCATCTTGTGATGGAGGCCTCGTCGCAGGCACTTAAATACGGCCGCGTGCGCGGCATCACGTACGACGTCGCCGCGTTTTTGAACATCGGCAGCGACCACATCAGCCCCATCGAGCACCCGGACTTTGAGGATTACTTCAACTCCAAGCTCAAAATTTTCGACTCCTGCCGCTTCGGCTGCGTCAATACCGACGCCAAGTATGCAGACCGCGTCATCGAGTACGCCAAGGATCGCTGCAACCTCATCACGTTCGGCTCGCATGAGAGCGACACTGTCTCCTGCCAGCATGTGGAAAAGCGCAGCGACGGGCTCTACTTCACGGTTTCCTCGCTCAAGTACAACGGTGAATTTTCCATCACGATGCCCGGCCTTTTCAACATCTCCAACGCCCTCGCTGCCATGGCCATCTGTATGGTGCTCGACGTGCCGGAGGAGTATGTGCGCTCGGGCCTTCGCAAGGCGCGCGCCGCGGGCCGCATGCAGATCTACGAGAGCCGCGACAAGAACGTCACCGTCATCGTCGACTACGCGCACAACCGCATGAGCTTTGACGCGCTCTACCGCTCGACGAAGATCGAATACCCCGACCGCCAGATGATCTCCATCTTCGGCTGTCCCGGCTCCCACGCGCTCCAGCGCAGAAAAGACCTCGGCGAGCTGAGCGGGCAGAACTGCGACTTCGTCTTCATCACCGAGGAGGACTCCGGCGAAGAGCCGTTCGCGCAGATCGCCGCCGACATTGAAAAGCACGTTGCCTGCCCGCACCTTGTGCTCGAGGACCGCGCCGAGTGCATCCGCCGCGCAATTCTGGACGGCAAGGACGCGCGCGTCATCCTGCTGACCGGAAAGGGCGAGGAGACAACGATGAAGCGCGGCAGCGTCTTCGTCCCCTACCCGAGCGACGTCGAGCTCACACTCAAATACCTCGCCGAGTACGACAAAGCCCATCCCGCCGCGCCGGCGAGCAGCGGCAAAAAAGCAAAAAAGGACTTTTTGCCCATTATCCTCGGCAGCGATGAAAACGCCTACGGCACGGCGCGTCTCTTCCAGGAGGCCTATCACGTCACACCGCTGCTGCTGTGCACGCAGCAGCTCGTGCCCACGCGCAGCTCGCACCTGTTTCTCTGCCGCATCATCCCGGATTTTGAACGCGAGGAGGTCTTCCCCGACGCGCTGCTCGGCGTGCTGAAGCAGTGCGCACAGGACTATGAAAAGCTGCTCGTCATCCCCTGCTCGGACTACTACACGGGTCTTCTCTGCCGCCACTACGACCATTTCGAGGGGCTCATCGCCAACCGCTTCATCTCGGATGAGCTGCTTGAAACGTTCGACACGAAAGACAAGTTCTACGCCCTCTGCGAGCAGTACGGCATGGACTATCCCAAGACCGTTGTCGCCTCTCCCGAGGAGCGCGAGAGCGTCGTCGACCGCCTTCCGTTCGACTTTCCCATCGTCGTCAAGCCTGAGAATTCCAATGCACTCGACTATCTCCGCTGCCATTTTGAGGGGCAGAAAAAGGTCTTCTTCTTCGACACGCGCGAGCAGTACCTCACGATGGTCCACAGCATGAACCAGTCGGACTACCGCGGCAAGCTCATTTTGCAGGAGTTTATCCCCGGCGGCGACGACGCGATGCGCGTGCTCAACAGCTATTCGGACCTTGACGGCCATGTGCGCGCGATGTGCCTCGGCCAGCCGGTGCTCGAATACTACGACCCCAAGTCCGTCGGCAACTATGCCGCCATCATCTCGCGCGGCGATCAGGCGTTGTACGACCGGATGCAGGAGTTTCTCGAAAAGCTCGGCTACGTCGGTTTTTCGAACATCGACATGAAGTACGATTCCCGCACGGGGCGCTACGTGCTCTTTGAGATCAATCCGCGCCTCGGCCGCAGCAGCTACTTCTGCCGCGTCGCAGGGCTCAATATGATGAAGCTTCTGACCGATGATATCGTCTACGGCAAGCGAGAGGACTGCGTCTACAACCACACCGTCGCCCTCTGGCAGAACGTGCCGACCGGCATTCTGCGCCGCTATGTCAAGGATCAGGAGCTCTCCGACGAGCTCAAGCAGTTCAAGGGCACGCACACGCTCTTCTGCAAGGGCGATCTGCCGCTCTCTCGACTCTATCGCCTGCTGCGCTACTATGCCGCGCAGTACCACAACTTCCGCGACTACTACTTCGATAAAAAGTGATCTCTGATAGCAAAAAGGAACGGCTCGCGCCGTTCCTTTTTGCTTACCAGAATTTTTTCTTTTTGCACACCCACAGGCTCAGCACCACCACGGCGACGCTCACAAGAATGATCGCGGGGTAACCGTATTTCCAGTGCAGCTCCGGCATGCCGGAAAAGTTCATGCCGTACCAGCCGACCAGCAGCGTCAGCGGCAGGAAAATTGTCGTCACGATGGTCAGGATCTGCATGATGCGATTCTGCCGGATGTCGATTTCCGACTGGAACAGCGACTGGATCTGCGTGCAGTATTCACGTAGCAGCTGCGATTCCTCGCGCAGGCGGATGACGCGCTCTGCAAATAATCGGAACAGTCTGCACTCCTCGTCCGAAAAGTAGCCGTTCTCATTTTCCCGCAGCTCGCACGCCACGTCGTCGAGCTGGGAGTAGTAGCGGTACCAGGCCATCGTCTCCTTGCGCAGCTCGCTCATCGGGGTGCTGAATTCCTCCAGCTCGCCCGCAAGCACGCGTTCTTCCAGCGCCGTCGCGCGGTCTTCAATCTCCTCGAGGCGGTGCAGATCCCTGGCGATCAGCAGCTCGAAGAAGTCGTAGAGAAATCGTCCGACGCTATTTTCTGTCAGGCGTTTTTCCTTGACGATGTGCTTTAAATAAGGCTCGGCCATCTCTCCGTCGTCCACCAGCACCACGTGGTCCTTCGTCACGAGATAGCCGCAGCAAAGGCGCGTGCCGTCCCTGCGGCCGCGCGGCAGTGCGAGCGTTCCGCTCAGACAGTTGGAGCGCACCTCCGCCTTGCAGACGTGCGCGTCCCGCGTGCTCGGCGTATGGTGCAGCACCGCTTCGAGTCCCGGCAGCGCCGTTTCGTGCGCCAACTCGTCCGAATTCAGCAGCACCACCGCCGCGCCGCTCTCCGGCGCGCGGTCCAGCGGCGTCAGCGTCTTGCCGATCGCATACCATTTCATGTTCGTTCCCCCAATGTGCTTCTTTTTCTCCCCCATTGTAGCAGAATATGAAAAAAGTACAACGCCCCGCCAGAACTTTTTCCCGCAGCGCGGCATTTTATGATAAAATTTGTAAAAGCATGAAACTTTTTTGTTATCTTTTGCGTCTATACGATTGGAAGATGGAACACCGAACATTAAAAGGAGGAAATTTGGATGAAGCGAAAATCTCTTCGCGTGCTCGTTTGCGCGCTCCTAGCATCTCTTGCGCTCACGACCTTTGCCTTTGCCGACTTCGGGCCAAAGCCCCAGCTCACCGTGCGCGTCGAAAACGCGCCGCAGGAGCCCTATTATCTCGACCTGCTCGCCGAGGGCAGCTGGGACGCGAGCGAGGGCAACAGCCGCTTGAAACAGAGCACCGTCATCACGAACAGTGACGGCAGCGAGACCACCGTCCCCCTCAATGAAGATCTCCTCGCCCTGCTGCTCGACAATATTCCCGCCGGATGGCACGCCTGCACGGCACAGGGGACCTTCGGCGCACCGATCTTCAGCCATCTCTTTTCCAGAGGAACGGACGCCTCTGGCAATGCACTGCACCGGTTCGGCTACGTCGGTGTGCCGAGCACCTACCGCATCATCCTCGTCACCGAATCCGGCAAGGTCTGGGTCTCCGATATACTCAATCGCCGCGTTCTGCAATCGTCCGTCACGGTCAACTGGTCGGACGATACGTCGGCAGTCACCGTTTCCGTTCCCTCAACCATCCCCGGCTACTTGCTGCAACTTGTCGCAACGCTCGTGCCCACCCTTTTGATCGAGGGGATCATTTTGCTGCTGTTTCAGTATTCGTGGAAGCAGAACTGGAAAGCGTTTTTGCTTGTCAATCTTATCACACAGGGACTTCTGGCGATTGCTTCCTCGGTCTATGCCATTCAAAGCGGTCCGAATATGTTCAGCTACCTCATCTTTTTTCTTCCCGCAGAGCTGTTCATTCTCATTGCCGAGGCCTATCTCTATGCCGGCCGCGGCATGCTGAAGGGGCACAGCAAAAAGCGTGCCGCAGCTTACGCCGTGACGGCAAACCTCATCTCGGCGATCCTCGGCTACTATCTCGCCGAAGCCGTCTGGCGGCTTGTCGTCTCGATCTTATGATTCTGTTCACATAACATCAAGGAGGAATTCGCATGACCGACCAAGTTTTTTCTGATCTGCCGCAAACTCCCCCGCCTGAACCGCCCGCCGATGCTTCCGCGCAGGAGGAGTCGTCCGAAGCCCTCACGCCCGCGCAGGAGATGGCCGATGTGAGCGATTCGCCCTTCTGCCGCGCGATGGGCTTGATCGCCGGCGGCCTCGCCGTCACCGGCGTGACGCTGAATTTCTGGAACCTCGATGTGCTGCTGCCGCTGATTGGCGCATTCTGCCTGCTCGTCGGCTTCCGCGCCCTGCGGCGGGTCAACGGCTTTCTTCGCGCGGGCTATGTCTGCGCTTGTCTGCACATACTGCTCCTTTTTGTCGAGTTCGGGCAGAACGCCGCCGTCTGCCGCGAGAACGCCGCGGCAGACACGGTGTCCACTGTGCTGGCTTTCGGCTCCGCCGCCGTGCGGCTCGTGCTGCTCTTCTGCCTTTGGCAAGGCCTGCTCGACATGCAGCGCGCTGTCGGTATAACGCCGCCCGCCGCCCCCGCCGCGGGCGCGCTGCTGCTCTGGTACATTCTGCTCTATGTCGCAGCGGCATTGTTTGCCTCGCTCCCCCTGCTGCTCGGCGTTTACGTCGTCTGGTATTTCTACCTGGTCGTCCGCCTCAAAAAGCTCTCGAAGTCGATGGCCGCGCAGGGCTGCGCCATCGAACCAGTCAAGGAGCGCTTCTCGAACCCCAAGCTCGTCGGCTCGCTGCTCACCGTCCTCGCTGTCGTCATTGCCTGCGGCTTCCTGTTTTTCGGCTCCTACCGCATGGACTGGACGCCCAAAGAGACCGGCACTGACGCACAGGTGATTGAAGCCTATGAACGGCTCCTCGCTCTCGGCTATCCCGAATCCGAGCTCAACGACCTCTCCGACGGGGACCTTCTCACCTGCCTCCGCGCCGAGCGTGTGCTCGTCAGGGAGTGCACCGGCGGCGGCTACACCAACTACAACGGCAAGTCGCAGACAAATGATGCTTTCCACATGACTGTCGTCGCCGTCGAGCGCCCCTTCGGCAGACTGTTTCTCTCCTATCATTTCCGCTGGGACGAAGGCACACATTTCTATGGCACAGAGAGCTTTGCCGTAGAGCCAAACTGCGACACCGGCAGCTGGCTTGCCGAAGAATTCTCCGGTCGGGTGTTCTATGACAGTCCGGACGGCACGACCTACACCGCTCCCTACATTGATCCCGGCACAGAACAGGCCAGCCTCAGCAACTGGTACGAAAATTGCTTCCGGCAGCTCTACTGTGCCGACCTCTCTTTCCCCAACAGCGGCACGAACCGACGCGGCTATATCGCCTGCTCTCTTCATCCCCTCAGCGATGATGCGTCCCGCCTTAACGGACAATTTTATTATGTCCACCAGAGCAGCCGCTTCCAGTACCCCATCCAGACCGCGCGCGAATATCAGGATTTCAACGTCGACAAGCACCGCCGCAGCTACGCGCCGTTCGAGCGCATGCAGGATTATTTCGTCCTTCTCCGGAACGATGACGGCGTTTGGCGTATTCGTCAATAATTCCGCAGGAATGCCGCAGCTGCTGCGGCGCGCAGTCAAAGGGGCCATTCTCTTTCGCAAAAGAGAATGGCCCCTTTGGAACCCCAAGAGAAAGGCTTAGATTGGCAGTCTCAGGCTTGCGCAAGTCTCTTGCCTCCGGAATGGAAATGCCTGCGCGCGGCGTTGCCGCGTTTAGTGTTGCTATACGACTTGGTGTGCTTCTATTATCCGCTGCCGCTCTGCTGATCTTGTAGGAGTACAAACTAATTTCCGTCTACCGCCAGTGCCAACAATGCGGCGAGCGAAGCAATGCCGCATCCCGCAAGCAGTCTGCCGCCGAGCAAACGTCACTCGCGCCTCGCGACAGTAAGGCGCGGTTGCAATCGGTGACGACTCGCAGAAGATTCATGGCGAAGCCATGTACACCGCCCCCACACTGCGCAGCGCGTGCAGTCATTCAAGATAAAAACTGCCAATGTACGGGGTCAAGGGGCAGAGCCCCTTGCGTTCTCTTGGGGGTTCAAGGGGGCCATTCTCTCACGTGAGAGAATGGCCCCCTTTATTCGCACTCCCTGCGCGGCCGCAGGGAATCCCCTTGCACCCCTAAGGTGCGACAATATGAACCACCGCCGTGTACGGCTGGTACCCCGACCCGCCAAGGCTCGCGTAATACTGCACCGTCACGTCGGCGCTCTTGCCGTCATCCGCGATCACGGTGTCCAGCACGTCGGCCTTTTCATCCACGCTGACCCAGCCGCGACGATAGCGCGGCAGCGTGAGTCCCTCCGCGCCTGTGATCTCCGCAATGCGGGATGTGCTATCCGACTGCTGTTCCAGCCGGTAGCTCACGCCGACCGTCGCCAGAAATGTCTCGTTCCCCTCGATCCCGACAGGGGCGAAGTACGTGCGCTCCGCGCCGTCGCCCTCCGTCCAGTCGGTGAGCGAGGTCTGCTGCGTGCTGCCCTCGCGCGTGACCGTCACCTTACGCTCGCCGCTCTTGCCGGAGACCGTCGCAATGATCGACACGCCGTCGGCCGCAAAGGCGAGGCCGCTGATCTCCTCGCCGCTCGCAAGATCGAGCGCGGCGAGCTTCGTTCCGTTGAGCGCGTAGACGTCCGACCAGTAGGAGTAGACCGCAGTGGAAAGGTCATCTCCTTGCCAGATGAGGTTGTTGCCGGGGAAGGTCTTGAGCAGCGTGCCGTCTATGGCGTTGAACACCACATAGAGGTCGTTTTTCTTCCCCAGACGTCCCGTCACCACAAGGTAGTTACCCACCGTCTCGCTGCCCTCAAAGCCGCTGAGCGACGGGTATTGCCCAGCAAAGTCCCAGCTCTTTTTGCCGAAACTGACCGTCGTGCTGTCCAGCGTCGCCGTGAGCTTTCTCGGCGATACGCAGTACCAGCGATACACCTCGCTCGTCAAAATGAGCTCGCCATCCTGCCAAGCGACAAGGAATTCGCTCTGGGCTATCAGCGCATTGACGCGCGCGGCGAACGCTTCCTCCGCTTTGCCCCACTCGCCGTTCTGGCCATCGGTCGGATTCAGATAAATGCCCGCATTGGCATTTTCCACAACGTGACAACTGCCGCCGTCATAGGTGTAAAGTCCATAGTAATAGCCGTAATAGCTGCTTCTGCCCTGATATTTGCCCTCGATCAAGTGATACAGCAGCAGCAGCATGTCGCGCCCGTTTTCACGGCAAAGGAGGTACACGTCACCCTCCGACATGCGCTCGCGCATCATTTCCTCGCCGTTGTCATCGATGATACACAGCTCATAGACGCCGAACGTGTTCTTGCATACAATCCGCTCCGCTCTGCCGTCATTGTCGAGGTCGGCGGACATCAGCGTCCTGCTGCCGTCGCTCTCCGACGGATCTGTGCAGCGGATGACTGCGCCGTCGCCGTAACAGTGCAGCTCGCCGTTCAGCGTGGAGAACAGCAGCTCGCTCTTGTCTAAAAGCCTGTTGACCTCGTC
>ERZ779861.4079-NODE-4079-length-11288-cov-2.744592_pt1 | contig 11288 bp, 6 predicted proteins | sample MGYA00511558_ERZ779861 | MGnify/ENA primary metagenome ERZ779861 (study PRJEB29588, sample SAMEA2163432) | human gut metagenome | biome: human gut; feature: human-associated habitat; material: faeces | place: Denmark | collected 2008/2010 ... | reverse complement strand
CCCGTTCTGGCCGTGCGGTGATCAACCGTCGCCGTGCCAAGGGCCGCAAGACCCTCTCCGCCTGATCATTCCGATCAGTGCCACAGGCATAGTCGAGGTGGAGAGGCTTCAAAGCCATCGTGATTTCGTCACCGTGCTGAAACGCCGGCGCAAAGCAGGTGGCAAGGATATCGTCGTGCACTATTTGGTGCCCGACGACCATCATGATGATGACGACCGGACGGTGCATCGCCGTTTGGGATTAGCTGTCTCCAAATCGGTAGGACATGCGGTCACCCGTAATACGGTGAAGCGTAGGTTTCGTGTATTGGCCAGAGCCCATGAGGATCTGCTGCCCGCGCATTGCGATATCGTTTTGCGCGCCAAGCCCAGTGCAGCGACCGCATCGTTCGCTTCGCTAGATCAGCAGATCGCGAAGGCTTTTGCCACGGTGGCGCATAAGGTGGCTGAGGCATGACAGCTTCTTTCAAGGCGGTGATGATTGGTGGGGTGCGCTGGTATCAACAGCACATCTCGGCAAACACACCGCCTTGTTGCAAGTATTATCCAACGTGCTCGAATTATGCCATTGAGGCATTGGAACGGTATGGCGCGTTCAAAGGGGGAGTGCTCGCCGTGCTGAGATTACTGCGTTGCCGGCCGTGGAGTCGTGGGGGAATCGACGATGTTCCACAACGGTATTCCGTTTTTTACAGGTTTTCGTGGTCGAAGGCTCATGAAGAGCCTCGACTGACACCATTGGCCACAACCCAAAGAGAGGCCCAACGATGAACTCAAATGAATTTCTGCTTGATAGCGGGTTTTGGGGATTTCTATATAAAATCCTGACTCCCGTTGAGTGGTTGCAGACCTGGATCATGAAGATCGTGCATGACTTCTTCGTGATGCTGGGCGTGAGCCCGATTGGTGTCTCATGGGTGCTTGCCATTATCATCCTGGTGCTGGTGGTGCAGGCTTTCCTACATATGCTAAATTAGATGAACGTGCAGAGACAATCATTCTGAACTGTGCAGAGTGTGAGCCACTGCTTCGACTTCACAGACAGCTCCTTGAGAAATATGCAAAGGAGATCATTGATACATTTCATATGATTGGCGAGACAGTCGGTGCGAAAGAAGTCATCATTGGTATTAAGAAAGCTTACACAGCAACGATCGAAGCTGTAAAGGCCGTTATGGGACAGTATCCGGAAGTAAGACTTGGACTGTTGGATGAAGTATATCCGGCAGGTGATGAGGTTGTTCTTATTTATGAGACAACAGGTAAAGTTGTAAGACCGGGCGGACTTCCAATCGAAAGCGGCGTAGCTGTATTCAACGTAGAGACAGTTTACAATGTATACAGAGCACTGAATGAGAAGACACCCGTTGAGGACAAGCTTGTATCAGTAGTAGCTGAGGTAGAGCACCCGATCACAGTTCGTGTTCCAATCGGAACACCACTGGAAGAAGTAGTAGCTCTTGCCGGCGGTGTAACTACAAAAGATGCAGTTTACTTCGTTGGTGGACCTATGATGGGTAATATCGGAACAGGAGCGCAGCCTGTTACAAAGACAACAAATGCAATCCTTGTTCTTCCGAAAGACCATCACATCATTCAGAAGAAATTAAAGAAAAACTCAATCGATATGAAGAGAGCAGCAGCTTGCTGTTGCCAGTGTACAATGTGTACAGACTTATGTCCAAGACATCTGTTAGGACATCCGATTGAGCCAAATAAATTTATGCTTGCAGCAACATGCAAGGATGTACAGGAGCCGAACATCTTCATCAATACGTTGTTCTGCTCATCCTGCGGACTTTGTGAGATGTATTCCTGTTTCCAGGGACTTTCACCAAGAAGTCTTATGGCAGAGTACAAGGGAGGTCTTCGTGCAAACGGAATCCGTCCTCCGAAAGTAGAAGCAAAACCTGTAGGACCGGAAAGAGAATACAGAAAAGTTCCGATGGAGAGACTTATGGCGCGTCTTGATCTTACGAGATATAACCGTGAAGCACCGCTTGATGAATCAGCAGTGCCGGTTAAGACAGTACGTATTCTGTTAAGTCAGCATATTGGAGCACCTGCTTCTGCAATTGTGAAAGCAGGCGACATGGTAACTAAAGGACAGATGATTGCTGAACCAGGAAAGGGATTAAGCGTTGGAATCCACGCATCCGTGAATGGTTTAGTTACAGAAGTAAATGAGAAATATATTGTCATAGAATCTCAGGAAGGACGTGCAGGCAATGAGTAAGGCTATTGGAATGGTAGAATATAAGACTGTTTCAGCAGGTATTACCGCAGCTGATGCTATGGTAAAGACTTCTGAAGTCAGCATAATCGAAGCACAGACAGTATGTCCGGGCAAATATATCGCGATCATTACAGGTGACTTAAGTGCCGTTAAAGCAGCAGTGGATAATGCAAAAGAGATGCATGGTCTTCACCTGATCGACAGTTTTGTGCTCGGTAATCCGCACGAGTCCATCTTCCCGGCAATCTACGGTGCTGCACATATTGAAGACGTATCCGCTCTTGGTATTATGGAGACATACGATGCATCTTCAATTATTGTAGCTGCTGATGAGGCTGCGAAGACGGCTATCGTTGATTTGATCGAGCTTCGTATCGCACGTGGTATGTGCGGAAAATCCTACATGCTGCTCACTGGTGAAGTGGCTGCTGTAGAAGCTGCAATCGAAAAAGCTAAGGAAGCAATCAAAGATAGAGGAATGTTCCTTGACTCTTCCGTTATTGCTCATCCGGATGCTCAGATTCGCGACGCAATCTTATAATGAACTCTGCTTTAATGTCTGAGGGAATTATAGTTCAATACCAGTAACATTATATTGGACTTAGGACAGGAGGCAGTTAGATGCTTGCGATAGAGAGAAGAAATGAAATATTAGAAAAACTGCAGAATGACAGAAGAGTCGTAGTAAGCGAACTGAGTCAGATTTACGAGGTTTCCGAGGAGACAATCCGAAGAGACCTCGATAAACTGGTTCAGGACGGTTTCGCCATAAAAAGCTATGGCGGTGCCGTGATCAATGAAAATGTGAATATCGAGCTTCCGTTCAACATCAGAAAGAATCGCAATATTGTTGGTAAACAGCATATTGCGGAACTGGTGAGTGAACAGATCAAAGATGGGGACAGCATCATGCTTGATGCAAGTTCTACAGCAGTGTATGTTGCAAAGACGCTTCTCGAACAGGGAAAGAAGAATCTTACCGTGCTCACAAACTCTGTGGAGATTATCATAGAGCTTTTTGGGGCGCAGGATTGGAAGGTTCTCTCTACCGGAGGAGAGTCAAGAGAAGGATCCTTTGCACTGGTAGGTTATCAGACAGACCGGATGCTTCGATCTTATCATGTAGATAAGGCAATTATCTCTGCAAAGGGAATTGATATGAACGCTGGACTTACAGATTCAGATGATCTGCATGCGAATAATAAGCGAACAATGCTGACAAGAGCAAAAGAAAAAATTCTTGCTGTAGACAGCAGTAAGTTCGATCAAGTAGCATTTGCTGAGATAGGTTCATTAGATCAGATCACAACTATAGTTACGGATGCAAAGCCGGAAACAAGATGGCTTCAGCATTTTGATAAGATTGGTGTAAAATGTATCTATCCAAAGTAAGGAAGGGCAGTTATGAAAAGCTTTCAGATTAAAACTAGAGTAAATTTTGGAGATAATGCGCTGGATCGACTGGCAGAAGTGCCATATAAAAAGATCCTGATCGTTACAGACCCATTTATGGCGAAAAGCAAAAGTCTGAACCTGATTCTCGATCCAATCAAAAAAGCAGGTAAGGAATATGATATCTTTCAGGATATTGTTCCGGATCCACCGATTGAGAAGATCAGTCTCGGTGTTAAGAAGATGCTTGAATATAAGCCGGATGCAATTGTTGCAGTTGGTGGCGGATCAGCAATTGACTCCTCCAAGTCAATCCGTGAATTTGCACTTCGCGTAGATCATTACGCAGAGGTAGGGCTGATTGCAATTCCAACAACAAGCGGTACAGGATCAGAGGTAACTTCATTTGCCGTTGTATCAGACCCGGCAGAACAGAGAAAATATCCACTTGTATCCTGGGAATTGACACCAGATGAGGCAATCCTCGATGCAGAACTTGTAAAGAGTGTGCCACCGGCGATTACAGCAGATACAGGAATGGACGTATTTACACACGCACTTGAAGCATGTGTAAGTACAGAGAGAAGCGATTTCTCAACAGCACTTGCAGAGAAATCGATCGAGTTGGTTGGAGTATTCCTTCTTAGAGCATATTTGGATGGAAATGATACTCATGCACGTCAGAAGATGCATTCCGCATCCTGTCTGGCAGGACTGGCATTCAACTCAGCATCTCTCGGACTGAACCATGGTATGGCTCATCAGTTAGGTGCAAAGTTCCACATCCCACACGGACGTGCGAACGCAATGCTTCTTCCACATATCATTGAATTCAACAGTGATATCAATAAACATAGTAAGAGTCAGAAAGAATATCTTCCGGCTGTTAAGCGTTATGCAACTGTAGCTCAGATCCTTGGACTGAGCAGCTACAATGAGATCATGACAGTTAGATCCCTTGTAAACTGGGTACAGTTTATGTTAAAAGAGATGGATATTCCGCTGTCAATCTCTCAGATGGGTACAATCTCAGAGGAAGAGTACTTCAATGCAATCGACAGTATGGCAGATGCCGCACTTGAAGATGGATGTACAGCAACAAACCCGAGAGTACCAAATAAGGAAGATGTTATTGAAATCTACAAGAAATTGTGGAAATAATAAGTGTAAAAAGAAGTAAAAAAGAAGCTGCGTATTGTAGCTTCTTTTTTTACACTCTCTTTTGCTTCTATTTTTAGGCATGTTTTTAAAGTTCTCGGGTAACGGTACCTATTTATTAATTGAGTGTTATCTGAAAGAATTGTTGTATATACTATATCAAATACCTGGGAAATGGACAGGAAGCGCGAAATGAAATTACCTATTTATATAGAAGCAGCAATGGGAGTTTTTCTGGTAGTGATTCTGGCAATGGCAGGAAGAAACGGAATGATTCCTCAGAACCAGAAAAATAATGTTATGAAACAGTCAGAAGTAGAACAGAAATCAGATTCTGACATGCAAAACGAAAAGGAAGCAGTTGCGGAAGAGGCAACAGATTCGATAGAAGAAGTTGCACAGACTGACAGCGTAGCAATAACAGCACAGATGTGTTCTCCGGCCGGACAGTATCCGGTCATTGGGGAGAGTGTTGTTACGGTGGATGAACTTGCAGATTATTTCAATCAATCGGGATACGAATATCCGTCGGAAGAACTGGCAAAAGGTGGAGCAGATACCATAGAAACATTCTGCCAGATCTACTGTGAAGAAGCAGAGGCAGAAGACATCCGGGCAGAGGTTGCATTTACCCAGGCAATGAAAGAGACCGGCTTTCTTCAGTTTGGTGGAGATGTAAGTATTGAACAGTTTAATTTTGCCGGAATAGGAACAACCGGTGGAGGAGTGCCGGGAAATTCTTATCCGGATGTCAGAACAGGAGTGCGGGCACAGATCCAGCATCTGAAGGCCTATGCGACAGATGAACCGCTGAATCAGACTTGCGTGGATAACCGTTATGAATATGTGAAAAAAGCTTCCGCACCTTATGTACAATGGCTGGGACAGAAAGAGAACCCGGAAGGAGCCGGTTGGGCGACGGGAGAGAACTACGGGTATGATATTGCAGGGATGTTGCAACATTTACTTTTAAAAGAGCAAGGTTAAGAAGATAAGGCTGGACTTCCGGCGGTGGTTATGATATTTTAAGATTTCTTAAAGAAAGGGAAATCCCTTGACAAATCAGCCTTTGACAGCTATAGTAGTAACAGTTAAAAAGTATTTAACAACTATGTAAAGATACAGGTGTTGAAGAAGAGGAGTACATCATCGCTTCCCACAGAGAGAACCGTTCAGATTGCTAAGAGGATCTGGCTGTGAGACGGTTTGGAAAAAGGATGATGGAAGGTAGCTTCGGAGCCGGAATTCTGAAAGGTCGAAGAGGTTGGATAGGAGTTCCCGGAGTCGTTCACGTTACAGAACGAAGAGATGTATATGTAAAGAACAAGGTTAATACAAACAGTAACAAGTTCTTACATATATAAATAAGGTGGTACCGCGAGATTTTCGCCCTTTACGTGAAGTAGAGGGCGTTTTCTAGTTATAGAAGAAAGAGATATCCACTTTTAAAACAATGAGATTGTGGAAAACAACTACAAAATTAACATAATATGTGGAAAAAGGAGAACAATCATGAGCAAAGAACTCGCAAAGACTTACGATCCGAAACAGATCGAAGAGAAACTCTATGAGAGATGGTGTGAGAACAAGTATTTTCATGCTGAAGTAGACAGAAGTAAGAAACCATTTACAACAGTAATGCCGCCTCCGAATATTACAGGAAAGCTGCATATGGGACATGCACTTGACAATACACTGCAGGATATTCTGATCCGTTACAAGAGAATGGAGGGATATAACGCACTGTGGATCCCGGGAACAGACCATGCAGCAATCTCTACAGAGGTTAAGGTTACAAATCAGCTCAAAGAAGAGGGAATCGACAAGAAAGAACTCGGACGTGAGGGATTCCTTGAGAGAACATGGCAGTGGAAAGAAGAATATGCAGGAACAATCGAGAACCAGTTGAAGAAGCTTGGTATTTCCTGTGACTGGGACAGAGAGCGTTTCACAATGGACGAGGGATGTTCCAAAGCTGTAGAAGAAGTATTCATCAACTTATACAACAAGGGATATATTTACAAAGGTTCCAGAATCATCAACTGGTGTCCGAAATGTAAGACATCTCTGTCAGACGCAGAGGTAGAGCATGAGGATCAGGACGGAAACTTCTGGCACATTAAGTACCCGATCGCCGGAACAGACCGTTTCCTTGAGATTGCAACAACACGTCCGGAGACACTGCTTGGAGATACAGCAATCGCCGTTCACCCGGATGATGAGAGATACAAAGATATCGTAGGAAAGATGGCAATCCTTCCGCTTGTAAATCGTGAGATTCCGATCGTTGCAGACTATTATGTAGACAAAGAATTCGGAACAGGTGCTGTTAAGATCACACCGGCACATGACCCGAATGACTTCGAGGTAGGAAAGCGTCACAACCTTCCGGAAATCAACATCATGAACGATGATGCAACAATTAACGAGAAGGGTGGAAAATACGCAGGAATGGATCGTTACGAGGCGAGAAAGGCAATCGTAGCAGATCTGGATGAGCAGGGATACCTTGTAAAAGTTGTTCCTCACATGCATGCAGTAGGAACACATGACCGTTGTGGTACAACCGTTGAGCCGCTGATCAAACAGCAGTGGTTTGTAAAGATGGATGAGCTTGCAAAACCGGCGATCAACGCACTGAAGACTGGTGAACTTCGTTTCGTACCGGAGCGTTTTGACAAGATTTACCTTCACTGGCTTGAGAACATCAAAGACTGGTGTATCTCCCGTCAGCTCTGGTGGGGACACAGAATTCCGGCTTATTACTGTGATGAGTGCGGTGAATTTGTAGTTGCGAAAGAAGCACCGGAGAAATGCCCACACTGTGGATGTACACATTTCACACAGGATGAAGATACACTTGATACATGGTTCTCTTCCGCGTTGTGGCCGTTCTCCACACTTGGATGGCCGGAGAAGACAGAAGATCTTGACTACTTCTATCCGACAGACGTTCTTGTAACTGGATATGATATCATCTTCTTCTGGGTAATCCGTATGGTATTCTCAGGATATGAGCATACAGGAAAAGCTCCGTTTAACACAGTACTGATCCACGGTCTTGTAAGAGACTCTCAGGGACGTAAGATGAGTAAGTCTCTTGGAAATGGTATCGATCCGCTTGAGATCATCGACAAGTACGGTGCAGATGCCCTGAGATTGACACTGATCACAGGAAATGCACCTGGTAACGATATGCGCTTTTACAACGAGCGTGTTGAGGCAAGCCGTAATTTTGCAAACAAAGTATGGAATGCATCAAGATTTATCATGATGAACATGGAGAAGAACGTTGTAGAAGAACCGGAAGACTTCCTGCTCAAACCGGCAGACAGATGGATCCTTTCCAAGGTAAACAGTCTGACAAAAGAAATGACAGAGAACATGGATAAGTTCGAACTCGGTATCGCAGTTCAGAAAGTTCATGACTTTATCTGGGATGAGTTCTGTGACTGGTATGTAGAGATCGCAAAATATCGTATCTACCATGCGGAGGAAGATTCACAGTCCGCAAACTGTGCTCTGTGGGTACTTAAGACAGTACTTGGACAGGCACTGAAGCTTCTTCATCCATTTATGCCATTTATCACAGAAGAGATTTATGGAGCACTTGTACCGGAGGAAGAGTCACTGATGATGTCAAGCTGGCCGGTATACAGAGAAGATTGGGAATTCCCATATGCTACAGAAGTTATTGAGCATGTAAAAGCAATCACACGCGGAATCAGAAATATGCGTGCTGAGATGAATGTTCCGAATAACAAACGTACAAAGGTTTATATTATCAGCAGTGATTCAAAAATGCTTACAGCACTTGAAGTATTCAAGGAATCCGTAAAACCATTGATGCTGGCAAACGATATTATTCTTCACTATGAGAAGAAAGATGTTGCTGATGATGCAGTATCTATCGTTGTTCCGGGAGCAACAGTTTACCTGCCGCTGGAAGACCTTGTAGACTTCGAGCAGGAGAGAGAAAGACTGAAGAAAGAGGAAGAGAGACTCAACAGCGAGATAAAGAGAGCACAGGGAATGCTTGCAAATGAAAGATTCACAAGCAAAGCACCTGCAGATAAAGTTCAGGCTGAGCGTGATAAACTTGAGAAATATACAAAGATGCTTGAGCAGGTAAAAGAGAGAATCGATAGTCTCAGATAACTGTGGGGGGAGAAAAGCTGCAAAAAAGCAGGAAACTGTAAACAGCAGTTTAGACACAGTATCAGGTATTAGACGGCAAAAAGTCGCACGGCAGAAAGGAACTAAGATCCCATGCCGTGCATTTTGCCTATAAGAAAGAGGTTATAGATGAAGCGGATTCATATTAAAAAACCAGATATCAAAGGATTTTTTACAAAGGTCAAAAATCTGAAACCGGAAGATATCAAGAGACACTATCAGGAGAAAAAAGCAAGACGCCAGAGAATTCTGGAACAGAGAAGAAACAGTAAATTTGCGAAAAAGATGCAGCCGGTTTATAAGTGGATGAACAGATTTTCACTCGTTCTTCATTATCTGCTGGCCTGTGTTTTAAATTTTTTGATCGAGGTGATCTCAAGGCATTCTTTTTTTGAAGCATGGAGCTACATGACAGGAACACCGCTCGTGTTTCTGTTTAACGCGTTTTCAATTTTTGCAACATTTATGATTGTTTATCTGTTCCGCAGACGAGTGTTTGTCAGAATTCTTCTTAGTGTATTCTGGCTGTTCCTGGGAGCATGTAACGGATATCTGCTCCTGAAGCGAGTGACACCGTTCAATGCACAGGACTTGAAAGTTCTGTCAGATGCCTTGGAACTGACAAGTAATTACTTTAATGGCTTTGAGATCGTGATGCTTACCATTGGAATCGCAGCTGTTGTTTTGTGGGTGATTTCCATGTGGCGCCGCGGTGGGCAGTATACTGGAAAGATGCACCGCATTATTGCAGTGATCGCTGTTGTGGCATCCGGATTTGCCTATGTAGGGCTTACTGATGTTGCAATCGACAAGCGAGTGATCTCAAATTATTTTGGAAATATCGCATTTGCTTACGAAGACTATGGATTCCCATATTGCTTCGCAGCAAGCTTATTTAATACAGGAATCAATCAGCCGGCCGGTTACAGTGAAGAGACGATGGCGGAGATTAACAAGGATGGATGCCTTAACGTGAGTGAGACAAGCCGTTCGAAAGAGGAACTGCCGAATATCATGTTTGTCCAGCTGGAATCTTATTTTGATCCGACAGAGGTAGAATGGCTGAGATTTTCCGAGGATCCGATCCCAAATCTCAGAAAGCTTTATGCTGACTATTCTTCCGGATATTTTAAAGTTCCATCTGTCGGAGCAGGTACAGCGAATACAGAGTTCGAGGTGCTTACCGGAATGAATATGCGTTTCTTCGGACCGGGAGAGTATCCATACAAGACTTATGTGAAGACGACACCTCTTGAGAGTGCGGCAAGTGCGCTTTCATCCCTTGGATATGGTGCAGAGGCACTGCACAATAACGGTGGCAATTTCTACAGCCGTGCAAAGGTATTCAATGATATGGGCTTTGACCATTATACGAGTAAGGAATTTATGAATATTCTGAAGACTACTCCGAAAGGATGGGCGACCGATGATATTTTAGTTCCGAATATTATGGAGTCTATGGATACGACAGCGGGACAGGATTTCGTATTTACGGTCAGCGTGCAGGGACATGGAGATTATCCGACTGAGCCGACACTGGAGAATCCGGAGATCAAAGTGACCGGAGTTGAGGATGAAGGCAAGAGAAATGCATGGGAATATTATGTGAATGAAGTCCATGAGATGGATAAATTTGTCGCCCAGTTGATCGAGGCTGTGGAGGCAAGGAATGAACCGTCAGTTGTCGTATTTTACGGAGATCATCTGCCGACGCTTGGACTGGAGGCAAAGGATTTAAAGAGCAAGTATCTTTATAATACGAACTATGTCATCTGGGATAATATCGGATTGCAGAAAAAAGATGGAAATATAGCGGCATATCAGATCATGGCAGAAGTTTTTGACCGGTTGGATATTCATTCCGGTACGATCTTCAATTACCATCAGCAGAGAAATAAGACAAAGCATTATCTGTCAGATCTGGAACTGCTTCAGTATGATATCATGTATGGAAAGCAGTATGCTTATGAAAAAAATGGTGCACCGATCACAGAAGGTCATATGGTCATGGGAGTCAAGGATGCCGAGATCAAGGATGTGGTAACGCAGCTCAACGGCGATTACAGTATCTACGGGGCAAACTTTACGAAGCAGAGTAAAGTGTATATCAATGATGAAAAGCAGGATACCAAGTTCATGAATAATACACGGCTGGACCTGAAAGATTCGGAATTGAAAGACGGAGATACGATCATGGTGGCACAGGTGGGATCAAGTAATACCATCTTCAGAACCTCAAAAACGTATGAATACAAGGATGGAAAACTGTCAGAAATAGTGAAGACTGATGATTCAGTAGAAAATGGACGACAGGCGTTTACAGATC
>ERZ779861.4073-NODE-4073-length-11299-cov-4.678673_pt1 | contig 11299 bp, 9 predicted proteins | sample MGYA00511558_ERZ779861 | MGnify/ENA primary metagenome ERZ779861 (study PRJEB29588, sample SAMEA2163432) | human gut metagenome | biome: human gut; feature: human-associated habitat; material: faeces | place: Denmark | collected 2008/2010 ... | reverse complement strand
CTCGATCGCCGAGGTGGCCTACGAACTGGGATTCAAATACCCCGCGCACTTTACCCGGCTCTTCAAGAACGTGGTCGGTTGCACTCCCAACAGGTACAGGAGCCGTTTCGACTGAGTGTTCGGGAGTTCCGGTAAAAAAGAATCTTACAAAATCGATAGATATCATGTATCCTTTGAAATTCGAACCTTTCCTGCGTCCCATGATCTGGGGCGGCGAGAAGATTGCCGCCTACAAGGGCGTCGAGACCTCTGTGCGGTCGATCGGCGAGAGCTGGGAGCTGTCGGGCGTCGCCGGACACGAATCGATCGTCGCCGAGGGGCCTTGCAAGGGTGTTTCCCTGCCGGAGCTGATCGACCGCTACGGCGCCGAACTGGTGGGAAAGAGCAATTACGAACGTTTCGGCAACGAATTTCCGCTGCTGGTCAAATTCATCGACGCCCGCGAGGATCTGTCGATTCAGGTACACCCCGACGACCGTCTGGCGTGGGAGCGTCACCGGATGCACGGCAAGACCGAGATGTGGTACGTCGTTTCGGAGACGGGCGGTGCCAGTCTGCGTATCGGTTTCGACCGCCGCGTAGATGCCGAAACCTATGCCGCGGCGGTAGCCGACCATACGATCTGCGACCTGCTGCGCGACCATCCCATCGCTGCGGGCGACGTCTTTTTCCTGCCGGCGGGGCGTGTCCACAGCATCGGCGCCGGCGCTTTCATCGCCGAGATCCAGCAGACGTCGGACCTGACCTACCGCATCTACGACTACGACCGGCCGGGGCCCGACGGCAGGCCGCGCGAACTCCATACCGAGCTGGCCAAGGAGGCGATCGACTACACCGTGCCGGACGACTACCGCACGCACTACGAGCGGATCCGCAACAAGGACACGGAGCTGGTCGCCTGCCCCTATTTCACCACGCACCTCTGCGACGCCACGTTCAGCGTGCTGTGCGACTATTCGGCGCTCGATTCGTTCGTGGTGCTGATCTTCGTCGCAGGTGCGGGCGAGTTGGTCGATTCCGAAGGGAACCGTGTGGCGGTGCGGCAGGGCGAGACCGTGCTGATCCCCGCCTCGACGCGGCAGGTCACGCTGTTGCCGGGACACGGGGGGCTGCGCTTCCTGAGCAGCTACATCGAAACGCCCGAAGAGTAGCCGATCCTTCCGATCACCGGAACGCCGTGCGGCGCCATTCGTCGATCTCGGCGGGGGCGACCATGCGGCGCAATACCTCCATCGTCTCTTCGAATTCGTTGGGGTAACGCTTCATGCCCGTCCCCTCCTTGCTCCGCATGACGATCGTCTGCGTGCGGCAGAAGCGGAATCCGAGGCTGCGGTAGAGCCGCAGCGCCCGGTGGCTCCATGTCTGCGTATGCAGCAGGATCGCTTCGCCGGGGCGAGTCGTACGGCCCGTCGCACCGCCGCCGTGGCGATCGCACGTCCCAGACCCCGTCCCTGGTGGGCGGGTTCGACGGCCACCCATTGGAGTTGTAGCTGACGCAGCGATGCCTCCTCTTCCGCCCATGTCGTCGCCGTTGCGACGGGTTCGTCCCGTTCCGTGACGACGAAGAGGCACCGCAGGGCGGCTTCGGGCAGGTAGACGCGCTCGAAATAGGCGCGCGCCGCCGCTTCCTCGGAGAACTCTCCGACCGAGGTTTCGATGCGAGCCCAATGGCGTTCGTCGCCCGGCACGAAGGGGCGGATGCGATAGCCCGCAGCAGGAGCGGGCGGAGCGAGTCGTTCGGCGACGGCGGCTTCCATGCGCATGATGATGCTTTTGTAAGGGAGCGATTTGTCGAGCATGGTATCTGATTCTGCATGTACGTTTTTCGGCCTCTCCGGCATCGCGAAGAGCGCGCTCCGCACCGCTTGTGCGGAGCGTTCCGATTAGGGCCGGATCGGGAGTATGCGGCCTGTTCCGTTGTCGGGCGCTGCCGCGGTTCAAAGTTAACTATTTCGTTCCGGTTACCGAATCCTGCTGCGATTTTTCGGCTCGGAGGGCGCGGATTTGCGGTTTCGAAAGGTAATTCGTCTCGAAATCAGATAAAATAATCTTTTATTTGTAAATATACGGTGGAAAATTTTGTAATCTGAATTTTAGTTTCTATATTTGTTTCGTCATGAAAGTTTTGGGTTGAAAAACCGAAATCTTTCTTCGGCAAGTTTGCATATAGGTTGATAATTATGTAAGGGGGCATCGGCTGGGCTGATTCAGTCCGGCCGATGTTTTTGCGTTCCGGAGGGATCATTTCGAAACGAAAAGAGAACCTGCGACGAAGTGCCGCAAGCTCTCTCTTTTCGCTGTGCACGGCAGCGGTCAGACTTTCAGGAAAATCCGCTTTTTATAGAGGAAATAGAGGAAGAGCCAGCTGACGAGCAGATAGCCCGTGCTGGCGACGACCGGTGCCAGCGTCTCCGGCATCTTCGCGGCCAGACCGCCGAAAAAGAAAGCGGAGATCCCCTTGAAGTCGACGATGCGCTGCGCCATGTAGATCGTAATCGAGTTGAGGCCGATCACCTGGAACGGCAGCACCCAGCCCTTGTATCCCTTGACGTCGATGATCCAGTAGAAGAGGGCGAACATGCCGAGCGAGTATCCCGCGACGACGCAGACGAACGAGCTGGTCCACAGCTTCTTGTTGATCGGGAAGCTGAGATCCCACAATATGCCGACGAGCGTGAAGGCGGCAGCGGCCAGCGCCATGTAGAGTGCCTTGCGGTTGCCGGAGAGGCGTTGTTCGGAGAGGCGGACGAACTCTCCGGTGAGCATTCCGAGCATCGCCGTGGCAACGGCCGGCACCGTGGAGAGCAGCCCCTCGGGATCGAAGATTTTGTTGTGGAGCTTGCCCGGCAGCAGCAGCCGGTCGATGTAGCCCACGATCGTTCCCTCCATCGAATAGACGTCGGCGCCCGCCGGAGCGTCGGGAGCGGGGACTAAGGCCAGCAGCGCCCAGTAGCCGACGAGGATCGCGCCGACGATTCCGATGCGGGTGCGGGTGCGGAAGTTGAGGAACAGTATCGCGGCGAGTGCCCACGCCAGGCCGATACGGCCCAGTACGCTGGCCGTGCGCATCGGCCAGTCCAACCGGAAGAGACCGTTGTAGATCAGTCCGAAGAGGATGAGCAGTGCGCCCCGTTTCAGAATCTTGCGGTAGAGGTCGCCCTGCGTCGCCCCCAGCGATCGCTGCTTCGCGAGCGAAAAGGGATAGGAGATGCCCGCGATGAAGAGGAAGAGCGGGAAGATGGTGTCGTGATGCGAGAAGCCGTGCCATGCGGGATGGCTCATCGATTCGGCGACGGCTGCCGATATGTCGCCCGGAAAGAGATGGCAGACGTTGACGACGAGCGTTGCGAAGCCCATGATGAAGAGCATGTCGAAGCCTCTCAGGGCGTCGAGCGACAGCAGGCGTTGGGAGAGTTTGGGTTCATTCATAAAGTTAGGGTTATAAGGTTGAATTTCATTCTTCGTTTTCTCGCCTCGGCATAGTCCGAACGAATCCGGCTCCGCCCCGTTTGCCGACCGGCTGTTTTTGCGTGGGAACATCCTCTGCTGCGGAGGGGTTTCCGCCGGTCGGGGAGCGGGTCAGCCGTTGATGACCTTGACCTGTTCGTGGACGGACTCTTCGTGGATGGCTTGCAGCAGTGTCTTGACGAATTCGGGGTTGATACCCAGCTCGACGGCCTGTGCACCGCGTTTGTTGAGGATTTCGTCGTAACGCTTGGCTTGCAGGATCGGCATACTGTGCTCTTTCTTGTACTGCCCGATCTCGCGCGAGATGCGCATGCGCTTGGCCATGAGTGCCAGCAGTTCGTCGTCGAGCCGGTCGATCTGCTGCCGCAGTTCGGCCAGCGGTTCGGTGGTCTGGGTCGTTTCGCGCACGACGAGCGTATGCAGCATGAAGCAGAGCACGTCGGGGGTCACCTGCTGTTGTTTGTCGCTCCACGCCTCGTCGGGGGTGCAGTGCGATTCGACGATCAGCCCGTCGAAGCCCAGGTCCATGGCCTCCTGCGAAAGCGGCGCTATCAGTTCGCGTTTACCGCCGATGTGGCTCGGATCGCACAGCAGCGGCAGTTGCGGCAGCCGACGGCGCAGTTCGATCGGGATGTGCCACTGGGGCTGGTTGCGGTAGATCGTGCGGTCGTAGCTGCTGAATCCGCGGTGGATGGCTCCCAGCCGCCGGAGGCCGGCGTTGTAGAGACGTTCGATGGCGCCGATCCAGAGTTCGAGATCGGGATTGACCGGATTCTTGACCAGCACCGGAATGTCCACGCCGCGCAGCGCTCCTGCCAGTTCTTGCATGGCGAAAGGATTGGCCGAGGTGCGGGCGCCGATCCACAGCAGGTCGACCCCCGCTTTGAGCGCTTCGAAGACGTGGCGCTCGGTGGCCACTTCGGTCGAGACGTACATGCCGGTTTCGGCCTTGACACGTTGCAGCCAGCGCAGTCCTTCGACCCCCACGCCCTCGAATCCGCCGGGCTTGGTGCGGGGTTTCCAGATGCCGGCGCGGAAGATCTTCACCTCCTGCGCGGCGAGCGCGCGGGCGGCCGCGAGCACCTGCTCTTCGGTTTCGGCACTGCACGGGCCGGCGATTACGAGCGGCCGCCTGGTCGGGATGCCGGGAAGTATGATGGGTTGCAGTTCGTTCATTTCCATAATCTTATCGGGGTATTTATTTGTTGAATGCGGCGTATTCGCCCAGAATTTTGAAATCTTTGGTCAAAGGGGTGATCGCGTCGATCGACTGCCGGTAACGGGTGTAGTCCGCAAAGGATACGTCCACGTAAAAGCGGTACTCCCATTCGCAGCCGATAATGGGCATCGACTGGATTTTGGTGAGGTTGATGTCGTAGAACGAAAGGATGGTCAGTACTTTGGAGAGGCTTCCCTGGGTATGCGGCAGGCTGAATACGAGCGACGCCTTGTCGGCGCGGGCGGAACCCGTGTGGCGGTCGGCGTGGTAGCGGTCGGCCAGCAGCAGGAAGCGCGTGAAGTTGCGTTTGTTGGTCTCGATACCCTCTTCGAGAATCTCCAATCCGTAGCGTTCGGCCGCCAGCCGGCCGCAGATGGCGGCGTGTCCCGTGAGACGGCGTTCGGCGATCTCGGCGGCGCTGCCTGCCGTGTCGTCCCGCTCGACGGCTTTGAGCTGCGGGTGGGCTTTGAGGAATTCGCCGCACTGCATCAGGGCGATCGGGTGGGAGTTGACTTCGCTCAGCTCGTCGAGCCGTTGGCCGGGGAGGGCCGCCAGCACGTGCGAGATGCGCAGTTTGCATTCGCCGATGATCTGCGATTCGCTGCGGCGCAACAATTCGTGATTCTGCAACAGACTGCCGGCGATGGTATTTTCGATGGCGACGATGCCCAGCAGCGATCCTTCGTGCCGCATCCGTTCGAACTGCGCCTCGAACGTCCGGCAGGGGACGATCTCGATCGGCTCGTCGCCGAAATAGCGCCGTGCGGCCTCTTCGTGGAAACACCCCGGCTCGCCCTGAATGGTAACCTGTTTCATCCGTAGTGTCAATAAAAAATCCCGTTCGCGGCGGAACGGGATTCATACGTTATTCATTTCGTAATCGATTCAGACCATACAACCCCGTTCTCTATCTGCTAAAATAGAAAAAGCTGAAAAAGTTGTATGCAAAACCGAATGACTGCATGTCTTCAATCGTCTGTATGGAACAAAAGTACGAAAAAGTCCGGAAGATGCAAATTTTTTCGGAGTTTTTTTACGAAGGCGGCGAAAATCCCTGCGGCCTTCCTGACGGTGTCCCGGCGAAAAAAGAGTTCCCTCCGCCGGAGGGAACTCGAACCGGCCGGTCGGCCGGCGGAAATCGGAGAGAAGGAGGCGCAGGGCGTTATTTGATGATCCGGTCGAGCTGGTCGATCGTGCGTCGCAGTTCGGCGTCGGTGACAGTGTAGTCCTGCAACTTGTCCGCGAAGTACTGTTCGTAGGCGTAGAGATCGATCATGCCGTGGCCCGACAGGTTGAAGAGAATCGTCTTCGACGCTCCCTCCTCCTTGGCGCGCAGCGCTTCGCGGACGGCGGCGGCGATGGCGTGGGTCGATTCGGGAGCCGGTACGATACCCTCGGTGCGGGCGAAGAGCAGCCCCGCACGGAAGGTTTCGAGCTGCGGAACGGCCTGCGCCTCGATCAGCCCGTCGCGGAGCAGTTGGCTTACGATGCTGCCGGCACCGTGGTAGCGCAATCCTCCGGCGTGGATATCTGCCGGCTGGAAGTTGTGTCCCAGCGTATACATGGGCAGCATGGGAGTCATGCCCGCCACGTCGCCGAAGTCGTACTGGAACGTGCCGCGCGTGAGTTTGGGGCACGAGGCGGGTTCGACGGCCACGATGCGCGTGCGGGCTCCTTCGCGGAGGTTGCGGCGCAGGAACGGGAAGCCGATGCCTGCGAAGTTCGAACCGCCGCCGAAGCAGCCGATCACCACGTCGGGTTCGTCGCCCGCCATCTCCATCTGCACGAGCGCCTCCTCGCCGATGACGGTCTGGTGCAGCAGCACGTGGTTCAGTACGCTGCCCAGGCAGTAGCGCGTGTCGTCGGGGTGCTGTACGGCTGTCTCGACCGCCTCGGAGATCGCCAGCCCGAGGTTGCCCGAGCAGTCGGGATCGTCGGCCAGAGCGCGGCGTCCCGCGTCGGTCAGCGTGCTGGGCGAGGGGATCACCTCGGCTCCCCACGTGTTCATCAGCAGCTTGCGGTAAGGTTTCTGTTCGTAGCTGACCTTGACCATGAAGACTTTCAGGTCGAGGCCGAAGTACTGGCTGGCCAGCGCGATGGCCGAACCCCATTGTCCGCCGCCCGTTTCGGTCGTCAGGTGCTTGATGCCCTGTTTGGCGTTGTAGTAGGCCTGCGGCACGGCGGTGTTGGGCTTGTGCGAGCCGGCGGGCGAGACGCTTTCGTTCTTGAAATAGATCTTCGCCGGCGTGTCGAGCGCCCGTTCCAGCGCATAGGCCCGCACGAGCGGCGTACAGCGCCAGATGCGGTAGAGGTCGCGCACCTCGTCGGGGATGTCGATGAAGCGTTCGGTCGAGAACTCCTGCCGTACGAGTTCTTCGGCGAAGATGCAGTTCATCTGTTCGGCCGTCACGGGACGGCGGGTGCGGGGATCGAGCGGCGGCAGCGGTTTCTGCGGCATGTCGGCCACGATGTTGTACCATTGGGCGGGGATCATCTGATCGGGCAGCAGGATTTTTTTCGTTTTCATGACTGATAAGGTATTTGATTGTTTTTACGGGTTTGCGGTCGGCGCGGGGCAAAAAAAGAAATCCGTCGTTACTTGTCAAGTAAACAACGGATTCCTAACTCTTGCGATCGGTATGTTCCATCCACGGCAGTGCCAGCGTCATTGTTTACTTAAAACCAATGAGCGCCACCACCAATTCTGAGCCGTGCGGTTGCTGAACATGCTTCTCTTCAAAAATGTCTTCGAGGCAAATATAAATAAAAAATCGGCAGGTTGTACGTTTTGCCGGAAAAAAGTTGCGGACGGATTGCCCCCCCCCTCCGACCGGCATGGTATCGGTCTTTTCGCAGGCGGCAGGAACTTCATATAATAAAGGTATCGCTGCGGAAGCCGCCGGTGCGGATTCGGGAAATGCGAACGGGAGGAATCCTCGTCGAAGATTCCTCCCGTCGCAAGCGTGCCGCCGTGCGGCTATTTCACCTTCTCCTTGAATTTCTCGATCTGGCGTTTCAGTGCGTCGATCGCCTCGTCGATCGCCTCCTCGAAGGCGCGGGCGCGGTGTTCGGCCACCATATCCTCGCCGGGCATGTGCAGCGTGATGGTCGCTACCTTGTTTCCTTTTTCGAAATCCTTATCCAGTTTGAGAATCACCTCGGCGCCCGTGGCACGGTCGGCGAAACGTTCCAACTTCGACATCTTGTTCTCCACGAATTCGATCAACTTCTTGTCTGCGTCGAATTTCACTGACTGAATCTGTACGTTCATAGCCTTGTCCTTTATAGTTTGACAATCGGTTACCGTGCTTGCGTGTCCTCTGTGGCAGCGTCGCACGGGGTTTCAATCTCTTCCTTTCTCCGCTCGCGGGGGTGCGCCTTGACGTAGATCTCCTGCAAACGGGTGATGCTGTTATGGGTGTAGACCTGCGTGGCCTGCAACGAGGAGTGTCCCAACAGCTCCTGTATTTCGCGCATGTCCGCGCCGTGGTTCAGCAGATGCGTCGCAAAGGTGTGCCGCAGTACGTGGGGGCTCTTTTTTCCCTGTACGCCCTCCTTGTTCAACGCCTGTTCCACGATGCGCCGCACGACGCTCCGCGAAATGCGCGCTCCTTTCAGTGTTAAAATTAGTGCTTTTTCCTGAGAATTGCAAATGTTTTGCCGCTCGATCAGTTGGAGGTAATGGACCAGAATGCGCCGCAGAGGATCGACCAGCGGGACGATGCGCTCCTTGTCTCCCTTGCCGCGGATGCGCACCTGCCGGTAGTCGTCCGAGAAGTCGTTGCGGTTGAGGGCGATCAGTTCCGCGAGGCGGATTCCGCAGCCGTAGAACATGGCCACGGTCAGCGCGTCGCGCACGGTGACGAAATCTTCGCTGCCGGCGCGTCCGTTGATGTCGGCGATCACGTAGGCCATGCGGCTTTCGGGGACGAAGACGGGCAGACGGCGCGGCGTACGCAGCGAACGGACGCTCCGGAAGATATCCTGCGTGACGATTCCCTGCCGGCGCAGGTAATGCCACAATGCCCGAAGCGACGACACCTCGCGGTTCATCGATGCCGGGCCGATGTGCGATTTTTCGGTGCGGTAGAGAATCCATTCACGAATGTCCTCGGTGCGCAGCTGCGAAGGGTCGAACGACGCCTCGTCGACTCCCAGCCACGCCAGAAACCGTTCGATGTCGCGGCGGTAGTTGCGGATAGTGAGCGGGGAGTAACGGCGTTCGGCTTCGAGGTATGTCAGGAATTCGGGGAGCATTTACGACAAAGATACAACTATTTTGCCGGAAAATGAAGCCGCTGCGCATGCGGGGCGGGCATGGGCCGGCCGTCGCAGCGGCGTTCGCCGGCCCTGCGGCGACGAATCCGCATGAAAACGGCGGAAATGAAATAAAAGTGAAACGGAATTTGCGAATTCCGATCGTTTTTTCATACCTTTGCCGCGTCAAGGTTTCCGCAACGGGAGTCCTCTCCTGTCGGAATTAATAGGGAACGCGGTGAGAATCCGCGACAGTACCTGCTGCTGTAAGTCCCCTCCCTTTCGGGAGCGAAGTCTATCGCATTCTTTGCCACTGGTGAAATACCGGGAAGGCGCGGTCGACGGGATAAGTCAGAAGACCTGCCTCGATGAACGATTTACACCCGCGGGTTTCGGGTCGGAATCACACGAGATAGTTTTCTGCGTGCTATTTTTCTGTCGATTTCTTCACCCTTCCCCTTGCGTCGTGTAAGTCCCAAACGGAATCAAACGGCGTAGTTATGTCATACGGATCGGTAATCGTGAGTGCGAGGAGCGCGGCATGGCCGTCGCTCCCTGCATCGTGTGTCTGCGGATCGCTCCTGTCCGCCGCGGCCGTTTTTCGGCGCATCGAAATTCCAAACCAAATAAATCTTGTATTATGAAGAAAATCTTTACGCTATTGGCGTTCGCGGCATGTTGTGCAGCGGCAGCATGGAGCTGTTCGGACGAGTACGACGACTCCGGACTCCGTCAGGAGATCGCGGACATCAGACAGGAGATCGCCTCGATGAAGGAGCAGGTGAATTCGTTGAAGACGCTCGTCGACGCCCTGAACGGCAACAAGTTCATTACGAATTATACGGAGTCGGACGACGGTTGGTCGATTACGTTCAACGACGGCAAGACCATCACGATCCGCGACGGCAAGAAAGGCGCCGACGCTCCTGTGCTGGGTATCGCCAGGTTCGAGGGTGTCTACTACTGGACGCTGGGCGGTGCCGACGAGTGGCTGCTGGACGATGCCGGCAGCAAGATTCCGGTGGCGGGGCAGGACGGCAAAACCCCTTCGGTCGACGAGGAGGGCTATTGGACGATCGACGGCGAGCCGGTCAAAGGTGCCGACGGCCGACCGGTCAAGGCGGTCGGCGAAGACGGCGATTCGTTCTTCGAGGATGTACGGCAGACCGACGACGAGGTGATTTTCATCCTTGCGGGAGGCGAGACGATCCGGCTGCCCAAAGCCAAAGAGGTGAACTTCGTCATCGAGCGCACGACACTGACGCTCAAATACGGACAGACCGAAAAACTGGCCGTCACGCAGAAGGGCGTCGAGAGCTATTCGATTTCGAAGCCCGACGGGTGGCGCGCTTCGCTCGACGGCGACGTGCTGTCGATCACGGCTCCCGTCGAAGGGAATATCTACGCCGAAAAGAGCGGCAAGGTGACGGTCGTCGCCGTGGGCGCTACGGCGACGGTCGTCGCTGCGGTCGAAGTCAATCTTCCGGTGTTCGACGACAACAATGCCGGTTCGAGCGACTGGGAGGAGTGGAACTAACCGATAAATGAGAAATCCGATGAAAAAGTACTTATATCTTGCCTGCGGTTCGCTGCTGGCCCTCGCGGGATGTACGCGGGATGCCGATGTCGAACCCGCCCGTCCCGTCGAGAGCGGAAAAGTCGTTTTGACCGGTCTTTCGGGAGAGGTTACCCGTACCGGATTCGGCGAGGCATCCGAGGGAGTCGTGCCGTTCCGGTGGAGCGCCGGCGACTGCATCTGGGTCGGCGACGTCAAGAGCGAGCCGCTCGAATCCTCCGGCGAAAAGGGCGCCTTCGTTTTCGAATCCGTCGCCGAAGCCGATTCCTACGACGTGATCTACAACATGACGGGTTCCGCCGCCCGCACGGCGTCGATCCCCGCCGAACAGACACAGACGGAGGCAGGTCGTCCCGATCTGGGGCGCAACGGCGATTTCGGCTATGCGACGGCCGATGCCAACCGTACGTTCGTGCTGAACCACGCGACCTCCTACGTCTGGTTCGACGTAAGTTCGGCCGACGTGACGGCCAGGCTCGAATCGATTTCGCTGAGCGTGTCGGGCGGCCATGCCATCGCCGGCGAGGCGGTCTTCGCGGAGGGTGCGCTCGGTGCGTGCGAGGGTTCGTCGTCCGTCACGCTGAATTTCGGCGGGGAAGGCGTCGCGTTGCCGACGCAGCACAGCGACACCGAGGTATTCGCCGCCATGGTGCTCTATCCGGCCGATCTGTCGGAGGCGACAGTCTCGGTCGTCTACACCTTCGCCGACGGTTCGGTCTACATGCAGAGCCGTGCCGGCCGGCGACTCGCGCCGGGCGGCACGCTGCGCATATCGGCTA
>ERZ779861.4072-NODE-4072-length-11305-cov-2.620978_pt1 | contig 11305 bp, 7 predicted proteins | sample MGYA00511558_ERZ779861 | MGnify/ENA primary metagenome ERZ779861 (study PRJEB29588, sample SAMEA2163432) | human gut metagenome | biome: human gut; feature: human-associated habitat; material: faeces | place: Denmark | collected 2008/2010 ... | reverse complement strand
CAGAAAGAGAAGATGGAAGATTTCCTTCGCAGGGAATTTGGAGCAAAGGAAGTAATCCTTACTCTCAGAGAAGACAAATCTTTGATCGGAGGCTTCATTCTTTCTGCCGGAGACAAAGAGTTCGACTGGAGTCTCCGCGGACGTTATAACAATTTAAGACAGAAATTGACACGGAGGTGAATAAAAGTTGGCTGCAATGAATCCAGATGAAATCATTTCGATTCTGAAAGAAGAAATTAAGAATTATGACGAAATCAGCAAGGACCAGGAAGTAGGAACAGTCATCTCCGTCGGAGATGGTATCGCCACGGTACATGGTATTGATCATGCTATGTATGGCGAGGTTGTAACCTTTGAGAATGGTCTGAAAGGTATGGTTCAGGATATCCGTGCAAACAGCATCGGATGTATCCTGTTCGGTAAAGATACAGGAATCAAAGAAGGAACAAAGGTGGCAAGAACCCAGAAACAGGCAGGTGTGCCTGTAGGTGACGCTTTTATCGGAAGGATTGTAAATGCTCTGGGAGCACCGATCGATGGTAAAGGCGAGATCAAGGCAGATGGGTATCGCCCGGTAGAGAATCCGGCACCTGGGATTATTGAGAGAAAATCTGTAACAGTTCCGTTGGAAACAGGTATTCTTTCCATTGACTCCATGTTCCCGATCGGCCGTGGCCAGCGTGAGCTGATCATCGGTGACAGACAGACAGGTAAGACTTCTGTTGCACTGGATACTATTCTGAACCAGAAAGGCAAAGATGTAATCTGTATCTATGTTGCGATCGGACAGAAAGCTTCTACAGTAGCTAAGATTGTATCTACTCTGGAGAAACACGGTGCTATGGACTATACAACAGTATTCTCCTCTACAGCCAGTGACTGTGCACCGCTTCAGTATATTGTTCCTTATGCAGGTACTGCACTTGCTGAGTACTTCATGTATAAGGGAAAAGATGTATTAATGGTTTATGATGATTTATCCAAGCATGCAGTTGCATATCGTGCACTGTCATTGCTTCTGGAACGTTCACCGGGACGTGAGGCTTATCCTGGAGATGTATTCTATCTCCATTCCAGATTACTGGAGCGTTCCAGCCGTCTGAATGAAAAGGCCGGCGGTGGTTCTATCACTGCACTTCCTATCATTGAGACACAGGCAGGTGACCTTTCCGCTTATATTCCTACAAACGTTATTTCCATCACAGATGGTCAGATCTTCCTGGAGAGTGATCTGTTTAACTCCGGTATGCGTCCGGCGGTTAACGTAGGTCTTTCAGTATCTCGAGTTGGTGGTGCTGCACAGGCAAAAGCCATGAAGAAAGCAGCAGGAAGTGTCCGTATCGATCTGGCTCAGTATCGTGAGATGGAAATCTTTACACAGTTCAGTTCTGATCTGGACGAGGCTACAACTCAGCAGCTGAAATACGGAAGCGGACTTATGGAACTTCTGAAACAGCCGCTTTCAAGCCCGTTAAGTCTTCATGAGCAGGTCATCACTCTTTGTGCGGCAACACACAAAGCAATGATGCACGTGGAAACTAAGAAGATGAAGAAGTATCAGAGAGATATGCTGGACTACTTTGACAGTGCTTATCCGGAAATCGGAAGAGAGATCGAGGAGAAGAGACAGCTTCCGGATGAACTGGCAGAAAAGATCGTGAAAGTGGCAGAAGAATTTGCAGATAAGAGCAGGTAGGTGTTGATATGGGCAGTACGAAAGAGATTCAGACTCGAATGAAAAGCATTCAGGACACCATGAAGATCACCAATGCCATGTATATGATTTCTTCATCCAAGATGCAGAAGGCCAAAAGAATCCTGTCTGATACAGAGCCGTATTACTATAATATGCAGGCAGCAATTTCCAGAATCCTGCGTCATATGCCGGATACAGAGCATCCTTTTTTCAGTATCCGTCATAAGATTGCGGAGGAAGACCGTAAGATTGGCTGTATCGTAGTTACCGGTGATAAGGGTATGGCAGGTGCCTATAACCATAATATCCAGAAAATGACAGAACAGTTTATGGCAGAGCATGAGCACTGCAAGCTTTATGTGCTGGGTATGGTAGGCCGTCAGTATTTCACGAAGAAACATATGGATATCGCAGAGAACTTTCCATATACAGTACAGAAACCGACCATGCACAGAGCGCGTCTGATCTCAGAGGAGATTGTCAGGGCGTTCCTGGACAGAGAACTGGACGAAGTCCGTATTTTCTATACGGAGATGCAGAGTGCAGTTGCCATGGAGCCGGTGAATATGCAGCTTCTTCCATTGAAGAAAGCAGAGTTCCTGCCAAATCAGGCAATGCTTGCGGACATGCCACAGGAGGAAATCGTGCTGTCACCATCAGCTGATGTACTTCTGAATACCATGATCCCAAATTACCTGACCGGTCTGATCTATGGATGTCTTGTAGAAGCCTATGCCAGTGAAAATAATGCCAGAATGATGGCAATGCAGTCCTCTACGGACAGTGCAAAGAAGATGCTCAGGGAGTTATCCATTGAGTACAACCGTGCGCGTCAGGCTGCCATCACACAGGAAATCACTGAGATTGTCAGCGGTGCAAAAGCACAAAAAAGGAAGTGACGACGATGAACAAAGGTAAAATTGTACAGGTTATGGGACCTGTTGTAGATGTTGTTTTTGAAGATGGAAATCTTCCTGAGATCAAGGATGCCCTTGAGGTAGAGAACAACGGTAAAAGATGTGTAATGGAAGTTTCCCATCATCTGGGAAACAATATGGTACGCTGCATTATGCTGAGCGCAAGCGAAGGCTTACAGCGTGACAGAGAAGTCATCGCCACAGGAAGCGGCATTAAGGTTCCTGTAGGTGATAAGACACTGGGACGTTTATTTAACGTACTTGGTGATACAGTAGATGACGGTCCTTCCCTTGAGGGAGAACAGAAATGGGTCATCCACAGAGATCCGCCGGATTTCGAACATCAGAAACCGGCTGTAGAAATCCTGGAAACAGGTATTAAGGTTATCGACCTTCTTGCACCATATGCAAAAGGTGGTAAGATCGGTCTGTTCGGTGGTGCTGGTGTTGGTAAGACAGTCCTGATCCAGGAGCTGATCCAGAACATTGCCACAGAGCATGGCGGATATTCCATTTTCACAGGTGTTGGAGAGCGTTCCCGTGAAGGTAACGACTTATGGTCAGAAATGAAAGAGTCCGGTGTTCTTGAAAAAACAGCCTTAGTGTTCGGACAGATGAACGAGCCACCGGGATCCCGTATGCGTGTTGCTGAAACCGGACTGACAATGGCTGAGTACTTCAGAGATGAGGAACACAGAGATGTGCTTCTTTTCATTGATAATATTTTCCGTTTTGTACAGGCTGGTTCCGAGGTTTCCGCCCTTCTTGGACGTATGCCTTCAGCCGTAGGTTATCAGCCAACACTGGCTACTGAGATGGGTGAACTTCAGGAACGTATCGCTTCTACTAAGGATGGTTCTGTAACATCTGTACAGGCTGTCTATGTACCTGCCGATGACCTGACTGACCCGGCTCCTGCAACTACATTTGCTCATCTGGATGCAACAACCGTTCTTTCCAGAAAGATCGTAGAGCAGGGTATTTATCCGGCCGTTGACCCGTTGGAATCTACTTCCCGTATCCTGGAGCCGGATGTTGTAGGTGAAGAACATTATGAAGTAGCACGTAAAGTACAGGAAATCCTTCAGAAATATAAAGAACTTCAGGACATCATTGCTATTCTTGGTATGGAAGAGCTTTCTGAAGAGGATAAGAGCACTGTATTCCGTGCAAGAAAGATCCAGAAGTTCCTTTCTCAGCCGTTCCATGTAGCTGAAAACTTCACAGGTATCAAGGGTAAATATGTTCCTCTGAAAGAAACCATCCGTGGATTCAAGGCAATTGTTGATGGTGAGATGGATCAGTATCCGGAAAATGCTTTCTTCAATGTTGGTACAATTGAGGATGTCATCGAGAAAGCAAAGACTGAGATGGGTCAGGAATAAGGAGCGGATTTTATGGCAGATACATTTGGTCTTGAGATTTATGCCAGTAATAAGCTGGCGTTTGCAGGACGTGCCAAAACCCTGACAATCCCGGCTGTTGACGGTGAGCAGGCCTTTCTGGCACAGCATGAGAATATTGTTGCAGCTATCATTCCGGGAGAAATGCGTTTCGAGGAAGCAGATGGCACAAAGCATGTTCTGGCTGTGAGCAGTGGGTTTGTGGAGATGATCAATAACCGTGTGAAGCTGTTCTGTCTGACGGCAGAGAGTCCTGAGGAGATTGATATCCGCAGGGCGCAGGAAGCGAAGGAGAGAGCAGAAGAGCAGATGAGACAGAAGCAGAGTATTCAGGAGTATCATATGAATCAGCTGGCTCTGTCCAGAGCTATGGCACGACTTAGGGTTACGAGTCATAAAGAAATTTAAAGAAACAAAATATATCAATAAAAAGCATCTTTGGATGGTCTGATGAAGGCTTTCCGTAGATGCTTTTATTGCTTTGTACCATGTTCTGACTTGTTTCTTAGCTGGTGAAAATTATTTTTGCAGAGTCCATTTTCTGTTTGAATTATTTCCAATTGGAGATACATCAGGTATTTCTTTTAAAATAGCCCGGGTTCGCGGAAGACTTAATCCAATATATTCAGCAATATCACTGGTTTTTGAGATATTGTTTTTAGATAAATACTCTCTGATTTTTTCTATATTTTCCAAAGTTTTTTGGTTTTGTTTTTTATGACAGGATTTATTCGCTTGTTTTTTATCGCTTGTTTTTATCGCTTGTTTTTTATCGCTTGTTTTTATCGCTTGTTTTTTATCGAAGCTAAGAATCAGAAGAGTTCTATCTGGATCAAATTGTTCTTCTATAACTGGTTCAACCCAGCCTTGATCCTCCCATGTGTTAAAAATGTTGGGTACTCCGCTGCCGGCACGCTCGCCGATATTGATCAGATTAAACATTTTCATGAGTACTTTGTTGCGAGGATCAGAAATTCCCCCTTTTTTCATTTGTTGTTTTCCTGTTCTGGAATATCCTGGATTTTCAAATACTATTCTGTCAGCTTCTTTTCGGACTACAATGCCTCGAACACCATAAAAGTCTGCATTTATCAAACAGTTTGCGAGGGCTTCCCTCAATGCTTCATGTACGGGAGTATCATCAATACGGTTTCCATCGATTGTTTTAAAAGGTACCTTGATATCTTTAACAAGTTTATTATATACTCGGAAGTAAAAATCACATATATTACCGGACCATTCACCGGAACTTGACTGTAAGCGATCAGTCCAGCGTATAGTTGGATCCAGAATTTCACGATAATCTAAAAAATATTCAGGGAAATGTCGTACAATGTTATATTCATCTCCAAACATTAGCATTCCTGCAGCTGTTGGATGAAGGCATTTATCAATATTGGAAATGGCAGCAGCTCCTATGCTGCGTAAATATTCAGAATCATTTAAACGGCCAAATGGATGTGCAGGTTTAAGGGCTCGATGTCTGTTGCGATATCCCTGAATGGTTTCATAATTTAGGTCGCTTATTGGAACATCATCCAGTACATCCATATCCATAGTGTTGTCTGTCTGGTCGCGGAGCATGGCTTTCACCTGAAGTTTGGTACAATGATAGTCTCCTTCGTGATTTCTTCGAAATGTTCCGCCAAATATATCATCATTAATATACACAGGTTTTTGTTCTCTGTTTGCCATAGGAACATAAATCACGATGATAGTATCTTCATCCTTCTCATATATCTCTACATCCTGATCAGATAGAAGATTTACGTTGACCTTTTTTCGATTATTGATTGTATCCCAGAAATGTTTTAACAGCTTGTCCCTGTCTGTACTTTTTAAACCTGTAGTTCTCCAGGTTCCATCTTTGTTTTCGGCAACCCCCAGAATAATTACGCCGCCATAACAATTTGCAAAAGCAGAGTAAGTCTCCCATAAAGAAGAAGGAAGGCCGCCATTTGCTTTTTTTACTTCGCGCCGGTTATCTTCTTTATATAAGTTGAACTTTGTAATATCAAAAAAATGTACCATTGTTATTACCTCTTTTTGAAACCAATAATTTGTCTTTATTATACCGTACAGAACTGAAAAATGGCAATGGCTATAATTAAAGAATATTTGTCGAAATTGCCACAGGTATAGAGTGCTTCACATTAATTCTGGAAACAGATATTCTGTTTTGCGAGTACAGGATATCGGATTAGGACTGTTGTATCCAGATTTTCACGATGCATATCGACAGCATTGATCTGATGATTTTCATAGGTGGTATAATAATAAATTCCCTTTGTTGTGTTGCAGCAGGAAGTGTAGAGAGTGATCTCATATTTGCCTTTTGCTACTTCGCAGCAACCACGCTGCTGATCTACGGAGCCGAGGATGTGGAAGAACTGGCTGACGCTTTCGAGTTCGGAGTCGCCGGATCTGGAGTTCATTTTTGTGAAGGCAACTTTGGCAAAGCGGGAGGCGGAGGAAAGGTCTCCCGGGAGGCCGAGGGCGCCCATACCGCGGCTGTAGGATTGGAGTTCTAATCCTGGAGCGAAGGTGTTCTCTGGTTGGCGAGGGGAGAGAGACTGGTAGTTGTTAAGCTGGAACATCTGCTGTGGGAAGGGTGGGTTATTGGTTAGTACCCCTACAGGATTTTCGTAGATATGGAGGCCGTCCTGCATGGATTCGATAACGAGGCAGCCGGAAGCATCTGCGAGGATCCAGTGGAGCTGAGCACATGGGAAGTTCTCACTGAACTGTGTGTTGGTGAGATTCATAGTTGAGAGTCTCTGGCGGGCTTCTTTTAAGGTGGCACACTGGCTGAGAATCCATGGGATGAATTCGAACTGGGCTACGTTTTCTTTGTCCGATACTGGTTCTGCATAGACTGCATTTCCTACGAAATTCAGACCTGCCATGCCGAGACCTTTTTCATTAATGGCATCATAGTAGAGTGGATAGTCTCCGGCCACATGAGCCATTCCGATGATGGCATAGTGAGAGTCAGGGGCTTTATCAGAATGACGGAAATGGAATGGGTAGTTTCGTGGTGTGATGGTGATTTCATCACCGTAGGAAAATTCATAATCAAGGGTTCTGCCGAAATAGAAATCTTTTGTTTTATAAGTTGCTGCTGTGCACATATTTTCTTACCTCCTGGTGCCAAAATAGATATACTTGTAGAACGTGTATATTTTGAAGAATATTACCACAATCTTTTGTTTTTATGCAATATACAGATTTTGTTTTTTGCACAGATAAAATTTGGGTTATATTGCTGGTAAGAAAAAAAATCATGATGTATACTGGTATCAGATAACTATTCAGCAGTCCGTTATCCCGCAAGGTACTGAAAGAGTTTCAATTTCGGAAAATAAGCAAATCATAAGATTAAAAGCAAGGAGGATCAGGAATGAAGTTCACAGAAGGTTACTGGGAGAAAAATGAACGCGCAAACGCATCCTATGCGATGCAGGCTTTTACTGCGGAAGCAATTCCGGGAGGAATGAGAATTGTTTCTCCATTCCGCCAGATCACAGACAGAGGCGGTGCTCTGGATGTTGGAACTATCACTACAGAATTTATTTCTGTACGTAAAGATATCATAAGTGTAAGAAGTTATCATTATGAAGGTTATGTAAAAGGTGAGCCAAGGTATGAGCTGAATGAGGATCCACAGGAAACAGAGGTTGAGATTACAGAAGATGAAGCTGTGATGAAAGCCGGAAGAATGACAGTAAGAGTGGACTTGAAAGACTTTAAGATTACATATGAAGCAGACGGAAAAGTTCTCACAAACATCGGATTCCGCAATCTTGGCTATATGCAATATGACAGAGCTACGCTGACAAAATTCCCGGAACCGAACTATATGGCAGCACAGTATCAGCCATATATGGTGACAGAGCTTTCTCTTGCACCTGGAGAATGTGTATATGGTCTGGGTGAGAGATTTACAGCGTTTGTAAAGAACGGTCAGGTTGTTGATATCTGGAATGAAGATGGCGGTACAGCTTCTCAGATTTCTTATAAAAATATTCCATTCTATGTAACAAGCAAACATTATGGCGTATTCGTAGACCACAGTGATCATGTTTCCTTCGAAGTTGCAAGTGAAAAGGTTGAGAATGTGGGATTCTCTGTGAAAGGTGAGGAGATCAGATATCATATTATTTACGGAGATGACATTAAGGGTGTAATTGAGAACTACACAGATCTTACAGGAAAACCGGCATTGCCGCCTGCATGGTCCTTTGGATTATGGCTTTCCACATCCTTTACAACAAACTATGATGAAGAGACGACCAATTCCTTTATCCAGGGAATGGCAGACAGAGATATTCCATTGAGTGTATTCCATTTTGACTGCTTCTGGATGAAAGAGTTCCACTGGTGTGATTTTGAATGGGATTCCAGAATCTTCCCGGATGTACCGGGAATGCTGAAACGTTATAAGGATAAAGGACTTAAGATCTGTGTATGGATTAATCCATATATTGCACAGGGAACTAACTTCTTTAAAGAGGGTCTGAAGAACGGATACCTGGTACAGCGTGCAGACGGAAGAGGAATCAAGCAAATCGACAACTGGCAGCCTGGCATGGGCCTGGTTGACTTTACAAATCCGGATGCAGTGAAGTGGTATCAGAATAAGCTGAAAACTTTGCTTGATATGGGTGTTGACTGTTTCAAGACAGACTTTGGCGAGAGAATTCCGGTCGATGTGAAATATTATGACGGTTCAGATCCGGTTTCTATGCATAATTATTATACGTACCTTTACAACAAGGCAGTATTTGATCTGCTGAAGGAAGTAAAAGGTGAAGGTGAAGCAATCCTTTTTGCAAGAAGTGCGACAGCAGGCGGACAGCAGTTCCCGGTTCACTGGGGCGGTGACTGTTCTGCAACCTATGCCTCCATGGCTGAGAGCTTAAGAGGTGGTCTGTCCTTTACTTTATCAGGATTTTCCTTCTGGAGTCATGATATGGGCGGATTTGAAATGACAGCAGCACCGGATGTATACAAACGCTGGCTGCAGTTTGGTCTTCTTTCCACACACAGCCGTCTCCATGGTTCCAAGAGTTATCGTGTACCGTGGCTGTTTGATGAAGAAGCTGTAGATGTATGCCGTAAGTTTACAAAGCTGAAATTAAGATTACTCCCATATCTGTATTCTATGGCCGTAAAATCACACAAGACAGGTATTCCGTCCATGCGTGCAATGATCATGGAATTTAACGATGATCCTGCAACCAAATATCTGGATATGCAGTATATGTTAGGTGACAGTATTCTGGTTGCACCAATCTTCAACAAAGAAGGTCATGCAGAATATTATCTGCCGGCAGGAAAATGGACTCATCTTTTAAGCGGAGAAGTCAAAGAAGGCGGAAGATGGTATGAAGAAGATTATGATTTTTTTTCACTGCCTGTATTTGTAAGAGAGAATACTCTGCTTCCGATTGGTGCTGTAGATACTACCGTTGATTATGAACTGGAGAAAGATGTACAGATTCAGGTTTATGAAGTAAATGAAACTGCATCCTGTGAGGTAGTGACGCGTAAAGGAGAGACAGCTTTTACAGTAAAAGCTGTAAGAGAGGGAAATAAACTCACTCTGGAAGCTTCAGCAGAAAATGGAGGTATGACCTATCTGCTGAGAAATATTCATGAAATAGCCGATGTTACTGGTGGAAGCATAGTGAAAGATACAGAAAATGGTATTATCATTGTACCGGAAGGATGCAGACAGGAAATCGAACTCTAATTGACAGGTGCATGATATTCTTTCTGTGAAGTGCATTATAGCCGGGTTTATGTTACTGTTCAATTTGTTCTCAGTAATACACTTCGCATAGTATATTTCGGGATAGCAGCGTGTGGACAGGTAACAAGTTTATAAATATTTTAGAAATTCGACAAAAAATAGGACTGGACAAATGGATTGTCCGGTCCTATAATAATACTCACCAGAGTTCTTCTGGTGATTCAATCCCGTCAGTTCGGCGGTTAATTCCACTTTTATTTTTTTAAAATACCAAAGAAGAGACAGACTGTTTCCTATTGTATGAACAGTATCGAAACAGTTGCGAAAAATATAAGACTGGAGGTGATGCAATATGCATTTTTTCACCTTTTTCCTGTATATATTCTATTATTTTCTTAATAAAAATCAGAATAAAAGGAATAGGCAAAATATTGCCGATTACGCTTATAAAATAACATTCATATATACTCATTCCGGTTGCGGCACCTATTGGTATAGCAGCACGCAATTCAAGAATAGGCAGCATTGATACAAGGAACACATATACTTCTTTGGAAACGCTTTGCAAAAAATCGAGCATTTAACTTCTCCAGTATTTTCAAAATAAAAATTTTAAAAAGTATACCACATTTATTTAGTATTATCAATTACTATTCTTTAATTATCAAATAACTTTCGTAAACGCTAAAAATAATACAGCAAATAAAGCGAACAGCAAAATTGAAATTAACATAATACCAGCACGAAACGTATGCTTTTCATCATTGTTTGTACTCACAATTGAAGACTTCGGCACAAAGCCGGTTTTTCTCAAAGCAGTAACCATTGGTTTATACAGCACAAGAGTAAGCGCGAGATTTAATCCGCTTTTTATAAAATTAAACGGCAAAAACGTAGGAATGAGCATAGCTGCAACCTGACTGCGTTCAACCGACATATACAGCGGAGTAATAAGGTAATTACACAACAGCATAGACGCAGTCATAGCAATTGCGCCAACGGACAGACCGAGCACCGCCCCTTTCATAACACGCATTTTTTTGTAAATAATGGCGGCGGGAACTGTAAAGGCACAGGTTGATATAACATTCATTACAAAACCGATAGGTCCCGTGCTCGAAATGGTAATCATCTCAATAAATGAAACCGTCAAGGAAATTACAACCGATGTCAAAGGACCATATATAAAACCTGCAATAGCAACAATCGCATCCTTTGGATCATAGCTTAAAAATCCGGCAACATCAGGAATAATTTTGCTGACAAGCACCGCAGCGAATGACAATGCACACAGCATTGCCGTAATAGTAATTTTTTTTATTTGTTGTTTGTTCATAATAAAGACCTTCTTAAACAGTATTATGGGACGCGGTCTTACACACTTAAAATGTATAGAACAAAAGAATGTGGCATAAAAGAAAAACGCCCCTATAAAAAAGCATAGGGGCGCATAAAGCAAAGCCATATCTTTTCTACCATCCGGACTGTACCGTCGGTGCAGGAATTTCACCTGCTCGTGCCTTAAAGGCTTGCG
>ERZ779861.4069-NODE-4069-length-11320-cov-2.934221_pt1 | contig 11320 bp, 4 predicted proteins | sample MGYA00511558_ERZ779861 | MGnify/ENA primary metagenome ERZ779861 (study PRJEB29588, sample SAMEA2163432) | human gut metagenome | biome: human gut; feature: human-associated habitat; material: faeces | place: Denmark | collected 2008/2010 ... | reverse complement strand
GAGACAGTGGCTCACGCAGTCGCCGCCGGAGGACGGCGGGCTTTCGCTGCTGCGGCAGATGTACGGCTACAAAAATGATTTTACGGAAGAGGCGGCGATCTCCGTTATCAGCCTGAAAACCGGCGATGTTCTGAGTACAGGCTCCTCCTCGCTGGCCCCCGGCGAGACGGACTCGCTCAATTGGAGCGTGTTCCGGCAGGCTAATGAGACGGACGGCGTGGCCGTCCATCTGACGGCGAAGGACGCCGTGTTGGAGGATACGACGCGCCTCGCACTGGCGAAGGTTGTCTGCGGTGCTGACGGGCAGAAGCTCGGCTATGTGCTGCTGGAGGCTCCGCGCACAACGCTGGCGGCGCTTTATCATATGCCATCGACGGGCTATGCGTCGGAAACGCTGCTGCTCAACCCGTATGATACCGTGATTTACAGCTCGGCAGGAGCGGAGGCGGAGGGCCTCGGAAAACTGCCGAACGGAAAAAGCACCGAACAGGCATGGAGCCGCAGCGGGACGCTCTGGGGCGGAGCGTATGCTTACTGCCGCAGCGACCTGCTGCGGGGGCTGATTCTGGTCGAGCTGCCGAAAATGCAGATCCTGAATTTCCGCAGCAGCCTGCTCGGCGCACTGCTGCTGGGACTGGCGACGGCAGCGCTCGTCAGCGTGCTGGTTGCGTGGCGCGTTGCGCAGACGATCAGCCGGCCGGTGCATCAGCTGCGTGCGTCTATGGAGAAATTCCGAAACGGCGAGCTGGATACGCGCGTGCCGGTGCAGCGCAGCGATGAAATGGGCCAGCTTGAGGCGGATTTCAACCTTATGACGGAGCAGATCGAACAGCTGGTGGGGCACGTTCAGCAGGAGCAGGAGAGCCTCCGCGTCGCAGAAGCGCAGGCGCTCTCGCTTCAGGTCAATCCGCATTTCATCTATAATGTGCTTGACCTGATCGGATGGTGCGCCAGGCTTGGGAAAAACGATGTCGTGGTGCAGGTGACGGTCAACTTCGGAAAGCTCCTGCGCAGCATCCTCAATAACCGCGACGACATGGTCTGCGTGCGCACGGAAATGGATATGGTGCGCGCATACATCGATATTCAGAAGCTGCGCTACGCCGAACGGCTTCAGGTCGAGATGCAGCTGGACGAGTCGCTTGAAGAGGAGCGCATCCCCAAGCTCCTGATCCAGCCGCTGGTGGAAAACGCGCTGGTCCACGGACTGGAAGGGAAGCCGGGCGTCGGAAGGATCCGCATCAGCTCCCGCCGGGAGGACGGCTATCTCGTTTTTCTGGTGGAGGACAACGGCGTTGGCCTGAGTGAGGAGCGGCTTGAGCATGTACGCCAGCTCAAGTCGCAGGGAATGTACAATATCGGCTTGAGCAACGTGCAGCAGCGTGCGCAGCTCTATGGAGACGAGCGCTGCGGCCTGCGCATCGAGAGCAAGCTCGGCGAAGGCACGAAGGTATGGCTGACGGTCCTGCCGCAGCCGGAAACAGAAAAAAGGAAGGAGGATGATGATGTACCGGGTGCTTCTGGTGGAGGATGAACCGCTGATCCTCGAGGGGCTGTGCATGGCCACACCGTGGGCGCGCTACGGCTGCACCGTGGCGGGAAAGGCCTACAACGCCGAAGAGGCGGAGCGGCTGATCGTAGAGCTGCGGCCAGACATCGTGATCACCGACATCAATATGCCCGGCGGCTCCGGGCTGGAGCTGATCCCGAGTTATCTGCGCCTCAGTCGGGCTGGAGCTGATCGAGCGGATGAAGGGACGCTGCGGCTGCGAGTTCATCATCCTCTCCGGCTACGATCAGTTTGAATATGCAAAAAAAGCGGTGTTTCTCGGCGTCAAGGGCTATATTCTCAAGCCGTTGGACGAGGAAGAGCTGCGCACCGTGCTCGAGAGCGCCATCCGGAGTCTGGAGCAGAAGCGTGCCGGAGCACAGCCGGCGCTGGTCTACAACGAAGGCAACACCACCGCAGAACGCTATTTGCAGCGTGCCTGCGCGTGGATGGAGGAGCACTGCGACGAGCAGATCACGCTCCGCCATGTGGCGAGTGAGCTGAAGATCAGCGACAGCTATCTCGGAAAGCTCTTCAAAAGCAGCGGCGGGCCGATGTTTCAGGAATATCTGACGCTTTTCCGGATGAAGCGGGCGGTACGCCTGCTGACCGAGGATCCGGACATCAAAATCTATGAGGCTGCCGCAAGGTGCGGCTATCAGGACACAAAATATTTCAGCACCGTGTTCCGCAGGATCGTTGGCGTCAACCCGCAGGACTTCAAGAGCGGGTACCGCCTCTCGCCGGGACACATTCTCAACACCATATGAAAGCAGGGAGAGACATGATCGAACAGGTAAAGCAGATCGTGCGTGAGGCAAGCGAGATCATCAAGCGCGCGGGCGATATTGCGGAAAATACCATGGCTAAAGAGGGAACGGCCAATTACGTCACGAAATATGATCTGGAAGTGCAGAAATTCCTGATGAAACGCCTGTCAGAGACGTTTGAGGGCTGCCACTTTATCGGAGAGGAGGCCGGCTGCGACGAAAATCCGGTAGCGCGCGGGCTGACCTTCATCATCGACCCCATCGACGGCACGACAAATTTTATCTGCCGCTTCCAGTACAGCGCGATCTCTGTCGGCGTTGTGCTCGACGGCGAGATCGTGGGCGGCGTGGTCTATAACCCCTATCGGGGCGAAATGTTCTGGGCGGAAAAGGGCAGGGGCGCCTATCTCAACGACACGCGCCTTCAGCCGCAGGACGGCCCGCTTTCCTCCAGCGTCGTGATCTTCGGGACGGCGCCCTATCGCCCGGAGCTGCGCGACGACGCCTTCCGGCTGGCACGGGCGATCTCCGACCATACGATGGATCTGCGTGAGCCGGGAACGGCCTCGCTCTCGATCTGCTATGTGGCTGCGGGGCGCTGCTCGGCATATTACTCTCCGCAGCTCAGCGTGTGGGATTATGCAGGCGCGGCGGCGCTTTTACAGGAGACCGGCGCACGCTTTGTCCGCGGCGACGGAAAGGGCGCGCTGAATTTTGCCAGCAAGGTTCCGTTCCTTGCGGGAATGCCGTCGGCGGTAGAGGAATTTCTCCGCGTTGAGCGGGAAACGCTCGGTTGAGACGCAACGCCGGAACGCACACAAAAAATGCGCTTCCCAGCAGGGGAATATCATGAAGAGCGGCTTCGGAGACGGTTCTGGTCCCGAAGCCGCCGCTGTTTCTGCGTATCCGCCTTTCGGCAAATTCACGAATGCATATTCGACGGTTTTCGACCGCACGGCGTGCGGCAGCGTGTGCTTGTGAGGAAAGCAGGAAATGCAGGACGCAAAACGGAAACTTGCATTTTGGGGCCTGAAAAAAGTTTGGTGCGCCAGAAAAAAGTTTATATTCTGCTGAAAAACGGCTGTTTTTGGCAAGTATCTGTATATTAATCGATAGGATTATTGCGTACTGCATATTATTTTGACGGAGCAGATGCAAAAACAAATACCAAAATGCACGTCGTGCGTGGATAAAACCAACATTTCAAGCTGGCAAACTGGATAAATACTATGAATTGTGTGAATCTACCGCACATCATTTTTGTTAATTTTTTAGCGAAGCAAATAGTTGACATAGGTTTTACTTCCTTGGTAAAATATTCACGCTTAGAGCTGTAGGTATCGGTGTGAAAAACGATAACCTATCAGTTTGGGCGGTAATATCCCGGCAAGGAGAGAGATGCTCTGCGGCGGGAACAAGCCATGCCTGCCCACGCATGGTAAAAGTCTTTTGAAAGAAGGAAAGAATATGAAGAAACATCTCCCGATCCGTCTTCTTTCCATGCTCCTCGTCCTTGCGATGTGCGTCGGACTTGTTGTTCCGTCGTTCGCCGCAGGAAGCAGCCAGACTGCAAGCCTGGAGTTTGAAAAGCTGGACGATCCTGTTTCCGAAAAGCTTCTGGAGTCCGCACTGGACAAAGAAAGCGTTGACGGCAGCAGGGACACGCAGTACGCGGAGGGCGAAACCGTTCGTGTCTCCATCGTGCTGGAAGATGCCTCCACTGTCGAAAAGTTTGGGTCTACTGATCTGAGCTCCGCAGCTGTCGCTTACCGTGACAACCTGAAGGGCAAGCAGAACAGCATGGTCCAGAAAATCGACGCAGCTCTGAAGGACAGCATCGACGTTGTTTGGAACCTGACCTTTGCCGGCAACATCATTTCGGCAAACGTCCGCTACGAGCAAATCGAAGAGATCGCAAAGGTTCAGGGCGTCAAGAAGGTTTTCGTTGAAAACCGCTACGAACCCATGGTGGTCGACAAGAACGAGACCAATGATCCGAACATGGCTACCTCTTCTGCGCAGATCGGCTCCAGCACTGCTTGGGCAGCAGGCTACACCGGCGCTGGCAGCAAGATCGCCGTGATCGATACGGGTATCGATTACGAGCAGCAGTCCTTCTCGGCTGCTGGCTATGAGTACTCCATCGCGCACATTGCCGGTATCAAGGGCATGAGCGTTGACGAGTACAAGAAGGAAGCGGGCATTCTGACGAAGGCCGACCTGACCGCTGATGTTCTGTCGCAGCTGAACGCTGCCAACGGCAAGATCAGCGCGGACAAGGCCTATGTCAATGCCAAGATCCCGTTTGCTTACAACTACATCGACAAGAACTACACCATCGACCATATGCATGACACGGGAAGCGAGCATGGCTCCCATGTTGCAGGCATCGCGGCGGCCAACGCCTATATCCAGCAGGCTGACGGCACGTTCGCAAGCGCACTGGACACCGTGAAGGTGCAGGGCGTTGCTCCGGACGCACAGCTCGTTGTCATGAAGGTCTTTGGCGCGCGCGGCGGCGCATATGATTCCGACTATATGGTCGCAATCGAAGACGCTGTCATGCTCGGCTGCGACTCCGTGAACCTGTCCCTCGGCTCCGGCAGCCCCGGCTTCAGCCGTGTCAACGATGACTATGCCGAGATCATGGCGAGCCTCGCCAACTGCGGCACCGTTGTCAGCATGTCCGCCGGCAACTCCGGCTACTGGGCTGAGAACGCACAGCTCGGCTACCTGTATGCGGACGATGTCTCCATGCAGATGGACGGCTCTCCCGGATCCTTCACCAACTCTCTGGCGGTGGCTTCCGTTGACAACGACGGCTTCACCGGCAGCTACTTCACCGCTGGTGACGTGAACGTGTTCTGGAACGAGACCGATTATTCCAACGCCAAGCTGGAAACGCTGGCCGGTACGCATGACTATGTCATCCTGCCCGCAGGCGTCGCCGGCAATGCCGAAGACTATGAAGGCATCGACGTGACCGGTAAGGTCGTGTTCGTGCAGCGCGGCGGCATCTCCTTCTATGTGAAGGGCGAGAACGCGGTCAACGCAGGCGCGATCGCAACCGTCGTTTACAACAACGCAGCCGGCGTTATCAACATGGACCTGTCCGACTATACCAAGACCGCTCCGTTCGTCTCCATCACGATGGCTGACGGCCTGGCGATCTGGGAAGCCTCCACAAAGGCTGAGAATGGGGCGTATGCGACCGGCTCCATGACCATCAACAAGGGCATCAGCTCTGTGCTCTATGGCTCCGATCATTACACCATGAGTTCCTTCAGCTCCTGGGGTGTTCCGGGTTCTCTGGAGCTCAAGCCGGAGATCACCGCTCCTGGCGGCAGCATCTACTCCGTCAACGGCGCACATAACGGCGAAGGCGCTCATACCAGCCACACCGCTTATGAGACGATGTCCGGTACCTCCATGGCCTCCCCGCAGGTCGCCGGTATGGCGGCTGTGATGGGCCAGTACATCCGTGAGAATAAGCTCGACGAAAAGACCGGTCTGGACGTCCGCGCGCTGATCAACAGCCTGCTGATGTCCACCGCAACGCCGCTCAAGGGCTACGACGACAATGCTGGCGAATACATCTATTCTGTTATGAATCAGGGCGCCGGCCTTGCGAATGTCGGCAACGCTGTCAGCGCGGCGAGCTATATCCTGATGAAGGACAACCTGAGCGGTACTGCCGCTGACGGCAAGGTCAAGGCCGAATTCGGCGACGACCCCGCGCGTACCGGCGAATACACCTTCGAGTTCTCCATCAACAACCTCTCCGGCACCGTGCAGGAGTACACCTTCTCCGCAGACGTGTTCACGCAGGATATTTTCCAGAGTGCATACAACGCGGCCGGTGATTCCGCCGTCTTCATGGACACCCTGACTGCTCCTCTGGCAGCCGACGTGACCTATGATGTGGACGGCAAGACCTTCGTTCCCACGGTCGGTTATAAATGCGACGTCAACAAGGACGGCAAGACCGACGCGGCGGATGCCCAGGCGATCCTGGACTACACCACCGGCGCGAATGACGGCTCCACCTATGACCTGACGGTCGCCGATATCAACAAGGACGGCAAGGTCAATTCCTACGACGCATACCTCTTCCTCTCTCAGATGAAGACGGATGCCGTGCAGGTCCCGGTCGGAACGCCTGTCAACGTCAAGGTCACCGTCAAGCTGACGGCTGAGACCAAGGCTTCCCTTGACCAGTATTACACCAATGGCGCGTATGTCGAGGGCTACGTCTATGTTGGCACCAACAACACCGACGACGGCGCAATGCGCCCCGTACACTCCATCCCGATGCTCGGCTTCTACGGAAACTGGTCCGATGCTTCCATGCTCGATACCTCCACGCTGGTTGAGCAGCTGTACGGCGACACCCGTCCCACCTATCTGGGCCTGTCCTCGTACACCAACTACAACACGATCAAGTATCCGGGCGAGAAGAACGAGACCATTTATACGGTCAACCCGTATGTGATCGAGGACGAGATCCCCTACGATCGTGCCGCCATTAACTCCGGCAGCACCCTCGCAAAGTACGCGATGAGCGTGATCCGCAACGCTGCGGCCGCGGTCTACTTCGTCAAGAATGAGACCACGAACGAGATCCTTTACATGGGCGGCGTTACGAATCAGGTATTCGGTGCTTACTATTACACCAATGGCGCCGCATGGCAGAACACGGCAGCCAGCCTGACGGCCAACCAGAAGATCGCATCCCTTGGCCTCAAGGAAGGCGATAAGATCACCGCAGGCGTCGCTCTGATCCCCGAGTATTACGAGGACGGCGCCGCACTGGATAAGAATGCGATCGAAAAGCTGATCACCTCCGACGTGCTGGGCGAGGGCGCTTACTTCGCCAACACCTACACGGTCGATAATACGGCTCCTGAGCTGCTCGACGTTGAGAAGGACTTGATGACCGGTGAGCTGACCGTTGTCGCTAAGGACAACCAGTACATCGCTTTCGTGGGCCTCTACAATGCAAGCGGCAAGAAGATCCTGACGATCGATGGCACGCAGATGGCTGCTGTTCCGTCTCAGGATCAGGCTGGCGAGAAATGCGGTCTGGTATTCCCGCTGACCGACGCAGCCGGCGAATATGTCACCGTTACGGTCGCTGACTACGCGGGCAACGAAGTCAGCTACAAGATCAAATACGGCGGCACGCCCGAGAACTTCACGGGCAGAATGTTCGGCTTCACCTCCGGCACCTCCCGCGGCAACGGCCCGCGCTGGGTCGAGATCGATCCGGAAACCCTCAGCGGCACAGCCGGTATGACGGACTACGCAGAGGTCAATTATGACGTCTACGCAGCGGAATATGCCGGCAAGTATGTCTTCTTCGCCACCGCTGACGGCATCTATGCCGCACCGCTCGATGAAATCGACAGTGCCCAGAAGCTGACCAGCTTCACCAACTTTGACGAGAAGGAAATGGTCGCGGATATGGCCTTCAGCATGAAGGACAAGACCATGTACGTTCTGACCAACCACATCGAGGACATCAACCGCGGCGCCCTCGCAAACAACGGCGCGGAGGTCAACAAGCTCTACACGCTGGATCTTGTAAACGGTACGCTGACAAAGGTCGCTGACATCACGACCGGCGGCGCCTCCGCGTGGGACGTGCTGCGCACGATGGCAGTCGATGCCGACGGCAACTTCTACGGCGTCAACAATGCCTCCAGTTCAATTCTCAAGCTCTATAAGTGGACGACGGATGACATCAAGGACGGCGCACTGGCGCTGACCGGCGAGGGCCTCAATGCCAGCGGCGCGTGGGTCTACAGCTACGCATCGATGACCTACGATCAGGCCAGCGGCAAGCTGTATCTTACCGGTTCCTATGGTCTTAAGAGCGGCAAAGACTCGGACAACAAGCTCTGGATCGTTGATCCGGCAACCAACACCGGAACGCTGGCCAACAGCGCCAGCAGCCTCTTCAGTGATCACGTTGTCGGCCTGTTCGTTGTTCCTGCCAACACGATCACGCTTCCCCAGGATGCAAAGGTAACCGGCGTCGAGATGCTTCCCTCTGAGATCACGCTGCTCAAGGGCTCGACCATCACCCTGCAGGCAAACGTCTATCCGTGGCTGGCTGCAAACAAGAGCGTTACCTGGCAGAGCTCCGATGCTTCCACGGTCTCCGTTGACAACGGCGAGATCAAGACGCTGAAGGTCGGCAAGGCAACCATCACGGCGACCTCCGTTGCTGATCCCACCATGTCCGCGACCTGCGAAGTTACGGTTAAGGAACTGCCCGAGATCAAGGCAAGCGGCCTGATCTACAACACCGACAGCAAGGCTTACTGGTCTGATTTCAGCACGAAGGACACCACCAAGTGGACGAAGGCAAGCGAGGATGCTGCCTCCAACTACATCGCAGGTGCGCTCCACGAGGGCGAGATCCTGCTCCACGATGGTGAAAACACGTTCGGTGTCGATCCTGACACGTTCGAGGTTACGCCCTACGGCGAGATCGCTTCCTCCTGGATCTGGTCCGATGCAGCACAAGGCCCCGTTGTGGACGGCTGCTTTGGCAAAATGGTTGCACTCTGCAACAACGGTACCAACGTCGAGTTGATCGATCTGGCTGAAGGAACGCTCACCAGATTCGACCTCTCTAAGTCGGATCTCGCGGGCGACCCGCTTGCGACCATTGCCTATATCGACAGCGGCACGTACCTCGACGAGTACTTCGACCTTGGCTCCTTCTCGATCATCACGGTGGAGTGCCCGGCAAACTTCTACTATGTCATGACCGAGAGCGGTGCGCTTTATAAGTTCACCATCTACAGCAACGACGGCGGCAAAAACTACGGCCTCAACATGGAGTTTGTTGGATTCTCCGGTCTGGAGCTGACCAATGTCTCCGCAGTCACCGGCGGTCCGTATGCTTCCATGATCTATGATCAGCAGACCGGCTACCTCCTGGTTTCCCATTACTCCGATGGCGAGTTTGCGAAGCTCTATGCCATCGATCCCGCTGAGCTGATCCCGGCTGAGATCGGCGACTTCGGCGAAAAGGTCTGGCCCGTTGTCTCCCTGTATCAGTACCAGAGAGCGACTGACCTGACCCTCAAGCTCAGCACGAACGAAGAAACCATCTACGTTGGCGACAGCGTGACGGTCGATGCCAAGGTCATCCTCGGCTCCACCAAGGACGTGACCTGGACCTCCTCCGACAATGCCGTTGCGAAGGTCGAAAACGGCGTCATCACCGGCGTTGCCGAAGGCACCGCAACCATCACCGCAACGACGGTTGCCACCAACAAGGCCGGCCAGCACGTCTCTCAGGATGTTGCAGTGACCGTTAAGCCGCTCATGAGCATCAACACGAAGGTCAATGCACAGGTCGAGACCGCCGAAGGCACGTCCTGGGTCACCGTTGATCTGAGCAACATGTCCACCACGAAGCTCGGCGATGCCGAGACCACCATGTACGGCGGCGGCTATGCGCTCGGCTCCCTGTGGGGCACCGACGTCAAGAGCGAGGCCGGCAACATCTACAAGATCGATGCGACGACGTTCGCAGAGACGAAGGGCAGCGGATGCTCCACCGACTATGCGATCCGCGATCTCACGGTCAGCCCCGAGGTCTCCTTCAAGCTGACCGAGAACGGCAACGTCCACGAGGCCACCACCTTCGGCAGCCCGATCTACATCACCAACACCGACGGCCTGTATGAACTGCTCGACTTCGAGGGCGGCAGCATCTCCGGCTGGCCCGGAAGCAGCAGCTATGCCAACCTCGCAGCCATTGACTATGTCGGCGACATCACTGTGGATGTGGTCAACAATATGCTGGGCGACGACCCGATCACCGAGTGTGATGCGGATACGATCTGCCATGTCTACTATGTCCTGAGCACCGATGGCACGGTCTATCAGTTCATCACTGTTCCGAGTTGGGACGTGAATGCTGCCAAGGGCGAAGAAGTCAGCGCAATCCTGATCCGCGGCGTGGTCGGCAACATCGGCATCACCTTCCAGGATCCCATGGCTCTGTCCGCTGAGTTTGTTGAACTGGGTGAGAACAGCTATGGCCTGCTGATCGCAGACGCGACCTCCGGCTCGTTCTACTACGCAAACCTCGCTGGTGAGAACATCGTGGCAGGCAAGGTCGGCAGCCTCGCAGATGCAACCAACATCTCCTCCCTGTACACCACGGAGACGGCCTCCGGCGATGCGGCCAAGTTCATCAACCGCGGCACCGAAACCATGTCTGTTGCCCGTGCGGCGAACAATGTCGAGGCCGAGAAGGGCTCTGAGCGCAGAGATTTGCTTTCGAGCGAAAATGTCTCCATGAGCAGCAATGTCAAGCCCGTTGAGAAGACCTCCGAGAAGGCTGAGGTAGTCTCGATGGTCAAGGCCACGGTCAACAAGACCAGCGGCACGCTGAACGCACTCAAGGTCAAGCAGACCGAGCGTCCGCAGTCCATCAAGCCTTCCACCGGCGATGCTGCGAACCACGTTCTGACCGTCACCATCAGCGACGACGTTGCTGTTACCAACGGTAAGTACGTTGTCGAGTACGATCCGGCCAAGGTCACCCTTACCAGCAAGACCTCCAGCCAGGCGTACAAGAGCTTCAACGTCGATGAGACGAACGGCAAGATCACGTTTGCATTTGCTGCTGAGGAAGCAGTTGCTGCGAACACCACGCTTGCGACCCTGACGTTCAGCTACGGCGACTACGTCAACACCGAGATCACCGTCAAGGCACTTGAGCGCAACGAAGTTTCCCCGGTCGAGGGTGACGAGAAGGTCATCAAGATCGAGGACGAGGTCGAGCACAAGTACGGCGAGCCGGTTTGGAGCTGGACTGGCGTTGAAAGCGCGACTGCGACCTTTACCTGTGAGTATGATGCTACCCACACGCAGGTCGTGAATGCGACAATCACCAGTGAGGTCACGAAGCCCGCTACCTGCACCGAGGATGGCGTCTGCACCTATACGGCGACCGTCACCTTCGAGGGCAAGA
>ERZ779861.4064-NODE-4064-length-11341-cov-33.812600_pt1 | contig 11341 bp, 9 predicted proteins | sample MGYA00511558_ERZ779861 | MGnify/ENA primary metagenome ERZ779861 (study PRJEB29588, sample SAMEA2163432) | human gut metagenome | biome: human gut; feature: human-associated habitat; material: faeces | place: Denmark | collected 2008/2010 ... | reverse complement strand
CGGAAGTGGCTGTTATCAGCCTTTCCGGCATTGTGGCATCCCGCAGCGTGCGCTGCGCAGGCGATGCGCTGGATCAGAGCATTACCAGCTTTATCAAACGCAAATACAACCTGCTGGTGGGCGAACGCACTGCTGAGCAGATTAAACTGGAAATCGGCTCCGCCTGCCCGCCAGACCCCACCGACACCGAGCATGGCGAAACCACAATGGAGATCAAGGGCCGTAACCTGGTGGATGGCCTGCCGAAAGATATCCTGATCCGCTCTGAAGAAGTGCGCGAGGCAATGAACGAAAACCTGATGCGCATTGTGGAAGCCATCAAGGACACGCTGGAATGCACTCCGCCGGAGCTTTCCAGCGATATCATTGACCGCGGCATCATGCTTTCGGGCGGCGGTGCCCTGCTGCGCGGGCTGGATACTCTGATCCAGAACGAAACCGGCATTGAGGTACACATTGCCGAAGCCCCGCTGGACTGCGTTGCCCTCGGTGCCGGCGCCGTCCTCGACCACCCCGATTTGGCAGGAACCAGACGGGAGGAACTGAGCTACCTGTAAAGGTAGGAGTTAGGAGTTAAGTGGCGGTTTGAAAGTTTGCCGCAACCCCATAAAATAAATGTAGGGAACGGTCTTGACCGTTCCCTACATTTTTGTTTTAATATTCAGACAGAATTTTTGGGTACCTGCAGCCCCAAAAACTCCTAACTCCTACTTTCTAACTCCTAACTTTCCCTCGTCGCTCCCACCGTGCTACCAGGTCCTTGGTCTGAGCTTGCAGGGCTTCGCGGGCGGTGTTCAGGGCCTGGGTGTCCTGAGGGGTCATTTTTTCGGGCTTTTTGTGGCGGGTCAGGCGTTCCAGGTTCTTTTCTGCTTCTTTAATGCGGTTTTTGGTGTCCTTATCCAGCTCCTTGCCCTCTTTACTGCCAAGGGCGGAATTAACGCGGTAGATGGCGGCTTCCGCGGCATTCAGGGCCTCGATGGCGGCTTTGCGCTCCTGATCCTGCCCGGCAAAGGCAGCGGCATCGTCCATGGCGCGGCGGATCTCCTGCTCACTCAGGTTGGAAGACCCGGTGATGGTAATGCTCTGCTGTTTGCCGGTGCCAAGGTCACGGGCGCTCACCGTCACAATGCCGTTGGCGTCAATATCAAAGGTCACTTCGATCTGCGGCACACCGGCCCAGGCGCGTTTGATGCCCTTGAGGGTAAAGTTGCCGATAAGCTTATTATCCTTGGCGAACTCCCGCTCACCCTGCAGCACCTTGATTTCAACTGTGCTCTGGAACGGCGCAGCGGTGGTAAAGATTTTGGAATACCGGGTGGGAATGGTGGAGTTGCGGTCGATCAGATGGGTTGCCACACCGCCCACCGTCTCAATCGAAAGGGTCAGCGGGGTAACGTCCATCAGCAGCAGGTCCTGCCCGCCAGCAGCCAGGCCTTCGCCGCCAAGGCGTCCGCCCTGCACCGCAGCGCCAAGGGCCACACACTCGTCCGGGTTCAGCGTTTTGGACGGTTCCAGATCGATCATCCGCATGACCTTGGCCTGCACCGCCGGGATGCGGGTGGAACCACCTACCAGCAGCACCTGATCCAGGTCGTTGGCGGCCAGGTGGGCATCCCGCAGGGCGTTGCGCACCGGCAGAGCCGTGCGCTCCACCAGGTCGGCGGTCAGCTCATCAAACTTGGCGCGGGTCAGTTCCGCCTGCAAATGCAGCGGGCCGTTGGGGCCAACGGTGATGAATGGCAGGTTGATTTCAGTATGGGTGGCAGCGGAAAGCTCTTTTTTGGCTTTCTCGGCTTCCTCCCGCACGCGCTGCATGGCAACGGGATCACGGGTCAGGTCTACCTGGTTTTCAGCGGCAAAGTTCCGCACCAGCCAGTCAGCCACACGAGCATCAAAGTCATCGCCGCCCAGATGGTTATCACCGCAGGTGGCCAACACCTGCACAATGCCATCCCCGATCTGGATCAGCGAAACATCGAACGTGCCGCCGCCCAGATCATACACCATCACTTTCTGGGTCTTGCCGTTATCCAGGCCATAAGCCAGAGCGGCCGCAGTAGGTTCGTTGATAATGCGCTTTACATTCAGGCCCGCAATGCGCCCGGCATCTTTGGTAGCCTGGCGCTGGGCATCGTTAAAATAAGCCGGCACGGTGATAACGGCTTCTGTCACCGGTTCACCAAGATAAGCTTCTGCATCCGCTTTCAGCTTTTGCAGGATCATGGCGCTGATTTCCTGCGGGGAGAAGCACTTGCCGTCAATGGGAATGCGCTCATCACTGCCCATTTTGCGCTTAACGCTGGCAATGGTGCGCGGTGCGTTGGTGACAGCCTGGCGTTTGGCCGGATCGCCCACAAGGCGTTCGCCGCTTTTTGCAAAAGCAACGACCGACGGGGTGGTGCGCTGGCCTTCGGCATTTGGGATAACGGTTGGGCGTCCGCCTTCCACCACAGCCACGCAGCTGTTGGTTGTTCCTAAATCAATTCCGATGATTTTACCCATGTTGCTTTTGGTCCTTTCACACAAGCCGGCAACAGATACAGGGGTTCGCCAGCTTTTGTCACACAGGGAGCACCGCTAAGGCGCAAAACTCCGCCTTAGAGTGTAGCTGAAAGCAAAGAAAATGACAATTATTCCGCAAACACAAGCGGGATTTAAGGCGATACGGCATAATTCTAAGCTCCGATACAGTGAGCGAGGTATGTCAGCTGCTAAGTAAAAAGCGCAGATAATACTAGATGTATTATCGAGCATTTTTACAACGCAGGTGGCATACCGTAGCCGCTGGAGCGGTGCTTAAGCCCGTAGGGCGGGAATTGTTCCGTATTGCCTCGTGGCAAAAGCCGCAGGAATCCTTTATGGATTCCAAGGTTTTTAGCGCAAAATCCAGCTGTGGTTGTAGAAACAGGCTGAATTTTCGACTTTTCAGGTACACCTTATGGTTTGTTAACATTATTGTAGCGCGCAAAGTGCCGGAATGTGTTGCAAAATCGTAAACTCTTATCAGACAATCATCCAAATGTTGGGGTGTATCGTTGACGGACGGGGGCAACGGTGCTATATTCTTTAGTATACTAAAGAGAAGGAGGTTCCCGGACATGCAGGCATTTTCCAGCCATGACATTTTCCAAACGCTGTACCAGCAGATCATGTTGCTGGAATTAAAGCCCGGCTCCACCCTGCGGGAAAACGCATTGTGCGAGCAGTTCGGGGTTTCCCGCACGCCGGTGCGCAGCGTTTTGCAGGAGCTGCGCATTGCCGGGCTGATTGAAGTCACCCCCTACAAATCCACGCGGGTCACCCAGCTGGATTTTGACACCATCAGCCAGCAGATTTACCTACGCAACGCGGTGGAATCCGCCGTGATGACAGACTTTGCCGCTGCCTGCACCCCCGAACAGCTGGCCCAGCTGAAAACCCGCAACGATGCTTTGCGCCGCCTGGCGGCCCAACCCCACCCGGACCCACGGATGTTTTATGAGCTGGACAGCCGCCTGCACGAAAGCTGGTTTCTTGCCACCGGCAAAGACCAGCTGTGGCAGCTGATCCAGACTTCGCAGAACAGCTATTCGCGGTTCCGCATGCTGGACCTTGTGGCCGTTGGCAATTTTGGCGATATTGTGGCGGAACATGATGTTCTGCTGGATGCCATTGCCCGCAATGATACCGCCGCCATCCGGGCGCAGTGTTCCCGCCATTTGTACGGCGGCGTAACGCGGCTGGGGGAAGAACTTTCGACCAAATATGCGGATTATTTTGTTTCCGGCACCCACTGGCCGGACCATGCAAAGGAGATGCAACCGTGAGCCGCACTGCTACCGTGACCCGCAAAACGCGGGAAACCAACATTACCGTCACCCTGGACCTGGACGGCAGCGGAAAAGCCGACCTGCACACCGGCATCGGCTTTTTTGACCACATGCTGGACGGCTTTGCCCGCCACGGCCTGTTTGATTTGACATTACACTGTGATGGTGACCTGAACGTGGACTGTCACCACACAATTGAAGACTGCGGCATCGCGCTTGGCATGGCCATTCGTGAGGCCCTTGGCGACAAAGCCGGCATTGTGCGTTACGGCAGCTGCATGCTGCCCATGGACGAAACGCTGGCCCTGTGCGCTGTGGACCTTGGCGGACGGCCGTATTTTGTTTATGATGCCAGCTTTGCCGGGCAGAGCTGCGGCGGCATGGATGTGCAGATGGCACGGGAATTCTTTTACGCTGTCAGCTACAGCGCCATGATGAACCTGCACCTGAAGGTGCTGTACGGCGAAAACGACCACCACAAGCTGGAAGCCATGTACAAAGCATTCGCCAAAGCCCTTTCCGCCGCCGCCCGCCATGACGACCGCATTGTGGGCGTGCTTTCCACGAAAGGAAGCATCTAACTACCTCCTAACTTAATTTCGTTTTTCTGGGGCGGGGCCCCGTTTTCAGTATATAAGGGTAACACTGAAAGGAGTAAGTATTATGTACAAGGACATGATGGACACCATTGGTTTTGTTTCGGGGTATGACCCGGAGCTGGGTGCGGCTATGCAGCGTGAGCTGGGCCGCCAGCAGGCAAACATTGAGCTGATTGCCAGCGAAAACATTGTTTCCCCTGCCGTTATGGCTGGCATGGGCAGCGTGCTGACCAACAAATATGCCGAGGGCTACCCCGGCCACCGCTATTACGGCGGCTGCCAGTTTGTGGACCAGGTTGAGCAGATTGCGATTGACCGTGCCTGCAAGCTGTTTGGTGCCAAATATGCCAACGTGCAGCCCCATTCCGGCGCACAGGCCAACCTGGCCGTTTACTTTGCCCTGCTCAACCTGGGCGATACCGTCATGGGCATGGATCTTTCCCAGGGCGGCCATCTGACCCATGGTTCCCCCGCCAACATGAGCGGCAAGAACTACAACTTTGTTTCCTACGGCGTTTCTGCCGAGGACGGCCGCATTGATTACGATGCCCTGGCCAAGCAGGTTGCCAAGGTTCGTCCCAAGCTGCTGGTTGCCGGTGCTTCCGCTTACCCGCGCGCTATCGATTTTGAAAAGCTGGCCGAGATCGCCCACGGTTACGGCGCAATGCTGATGGTGGACATGGCTCACATTGCCGGCCTGGTTGCCGGCGGCATGCACCAGAACCCGGTGCCCTATGCTGATGTTGTGACCACCACCACCCACAAGACCCTGCGCGGTCCCCGCGGCGGCCTGATCCTGACCAACAACGCTTACCTGATCAAGCGCATCAACTCCGCCATCTTCCCCGGCACCCAGGGCGGCCCGCTGGAGCACGTGATTGCTGCAAAGGCTGTCTGCTTTGGCGAGGCACTGAAGCCGGAGTTCAAGGATTATGCCCGCAAGATTGTGGAGAACGCCGCTGCTATGGCCGACGAGCTGACCGCCCGCGGCGTGAAGCTGGTTTCCGGCGGCACCGACAACCACCTGCTGCTGGTTGACCTGACCGATTCCGAGATGACCGGCAAGGAGCTGGAGCACAACCTGGACGAAGTACACATTACTGCCAACAAGAACACCGTTCCCGGTGAAAAGCGCAGCCCATTTGTGACCAGCGGTGTCCGCCTTGGCACCCCTGCTGTGACCACCCGCGGCATGGGCCCCGCCGAGATGAAAGAGATTGCCGACTGCATCGCAGACTGCATCTTTGACTTTGAAGGCAAGAAAGACGACATCGCTGCCCGCGTTGCCAGCCTGACCGCTCGCTTCCCCCTGTACGAATAATTCCCGCTTTTCCCGCCTTTTTGAAAAAGAGCGGGGCGAAAAGTTTTAAGGCAACACCGCACAAATTGATAAAGACACTCCGCAGCGAATCTCTTGCTGCGGGGTGTTTTTATGGCAGTCTGGCAGAGCTGGGAGCCGAAACCAGCGCGGCGTTTCTCATTTTTTTCGCGGGCCTTCTCATTCCTTGCGGACTTTTGCGCAGGCCTTAAAAAATGTTTCCATTTTATAGAATATTGTGATATAATGCAAAGGACAAATAAAATGCCACATAAAGGGAGGCAAAATCATGAAGTTTTTTATTGATACTGCGAATGTAGATGAGATCCGTAAAGCCAATGACATGGGCATTATTGCCGGTGTTACCACCAACCCCAGTCTGATCGCCAAGGAAGGCCGCGATTATGCCGAGACCCTGGCAGAGATCGCCACCATCGTGGACGGCCCCATTTCCGGCGAAGTAAAGGCCACCACCGTGGACGCTGAAACCATGGTTGCTGAGGGCGAAGCCATCTATGCCCTGGACCCCAAGCACATGGTCGTCAAGATCCCCATGACCGCTGAGGGCCTGAAGGCCATCAAGGCACTGTCCGCCAAGGGCATTCCCACCAACTGCACGCTGGTGTTCTCCGCCAACCAGGCACTGTTGGCTGCCCGCGCAGGCGCTACTTACGTCAGCCCGTTCCTGGGCCGTCTGGACGACATTGGCCAGCCCGGCATTGAACTGATCGAAACCATTCATGACATGTTCCTGAACTACCCCGACATTGACACCCAGATCATTGCCGCTTCCGTCCGCAACCCCATCCATGTAACGGACTGCGCTCTGGCTGGTGCTGATATCGCCACCGTTCCTTACAAGGTCATTGAACAGATGCTGCATCACCCGCTGACCGATGCCGGCATTGAAAAGTTCAAGGCTGACTACATCAAGGTATTTGGCGAATAATTTCTGTCGCTCTGCCCGGTACCGGCTGTCTGCCGGGCCGGGCTTTATTTTTGCTTAGTTTCTTGCAGATTGCTTTTTTATCCACTATACTTAGTGATGTAATTAAAAGAGAATAAAGAATAATGAATAATGGTTGTGTGACACCCACGGCGTCACCTTTTAGTTAGGTCAACTGCTCCGGCAAAAAGCACTCCGACCAAAGCAGTCAACCTATTTTATTCGCGCCGCCGCGGGCGGCGCACTGACATTATTCTTTATTCATTATTATTTATTATTTTATGAAAAAATAACTAGGATGTAATGGGGGTTCCAACCATGGACCAGCAATGGCTCAACACTTACCGCGAAGAAATCGGCGGCTTTTCCAACACGATCCACTCCTTTGCCCAGGGCGAAATTGCCCGCAAGGACTACAAGGGCATTTCCGGCGGGTTTGGCAGTTATGCTCAGCGCGATGCCGCCAAGCATATGCTGCGGCTGCGCCTGCCGGGCGGCCGGGTCACGCCGGAGCGCCTGCACTTTATGGCACAGGCTGTTCAGCAGTACCATGTGCCATTCCTGAAGCTGACCACCTGCGAAGCGATCCAGATGCACGATTTGACCCCGGACGAGGTGCCTGCCATCATGGAGGCCGCCATCCCCTGCGGCATTATCACCCGCGGCGGCGGCGGTGATAACCCCCGCAACATTCAGGCCAGCCCCCTGACCGGCGTGCAGCCCGGCGAAGCTTTTGACGTTATGCCCTGGGCCGAGGCCGCAACGGAGTATCTGCTTTCCATCTGCCGTGACATCCACATGCCGCGCAAGCTGAAGGTTGCGTTCTGCAACGGCGTGGATGACTGTGTGCACACCGCGTTCCGCGATATGGGCTTTGTGGCGCAGCCGGACGGCACCTTTAAGCTGTACATTGCCGGCGGCCTGGGCGGCGGCTGGCGCATGGGCATTCTGGCGGCAGAATCTCTGCCCGCAGAGGATGTGCTGTACTATATCCGCGGCATGATCACCACCTTCTGCCAGCACGGCAATTACCAGAACCGTGCCAAGGCCCGCACCCGCTTTATGCAGGAGACCCTTGGCCCGGACAAGCTGCGCCGCGTCTTTTTGGAGAACGTTGCCGCTGCCAAGGCGGACGAAAGCCTGAAACTGCACCTGACCCCCGCCGCCATTACCAAAACCGGCACCGGCACGCTGGATGACCCGCGCGCCATTGCCCAAAAACAGCCGGGGCTGTACGCTGTGGCGTACCACCCCATCGGCGGCCGCCTGATCCCGGAAAAGCTGGTGCAGCTGGACAACCTGCTCAGCACCATCCCCGGCTGCGAATGCCGCGTTGCCCCCAATGAAACGCTGTACATCATCAACCTGACGGCAGACGAAGCTGCCGCTGTGCTGGATGCCACCGCAGATGGTGCCAAAACGCTGTTTGAGACCAGCGTTGCCTGCGTCGGCGCTTCCATCTGCCAGCAGGGCGTGCGGGACAGCCAGTCCGTTTTGCAGCGCGCTGTGCAGGCCGTGCGGGAGGCTAACATTCCGGACGGTGCCCTGCCCAAAGTCTGCATTTCCGGCTGCACGTCCAGCTGCTCCGGCCACCAGGCCGCAGCCATCGGCTTCCAGGGCACGGTTAAAGCGGTGCCGGGCGGCAAGCCTGCCCCGGCGTTTGCCATCTTCCTGGGCGGGTCTGATGCTTTGGGCCATGCCCACTTTGGCGATACCATCGGCACCGTATATGAAGAGCAGCTCCCCGCCCTGCTGGTGGAGCTGGGCCAAGCTGCTGCAGCCGCAGGCCAGAACTGGCAGACCTGGAGCGCAGCTGACCCTGATGCGGTGAACTCCATTATTGCCAAGTACGTATAACCGCTGCTCCCGAAGCCTTTTGTTCTCCACAAGTTCCTTAAAAATTGTGGAAAATCCGGCTTAAAGTATCGTATCTTATCCCCCGCGGCCCCGGTTTTGCACCGGCGGGCTGCGGGGATTTTGTTTTGCGCAAAAAATCCCGGAAATAGCGGACAACCACTGGCATAAACCGCATAAATATGATATAGTATTAAAGTGTAGTGTTATGCCATACAGCCAGGTTCCGGCAGCAAACTGCCCCGGAACCGGCCGAAAACAAAAAGGGAGCATACCTGACAATATGAAACAACAAGCAAACAAGATCCGCGTGGCCCTGCTGTTTGGCAGCTGTTCAAGCGAGCATGAGGTCAGCTGTGTTTCGGCTGCAGCATGGGCGGATGCCCTTGCCACCATGCCGGACCGATATGAAGTGATTCTGGTGGGCATTACCAAACAGGGCCGCTGGCTGAAATACAGCGGCTCTACCGAGGGCATGCGCAGCGGCAGCTGGGAGCAGGATGCTTCCTGCGTGCCCTGCGTGCTCAGCCCGGACCGCAGCGACCATGGCCTGCTGGTGCACAGCGCCAACGGCTATGAACTGCTGCCGGTGGATGTGGTCGCCCCCATCCTGCACGGCAAAAACGGCGAGGACGGCACGATTCAGGGCCTGCTGGAGCTGGCTGCCATCCCCTATGTGGGCTGCGGCGTTCTGGCATCCGCTGCCTGCATGGACAAAGCCGTTGCCAATACCATCATGGACGCCTATCATGTGCCCCACTGCCACTGGTGCAGCGCCGTCCGAGCCGAAGCGGAAACCCAGCGCAGCACCCTGTTGACCCGCGTGGAAAACCGCCTGCCCTACCCGATCTTTGTCAAACCGGCCAATGCGGGTTCCAGCGTGGGCATCACCAAGGCCCACAACCGTGAAGAGCTGAACACCGCCATTGACACCGCACTGCGGGAAGATGACAAAGTGGTGTTTGAAGAGTTTATTGATGGGCAGGAAGTGGAATGTGCCGCCATTGGCAACCCGGATAACCCGCAGGAAGTGCGCACCACCCGCCCCGGCGAGATTTTGGCCGGCGCAGAGTTTTATACCTATGACGACAAGTATAAAAACGGTATATCCAAGACGGTGATTCCCGCCCACCTGCCGGACCAGAAGCTGGACGAAGTCAAAACGCTGGCCGCCCGCGCTTACCTGGCTTTGGGCTGCGCTGGTCTTGCCCGGTGCGATTTCTTTGTAGAGCACGGCACAGGACGCGTGCTTTGCAATGAGCTGAACACCCTGCCGGGCTTTACCCCCATCAGCATGTACCCCAAGCTGATGGAAAACGAGGGCTACAGCTTTGCCGCCCTGGTTGATAAGCTAATCGGCCTTGCACTGAGCAAAAAGCGAGGTGCTTACTGATGGATACTCGTCCCATCGGCGTATTTGACAGTGGCCTTGGCGGGCTGACCGCCGTGCGCCAGCTGCGCCGCCTGCTGCCGGGCGAAGATATTGTGTATTTTGGCGATACCGGCCGCGTGCCTTACGGTTCCCGCGGGCACGATGTGATCGTGCGGTACGCCCAGCAGGATATCCGGTTCCTGCTTTCCCAGAATGTCAAGTTCATTATGGCGGCCTGCGGCACAGTATCGTCCACCTATCCTTCGGCGGAAGCTGCCCAGCTGCCGGTACCCTACACCGGCGTGATCGGTGCGGCAGCCCGCGCAGCTGCTGCCGCCACCAAAAACAAACGCATCGGCGTGATCGGCACAGCGGCCACCATCCGCAGCGATTCTTATGCCACCCAGCTGAAAGATCTGGTACCGGGGGTTCAGATTTTTGCCCGCGCCTGCCCCCTGTTTGTACCGCTGGTTGAAAACGGTTATGTGAACGGCGACAAAGTGACCCAGCTGATGATTGAGGAATACCTGACCCCCGTGCGGGATTCCGGCATTGACACCCTGATCCTTGGCTGCACCCACTACCCGCTGCTGAAAAAAATGATCGGCGATTTTGTGGGCGACAGCGTAACGCTGATTGACCCCGGCAAGCTGACCGCCATTGCCACCGCCACCGCGCTGGATGACCTTGGGATTTCCAGCGGACGCAGCACCGGCGGCACCACCCGCTTTTTTGTCAGCGATACCCCGGACGGCTTTGCCAAGCAGGAGCGGCTGTTCATGGGCAGCGAAGCGGGCGGCCCGGTGGAACAGATCGCCATTGAAACGTATTAAGGAATTAAACTATTATGGCAAAACCTGTTGAAGAAAATTACCTCATCACCATCAAAGGCACCATGGAGCAGAACGGCGAAAACGACACCGTGGAGCTGATGACCCGCGGCAACTTTGTGCAGCGCGGCAACAGCTACTACATCGTGTACGCTGAAACCGAAGCCACCGGTTACGCCGGATGTACCACCACGGTGCGCGTCAGCCAGGATGCCCGGCTGGTCAGCATGACCCGCTTTGGCAAAACATCCAGCCAGCTGATTATTGAAAAAGGCATCCGCCACCTGTGCCATTACGAAACCGGGTACGGTTCCATCAGCCTTGGCGTGGCCGCTGATGTGATTGAGCACAACCTGCTGCCGGATGGCGGCGAGCTGCAGTTCAGCTACACGCTGGATTCCGGCGCCGAAACCTTAATCAGCCGCAATTCCGTGCTTATCACAGTAGAGCCGCTGAAAAAGCAGGAAACTGAAGTTGAATAAATTTTTAGTTAGGAGTTAGGAAGTAGGAGTTAGGAGTTTTTGGTGTGCGCTGACGCGCACAAATTTTAAGGCAGCGCCGCACAATTCCCGCCTGACGGCTTAAGCACCGCTCCGGCGGCTGCGGCACGGCA
>ERZ779861.4057-NODE-4057-length-11353-cov-6.700301_pt1 | contig 11353 bp, 13 predicted proteins | sample MGYA00511558_ERZ779861 | MGnify/ENA primary metagenome ERZ779861 (study PRJEB29588, sample SAMEA2163432) | human gut metagenome | biome: human gut; feature: human-associated habitat; material: faeces | place: Denmark | collected 2008/2010 ... | reverse complement strand
TAGCCGGTTTTGCCGCTGTACTGCACCCGGAACCAACCGTTTTCAAAGCCGGACACGTCCACATATTCGCCCCGGGAGGCGGTGGCCAGCACCGCGCCGGAGGCGGCGGCCCCGCTGCGCAGATTCAGCCCGTCGGAGATGACCCGGGCCACGCAGCGCAGGTCACCGGCAGAGGACCGGGTCGTCACATAGTCCGCAGACATATAGCCGGTTTTTCCGTCATAATTCACCTTGTACCAGCCGTCCTGGCGGCCCAGGATGGACACGGCGGTGCCCCGGTTCAGCTCCGCCAGAATGGCGCTGCCGGTGTGGGCGGCGGCCCGCAGGCGGACGCTGTCCGCCGTGACGCCCACGGCCAGAACGGACGTGGAGGAGACAGGCTGGGCAGGCGCGGTACTTTCGACCTTCTCCTGGGCAGGAGCCTCCGGCGCAGGCACTTCAGCGGAAGCCTCCGCAGCTGCCTCATCCTTCTGGGCGGCAGTGTGGATGGCCTGGGCCGGGGGCGTGTAGTCCGCCTCCGTTTCCGGGCCGTCTACCACCGGGCGTAGGTCCCGGGCAGGCAGGATGTCGATGTTATAGGTCATGGCGTCCATCCGGGGCTGCCCGCCGGGCAGCGCGGAGATGACGCACAGGGACAGGGTCAGGGCCGCCGCCAGCACAGCGGCAGCCGCCTTGCGGCTGAGCTTCATGAACAGGACTCCTTATCGGGTGTGGATAAATCGGCTTACTTGCCGGCCAGGGCGCGCTCCAGCCAGATGCAGCCCACGTCCATGGCGGCGTAAAGGCTGTCCTTCTCGGACTTCTTCACCACCCGGTCCCGGGACTTCAGGTCGGGGTCGGTCATCTGCAGCTGGACGGACACCCGGGTGGCCACGTCCATGTCCTGCTCCTTCTTGGTGTCCAGGATCTGCAGCAGGACGATATACTTGTCGGCCATGCTGCCGTAATAGATCAGGTTGTCAACGCGGCGCAGGGGATGATTTTTATAAACAAGGCCGTTGCCCTTTTTAACCTCAGACATAACACTTCTCCTTTTAATAAATACTTGTAACCAAATTGTAACACATGGCCCCGGGAATGTCAAACGCCCTTCCAATGGAAAACCAAACCCTCCGGCCCCGCCGGAGGGTTTGGCTTTCCATCCCTATATCTCCCGGTTGTTTCCGCCACGGACCAACCGGAAAAAGAGCGTCACATGCTGCCGCAGCTTTTCCAGGCACTCGCCCTCCCGCTCCGGCTGGCGGTCGCAGATGCCGATCAGGGTCAGCACCGGGGCCACATACAGCATGGCCAGCGTGTCCGGGTCCTCCGCCGCGATCTCGCCGGATGCCATCAGCGCCCGGAAGATACCGGCGTGATAGGCAAGCACCCGGTCCACATAGCGCCCGGAATACAGGGCGGCCAGCTCCGGCGAGCGAAACTGCTCGATGGTCATCATGCGGCGAAAGCGGCTGATCTGCTCATTATGAAGGGAGTATGCAAAAATCTGCCGCACCTTCTCATAAAGCACGTCCTCGGTGATCTCCGCAAAAACCGGGATATCCAGGGACGCGCTCTGCACATGGATGTTGAGCCTGCCGGTGTCCGCCTCATACTGCGCCGCCGTGGACTCCACAATGGCGTCAAAAATCGCCTGCTTGCCCGGAAAATGGTTATAGAGCGAGGGAGCCCTGATGCCCACCGCCTCTGCAATTTCCCCCACGCTGACAGAGTCATAGCCGCGGGCGGAAAAAAGCTCCAGGGCCTTGTCCAGAATTCTCTGCTTCGTGTCCTCCTGCTTCATCATCGCGCCCCACTAACAAGTATTAGTTAGCGGTATTATAGCAATTCCTCCGGAAAAATCAAGCCGGGAACCGGCCCCGTCACAGGGCGGCAAACAGCGCCGCGCCCTTTTTCCGCAGCCACCGGTGCAGCACCGCGCACAGCAGCAGGTTGGCCGCCGCGAAGCAGGCTGCGTATCCGGCAAAGCCCAGCCGCCAGCCGGGCAGCAGCAGGAAGCCCGCAAACAGCAGAACCGTGTAGCCCATGCCGCCGAACAGGGTCAGCATCACCGGCGCGCTTTGCTTGATGGGCATCAGCTGGTCGGTCCAGGTCAGCACCGGCATTTTGACCCCCAGGGTCAGGCCCGCCAGGGCCCCCAGCAGGGCATAGGACGCGGCAAACACCGCCATGACCAGAAGTCTCACCAGGCCCAGGGGATAGACGATGGCCGCGCACATCGCGCAAAGCAGCAGCGGCGGGACCGTCAGCAGCACCTGCATCCGCAGCTTCGCCCGAAGGGCCTGCCACGGCTCCACCGGAAGCGACTGCATGAGCCACAGGCTCTTTCCCTCCAGGGACACGGAGGGGGCCGTCATGAGATTCATGGACGCCAGGCCGCACAGCAGCACGCACAGCATCACCGGGACGCTGCCCTCGGTATCCGCAAACAGGGCGTCCAGCATGGCAAAGAGGCTGCCGCCCTTCCACAGCACGGCGGCGGCGCAAATGGGCATCAGGAAGGTCCCCAGGCCGCAGTTGAGCATATAGGCGGGGTTGGCGGCAAAATGCGCCAGCTCCCGGTGCAGCAGCGCCCCGTCCACGCTGCGGCGGCGCAGGGCAGTCTCCCGGTACGTCCGGCGGGCGGTTTTCCCGGTGGAGGTGGCGATATGCAGGAAGCTGCGGGAGAGCAGCACCCACATCAGGCCGCACAGCGCCGCCACCGCCGCCGTGACCGCCAGCATGGCCGCCCCGCTGCCCGTGCCCACGCTGCCGAACAGGTACAGGGGATAGGCCCGGCTCCGGATCTGGGCGCCGTAGGTCCCGGCGTTGGCCAGCAGGTCCTGAAGGACGCTCTGAGCCTTGAAATAGACGAAGTAATACAGGCCGATGAACACCAGCGAGGCCAGCACGACGACGAGACTCTTGTTCCGGAGCTTCTGGCTGATTTTTGCCGCCACCCAGCCCAGAGCGCAGGAGAGCACCAGCACCGCCAGGGAAATCAGCAGGGTCAGCACCAGTCCGCCCAGAACGGCGGACGCCGTGACCCCCACGGTGGCCCAATAGACGACCACCGCCGGAAGGATCACCACGGCGGAGTACATCAGGCCCATCAGATACACCCCGGACAGCCGGGCCGCCACCAGGCTGGACACCGGAACCGGCATGGACAGCAGCAGGTCGTTATCCTTGGGCAGGTACAGCCCCGCATAGGTGTTGAATATGCTGCCGAAGACTCCCAGCAGCACGGCGATCCCGCCCGTCAGCGCAAAATAGAGCCAATCCAGGCCCGCCGCCGCCAGCGGCCCGCAGAGCTTCACCGCCAGCAGGGTGAAAATGCCGCCCAGGATGCCCGCCATCAGCAGGACGAACAGCCCGATATACAGGGCCGTGGCCAGCCGGGAGCGGGCCTTGTTCTTCTTGGCGTCGTAAAAATAGGACCGGAAAATCTCAAACAGCTGCTTTTTCAGCAAGAGCTTCAGCATGATTCGCCCTCCAGCTCCAGAAACACGTCCTCCAGGGAGTCGTCGCCCTTGACCTCCTCCATGGTGCCGGAGCGGATCAGCCTTCCGCCCTGGATGATGGCCACCTTATCGCAGAGTTTTTCCGCCACCTCCAGCACATGGGTGGAGAAGAAGATGGCCCCGCCCTCATCGCAGACCTGGCGCATCATCCCCTTGAGCAGGTGGGCCGCCTTGGGGTCCAGGCCCACGAAGGGCTCATCCATGAGGATCAGCCTGGACCGGTGCAGCCAGGCGGAGATAATGGCCAGCTTCTGCTTCATGCCGTGGGAATAGGCGGCGATGGGCTGGGCCAGGTCCTCCGTCAGCTCGAAAAGACCGGCGTATTGGCGGATGCGGTCCTGCCGGTCGGCGGCGCTGACGCCGAAGATGTCCGCCACGAAGTTCAGATATTTGATGCCGGTCATGTAGTCGTACAGGTCAGGGTTATCCGGGATATAGGCAAAGGTCCGCTTGCACTCCAGCGGCTGGGTCCGGATGGACTTGCCGTCCACATAGATTTCCCCCTGGTCGAATTGCAGGATACCCGCCACGGATTTCAGGGTGGTGGTCTTGCCCGCCCCGTTGTGGCCGATGAAGCCGTAAATCTCCCCCGGGGCGATGTGCAGGTTCAGGTCGTCCACGGCCTTTTTCTCGCCGTAGGCCTTGGATAAATGTTCAATTCTGAGCATCTCGTTCTCCTCTATTCAGCAGCAGTCGGATTTCGTTGGCGGCTTCCTCCGCGGAAACGGCGTCCGTATCCACCCGCAGGTCGTGGGTCTCCGTCTCAAACCGGCCGTATTTCCGCTCCAGCATGGCGGCCACCGGGGCGGGCAGATTCCCGTGCATCCGCGCGGCAAACCGCTCCTTGATGGTGGCAAGGCCCGCCGTCACCAGCACCCGGACGCAGCCCTCCGGCAGCAGGGCCAGCTGGTCCTTTTCGGAAATGACGTAGAGGATCGTCTCCTCGCCGCGCAGCTTCTTCTGGAACAGGGCCGCCGCCATGCTTTCACTTTTGGCCAGCTTCAGATAGTCCTTTCCGCTGAAAACCTCTGCGGAAAGCGACGGGGCCAGCGCCGCCGCGATGGTGGATTTCCCGGTACAGCTGTCTCCGAATAATGCAATTACCATGATCGTTCGTCCTTTCTCTCGTTTCACCGGCTCCCCGGCCCGTCTGTGGGGGAGGAGATCAGCGTGATCTGCCGCTGACGGCTCCCTTCCTTCACGCCGATGTCCATATACTTCAGGGCCGTCTGATTGATCTCCGTCAGAAAGCCGGTGAATTCCTCATCCGTCAGGGTCAGGGTGCAGGTGGTCATCAGCAGCATATCCCGCCTGGGGTCGGCCCCGCCGCCGGAAAAATATCTGGCAAAGGAGGCGCTGAGGACCAGAAGCGCCGTCTGCACCGCCGTGCCGTCGTCGTCGATCTCCAGGGCGCTTTTGTTCAGGCTGTAAATGCTCTCCACCATGCCGCGGATGCGGTTCTCCCCCACCACCGTGAGAATGCCGCTTTCCGTCAGCAGCTTCATGTGCCGGTACAGGCTGGCGCCGGGAACATCCGGCAGGGCCTTCCGGATCTCCTTGACCGTGCCGGTTTCGTGGAGCAGCAGATACTGAAAGATCCGCTGCCGCACGGGATTCATGACGATCTCCGCCAATTCCATACGGTGCTCTCCCCTTTCATCGTTCTACGATTCTATTATATTCTCATTTTTGAGAATATCAATCGTTTTTTCATCCCCGCGCAAAAAAGGCCCGGCTGCCGCAATGGGTAACCGGGCCTCAACCATCCGTATATGGTATAAACGGGAATAAACTTCGCCAAAAGGATTCAAAGCAAAACAGAGATACCGGGAGGGAAAATTGTCTCTATAGATGCGCCTCGCAGAGCTCGGAATGGAGGGAGATTTTCCCCTATTTTTTAACCCATTCATCGCTCCAAACCCGATTTTCCCCTATGGTTAACCCATTAAAAAGGGGATAGAGAGTATCAAATTTCCTCAGAAGGAAACAGCGGAATCAAAAAAGAAAAACCCTGGAAACCGTTGAGTTTCCAGGGCTTTTGTGCATTTTGAAGTCTCGATCAGCGCTTGCTGAACTGCGGAGCGCGACGTGCAGCCTTCAGACCGTACTTCTTACGCTCCTTCATACGAGGATCGCGGGTCAGGAAACCGGCCTTCTTCAGGATGGCGCGGTACTCGGGGTTCACCAGCAGCAGGGCGCGGCTGATGCCGTGACGCAGGGCGCCGGCCTGGCCGGAAACGCCGCCGCCTTCCACGGTGGCAACGATGTCCACCTTACCCAGGGTATCGGTGGCGTTCAGGGGCTGGCGGACCACCATCTTCAGGGTCTCCAGGCCGAAGTAATCGTCGATGTCGCGGCCGTTGATGGTGATGGAGCCGGTACCGTTGGGGAACAGGTGCACCCGGGCCACGGAGGACTTTCTGCGGCCGGTGCCGTACAGATAGGGATTCTTGGACTGATACATGTTTCTTCTCCTCCTTACTTGACCAGCTCGGGCTTCTGGGCCTCGTGGATGTGCTGCTCACCGGCATAGATGTGCAGGCGCTTCAGGGAATCCTTGGTAACGGTGTTGCGGGGCATCATACCGCGGACGGCCACGCGCATGGCCAGCTCGGGCTTCTCCTGCATCAGCAGGCGATACTTGGTCTCCTTCAGACCGCCGATCCAGCCGGAGTGGGTGCGGTAGTACTTCTGCTCCATCTTGTTGCCGGACAGGGTGGCCTTGGCGGCGTTGATGACGATGACGTTGTCGCCGCAGTCGGCGTGGGGGGTGTAGGTGACTTTACCCTTGCCGCGCAGCAGGTCGGCCACGATGACGGCGGTCTTGCCCAGGGGCTTGCCGGCGGCATCAACGACGTACCACTTGCGCTCAATGGTGGCCTTGTTTGCCATATAAGTGGACATGGTGTTTTCCTCCAATTTATAGAATGTATTGCTTTACTTTTCCGGGCTCCCTTGCTATGATTGGGAGGGAGAAATGCGCCGAACGCGCAAGGATATTTATAGCATATCCCGGGAAAATTGTCAACACCATTTTAATTTACGATAGCAACATCTGGTATTTCCTCTCGTTTTCTCCCGATATCTCCAATTTTCTCAAATGGCAATTTCATTTTTCCTTGGAGGGCTTTGTATATGCAGAAGATTTTGGGACAGGTGCGCCGCTGCGTGGAGGATTATCACATGATCGACGCCGGAGACGTGGTGGCCGTGGGCGTGTCCGGCGGCAAGGACAGCCTGGTGACGCTGACCGCTCTGGCCCGGCTGCGGGCCTTTTATCCCATCCCCTTCACCGTCCGCGCCATCACTTTAGAGACCGGCGCCCCCGGCATGAGCTTCGACGCCGTGGCGGACCTGTGCCGGCAGCTGGAGGTGCCCTATACCCGCATCCAGGTGCCGGTATACGACATCGTGTTCAACCAGCGGAAGGAGAAAAACCCCTGCTCCCTGTGCGCCAAGCTGCGGCGGGGCAGCCTGAACACGGCCCTTACGGACCTGGGCATCCGGAAGATCGCCCTGGGCCACCACTATGACGACGCCATCGAGACCCTGCTGATGAACCTGCTGTTCGAGGGGCGCATCGGCTGCTTCCAGCCGGTGACGTACCTGGACCGCACCGGCATCACCCAGATCCGCCCCCTGCTGTACTGCCGGGAGGAGGAGATCCGCCGGGTGGCCCGGCGGCTGGAGCTGCCGGTGGTGGAGAACCCCTGTCCCGCCAACGGACGCAGCCGCCGCCAGGAGGTGAAGGAGCTCATCGCCGGGCTGGAGGGCCGGTATCCGGATATCAAGCAGAAGCTGTTCGGCAGCCTCCAGCGCTACCCCCTGTACGGCTGGAATCTTCACGAGGAGGAGCGGTAACATGAAAACCAGACTGGGCGGCCGCACCTGGGCGGCCCTGCTGACCTTCGGCCTGTTCGGACAGATCGCCTGGGTCATCGAGAATATGTATTTCAACGTGTTCCTGTACAACACCATCTCCGGGGACACGTCCATGATCGCCGCCATGGTGGCCTGGAGCGCCGCCACCGCCACCGTCACCACCCTGGTGATGGGGGCCCTCAGCGACCGGCTGGGGCGGCGGAAGGCCCTGATCGTCATCGGCTATCTGCTGTGGGGCGTCAGCATCGGGGCCTTCGCCTTCATCAAAAGAAGCCCCCTGGCCGGTGCGGCCCACAGCGCGGCGGTGCTGGTGGTGGTGCTGGACTGCGTCATGACCTTCTTCGGCTCCACCGCCAACGACGCCGCCTTCAACGCCTGGGTCACGGACGTCACCGTGCCGGAAAACCGGGGCCGGGTGGAGACGGTGCTGGCCATTATGCCGCTGGTGGCCATGCTGGTGGTGTTCGGAGCTCTGGACGGCCTGACCCAGGCCGGGAACTGGCGGCTGTTTTTCCTGATCGTGGGCGGCATCACCTGCCTGGGCGGCGTGCTGGGCTGCTTTTTCATCCGGGAGCCGGACCTGCCCCGGGGCCAGGGCAGCTATTTTGCCAACATTCTGTACGGCTTCCGTCCCGCCGTTGTCCGGGACAACCCGCAGCTGTATCTGTCCCTGGCGGCTCTGGGCGTATACTGCATGAGCCAGCAGGTGTATATGCCCTACCTCATTATCTATATCCAGCGGTTCCTGGGCATCACGGACTATACCCTCCTGCTGGCAGGGGTGCTGATCGTCAGCTCCGTGCTGTCGGTGCTGGCCGGGCGGCCCATCGACCGCTTCGGGAAGCTCCGCTGTCTGGTCCCGGCGGGGATCCTGGGCTTTGCGGGCCTTGTGCTCATGTACTTTGCCCGGGGCCAGTGGTTCGTCCTGGCGGCGGGCATCGTGATGCTGGGCGGCGGCATGGTGATCTCCGCCTGCTGCAATGGGCTCATCCGGGACTATACCCCGGCGGGAAAGGCCGGCCTGTTCCAGGGCATCCGCATCGTATTCCAGGTGCTGCTGCCCATGGTCACGGGGCCGTATATCGGCGCGGCGGTGATCCAGGGCACCGGCATGACCTATGAGGACCTGGGCACCGTGAAACAGGTGCCCACGGCGGAAATTTTCCTGGCGGCAGCCGCCGCCCTGGTGCTGCTGGCCATTCCGGCGGCTCTGCTGAAGCGGAAGGAGACGGTAAAATGACGGTGCTTTACACCCCCTGGGGGGAGCATCCGGACAGAACCTGCCCCCTGCCGGAGTATCCCCGGCCCCAGCTGCGGCGGGACAGCTATCTCTGCCTCAACGGCCTGTGGGACTACACCGTGGAGGACGGCGACGAGTATTCCCGCCGCCGCAGCGGAAAGATATTGGTGCCCTTCTCGCCGGAGAGCCTGCTGTCCGGCTGTGATTTCCGGCTGGAAAGCGGCGCGACCCTGTGGTATGAGCGGCGCTTCACCCTGCCGGAGGGCTTCCGCCGGGACCGGGTGCTGCTGCACTTCGGCGCGGTGGATCAGTGTTGCCGGGTGCTGGTAAACGACCGCCCCGTGGGGGGCCATGAGGGGGGCTATCTGCCCTTCACCCTGGACATTACCGGCGCCCTGGTCCCCGGGGAAAACCGGCTGACTGTGGCCGTCACCGACGACCCGGAGGGCGGTGTCCACGCCTTCGGCAAGCAGCGCACGGACCGGGGCGGCATCTGGTACACCGCCCAATCCGGCATCTGGCAGACGGTATGGCTGGAGAGCGTGGCGGAAAACTACATTCACTCCCTGCGGCTGACCCCGGACTATGACGAAAAAGCCCTGCGCTATGCCGTCCGGGCCGATGACCCCGCCGGAGCGCGGATCACGGTGCTGTGCGATGGCCAGGTCATTGCCCGCAGCTGGGCCGATGAAAAGGGCCTGGGCGTGTGCCCCATTCCGGCGGAGCACTTCCGCCCCTGGAGCCCGGAGGACCCGTATCTGTACGATCTGGAGGTGACGCTGCCCTCCGGCGACCGGGTGGAAAGCTACTTCGGTATGCGGAAATTCTCCGTTATGGAGCATCAAGGCCGCCGGGTGCTGGCCCTGAACGGCCAACCCTGCTTCCAGTCGGGCCTGCTGGACCAGGGCTACTGGTCCGACGGGCTGTACACCCCTCCGGCGGATGAGGCCATGGTCTGGGACATCCGGACCGTCCGGGACATGGGCTTCAACATGCTGCGCAAGCACATCAAGATCGAGCCGCTGCGGTGGTACTATCACTGCGACCGGCTGGGGATCATCGTGTGGCAGGACCTGGTGTCCTGCTTTGAGCGCTGGCAGACCCTGACCATGCAGGTGCTGCCCTTCCTGGGCCTCCACCTGCATGACGCGCCGTCAGCCCGGCTGGGCCGGGCCGGAGAGGCCGGACGCCGGCAGTTCCTGCGGGACATGGAGGACACGGTGGACCTGCTGTATAACTGCGTGTGCCTGGGCCTGTGGGTGCCCTTCAACGAGGGCTGGGGCCAGTTCGATGCCCTGGCCGTCACGGACCGGCTGCGGGCCCTGGACCCCACCCGGCCCATCGACCACGCCTCCGGCTGGCACGACCAGGGCGGCGGCGACCTGAAAAGCCGCCATGTGTACTACCGCCCCGTGCGCCTGCGGGGGGACGGACGGCGGGTGCTGGCCCTGACGGAATTTGGGGGCTACAGCCTGCAATGCCCGGGACACCTGGCCTCGGACAAAAAATTCGGCTACCGCATGTATGACCATGCGGCAGCCTGGATGGACGCGGTGGAGCGCCTGTATGAAACGGAGGTCCTGCCCCTGATCGAAAGCCAGGGCCTGTCGGCGGCGGTGTATACCCAGCTGTCCGACGTGGAGGACGAGGTCAACGGTCTGGTGACCTATGACCGCCGCCTGTGCAAAATGGACCCCGCCCGCATGCGGAAAATCAACAGCAAACTGCGTTTTTAGCGCAATATATTGCCGATAATAACGGATTTCCCCCCTATGTAGCAAAAGCCTCGCAGAGCTTGCCGCCCGCAGGCGGCAAATAAAGTGCAATCCGTTTTTTGCGGCGGCGTGTACGTCGCAAAAAACACTTCTCAGTCTGCAAGTGTGGAATTTGTTCGCTTTCAGCGAACAAATTATGCGCGCGGCAGACTGCAAGCCTTTTTTGAAAAGCCTAAAGCACCCACTGCAAAAGCAGCAGCAGGCCGAAGCCCGGCAGGCCCAGCACGCCGATCAGCAGTCCGTTGAACAGATTGAGCCCCAGCTGAAGCCCCGGGGCCAGGCGGCCCAGCAGCCACAGGGCCCCGAAGCCCAGGGCCGCGTTGCCCGCCACCCGGAAGACCAGCTTCAGGGGGCTTCTGGCCAGGCGCAGCACCCCCAGCAGCATAAACAGTCCCCCCACGCCCAGGGCGATCTTTTCTAAGACGGACACGCGGTGCCTCCCTTCATGGCGGCTGCCGCCGCGCAGGGCTCCTGACCCAGCTGGGCCTTGATGCACCGCAGCAGATAGTCGCTGCGGGCCTTCAGGGCGTTGATCTCATAGATGCTGGCCTCCACCAGCTCCGGGGCCGTGACAAAATTGAACTTGTCATAGGCGTTGCGCAGAGCCTGGTTGGTCTGGTGCAGCTCCTGGCGCAGCTCCTCCAGCGTGGGGGAAACGGCCTGATTTTTCTTCTTTTCCATGGTGATCCCTCCTGGCACATGCCTGTAACCTATTTGTACGGTTATTTTGGACAGATATGACAGGCTTTAACCCGGGGGACAAGCAAAAATTTCCGGGAGGTGCGGAGAATGCACGAGGAATATATGCGCCAGGCCCTGGACCTGGCCCGGCAGGCCAAGGCCGAGGGCATAGACGCCGTGGGCGTGGGGGAAATGGGCATCGGCAACACCACCACCTCCGCCGCGGTGCTGGCGGCGCTGACCGGGGCCTCCGTGGAGGAGGTGACCGGCCG
>ERZ779861.4043-NODE-4043-length-11386-cov-4.954196_pt1 | contig 11386 bp, 12 predicted proteins | sample MGYA00511558_ERZ779861 | MGnify/ENA primary metagenome ERZ779861 (study PRJEB29588, sample SAMEA2163432) | human gut metagenome | biome: human gut; feature: human-associated habitat; material: faeces | place: Denmark | collected 2008/2010 ... | reverse complement strand
GGCTCCCGGCTGCAAATTTCCCATGTGCAGCAGGACCCATCCGGTCTGCGGGGCGATCTTTCCGCCTATGCCGCGCAGCATGGGTTGGACGAGAGTCTGTTCAAGGCGATCTTGCGCAAGCTGGACTTTGCACGGGTGCAGTTTGAAAAGGACATGGCGGACTTTTCCGCCGGGCAGAAGAAAAAGGTTCTGCTGGCGCGAAGCCTGTGCGAACCGTCGCACCTGCTTGTCTGGGACGAGCCGCTCAATTATGTGGACGTGCTCTCGCGCATCCAGCTTGAGGAACTGCTGCTGGAATTCCAGCCGACGATCGTTTTCGTCGAGCACGACCGTGTGTTCTGCGACCGCGTTGCGACAAAGGCCGTGACGCTCTGACGGCTTGACGTTTTGCGCGCTGCCGGATACAATAACAGAAACAAACCGGAACGGAGGGAAACCCGAATGGACAAACAGGCCGTCGAGCAGCAGTTGTGCCAGCTGCCGGTCAGTCAGTACGCATGGATCGACCCGCGTGAGATTGAATTTTCCGAGCGCGTGCGCTATGTCTGCGAGCACGAGTGCCCGATGTACGGGACAAGCTGGGCCTGTCCGCCTGCGGTTGGCACGGTCGAGGCCTGCCGGGAACGGGTGCTGTCTTATCCGGGCGCGCTGGTCTTTACCTCGCTGGCCGAGGTCAGCGACATCGCGGACATGGCCGCAACGCTTGCCACGCGCGGCGCGCACGAGGCGCTTACGCGGCAGGTGCGGGATATTCTGCTGCAATTTTCCCCAGACGTGCTGACGCTCTCCACGGAATCCTGTGCCATCTGCCCGAAATGCGCCTACCCGGACGCCCCTTGCCGCCACCCGGATAGAATGTTCCCCTGCGTTGAAAGCTACGGCATCGTCGCAACCGCGCTGGCTGAGCGGAACGGGATCGAGTTTTATAACGGCAATCTCGTGACGTGGTTCTCTGTGCTGTGCTACCGGTAAAAACAAAGACGCCCCTTGTCATGCGCATTGGCCTGCATGATGAGGGGCTTGTTTTGCTGACACCGGAGATTCCCGGCGAACCCAGCGAAGCGGTTCGGCGGGAAAGAGGAGGAAACGGATTTAAGAGGATAAGAGGCTTCGCGCATAGCGGAGACTCGTTCCGTCGAAGCCGTTTCCGACGTGCCTCCGGCGGCCCCATCTTTTCCGTCTTGCCGGAAAAGATGGGGGGAGAAAAGGGGCGCTGGGGTACGTTTGGTGCGTACTGCGGGTGCGGTTCAGGCAGGAACCTGATTTTTAGCTGTTGCGAACACACCAAGCCACCCTACGTACGCTATGGTACGCGCCGCCTGTTATGGTACACCGATTTTTCAAGTAGCTGCGATTCAATATCTGCGGCAAAAAGCCTTGCATTCGAAACTTGCAGGGTAGTACGGGATTCGCCGCAGTTCTTTCTGGTGCCGTACTGGCGCGGGAGCACCCCTGTCTTCCCCTGGGGGAAGCTGGCTGCGGAGCGAAGCGGAGCAGACTGATGAGGGGCTATGCAGCGCATTTGCAAGCCGCGTCATAAATTCATGCTTCTTCATTGTATGCATCCTCCAACAGATTTCTGACAGACTGTGCAAAGTTCAGATATTCCGCACGGTCGTTCTGATACGTTTCCCGTCCAAGCTCCGTGAGCTTGTAATATTTGCGCGGCGGCCCGCCGCTTTCCTCCTGCAGATAGGTCGTGAGCAAACCGTCCGACTTCAGCTTCCGCAGGATCGGATAGACCGTGCCATCCGCAATGTCAATGTGCTGGGAGAGGAAATCGGAGATCTCATAGCCATAGCAGTTGCGCTTGTGCAGCAGCGACAGCACGCACAGCTCCAGCACGCCCTTTTTATGTTGCGTGTTCATCCGCAGCTCCTTTCCGTTTGGTTTGTCCTTTCACTAGTGTATTATATTCACTAGTTTGAAAATTTCAATAGTAAATTTTAAAAACAGCAGGGAGTTTTTCTCCCTGCTGTTTTGTCAATATTCTGTTTTTACCGCTGGTCGGCAAAAGTGGATGGATAGCTTGGGTTTAAATTATCCTAAAATTTGGATAGTAAGACAACCGTCTCAATATGCGCGCATTTTGGGAAAAGATCAACCGCTTCGGCGGAGCGGAGGGTGTAGCCTTTTTCCGTGAGCAGCTTCACGTCGCGGGCGAGGGTGGCCGGGTCGCAGGAGACGTAGACGACGCGCTGCGGCTGCATGGCGGCGATGGCCTCGATCACGTCGGCGCTTACGCCCTTGCGCGGCGGGTCGACGACGATCACGTCGGGCTTTTCGCCGCGCTCGGCCAGCAGCTTCGCAGCTGCGCCCGCATCCATGCAGTAAAATTCCGCATTGTCCATGCCGTTCTGTGCGGCATTAAATTTTGCGTCTTCGATCGCCTGCGGGATAATCTCGACGCCGACGGCCTTTTTCGCGTGCCGCGCAAGACAGAGCGTGATCGTACCCGTGCCGCAGTAGAGGTCAAGCACCGTCTCTTCTCCGGTCAGCCCGGCAAGCGCGGCGGCTTTTTCATACAGACGCTCGGCCTGCGCGTGGTTGACCTGATAAAACGCGGGCGCGGAGAGTCGGAATTGCAGGCCGCAGAGCGTGTCGGTGATCGTTCCGTCACCGTAAAGCGGCAGAAATTCCGTGCCGAGCACGGTATTGCCTTTTTTCGTGTTGGGGGAGAAGACAATGGTCGTGATGCCCGGCTCGGCGGCGAGGAGCGTCTGGACGAGCTGCTTTTTCTTCGGCAGCTGCTGTGTGTTGGCCGTGATGCAGACGAGGATCTGCCCGCTTTCCGCGCCGAAGCGGATATAAATATGCCGGATGTAGCCGGTATGCGCGGCCTCGTCATAGGCGCGGATGCTGTATTTGCGCATCCAGTCCAGAACGGCTGCGCGGATGCGTTCGGCGCAGTCCGGCTGGATGCGGCAGTGCGCGGCCGGAATGACCGTGTGCGTTTTTCCGGCGAAAAAGCCCGCGACGGGCTTTCCGTTCTGCTCCTGCACGGGGAACTGCACCTTGTTCCGATAGCCGTCGGTCTGCTCTGCGCCGGTGATGGGCAGGGAAGCGAGCGTCTGGCCGCCGATGCGCGTCAGGCAGCTGTGGACGTGCGTGCGCTTAAGCTCCAGCTCCTGCGCATAATCCATGTGCCGCAGCGCGCAGCCGCCGCATTTGGGAAAATACGGGCAATCCGGCTCTACGCGGTGCGACGACGGCTGCTCCACGCGCAGAATCTCGGCAAAGACCGCCGAGCGTCCGATGTGCGCAATGCGGATTCTGCACAATTCGCCCGGCAGCGCACCGGGCACGAACACGACCTGTCCGTCGACACGGGCGACGCCCGTCCCGTCCACGGTCGCGGCTTCGATTGTCACCTGAAGCGTATCGCCGCGTTTGAGTTCCTTCATAGCTGTGTGGAATGTTTCACGTGAAACATTCACTCCTCCTTCAAAAGCTCGCCGGTGGTCAGGTCAATATAATAGGTATGCAGAAACTGCTGATCACCGGTTTCCGTGGAATAGGAGACGGAGAGCGTATAGCTTACGATGAGCGTGCCATTCTCCTCGGAAATGCTGTAGCCGCCGTTGACGTAGCCGATCGCGGCCTTTTCCTGCGCGGCTGGGTAAACCGTCTCCTGCGCATAGGAAATGACGGTCTGCGAAAGCTCATCAAAGACGGCGTTCGCCGCCGCAGACGCGTCGTCACTTTCCAGCGTCAGATGGGGCAGGGTATAGGTGCAGCTGACGATTTCCTCAAGGTCGGTCTGGATCCTCTCCGGCTCGTCGAGCCAGCTTGCATCCAGACCGTCCTGCGTCTGATTCTGGTTCGGCGTGATGTGGATAACATTGTCCTGCGATTTTTCCGCTTCTGCCGGAGCTTCCGGCACAATTGCCTCTTCCTGAACGGGCGCAGCGTGTTCTTCCTGCTGCACGGGCTTTTTTGCGCAACCCGCAGCGCTGAGAATGAGTATGGCAGCCAGAGTGGCCGCAAAAAGCTTTTTCATATACAAACCTCCTGTATGTCTGCGATTTTAACACAGAAAGACGCTTGTGTAAAGCCGGGAAAGGCGCTATACTGGGAGACAGCTTGAGCTTTGGAGATGAGTTTTATGCTGGATTATCGTCACTGCACGCTCTGCCCGCGCGCCTGCGGCGTCGACCGGACGGCAGGGGAGCGCGGCTTCTGCCAAATGCCTGATCATATTCTTGCCGCGCGGGCCGCGCTGCATTATTGGGAAGAGCCGGTCATTTCCGGAAGCTTCGGCAGCGGCGCGGTGTTTTTCTCCGGCTGCACGCTGCGCTGCGCGTTCTGTCAGAATGGGGTGATCTCTCAGGAGAATTTCGGGAAAGAGGTTTCTTCACAGGAGCTTCGCGCCGCGTTCGAGCGGCTGATCGACGAGGGCTGTCAGAACATCAATCTCGTCACGCCGACGCACTTTCTGCCGTCCATCCTCCCGGCGCTTGCGCCGAAGCTGCCCGTGCCGGTCGTGTATAACTGCGGCGGCTACGAATCGGTCGAGACACTGCGGGCCTTGGAGGGACTGGTCGATATCTATCTGCCGGACTTTAAATATTCTGACGCAGCGCTTGCGAAAAAGCTCTCCGCCGCGCCGGATTATCCGCAGATCGCGTCTGCGGCTATTTTGGAAATGCACCAGCAGGTGGGCGGCGCGGTGATTGAGGACGAGCAGATGACGCGCGGGGTCATCATCCGCCATCTGGTTCTGCCGGGCTGCATCGACAATTCACTCGGCGTGCTGGACTGGATCGCGGACAATTTTCCGAAGAAAGACGTGCTGGTCAGTCTGATGAGCCAGTATGTGCCCATGGGCCGCGCAAAAAAGCTGCCGCCCTTTGACCGGCGCATTACGCAGGAGGAATACGACGCAGTTCTGTCGTATCTGTATCTGTTGGAGCTGGACAACGGCTATACGCAGGACTTTTCCGCCGCATCCGCGGAGTACATCCCGGAATTTGATCTTGAGGGTCTATAAATTTTAAACAAACGTTTGCATTTTTCAATAAGGTGTGCTATACTGGATTCACAAGCAGGAAAGGAGCTGCCAACATGGGCCGGACCAGCAGCAAACGTGACGAAATTCTTCACTTCCTTACGAAATTCACAGCAGAAAACGGTTATGCGCCCTCCGTGCGTGAGATCTGTGCCGCCGTCGGTCTGCAATCCACGGCGACCGTCCATTATCCCCTGAACGCGCTGCGTCAGGATGGACTGATTGAAATGGACGGCATGAAAAAACGCACGATCACCCTCGCCGATTCCCACCGGGCCGACCGCATCCCTGTCGTTGGCGTGGTCACGGCAGGTCTACCGATTCTGGCAGTTGAAAATATTGAAGGCTATCTGCCGTGGGACGGCGAAGCGGGCTGCTTCGCGCTGCGCGTCCGCGGTGATTCCATGATCGGCGCGGGAATCCTCGACGGGGACAGAGTCGTCGTCCGCGCCCAGCCGACGGCGGACAACGGTGAGATCGTCGTTGCGCTGCTCGGAGACTCCGCAACGGTCAAGCGCTTCCGCAAAGACGGCAAGCAGATCTGGCTCCTGCCGGAAAATCCAGCCTATGACCCCATCGACGGCAATCAGGCCCAGATCATTGGGAAGGTCAAGGCTGTAATCAGAACCTATTAAATTCTATAAAATAAAACGCTCTTACTTCGGTATCACCGGGGGAAGGGCGTTTTTCACGATACGCTTGTCAAGAAAAAACTCGTATTATAAATTTGCAACAGCCCTTCGGTTTTTCTGGACTTTTCCCACGAAGATTGAAGTAACTCAAAATTTCTGATGCAGTCCATATAAGTTCCGTAGGGGCCGATGCCTACATCGGCCCGGCGAAGTGCACCGTTTTATAGGAATCTTCGGCGAATTCGTACCGCTTTGCTGGGTTTGCCGGGAATATATTTTATTCATTCAATCTCAATGTTTCACGTGAAACATGAAAAACAACAAATTCACATCACTTCTTGCATTTTCAGAAGCAGGACATTATAATAGAATGCAAAATGGGGCCGAAGGGGCGTGAAATGGGTATGGCGAAGGTTTTGGCATTTGTCAATCAAAAGGGCGGCGTGGGGAAAACGACCTCTGCGGTCAATCTGGCCGCTGCGCTGCAAAAGGCGGGAAAGCGCGTCCTTCTGTGCGACTTTGACCCGCAGGCCAACGCGACCTCCGGCCTTGGCGTAGAAAAAAGCACAGCCGCGCATTCGACCTATGATATCGTGATTGAGGATTTCCCCGCCGCAGACGCGGTGATCCACACAAAATACTGCGATGTTCTGGCCTCCAACGTCGCGCTGTCCGGCGCCGGCGTGGAGCTGGTGGGCGTTGAGAAGCGGGAATATGCGCTGAAGACTGCGCTCCAGCCGCTGCGGGAACAATATGATTATATTTTCATTGATTGCCCGCCGTCTTTGGAGCTGCTGACGCTCAACGCGCTCTGCGCCGCAGATCAGGTGCTGATCCCTGTGCAGTGCGAATATTACGCGCTGGAGGGGCTTTCCGATCTGATGGTCACGCTCCGCGCGGTCAAAAGGCGCCTGAACCCGACGATCTCCATCTTCGGCGTTTTACTTACCATGTACGATGGCCGGACGAATTTCTCCGCGCAGGTTGCCGAGGAGGTGCGCCGCCATTTTCCCGGCAAGGTCTTCGCCTCCGCCATCCCGCGCAACGTACGCCTGTCCGAAGCGCCCAGCCACGGGATGCCTGTTTGTGCCTACGACAAATTCAGCCGGGGCGCGGCGGCCTATGACGCGGTCGCGCAGGAGATCCTTGCGAAAGAACAGTGAGAGGAGCAACGCATATGGCAATGCGAAAGGGTCTTGGCAAGGGCCTTGGCGCCCTGATTGGGGACTATAACGAGCAGCCGGACGCGCCCAGCGAGGGTGCAGTAACGCTGCCGCTGCAAAAAATCGAACCGAATCCGCTTCAGCCGCGCAAAACCTTCAACCCGGAAGAGCTGGATTCCCTGGCGGATTCCATCCGGATGCACGGCATTATCCAGCCTCTGACGGTACGCAGGCTGCCGTCCGGGTTCTATCAGATCATCGCGGGCGAACGCCGCTGGCGTGCGGCACGGCTGGCCGGGCTTACCGATGTGCCGGTCGTGGTCATTGAGGCCGACGACAAAAAGGCGATGGAGCTGGCGCTGATTGAAAACTTGCAGCGCTCGGATCTCAACCCGATTGAAGAAGCCCTCGGCTATCAGGAGCTGATGGGCACCTATGAAATGACGCAGGAGCAGGCTGCCGCCCGCGTGGGCAAATCCCGCCCCGCGGTCGCAAACGCGCTGCGCCTGCTGAGCCTCAGCCCGGCCGTTCTGGAGCTGGTGAAGGACGGGGCGCTCTCCGCCGGTCACGCGCGGGCGCTGCTGCCGGTCAAGGACGAAGCGCAGCAGCTGTCACTGGCGCAGAAGGTCATGGCCCTCGGCCTGTCCGTCCGGCAGACGGAGGCGCTTTGCAAAAAGCTCAGCAAGCAGGCCCAGCCTGCCAAACCCCAGCCGCCGCAGGTGGATTATCTGGCGGAATGTGAAAAGGAACTCACGGCCGGTCTCGGCCGCAAGGTCCGGATCGTCTCCGGCAAGCGCAAGGGCCGGATCGAACTGGAATACTACGGACAGGAGGATCTGCAGCAGCTCTATGACGCCCTGCAGACCATCCGCAAAAAGGAGCATCACTGATGGACGAAAACAAAAACCCGCAGACGCAGCCGGAGGCCGCGCAGGATCCCGGCAAGCCGCTGAGCGAAAAGCGCAAGGCCGCGCTGCTGCGCTATATGACGATCCTGTTTTCCGCCGCCTTTGTGCTGGTGCTGATCTCGCTGATTTTGCAGATGCATTCTTCGGAGGCGAAGATCTCCGAGCTGAACGCCGCCAGCACCAGCGCGCTCTCCAACGCCGAGGCGCTGCAGGCGGAAAACCGCAGCCTGCAGGACGAGAAGATCGCCCTGGAGCAGGAAAACAAGGAGCTGCAGGCGAAGCTCGACGAGCTGAATGAAAAGCTCGACGCCGCCTCGCAGGCCGAGGAGGACGCGGCTGCCGCGGAAAACGAAATGATCAAGTCCCTGCGCACCGAGCTCGACCGGACAAAGGAAGCCTACGAAGCGCTTCTGGAGGCGAAGAGCTGCGACACGCGCGAGGGAAACGTCACCTTCTCCCGCGCCATGCAGACGCTCGAGCGGCTGAAGGATTATCTGGGGCCCACGGCGCTGGAGGAATACCAGACGCTGGGCGGAGAATGACAGGAGGAGAAGAAATCAATGATCGATATCAGATTTTTGCGGGAAAATCCGGATGCAGTCCGCGAAAACATCCGGAAAAAGTTCCAGGATGAAAAGCTGCCGCTCGTCGACGAGGCCATCCGCCTCGACGCGGAGAAGCGCGCGGCCCAGCAGGAATGCGAGCAGCTGAAGGCCGCCCGCAATAAGCTCTCGAAGGCCAACGGGCCGCTCTACGGCCAGCTCAAAAAGGCGGACGAGGCACAGAAGGCCGAGCTCCAGAAGCAGATCGAGGAAAATAATGCCAAGGTCAAGGCCGACGACGACCGCCGCGCCGAGCTCGAAAAGAAGCAGGCCGAGGCCGAGGACAAGCTGCGCGAGATCATGTATGTGATCCCGAACATCATCGATCCCTCCGTCCCCATCGGCCCGGACGACAGCCATAACGTCGAGGTCCAGCGCTTCGGCGAGCCCGTCGTGCCCGATTTTGAGATCCCGCACCACGTCGATATCATGCAGTCCTTCGACGGCATCGACAAGGATTCCGCCGGCCGCGTCGCCGGTATGGGCTTTTATTATCTGCTGGGCGACATCGCCCGGCTGCACGAGGCCGTGCTGGCCTACGCGCGCGATTTCATGATCGATGAGAAGCACTTCACCTACGTCATCCCGCCGTTCATGATGCACGGGAGCGTGGTCAAGGGCGTCATGTCCTTCCCGGAGATGGAAGCCATGATGTACAAGATCGAGGGCGAGGACCTCTACCTCATCGGCACGAGCGAGCATACCATGATTGGCCGCTTCATCGACCAGATCATCCCCGAGGCAAAGCTCCCGCTGACGCTCACCTCCTACTCCCCCTGCTTCCGCAAGGAAGTCGGCAGCCACGGCCTCGAGGAGCGCGGCGTGTACCGCATCCATCAGTTTGAAAAGCAGGAAATGATCGTCGTCTGCCGTCCGGAGGAATCCATGGACTGGTACAACAAGCTCTGGAGCTACTCGGTCGAGCTGTTCCGCAATCTGGAGATCCCGGTCCGGCAGCTCGAATGCTGCTCCGGCGATCTGGCCGACCTCAAGGTCAAATCCTGCGACATCGAGGCCTGGAGCCCGCGGCAGAAGAAGTATTTCGAGGTCTGCTCCTGCTCGAACCTCGGCGATGCGCAGGCCCGCCGCCTGTCCATCCGCGTCAAGGGCGCCGACGGCAAGATGTATCTGGCTCACACGCTCAACAACACCTGCGTCGCGCCCCCGCGCATGCTCATCGCGTTCCTGGAAAACCACCTCCAGAAAGACGGCTCCGTCACCATCCCCAAATGCCTCCAGCCCTACATGGGCGGCAAGGAAGTGCTGATCCCGAAGCACTGATAAGCTCCGAGCGATATGTGCTAAAAGCCTTCCCCTATGAGGGGAAGGTGGCACGGCGAAGCCGTGACGGATGAGGTGGAGGCACTTGCGTCTACGAGGCGCAGTCCACCTCATCAGTCGCCTCCGGCGACAGCTTCCCCTCATAGGGGAAGCCTTGGACGTTTCGGAGAAACTGCTAAAAAGCTGATACGTAGTACAAATTTGCAACTGCAGTTCAGCATTTTCTTTTGCTTCTCCAAAAGAAAACGCTGGCGCGTCAGAAATGGCCACGGCGGAACGAGCTGCCGCAAGCGGCGTCTCTTATCCTCTGTGCTCATTTCTTCCTTTCCAAACCGCAAACTGAATTCACGGTTTGGCGGGGATTTCGATTTCCCTCCGGACCTCCTTGAACCGACCAAGAAAACCTCTTCGGTTTTCTTGGATCTTTCCCGCGATAGCTGAAAACCCAATGCGAATCCGTACTGCCCTAAGATTTTATCCGCAGGGTATTTTGCCGCAATCATTAAATCGCAACTATTCACAAATCTGTTGTATCATAATCAGGCGGTGCGTACCAAGACATACGTAAGGTGACTATCGTGTGGAACGACGCCCGAAACATTGGTGCTTACCTAAATTCAGAGGCAGGATGCACCAAATGTAACCAAGCGCCCCTTTTCTCCCCCTTCTTTTCCGGCAAGACGGAAAAGGAGGGGCCGCCGGAGGCGCGTCAGAAATGACCACGGCGGAACGAGCCGCCGCAAGCGGCGTCTCTTATCCTCTGTGCTCATTTCTTCCTTTCCAAACCGCAAACTGAATTTGCGGTTTGGGTTTTATAGCAAATCTGCGACAACAATCCCTCAGGCGCGTAGTTTATGCCATTATTGGTACGCCAGCTCCCTTTACACAAGGGAGCCTTGGAGAGGCGAACATTCAGAAACGAGAGAATAAGAGAGGAATCGACCGATGAAAAAGTTCTTCAATGAATTCAAAACCTTCATCTCCCGCGGCAACGTCATGGACATGGCCATCGGCGTTGTCATCGCTACGGCCTTCGGCAAGATCAGCGCCAGCCTCGTCGCGGATATCATCATGCCGCTCATCGGCTGCCTGATCGGCGGCGTCGACCTGTCGACGCTCAATATCACGCTCCAGCCCGCTGTCATGGAGGGCGAGACCGTCGTCAAGGAAGCCGTCGTGCTGGGTCTCGGCACCTTCCTGACCACGATCATCGATTTCATCCTGATCGCCTTCGTCGTCTTCCTTGTGGTCAAGGCGATGAACACCGCAAAGGCCAAGCTTGAAAAGCCCGCAGAGCCGGAACCCGAAAAAGCGCCCGAACCCACCAAAGAAGAGCTCCTGCTCACCGAGATCCGTGACCTGCTCAAGAACAAATAAGCGAAATGAGACCGGAGACGCGCCGCATTTTTGCGGCGCGCCTCTTTCTTTTTCCGGAAACATGCAATATAATAGCTACAACTATATGTAAATTGGGGAGGAGGCGCCTGCGATGCTGCCGGAAGGATTCATACTGCGGATGCAGTCGCTGCTGGGAGAAGAATATGCGGCGTTCAGCGCCTCGTTTGACCGGCCGCTGTGCACCGGCCTGCGGCTGAACCCGTTGAAGACGGGCTTTACGGGAGATCTGTCCCGCTTTTCCCTCTCCCCTGTCCCGTGGTGCCCGACGGGGTACGTCTATGACGCGGCTTCGCGGCCCGGCCTGTCTTCGTATCACGCGGCAGGCCTGTATTACCTGCAGGAGCCGAGCGCTATGGCCCCCGCGGAGCTGCTGGACCCGCAGCCCGGCGAGCGC
>ERZ779861.4026-NODE-4026-length-11428-cov-2.449749_pt1 | contig 11428 bp, 10 predicted proteins | sample MGYA00511558_ERZ779861 | MGnify/ENA primary metagenome ERZ779861 (study PRJEB29588, sample SAMEA2163432) | human gut metagenome | biome: human gut; feature: human-associated habitat; material: faeces | place: Denmark | collected 2008/2010 ... | reverse complement strand
CAACTACCGTGAACTCCCGTGCAATCCCCTGCAATTCACAATTCTTCTCGATGAAACTCATATCGAATCCTGCATTATGTGCAACCATGACCGCCCCTTCACAGAATTCCATAAATTGAGGAAGCACCGTCCCAATCACCGGCGCATCCATCACCATACCGTCATTGATTCCCGTCAGATTTTCAATCTTAAAAGGAATCGGCACCTGCGGATTCACAAAAGTGGAAAAACGCTTCGTAATCTGGCCATTTTCCACACGCACAGCGCCGATTTCGATGATCTTATCCACAACCGGAGAAAATCCGGTAGTCTCCAGGTCAAAGACCACAAAGGTTTGCTCCAGGGACTGTTTCTTACTGTTGACCACAATTCCCTTCAGATCATCCACCAGATATGCTTCCATTCCGTAGATGACCTTGAACGGTGCCGATACCTGTTTTAACTCTTCTTTCGTGGCATCGGGATGCGCTTCCTTATATTTGTCACGGAATTTTCCGTCGATTGCCTCCATGGCATGATTCGCTTCCGGGAAGGACTGCACAACCCCATGATCGGTAATGGCAATCGCCGGATGGCCCCATTCATACGCACGTTTCACAAGCGCCGCCGCATCTGTAACACCGTCCATGTCGCTCATCTTCGTGTGACAATGCAGCTCCACACGTTTTGCCGGTGCATTGTCGCTTCTTCCCTCCCGGAAGTCACGGATTTTTTTGATTCCCCATACGGAGGTAACAGTCAAGTCATGATCGAAGGTATCAATCGCTGTCTTTCCCTTGATCTTTAAGAAGGCCCCCTTATCCACTGCGGGTTTAATCTCGGGTACCTGTTCATTTTTCACGAAGATTTTTACTGTGATAGTATCTGTAAAGTCCGTAACCTGAAACATCAGAATCGTCCGCTCATTCCGGATCTCTCTGGAATCAAAAGACTGTACCTGCCCGCGGATGACGACTTCGCCGATTTCTCCCTCGATGGAAGCAATGGTTACACTCTCATCCTCAAAATCTCTTCCGTAAATCAAATCCGGATTCGCCGGTTTTCTGGACTTCTTATCATTTTCCACAAGGGAACTGATCTTCTGTGATCTGCCGTCCTCTTTCCCTTTCCTGGCACCGGATTTCTCCTGCGCCTGCTTTTCCAGTTTCTCACCCAGATGGGTTCTCTCCACCACATGGCGCACCTGTTCCTGAAGTTTCATCTCACTCTTTTGCCTTGCACTGCTCTGCTCCTGTTTCCTATAACTGGTGTGAATCTTCAGATCCAGTCCGCAGCGTTCGCAGAAAATCTTTTCCAGTATCCGAAGCAATTCTTCCACCCGTTCATGGGCAATGACGGAATCAACCAGTTCCAGTTCCATCACATCTGTTTCAGGAAACGTGATGGAAGCCGTCTGAAACAGATTGCACAAAAACACACTGTACTCCCGCAGCTCCGTCAGAATACTGCTCCGGTAAACACCCATGAGATTCTTCGGTGTGTACTGTCTGGACAGATAAAACTTTTCTATAATCTTAATCTCAATCTGTATATTCCGGAAAAACTGTTCCTTAATTGCCTTTTCAAGAGCAAAGATATGCTTTTTATGAATCCACTGACTGCAGACAATATAGACCCGCATCAGGTCTTTTTTTCTTGTGATCCCTACTCTCGTAACCTGAACAACATCTAATAAATCCGCCAGTTCCCCATCCACCTCAAGATCGGGAAATACTTCCATAAAGTCTTTTTCCATCGTTACCGCCGTTCCTTATGCTTTCCAGTTTAACAATTCCTCACGCAGACAGGATAACAATTGGGATTCCGGAACTTTTTTTACGATCTCGCCTTTTTTTATCAAAAGTCCTTCCCCTTTTCCTCCTGCAATTCCGATATCTGCCTCTTTTGCTTCTCCCGGCCCATTGACCACGCAGCCCATAACCGCCACTTTGATATCCAACGGAATATCCTGCACGTCTCCACCTGGTTTGCCAGTCCAATCAGATCAATCTGGGTTCTTCCGCAGGTCGGACAGGAAACCACCTCAATCCCGCCTTTTCGCAGTCCAAGGGTTTTCAAAACCCGCTTTGCAGATTTGACCTCTTCCATCGGGTCACCGGTCAGAGACACACGGATGGTATCACCGATTCCCTGATAGAGAATAATTCCCAACCCTACCGCTGACTTGATATTTCCGGAATACAGCGTTCCCGCCTCGGTAATTCCCACATGCAGCGGATGGTCGGTCTTCTGCGCGATCAGCTCATGAGCTTTCGCACACATCAGAACATCGGAAGATTTGATACTGATAACCAGATTATCATATCCCATATCTTCAATAATTTTCACCTTATCAAGGGCACTTTCCACGATTCCTTCTGCTGTTACCCCGTGGTACTTTGCCACCAGTTCTTTCTCCAGAGAACCACTGTTGACACCGACACGGATGGGAATCTGCCGCTCCTTCGCCGCATCAACAACCGCCTGAATTCGTTCCCGGCTTCCGATATTTCCGGGGTTAATACGAATCTTATCTGCACCGTGTTCGATCGCAGCAATCGCCAGTTTATAGTCAAAATGAATATCTGCAACCAACGGTATCGTAATCTGCTTCTTGATCGCCTCCAACGCCGACGCCGCTTCCATGTTGGGTACTGCACAACGAATGATATCGCAGCCTGCACTGGTCAGAGCCTGAATCTGTGCAACGGTAGCTGCAACATCTTCCGTCTTTGTATTCGTCATCGACTGAATCAGAATCGGGTTGCCGCCTCCGATTACACGATCTCCGATTTTTACCACTCTTGTCTTGGTTCTATCCATCTTTCCGCCTCCTGTTCCATTCTACTCGCTCGTTTCACTTCATCTATCTTCCTGTCTTCCGTCTTTTTCCTGTACACGTATCCACAGTCAATTTAAACACTGTCGTCTTTGGAATAACGGCTTTGTTAAACGCAAAATCTTCTTTATGGTAATGCTTCATCAAAATACAAAGTGCAGCATACTTTTCCTCTTCCGGCACAAGTTCAAGTTTCCCGTAGCCGATTATACTTTCATATTCCATCGTACAGCTTCCCTTCTCCTGAGAAGTCACCAGACGATGGGCACAATCCAGCTCAAAACTTGCCTTCGGATTCTTTTCCATCAATTCATACTTCTTTCCCTCCGTCGCTCCGTGAAAATAGAAGACAATCTTACCGTCTTCTATCTGCATTCCAAAATTCAGCGGCAGAATATAAGGATACTCCTCATCATTCAGGGCTATCCTGCACACATCACACTTTTCTATTACCTGTATCATTTCATCAAATTCTTTTATTTCCCGATCTGCTCTTCTCATTGTTCCTCTCCTTACCGTTCATACACTATTTACTTTTATTGTGCTTGTTTTTTCAGAAGATGTCAAGCAAATTGAACAGATTTATCTCCGCAGCAATTCCGTACTTCCCAAACACATACAAAACGGCAGCAGAATCGTATTTCCCACTTACAATTCTGCCGCCATTTTTTCACTTGGTTATATACATGAACTCTAATTTTTGTCTGCTGCTAATTTATTTTACTCGTTTGATCTGCTCTTAACCCCAGCAGATGCATCCCCACAGAATACATACCCAACCGGCTCTTAATGTTTCTTTTTCTTTTAATGTCATTTTTCTCATAAATTTTTCCTCTTTTCCAGACTTTAGCCCCAGCAGATGCATCCCCGCAGAATGCATACCCGGTCGGCTCTTAATGTCTCTTTCTCTTTTGTTGTCATTCTTCTCATAAAGTGTCTACTCTTTTCCAGACTTTAGTTCCAACAGATGTATCCCCACAGAATGCATTTCCAGCCGGCTCTTAATTCTTCTTTTTCTCTGACTGTCATCTTTCTCATCTCCCTCACCCCCTTTCTTCTCAGACATCCTATACCATTTGACCTAAAATCCAGCTTTCTACATCCTCTATGCTGATTCCTTCTTCCGGTGTCCATTCCACTTTAGCGATTAATTCTCCTTTTCTGAACTTTGCTATCGTAGGTGTATAGGAAACCCGATATTTCTGCTTGAATAATTCCCACGTTTTCTCGTTCTGCCGGATACTGTGTGTGTTCAGGTAAATCATCTGTTCACATTCCGGATACTTCTGGATCAACCCGATCAGTTCCGGCTCAAAATTCTGACAGTCTCCGCACGATGGTCTTCCTATATACACATAGATATCCCTGTCTTCCTGAACCAACGCATCAAAATTTTCACAGGTTACAGAATCTAAAACATCATATATTTCAGGATATGATTTCTCCAGTTCTACTATTTTTTTATCTTTTTCCAGATTCTCCCTTTCTGCCGCAAACGCTTTATCCCATCCCAGAAATGTAAGCGCTAAAACCGCAACCAGTAATATGCTTTCTATCAATGTTTTCAAAGACTTTCCCTCTAATTTTATCTTCATACTGTATGCTCCTTTTCCGTTGATTCCGACAACACCTCAACCGTCTCTTCCAGTCCTAATACCCCTTCATATCTCAGAACATTTCCTTTCTGAATTACTACTAATGTGGGTGTTCCCTGGATATTGTAATCTTTACTAAAACTCTTTGTTTCCAGATTATCCCCGTCCAGAAAATATACTTTCTGCTCTGCAAGTTTGGCAGCTTCTTCCAGTGTAGGCATAAACACCCGGCAGGCACTGCAGCTTTCCTGTCCATAATAAACAATTAGATTCTCTTTATTTTGAATCGCTGAATAAACCTTACTTACATCAATCTCCTCAAAACTATGTATTCCCGAATGAAGATTCAGCTTTTTGAAACAAAACAAACCTGAAATCACCATTAATAGAAGTAACCCGATTCCAAATACACATTTCTTCTTCATAACGTCTTCCTCTTAATACACCGTACTCTCTTACCCCAAACGATATAATTTCGTACATTGCTTCAGTATTTCTGTATCATGACTTACAAGAATCACAATCTTGTTATTTGCAGCCAATTTCTTTATCATCTCTCCGAATGCCTGTACAGAATTCAGATCCAGATTACTTGTAGGTTCATCAAAGATATAAATACTTTTATCCTGATTCAGACATCTAAGCAAAAGGAGTTTCTGTATTTGCCCTTGTGACAGATTACTTCCTCTGGAAAAGACAACATGATGGTTTGAAAATGGCAGGAAAAATGCCTCTTTTACTTTTTCCAAATCTATGGTGTTCTCAACCTCTTCGTCCTCTATCCGGAATAAAACATTATTCTCCACCGTGTTTTGAAACAAACTCATTTCGGGACTGTATACACTTATATAGTTTTCCATTCCCTTATCCGAAAGCGTATGACAGGACTGATGATTTACCAGAATCTCTCCTCCATCCGGTTCCAATAAGCCGGATATTATTTTTAATAATGTACTTTTTCCAGATCCATTCGCTCCGGTAATTCCCACGATATCACCCCTGCAGAACTCACCGTTAAATCTGTCCAATACCGTTTGACTGTTTTCATATGCAAAAGAAACATTTTTAAAACAAATCTCCTGAGGTTCTTCTTCCAACTGCTCACAGATTTTTTTGTCTTCTCCCTCTGCCGTCTTTTCTTCCCCACAATTCTGGATATACTCTACTGCAATCGCACTTTTCTGATACTTCACCCAGGTCTGGGCAACGGGCTTTAACCGTGCCAGAATTACAGAAATAAGAAAGATACTCAAAAAGAGCATCGTCATAGATTCACTTTTTTCAAACACATACGAATAGACAAACATTCCAAACGTAGTCAGTAAAATGCATGCACTGATGAATTCAAATACGGAATCAATAAATGCAGTCATGTCATTCGCCTTTAATTTTGCATCAAAATACTCGTCCATCCTTTTCAACAGTTGGTGCTCTGCATGTTCCTCCTTGGAAAATGATTTTATATCATACGATAAGCGCACCTGTTCCTCAATTGCAGAAGACAGACCATTTGAAGTATGTACTAAATTTCGTTCGTAATTTCTGATTTTCCCAACCCGAAGCTGAATGATCACTGCAAATAGAACAGCCCACAGGAGCACTCCAAATGCCAAAATAAAATTCACGCTCATAAGCAGCGCACATAGAAGCCCAACAAACAAAATGTCGATTTTCAAGTAGAATTTATGCAGTACGCCTGTGACCGATAACAGAAGATTCCAGAAATATCCCATGATATGGTCGATATTCTTCTTTTCCACAAAATCAGACATTTTCACTTTATAATAATCATATAAAGCCACCTTTTGAAACCGGTTTTCGATCTCTGTTCTGATTCTGATATCCGCCTTATTTACAGAAAAGTAACCTGTCATCATAGAGAGAAAAAAGATACATACCATAACATAATAAGAGAGTTCCATATTCTCCATCTGGTAGATCATAATATACTGTATAAAAAATACCAGGCTTAAGGGACTGAGATATTTCAGAATCGCTACACCAATGATCATCATTCTCTTCTTCCAATCCAATTCACGGATAATATCCGTATACAATTTCCTGATGGAAAGAGATTTGGGCTTTACGTGCTCAATATGATCAATGCAAATCGCATATCCCATAAAATCTTTTTCGATTTCCACTCTCGTTTTTTCTTCGATCTGCGGTTTTGCGGGATCGGATACAATATAGGTTTCTCCATCCGTTTTATGCAGTACAACATAATGAGGCATTCCACTGTTTTTGCACATAAGAATCATCGGAAACTCCTGTTCCGCTAATTTTTCAATATCCGATACTTCGTACGCCTCACTGTAAACCCCATATTCCTCCAGAATATCCTGCATATTGCTGATTGATAAACCCTGCTCTGTGGATTTACCCATAATTTTTTCCAGATGAATTCCATTGAATTTTATCTTTAACTGTTTAAAAATCGTTTGTATTGATGCAATACCGCAATCGTTAGACATTGATTGCATTGAGTGTGCATACATCACAACTGCCTCCTATTCCTTTTGTACTGTAATGTCACCGGAACCAAGCTCAATTGACACTTCCCTCTTAGTATCTGTCTGCTCTTTGGGAGCCTTTATTTCACCATAACTTGTTGATAATTCATACTTTGCCTGAAATTCTTCCGGCACTGTAAGATTCACATCCCCCTTATTCGAGCGCACGGTTAATTGCTTCAATAATTCTTGATCTTCCAGACAGATCGTTATATTTAAGATATCTTTTGTGTTTTTCGCAATACTGACCCCCCATGAAGTCATCATATCAATCACGAAACTATCCTTTTGCGGTTCCAATGACTCTATTTTATCAGCAAAGGATTCCGGCATATTTCCCTTAACGATCACCCGGTTTCCCCGCCCATCTGATTTTTTCACACATAGATCCAGCCTCTGGCTTAAACCTACAACTTCTATCTTAGAAACCTCACTGTCTGAGAGGACCCATTCTTTCTGCACCTCTCTTGCATTTTCATTCATATAACAAAATAGATAAACTACGACTGCCAGAATACATCCAACCAGAACCACTATTATTTTTTTTCTTTTCACCACTGACACCTCTACTTATATTCCCTTCCTGTCAATATGGAAATACTGATTATAACAGAAGCAAACCACAAAATAATTCCTCCCACTATCATCGAGTCTATCTCACTTTTTCCTAAATCTGAAACATACACTGCTTTTGATAAATTCTGCATAATCATATAAGAACTGATTTTTTCTATACTGATATGCATCTGTTTCATCACAGTATCAATCAGATTTTCAAATAGAATTATAAATAACAGATATACCGCCGTTGATAATGCTACAGAATCCACCGCAATATAAAGCATAAGTCCAACAGTTATTACAACCAAATACAAGAGCAACTGCGCTGCTATAACAGGCAGAAATTCATGAATGGGAAATGCCCCGCCCAAACAATAAGACCATCCGAATACCCCCAGACTGTACACAAGCGTTAAAACACTGCCCAACAGATACATAATCATCAACTTTCCAAAATAATAAAAAATACGAGATATTCCTGACACCAATATATTATTGATAAATCTACTGCCGAAATCTATCTGCCAGACCTGCAGATAAACAGGAATAAAAATCACCGGAATCACCACGGTTCCATAGGTTAATGATTCTCTGATCAAGGTTTCCGGTTCCCTTCCTTCTGCAGTTTTGCAATAAAACAGCGCGAAGCATACCAAAACGAAAAAAGCAAAATAGAAGACTTTTTTCCTGCTGATACGAAACACTTCTGCCTTTATAAAGTTCATCTTATTCGCCTCCCACCAGTTGTAAAAAATATTCTTCCAGATCTGTCTTTCTGATCTGGAACTGATAAACAGCAATCCGTTCCTGCAATAATTTTCTGCCAATCCACTTACATGCCTCTTCTGTAGCTTTAAAAACAAGACCTTTCCCTTCCACTGCGATATCTCCGGGACTCTTTTCCCGGATGATCCGCTGTGCTTTTTCATTATCTGATGTCTGCAGCAACGCAAAACTTCCTGTTTCCTTCGCCAGCTCCTCTTTTGTAAACTCCCGGACCATAGTACCTTGATGAATGATTCCATATCTTGTGGAAACCATTTCCAACTCAGAAAGTATGTGACTGGATACCAGAAGTGTCGTTCCAAGTTCCTGATTAATTCTTTTCATAATATTTCTTATCTCTGCAATTCCTACCGGATCCAATCCATTAATTGGCTCATCCAGAATCAGGAAATCAGGCTGTGTAACAATCGCCATTCCAATACCCAGGCGCTGCCGCATTCCCAGGGAAAAATCCCGCACTAATTTTTTTCCGGTATCTTGAAGCCCGACAAACTCCAGTGCTTCCTCTGCCCTTTTCTTATTGTAACAACCTTTCAGTTTACACATATACGTCAGGTTTTGCATCGCTGTCATATCTGTATAGAGTGCAGGCTGTTCGATCACAGCACTAATTTTTATATTCGGTTTGGAATACACAAACTCTCCGGAAGATTTGGAAATCAATTTTGTGATCGTACGTATAAACGTAGTTTTTCCGGCTCCATTTTTACCTATAAATCCATAAATATCCCCTTTGTAAATCGTCATATTAATCTGATTTAATACCTGATTTTCTCCATATCGCTTCGAAAGCTGCTTTGTATAAAGAAGCTTCTCACTCATAAAACTTCCTCTCTCTCCTTGCTGATGACGCTATTATACAGGCGAAAAGTCCTGATAACGCAAAAATATCCCAAATAGACATTTCCATTTCCCGTTTGACCTTTTTTGTCAAAAAAAAGAGCCTGTATCAGGTAATTCCTGATGCAAACTCTTTTATCAAATATCTATTCTTTTAAACAGTGGATTTGTTCGTCTATCCGCTTTTTTCCGCTTCTTGACATGTCGCATCTCTTCCCGTTCTTCATCAGTACATAAGATTCTTTCGCATTTATAGTATCAATATAATTCCGGTTAATTAAATATGACCGATGACAGCGTATAAACTGCCCTCCTGTCTTTTCTTCGATTGATTTCAAATCTCCAAAAAACTCAATATACTCTTTTTCTGTTACCAGATTTACTTTATGCTTTTGTGCGGATGTTTCAAAATAAATAATATCCATTAGATGAATATACCGTACCTCGTCCATCTGGCGAAGCACAAAATAATCCGAATCCTTTGTATGATCAGATTCCATCCTCTGACAAATATTCAAAAAGCAGGATTGCAGCCGTTCTGTTATTTTATCTGGCTCGTCTTTTAAAATATAATCCATCGCCTCAATCTGATATCGGAAAGTCTCCAGAGCAAGTTCACCATGCGTTGTAACAAATACCACAAAACCACGGGCATCTCTCTGCCGGATTACCTTTGCCAGATCAAACCCGCTCATTTCATGCGACAAGTCGATATCCAACAGATAAATTCCTCTCTCCTTTGCTGTCGATACTTCTTCCAAAATCTCCTCCGGATTGGCTGTTGACAGCTTTATATGCATATCCAGATTTTCAATGACAATAATATTTTTCACCTGCTGCTCAAGATTCTTTCTGGCAGCTTCATGATCCTCGCAAATATAAACTGGTATCATTTGAAACCTCCCTTTTCACAGGCGTGAGTCTTTAATATCTGTACAAAATAAGAATCCTCTACTCTTGTTTCTCTGATTACACAGTCATATTTATTGAGTATTTCATTATAATTGCTTAATCCGATTCCTCTTTGTTCTCCTTTCGTCGAATACCCTTCCTTCCATATATCATGAATTTTGATTGTTTCCCCATAAGTATTTTTCACAAGCAAAACATGCTTTTTGCGTTCCTGAATCATGATGACATAAACTTCCTTTTTTTCACACTTCCCTGCCGCCTCCATCCCATTATCAATCAATATACCAAGGCAGCGGTTAAAATCAACAACATCCATGAAAACATCCTCTACATCCTTGATTACTTCCAGAGAAAAAGCAACACCTTTCTCTTTTGCCTGTAACATCTTTGCCAAAATCAATCCTTTTACTTCTTCTAATTTGATATGGCTTAAACTTGCAGTTTCCTGAAGGCTGCAGGACAGATTTTCTTCAAAGCACAAGATATTCTTCTCCAAATACTGTAAGGTATCACTCTTTTTATCAGACACATACAGTCCGGCTACAATATTTTTATAATCATGCTGAAACTTTTTTATTTCCCTTTGCAGGTTTTCCAACGTTTGAATATACATCTTCTGCTGCATGAGCATGGATTCCTGCATTTTTATCTTTTCATTTTTTCTTTCATTCCGATAGTATATGGTTAATAGAAACAGTAATAAAATCATACCGCCGATAAACGTTACCAACATGAAAAAGTATACTTTTTCATATCCTTGAGAAGTCTGGATACCTTTTACCGAAATCATTTCACTTACGATTAACCATACTGTGATATAGAAGCAAATGATAACCGTAGCAAACCTGTTTTTATTTCTATAAAGTTTTGAAAAACATGTGGAAATGCCTTTCTTGCAAATCAGGAAAACAAACAACAGCAATGCCCCGTCTTCAATCAGTGAATATACAAAATTTTGCCAATCAAAGGACGCTTCAATGCTCAATTGCTGAAACAACGTCTGACTGCTCGTGATAAAAAAGCTTTTTATAAACATATAGACAAATATAAAAGCTGCTCCGGAAATTCCGATACATTTCGAAAGCGTTTTTTTATGATAATGATTCATAAATCCGGCTAAGCCCGCTATCTGCAAAATATATGCAATAAAATCTGCCCCCTCTATGCCTATCATGTATGGCAGACAAAACAGCGTGTAAAGAATACCGAAACCCGTTATAAATTCTTTACGGCTCCATTTATTCCCCCATGCTTTTCCACACAAGTAAATATGACATCCTATAGAAACGCCATAGTTCATCAATACCACTATGAATATCTTTATATAATCCATCATTCTCTCTGCTTTTGATGCTTTCTTAATATTTTCTCAAACAACTCTGAATATAAAATCTGAAAACGGA
>ERZ779861.4024-NODE-4024-length-11435-cov-2.591564_pt1 | contig 11435 bp, 10 predicted proteins | sample MGYA00511558_ERZ779861 | MGnify/ENA primary metagenome ERZ779861 (study PRJEB29588, sample SAMEA2163432) | human gut metagenome | biome: human gut; feature: human-associated habitat; material: faeces | place: Denmark | collected 2008/2010 ... | reverse complement strand
AGTATAGCATGGCTTTCCCATTCCTTCCATAGATATTTAGTGTATAGATATATTCTATATCATTCATGTAAATTATCTATAAAAAATGTTGTCCATGCAACATACATTTTATTAAAAGAATGTTAAATTTATATTTTAGATATGTAAATTTTATTCAGGGAGGAATACATACAATGAAAAAGAGATTTTTATCAATCGCTCTTACACTTGCTATGGTATCATCTATGGCAGTAGGATGCGGAAGCAGCAAGTCAGATTCTGCTGACAGCAAAAAAGAAGAGGGTGCAAAGACAGAAGCTTCTGCCGATACAGAAAGTAACCAGATCTTATTTAACGGATCTTCTACTTTAGCACCGGTTATCACTTCTATGGCTACTACTTTCTTTGATACTTATGGAACATGGGATGCATATGATTCATCTCTTCCAAAAGAAGATATCGCAATCTACGTTTCAGCAGGCGGATCCGGACAGGGAACCAAAGCCGTTATCGATGGAACTGCAACATTTGGTATGGTTGCAAGAAGCGTAAAGGATGAAGAAAAAGAAGCAATCAAAGATGAAAAAGAATACCAGGTTGGTATCGATGCTCTGACGATCGCAGTAAACCCGGCTAATCCGGTAAATGATGTTCTTGATAACCTTACAACGGAACAGATCGTAGGACTTTTCTCCGGCGAATATGCTACATGGAAAGATCTTGACTCATCTCTTCCTGACGAAGAAGTTGTTGTTATTACACGTGATATCAACGGTGGAGCTCACGAAGTATTCCAGAAGAATATCATGGGTGACACAGAAGTAAAAGCGGATGCGATCCAGGCTTCTTCTATGGGTGAACTTGTTCAGGATATCATTGATAACCAGTACGCAATCGGATATGCTTCATTTGGTGTTGCTAACCAGAATGAAGGAAAAGTAACTCCACTGAAAGTAAACGGTGTTGCTGCAACAAAAGAAAACATTCTTGATGGATCTTACATCATCCAGAGACCACTTCTTCTTGTAGGTTCTGGTGATCCGACAGATGTACAGCAGGCTTTCCTTGATTACGTTCTTGGTGATGAAGGACAGAAAACTGTAGAAGATATGGGATTCATTCCTATGAAATAATCTTCCGATATTGAAGGGGTGTGCAAAGACACACCCCTTTTTCTTGCTATATGTCGCTGGTTAATCCCAGGGGTCAATTTTGATTTGTATCCGGACAGCGCTGTCTGTCCTGCATCATACCTAGAAAGGATTTACTATGTTTAAGAAACTTTCAGATAAGCAAAGGAATCATTTATCTGGCTGCCTTTCTCGTAACGGCACTGATGGCAGTCATGATGATCCATATTGTGAAGGAAAGTATTCCTGCCATTTCACAGCTTGGAATCAAAATGTTCCTGCCTACCACTGAATGGCGCCCTGTCAGTCAGAAACCGCAGTACGGACTTTTACCTGCGATTGCCGGTACCCTTTATGTCTCAGCGATCGCAGTTGTCCTCGCACTCATCTTCGGCGTTGCCTGTGCCTGCTTTCTGGACTATTACCTTCCGAAAAAGGTGGCATCCTTATTCCTTGCGTTCATCGATCTGGTTGCAGGAATCCCGTCCGTCATCTTCGGATTTATCGGACTTACGGTTCTTGTAAAAGCCTTTGCCACCCACCTCCATATGGCAGCCGGTCAATGTATCCTGGCAGCCGGGATCGTGCTGGGGATCATGCTTTTACCATTCGTTATTTCCACCTGTCATGAATCTTTACAGACTGCACGAAAGACTTACGAGTTCAGTGCGATCACACTTGGATTCTCCAGAGAATTTACCCTGCTGCATTTTATTCTTCCGGCAATCCGGCCGGGAATCATTGCAGGTGCAATGATGGCATTCGGCCGCGCACTTGGCGAGACAATGGCCGTCATGATGGTAATCGGTAATTCCCCGATTTATCCCAAACTCCTTGGACGTGGTCAGACACTTCCTGCCCTCACCGCACTGGAAATGGGAAGTATTGAATACGGAAGCCTTCACCTCTCCGTACTTTACGTTGCAAATGCTGTGCTGCTTGTGATTCTTTTCATCGTACTCGGTATCAGCTATCTTCTGAAAAGGAGGCTTGCCACCCATGAGAACTAAACTGCAGAAATTTTTCACACGCCTGATTCTCAGTATACTCGGACTTTGCGTGATCGTTGTTACACTCTTCCTTTTCCTTTATGTCTTCTGGAAAGGGAAAAAAGTATTTAGCCTGTCCTTCCTTCTGGACAAGCCTGCCGGTGTTCCACTTGGAACTGCAGGCGGTATCTATCCTGCACTGATGGGTTCCATTTACCTTGGCGCACTTTCTGCACTGATCGGCGGTATCCTTGGTATCGGCGCTGCCATTTATCTTGTATTTTACAGCACCGGAAAACGATTTTCCGTCCTTGTAAATATGGCGATCACCGGACTTTCCGGAATCCCTTCGATCCTGTTCGGGCTGGTTGGATATACGCTTCTGATCTACCGTTTTGGACTTAACCGCAGCCTTCTGTGTTCGGCACTGTGTGTTGCAGCAATGATCATTCCTTTTGTTGCAATCCGAGCAGAAAAGATTCTGGAAGAGAAGGGGCGTGAATATATGAAGAACTCCCTAAGTCTCGGACTTTCCCGTGAGTATGCCCTCCGGAAATTGATCCTTCCGGTCTGCTCTGTAGAGCTTCTCGGAACCGTTGCGCTTGGAATGGCATACGGCATGGGTGCCGTTGCACCGATTTTATACACCGGAGCTGTCATGCAGGCAGATGTTCCGCATTCTCTCTCCGATCCGTTCATGTCACTTCCATATCACCTGTATATCCTTGTGAACAACGGATTTTCTCTGGATTATGCTTATGGAACCGCATTTGTACTGATGCTCTTCCTACTCATCATCCAGTTAATATGTAAATTTATCACCTATCTACGAAAGGACAACTGATATGCTGAATATAGAAAATCTAAAATGTGGATTTGGAAAACACGAAATTCTTCACGGAATCAGCCTGACGATCCCGAAAGGACAGATTACAGCCATCGTTGGTCAGTCCGGCTGCGGAAAAACAACTTTTCTGAAAACCCTGAACCGGATGGTAGAAGAAGAAGGCGGCTATCTCTCAGGAACAATTACTTTAGAAGGAACCGACATCAAATCTCTTCCGAAAGAAAAACTCAGAAGGCGTGTTGGCATGGTTTTCCAACAGCCGATCGCTTTCCCGCACAGTATCGAAAAGAATTTGTCTTATGTACTGAAATACCACGGTGTCCGTAATAAGAAAGAGATTGCTGAGAAAATTACAGAGTCTCTGCAGAAAGCAAAACTCTACGATGAGGTCAAAGATCAACTGAAAAAATCCGCCCTCAAATTATCCGGCGGTCAGAAGCAGCGTCTTGCTATCGCACGAAGCCTCTGTGCCGGTCCGGAGATCCTGCTCCTTGACGAGTCGTGCTCCGCACTGGATATGAAGAATACAATTGCAATCGAAGAAACGCTTTTGGAGTTGAAAGACCAGTATACTTTCGTCATCGTCACACATAATCTGGCTCAGGCAAAGCGAATTGCCGATCAGGTGATCTTCATGGATCATGGAGAAGTACTGGAAGTGACGGAAAAAGAGAAATTCTTTGAAAATCCGGCATCGGAACCGGCGAAAGAGCAGATACAGTATATGTAATAAAAAACGTCCGATTATCACTTTTTACTCCGTGATAACCGGACGTTTTTTTATTTCTATTTTTCTATTTCAGCATCTCTCTGAGCAGTTCATTAACCATACCCGGATTTGCTTTTCCTTTCATTGCCTTCATGATCTGTCCAACCAGTGCGCCAAGTGCTTTTTCTTTTCCACCCTTGAAATCTTCCACTGCCTTTGGATTCTTTGCAATCACTTCTTCCGCAAGTGTGCGGAGTGCACCTTCATCGTTGACGGTCTTCAGTCCGTGATCCTCTACATATTTTTCCGGATCCACATCCTCTGCAAATACCCTTTCAAATACCTCTTTTGCTACAGAACTGTTGATGGTTCCCGCGTCTGCAAGTTCGATCAGTTTTGCAAGGTTCTCCGGTGAAAATTTAATATCTGCCGGCTCCTGTCCGTTTTCATTTAACAGACGCATGGTTTCTACCATCAGCCAGTTGGACACCTTTTTCGGCTTGTTGCAGATTGCACAGGTCGCCTCAAAGAGATCTGCCATCTTCTTCGTTCCGGTAATGAGCTCCGCATCATAACGTGGAATATCATAATCTTTCTCATAACGTGCAAGTTTTTCACTTCTCAGCTCCGGCTGTTGGTCTTTGATCTTCTGGATCCATTCATCACTGATCACGATCGGCACCAGATCCGGTTCCGGGAAATAACGATAATCCTGCGCATCCTCTTTGGAACGCATTGCATAAGAATATTCTTTATTATCATCCCATCTTCTGGTTTCCTGAATGACTTTCTTTCCTTCTTCGATAAGTTCGATCTGTCTCTGTCTCTCTCCCTCGATCGCATGTGTAATCGCTTTAAAGGAGTTCAGGTTCTTCATCTCAGTACGTGTTCCAAACTCAGAAGCACCTACTTCACGAACCGAAAGATTGACGTCTGCTCGCATGGATCCCTCCTGAAGCTTACAGTCCGATGCTCCCAGATACTGGCAGATCATACGCAATTTTTCCAGATAAGCAATGACTTCATCTGCCGAACGCATATCCGGCTCCGATACAATCTCGATCAGCGGAACCCCACTTCGGTTATAATCTACTAAAGAGCAGTCCTCCCACTCATCATGGATCAGCTTTCCGGCATCCTCTTCCATATGCATCTCATGGATCCGGACTTTTTTCTTCTGCTCTCCGACTTCAATCTCTACATAGCCGTCTCTCGCAATTGGCAGATAGAGCTGTGAAATCTGATAGTTCTGCGGGTTATCCGGATAGAAATAATTCTTACGATCGAATTTGCACACCTGTGTGATCTTACAATTTGTCGCAAGTCCTACTGCCATCGCATATTCTACTACTTTTTTATTTAATACCGGAAGGGAGCCCGGCATACCGGTACATACCGGGCAGGTATGTGTATTCGGTGCGCCCCCGAATGCAGTACTGCATCCACAGAAAATTTTTGTCTTTGTTGCAAGTTCTACGTGAACCTCCAGACCGATTACGGTTTCATACTGCTTTGACATCTATGCTTCCTCCTTTCCGGCTGCTTCTGTTTTGTCGTACATAGATACCCATTTTTTCTCTGTCAGGCACTCATAGGTATAAGCTGCCTGAAAAAGCTTCTTCTCCTGGAAGCAGTCTCCGATGAGCTGCATTCCAACCGGAAGTCCTTTCGCATCCCGTCCAACCGGAATACTGATCCCCGGAAGTCCTGCCAAGTTGACGGAAATCGTATAAATGTCGCCCAGATACATTTTGATCGGATCACTTAAGGAAGCTCCAAGCTTCGGTGCTGTCGTCGGTGCTGCCGGCGCCAGGATCATATCATATTTTGCAAATGCACTGTCAAATGCCTTTTTAATCAGTGCTTTTGTACGGAGTGCTTTCAGATAATAAGCATCATAATATCCGGAACTGAGTACGAAAGACCCAAGCATGATACGGCGCTTTACTTCCGGTCCGAAGCCCTCGGAGCGGGTCTTTTTGTACATCTGGTGAAGCTCTTCATAATCCTTTGTGCGGTATCCGTATTTCACACCGTCAAATCGGGACAGGTTGGAACTTGCCTCTGCTGATGCGATGACATAATAAGCCGGAATCGCATATTTTACAAGTCCAAGATCAAATTCTTCAATCTCAGCTCCTGCATTTTTCAGAACCTCTGCGGCTTCCAGAATCGGTTTTTTCACTTCTTCGTCCAGACCTTCTCCAAAATAATCTTTTGGAATACCGATCTTCATCCCTTTTACATCGTTTACCAACGCACTCGTAAAATCCGTGTCCTGGCGTTCTACCGAAGTGCTGTCTTTTACATCATGGGATGCGATGGTCTCAAGAACCGTCGCACAGTCGGTTACGTCCCTTGCAACCGGTCCGATCTGGTCAAGAGATGATCCGTAAGCGATCAGTCCATAACGGGATACCGTTCCGTAGGTTGGCTTGATTCCAACGATTCCGCAGTAAGAACTTGGCTGACGGATCGATCCGCCGGTGTCAGATCCAAGAGCATATGGTACTTCCAGAGTCGCAACTGCCGCACAGGAGCCACCGGAAGATCCACCCGGTACATGCTCCAGATTCCACGGATTCTTTGTCTCTCCGTAATAAGAAGTCTCAGTCGTACTTCCCATCGCGAATTCATCCATATTAGTCTTTCCGATCACAACTGCACCTGCTTTTTCCAGGTTCAGAACTGCTTCTGCTGAAAATGTCGGTACAAAATTACTCAGAATTTTTGAACTGCAGGTGGTCGTCACACCTTCCGTACACATGTTATCCTTGATCGCAACCGGTACTCCTGCAAGCGGTCCGGTCAGTGTTCCGTCATCGATCAGCTTCTGCACTTCTTCCGCTCTTTTTAAGGCAGCTTCTTTTTGAAGTGATACAAAACTGTTGACTTCTTTTTCTACTTTATCAATCTGCGCGAAGCAGGCTTCCACTGCTTCTTTTACTGTAACTTCTTTTGCCTGAATCTTTTTTCCAAGTTCAACGGCAGTAAGACCTTTCAAATCCATCTTTCGATTTCCTCCTATGCGAATGTTCTAGGTACTTTGTAGCTCTGTTCTTTCTGCTGCGGCGCATTTGCCAGCATTGCTTCGTGATTGTCTCCATTTGTCACTACATCCTCACGGAATACATTATTTACCGGAAATACATGTGACATCGGTTCAATTCCTTCTGTATCCAGTTCATTCAGGGTATCAATATAATCAAGCATGGTTTCCATATCTTTCTTTGCCTGCTCTTTTTCTTCGTCAGAAAGCTCCAGCTTTGCCAGGATTCCAACGTATTCGATTGTTTCATCCGAAATCTTGTTTGCCATTGTACTCGTCCTTTCTAATAATAATTATCGTAAAAGCTTTCGTACTCCTCCGATTCAATCCACTCACTCGGTGTAAGTTCTACTGTAAGTCCTTCCAGATCAACTTCTGTTCCATCGATCAGGACAATATTTTTCAGCTCCTGTGGAAATCCCGACTCTTCATTACCGATCAGCATTCCCATATAGTTTTCGTATCCGGCGCTTACTGTCACGTCATAATCAAAAATCCCAAAACCTTCCACACATTTCACATCATAGACACCTGCAGGTACGTCTTTTCCTACTGTAAATTTATCCGATACGGTTTTCGATTCTGTAAGCGGATTTGCAATTGCTGTCAGATTCATCTGTGCATTCTCTGCTGTCATGTGAAGCTCCAGTGTATCCTCTACTATCACATAACATCCCGGAAATACTTCAAAGTCACTGACTTCTTCTTCCGTATTATCGTAGTCATCACCAAAATTGTACTGCACCCAGATATTATTTTTGCTGTCTGTCAGCTCTACCTGACCACTTCCACTTTTGCAGGTCAGTGTATAGGTTCCCTGCGGAAGATGTACACCGCCTTTATAAATTCCGGCTGTCAGGTCTGCTTCATAAAGTTCTCCTTCTTCCGGCATCACTTCCTGCAAATCACTGTATGGATCTTCCTCGGTGTAGCTGTCACTGTCATCATAAGTATAGTCATCAAAATAATGCTGAACTTCATCGCTGATCGTTCCGCCAAGCTCACCTGCAAATGCTGCAATGATCACAAAACCGATCAGAAACTTTCCAAGCTTCCTTTTCTTTTTTATCGGTCTGCTGCTTTGTTGCATTGAAGATGATGTATAACTGTAACTCTGGTTTCCTGTCTGGCTATAGCTTGTGCCTATGGTATTGTAGCTCGCATTTGCTGCAGAATATCCATTCCCCGCCGGATTTACTTTTCCTGCTGCCGCATTCTTTGACGCCTTTTTTGCAGCTGCTTTCTTTGCATTTTTATCTGCATTCTTCGCCTTACGCACATTTTCCCGAGTCATGGTCTTTCCTTCATACGGCTTTTCCGCTTCCGTATGTATATGTGTCAGCGATTCTTCATGACCGGAATTTCCAAGTGTCACATACTGATCGTCATTCTTTGAATTGTCAAGCCCACACTCTGTGCAGATATTTCCGTTTAATTTTCCTCCACATAAGGAACATCTTCGTCTCATTTTGACCTCCCCCGCTGCCTCTTGTCAGCTTCCTTTTTTACCTGCCAGCCAGGGAGCTTCGTCTCTACGGAGTAAGTCTGCTTAAATCTCTCGGGAAGAGGGTTGTCTCACGGACGTTATCTTCACCAAGAAGCTGCATTGTCAGACGTTCCATTCCGATTCCAAGACCTCCATGTGGCGGCATACCATGTTTGAATGTATCCAGATAGGTCTCCAGTCCTTCTTCCGTCATTCCCCGCTTTGCAAGCTTTTCCATCAGCATGTCGTAGTCATGGATTCTCTGTCCTCCGGTCGTGATCTCAAGTCCACGGAACAAAAGGTCAAAGCTGAGTGTGAATTTCTCATCCTGTGGATCGTCCATTGCATAGAACGGACGCTTCTTTGACGGATAGTAGGTTACAAATACAAAATCAGAATCCCATTCCTCTTTTGCGTACTGTCCGATCAGATGCTCTTCCTCGGGTTCCAGATCAAATGGATTGCGGATCTTACGTCCGTACTTTTCTGAAACCTTCTGCTTTGCCTCATCAAAACGGATTGCCGGAATTTTAGAGACATCCGGAAGTGTCACGTCCAGGATTTTAAGTTCCTTCGCATAATCCTTTTTCAGAAGCTCCATCGTATACTGAAGGAAGCCCGTTTCCATCGCCATGATATCTTCAAAGCTGTCGATATAACCCATTTCAAAATCCAGACTGGTATATTCGTTCAGATGACGCTTGGTGTTGTGTTTTTCTGCTCTGAATACCGGTCCTGTCTCAAATACTCTGTCAAAAACACCAACCATCATCTGTTTGTACAGCTGTGGACTCTGTTCCAGCACTGCCGGACGATGGAAATAATCCAGTCGGAAGAGGTTAGATCCTCCTTCTGCTCCTTTTGCTCCGATCTTCGGGGTATGAATTTCTGTAAAACCTTCTTTATACAGGAACTCTCTGAATCCTCTTACGATTCCTTCCTGAATTTTAAACTTCGCTCTTTCCCTTACGTTCCGAAGAGAAATGGAACGATAGTTCAGCTTCGCTTCCAGGGAAGTGTTCAGTTTCCACTTTGAAACAGCAAGTGGAAGGCTGTCTTTTGGCATACTGAGTACTTTTATCTCACTCAGACGGATTTCAATTCCGTTCGGTGCCTTCTCTGATTCGGTCAGTTTTCCTGTTACTTCTACTGTAGCGGCTTCTCTTAAATCTTTCAAGTTAAATTTTGTAACGCCTTCTTCGTATACACACTGGACCAGACCTTCCCGTTTTCTCAGAATCACGAAAGCGACTGTTCCCATGTCACGAATTGTATGAACGGCTCCATTTACCTTCACTTCTTCTCCAAGTCTTCCCTCTTCCAGTAATTCACTAAGTTCCAGCGTTTCTTTTTCTTTTACACCTGTCATAAATTCCATGTCACAATCCTCCTAAAATATGTTTTGCTTTTGTCAACTTCGTATTCCGGATTGTTTTTTGATGTACATGGCAATAAAAAAGCCCCGGAATACTTTTTCGTATTCCGGGACGGATAATCTGATGATCCGCGGTACCACCCGCATTGAATCCTTTGGGATTCCTCTCTTACATACGTAACGTGCATGAACCGTATTACCCTACTAAAACACCTGTGCTTTCCATTCAGATAATCTGCTCCAGAGTGTTCCCTTCGCCTCATTCCTCAAACAGCGCTCTCAGTCGGTGACGCCGTATTCCTGTCAAGTTCCAGAAGCAAGAGTCTCTTTCATCGCTTTGCTTTACTAAATTATTTTTAGATACTAGCACACGTTCTTTACTTTTTCAAGTATTTTCTTCTATTTTTTAATTTTTTCTCGTTAATTGTCAGCTTTTTTGCTTTAAAATCATCAATTCACTTTGTTTCTTTTTGTTTTTTGATTATTTCGTATGTTTATCCACGTATTTATTCTCTGTTTTGGAATAAACAATTTTCTGTTCCTTATATAAGCTGTAATATCCGGAAAGCAGATAGCTTACCGCAACCACAATACAGTAAAACGGCATCCCGTTAAATCCAAACAACTCTGCTGCAATCAAAAGAGATGTGATCGGACTGTTTGTAACTGCACAAAAGACACCAACCATTCCACATGCCGCACAGATATCTGTCGGTGCTGCAAGGATCGTAGACATAAAAGAACCAAGTGTCGCCCCGATAACAGTGACGGTACGATCTCCCCACCCTTGAATCCGGCGCAGAGCGTCAGTGCCGTAAACAGCATTTTCAGAAGGAACATCTGTGGTCCTGCCGTCTCTTTAAAGCTTGCCTGGATCACACCTGTTCCAAGCCCCAGATAGGCATCCGTTCTGAGTGCAAAATACAAAATGATCACTCCTGCTGCCCCTGCAACCACACGCACATACGGATTCGGAAACCATTTCTTCAGATAATGTTCCCCATTATGCAGCACAATACAGAACAGTGCTCCGGCAAGCGCACACGCAATTGCCAGAATGATCGCTTTGATCGAATCCACACTGTAAAAATCCGGAACCGATTCTACCAAATACGGCGGAGTAACGGTCCTCACTTTCAGAAGCAGCGCAATCCCCTGTGCGGCAAATGCAGAAAATACACATGGCACCAGCGCGGCATAATACATCACACCAACACTGATTACTTCCATTGGAAATACAACCGCCGCCATCGGTGTCCCGAAAAGTGCTGAAAATGCGGCACTCATACTTGCCAGAATGATGATCTTCTTGTCACTCTCATTCAAATGCAGATATTTCGCACATACATTTCCTACACTTGCTCCAAACTGAAGCGCTGCACCCTCTCGTCCGGAAGATCCTCCAAACAGATGTGTGATCGCTGTCGATATCAGGATCAGTGGTGTCACCCATCCCGGAACCTCTTCCTCATCCGACCGGACTACTGTCAGAACCAGGTTCGTTCCGGAGTTCTTCTCCTGCCCGGTAATTTTGTACAGCCAGACGATCAAAAGACCTCCTAGCGGTAGCCCAAGAATGATCATCGGATTTGCCTGTCTAAACGAAGTCGCCCATACAATCGCATAGGAAAATCCGCTGGCGATCAGTCCGATGAGACTTCCGATCACCCCGGACAAAACGATCCATTTGAACAATGAACCATACAGATTTTTCCATGCTTCTCTCATTTCTTTTAATTTTTCATTCATCCTTTGTTCCTCGTACTCTTATTTTCTTTAAAAAAAGAATGTGCCCTGGCACATTCTCGCGCCGAATGCGTTGCTGAGCGCCAGTGGCGCTCGTTAAGCAACGACCGAAGCGGAGCGTAGAC
>ERZ779861.4019-NODE-4019-length-11455-cov-3.003684_pt1 | contig 11455 bp, 12 predicted proteins | sample MGYA00511558_ERZ779861 | MGnify/ENA primary metagenome ERZ779861 (study PRJEB29588, sample SAMEA2163432) | human gut metagenome | biome: human gut; feature: human-associated habitat; material: faeces | place: Denmark | collected 2008/2010 ... | reverse complement strand
CAAGAAAGGGGAAAAGTAAGGGCAGACATTTTTTTAAAAGTCGATGGCATTGCGATGCCTTGTCCGTCAGCATATACGTGGGGCTTGAATGACATATCTGCTTCAAAGTCCGGGCGTTCCGACGATTCGCTGATGCATAAAAACCGAGTAGCACAAAAAAGGAAGCTGGCATTGCAGTGGAGCGGCAAGGATTGGGCAACCACAGCGAAGATTTTGCAGGCATTCAATCCAGAATATATCCAGATAACTTATCCTGATATGATGTCAGGAAAATACGAAACTAGAACATTCTACGTTGGTGACCGCAGTGCCCCTGTAAAATGGTGGTGGATAGGAAACCAACGGACGGAATCTATTAGTTTTGACGTGATCGAGAGGTGAAAAAAGGCGAAATCTATCTAACGCTTGGAAAGAAAAAGTAAATACCGGAACGGACATACAGTACCTCAAATATGCCGACATCACTTTAACGGATGGAACCGTGCTTAATCTGACCAGTTCAGATTTGTGGGCAAATGGCGTAATGTTTGAGGATTCTGTATCTGGAGATAACAGTTTCGACATTGGATCCGCAATCATTAATGTGCTGACTTTGAGTATCAATAACTTTGACAGTCGGTACTCAGACTATGATTTCGACGGGGCAGAAGTAGTTTGCTACATTGGCCTTACTCTCGATGATGGAACAACTGAAAAAGTCCGCATCTGCACTGCAACAGTTGTAGAACAGCCGGAAATCGAAACCGTGACCATAGATCTTACGTGTGAAGATAATATGCGGAAATTCGATCGTGATTATTCCGAGAGTAAATTAATCTATCCGGCTACAAGAGCACAAATCATTCGTGATGCGTGCAGTGTATGCGGTGTTACTCTCTTGACTACTTCGTTTGACCGGGATGATTATGTTGTACAGCAACGTCCTGCTGATGATGCACTGACTTTTCGACAGGTATTGCAGTGGGTTGCTCAAATCGGCTGTCAGTGGTTGCGATGTGACGAATATGGAAGATTATGTGTGAAATGGTTCGATACCGGAAAGACAAATCCACAGGAAATCAATGTCACGTATAATTTCACGCCAAAACATACAGATGTCGTTATTACAGGAGTAAAAGTCACAGAGTACAGTGATTCTTCGGAAGATGTGGCAGGAAGTTATATTTCCGGTACAGAGGGGTATGTGTTGGGAATTTCCGACAACAAGTTGATTCGCAAAGGTGATGGGGAAACGGTTGCATCCATAATTGCCGAAAAATGCGTGGGAATGGTATTTCGTCCGTTTGAATCTCAATGTCCTACGGACATAGCTTTGGAAGCCGGAGACACAATCACAATAGAAGACCGAAATGGAAAACTGTATAACACCTACCTCACAACAACTACATTGCATCCCGGCTCAGGACAGACAATTGCCTGCAATGCCAAGAGTGCAGCTAAAAATAGCAGCACCCGGTATAGTCAGGCAACACAGACGTATGTGGATGCATGGAACTTGGTAGAAAAAGAAAAAAGTGAAAGAAAAAAGGCTATTGAGAATTTACAGGAATCTCTTTCTGTCGGAAGCGGACTCTTTGCGACTTACGTTCAGCAGGAAGACGGAAGTACAATCTCATATTTTCACGACAAAGCCAGTCTGGCAGAATCGAAAAATGTGATCAAAATTACATCCGAGGCAATCGGCGTGTCGAATGATGGCGGCAAGACCTATCCGTTCGGATTCGAGTTGACCGGAACGATGATAACCAAACTTCTGTATGCCGAGGGAATTAATGCGGATTATATTGATTCGGGCGCATTGACGGTAAGAGACAAAGGTGGAAATATTATCTTCCAGGTAAATATGGATACCAATACAGTGTACATGAATCCGGACATTTTGATTATCGGAAACCAGACTCTGACTGAAAAGCTGACTGCTATGGATAACAGCATTGCGGAAGCAAAGAACATGACCATGCAGTTGACCAACGACTACCAGAGTATCACCACTGATGCCGATGGAAACATCAGCGGAACATTTCCAACCGTGACAACTACGGCTCAGGTCATGTATGGAACTAACGATGTGACCAATGATTGCACCTATACCATTACGAAATCCAATAACGTGACTGGTTCATGGAATGATTCCACACATACTTATACCGTGACCGGATTGAGTGCAGATAACGGATGGGTGGACATCAAAGCCACTTATTTACGGGCACTGTCAATTACAAAGCGGTTTACGGTTGCCAAACTAAAAGCCGGAAAGAATGGAATTAACGGACTTGATGGGCTTCAAGGAGAAAAGGGAGAGCAGGGAATTCCGGGCAAAGACGGCAAGGACGGAACTAATGGAGTAGATGGGAAAACATCGTATTTCCACATCAAATACAGTTCCGTGGCGAATCCGACATCATCTAGCCAGATGACCGAAACTCCGTCTACATATATCGGCACTTATGTAGATTACGAACCGAATGATAGTACAGACCCCAAGAAATACACATGGTCGAAATTTGAGGGAACAGATGGCAAAGATGGTATTGCCGGAACGAACGGAACGGACGGAAAGACATATTATCTACACATTGCCTATGCGAACAGTGCTGATGGCAGGACTGGTTTTTCCATTTCTGACGGAACCAACAAGCTGTATATTGGTCAGTATACCGATACCACTAAGGCGGACTCTACTGACCCTGCGAAATATACGTGGAGCAAGATTAAGGGTGAACCTGGAAGAACTTACATTATTGAGCCATCCTGTACAGTCCTGAAACGCGGAGCAGACAAGGTTATCAGCCCAAACTTTTTGGAATTCAACGCATATTATCAAGATGGTGACTCAGCTACCAGATACGCATACAAGGGCAGATTCGTGATCGAGGAGACCGCTGACGGCAATACATGGACTACCATATACAGGTCGTCTACGGACGAAAGCACGGTTAAACATTATCTGTATACTGTTCTGACAGATGGAAATGGTCAAACCATAACAGGCGGCAACGGTACTACAGTTGGAATTCCGCGTGATATAACCAATATTCGATGCAAACTGTACGCGGCTGGCGGCACAACGAATATGCTCGATATGCAGAGCGTAGCGGTAGTTATTGACGTTGACAATTTAACGCAGACGGACATCGTAAATATCCTGTCCAACAACGGAGCATGGAAAGGGTTGTACTACAAGAATGGTCAACTGTATATCAGCTTTAGCGCGGCGTTAGGCGGCGAACTGGCATTAGGCGGAGCGAATAATGGAAATGGTATCCTTGCGGTTTACAATGAGTCAGGTAATATATCATACAAATTAACTAGCAATGGAAATGTGTTCTATAACGAAACAGGACAATGCACCGCTGCATTAGTAGATGGAAAGATGCTTTTTCCGGACACTCCTTTTACAGTTACGACAGGTCAGTGGTCTAGTACGCAAAAAGGTTTTATCTATGGCTCAAAAGGTCTGAACCGGTTCAGCGGCCGCGTATACGGAAATGCAGACGGTACAGTTAAATTTGATTATACCACAGAATCTTTTGACGGATATTACGAACCTATATTTCTTGAAGATGATGAAATAAACGGCTTTTTTGATGTATTAAAAGCAACGAACTATTTAATAGCTAAAGAATTGATGGGATTACCGGATAGTGATGGAATAGTTAGGGTAAAAGTCACAAGTGCTATGGACGTTTCAAAAACACTCAGATTATACAATCTAACACACGTATCATCTGGTGGACATCTGGTTCTTTCACAAGACGGAGCAACGGTAGCTTATCTGTCCTCATCTTCCAAACGGTACAAAGATGTCCAGAAGAACCTTAAATGTATGGAACAATGGTATGATATAGAACCTGTTTGGGCGAAATACAAAAACGGTTATCTCGCGGACGATGATATTTTTAACGGAAAAAATATGCCAATGTTTCTAGCAGAAGACGTGGAAAAACATATGCCGGAAGCGGCGGTATACAACAAAGACGGCAAAATCGAGGACTGGAATTATCGTGTGATGATTCCGGCAATGTTCGCAATGTTGAAGCAGCAGAAATCGGAAATAGATTCTCTCAAACAAGAACTGGACGAAATCAAACAACTTTTGAGAAAGGAGTGATACCATGGCTTCATTAAAAACGGATGTGCTGAGTGCTTTGCCGGCGGCCACATCTTTGCAGAATACAGATTTGATTCCGGTCGGGACTGGTGCCGGAGCCACACTTAAAAAAATGACAGCTGCGGACTTGAGAAAAGCGTTATTTACATTTTCCGGAACAGGTTATGTGCTTCTCGAGGCAACTACGGTCAATGTAACTGCACCGTCGACAGCGGCAGGAAAATCCACCAGTGCAGTTACAGCCACATTTACCAAGAATGCGAATGCAGACCTGATAGTTCCAATTCAGAGAACGTCCGGTTGGCTGACCTGTACAGGAATATCCGTATCGGGAAATACGCTGACTACTTATTTCCTCAACACGACAACAGGAACACATTCTGGAGCGGCTACATTTTTGATATTGCAGCTTAAAAAAATCACAGTATAAGGAGGCAAAAGCATGGAAATCAAAGCAATTGATGTATCGTCAGATCAAGGCAAACCAGATTGGGCAAAAGTCGCAAAATCCGGCGTAAAAGCAGCAATCCTCAGAGTCCATCAGAGATATGGCGTAGATTCCTCGTTTGAACATAACTATAAAGGATGTAAACAGAGCGGTATTCTGGCAGGGGTATACAAATACAGTTATGCCTTAACACCGGCACAAGCTGTTGAAGAAGCTGAGAACGTGATCGAAGTACTGAACGGACGCGGACTGGACTTTCCAGTATTCTACGACCTTGAATGGAAACAGCAGAGAAGTCTTGGGAAACAGGCAATCGAGAATATTGCGGTTTCATTCTTGACCAGAATAAAAAAAGCCGGTTATAAAGTTGGTATTTATTGCAATATGGACTGGTATAATAATTACCTGTCCGACAACCTCAAGAAATATGACCTCTGGCTTGCAAGATATGCGAATAATGACGATGGAACTATTCCGGAACGACTCAGACCGTCCGTTGGTATCGGCTGGCAGTATTCAGAGAGCGGAAAAGTAGCAGGAATCAGTGCGAATGACGTTGATATGGATGTATTCTATACGGATTATCGGACGGAAAAGAAAGAAGAGGGAACAGTGAGTAAAACAAAATTACAGAAATTTACAGAACTCGGAGATTATTACGCCTCAAATGGTGGATACCTTGAAAAGAAAAGCAATGCTTATCTGGACGATTTTAAGAAGAATGCCGGATATAACAACTACACCAAGTTTGCTCGCGATGTAAATTCTTGGGGGCAGCCGGGTTGTCAGGCTCAGCCGTGGTGTGCAGAGTATCAGTTCTGGAAACTGGTAAAAATCCTTGGAATCGCCAGAGCATTAAAGATTATGGGCGGTGGTTTTTACAATTGCGTATCAATCACAAATCACGCTAAAACAAATGGAACATGGCATAAAGCACCAAAAGTAGGTGCGTTGATTATATTCCGTAACGGTTCCCATGTTGGCTCTGTTCGTAGGTTCAATGGCAGCATCGTTTATACCAATGAAGGAAATACTTCCAGTGCTGCTGGAGTGGTTGCAAATGGCGGAGCTGTACGCAACAAATCCTACGCTATCAACGATTCTGCAATTGATGGGTATGTTTGGATTGACTGGGGCGAAGAAAAAGCGTCTACAGCCACTTGGAAAGCAACCGGAACGGCTACATCTACGGTGGACGATCTCTATATCCGCGAAACACCGAATGGGTATGTTCTTGGCAAGATTAACAAAGGAAATCGTGTAGAAATTAACGGCGAGAAATCCGGTATGTGGACGAAAATCAAAGTTGCCGGAATCGGCATCGGTTGGGCAGCTACCAAGTACCTTAAGATTGACGGAGTAGAGAATACAGCCACAACGATTCCCAAAAAGCAAGACAAGAATCAGAGGTTGTACACTGGACAGGTTACAGCTTCCAGCCTGAACGTCCGCACATGGGCTGGAACGGAATATCCGAACATCAAAAAATATCCGACATTGAACAAAGGAAACAAGGTTGATGTTATGAACTTCACTCAGAAAGCAAGTGATGGTAGTTCTTGGTATTACATCCGTATTGCCGGAAAATATTTCGGATTCGTTTCCGCAAAACACATTGGCAAAGTGTGATAAATGTGATATAATAAATATACCATAATTCAACTCCTCCCCAGAGTTTGAGCATGGACTCAAAAAAGAGATGATCTGTTTCTTTCCTTGGCAGATCATCTCTTTTTACTACTTGATTATATATTCACAATATTGATTTTTAATATCCGCATATCCGTTCTTTCGAATCAGCACTTTATCCCCGGAAAACATCGTAAAATCAGAATCCAGCTTTTGCACATAATCCATGTTTACAACAAAGGACTTGTGGCAACGCAAAAAACGTTTATCAAGGTAAGGCTCAACTGATTTTAAAGTTGCATACATATTGTGTATAATCCCGTTCGTGCAATGTACAAAAACCTGCTTATCCCGTGCCTCGAGGTACTCGATTTTGTTCAATAGGATCCTTATGATGCAATCTCTGTGCCTGATCGTGAGCATCTTGTGTTTCATATCACTCAGGGTATTGTCAATCACAGAAAACAGTCTTCCGTGCTCGTTTCCTTTGATGATATAATGCGTAAATTCAACATCCAATGCATCAAAAACGAAATCCTTGTGAGCTGTCCAAAAAGCAATTTCGCCCTTATATCCACACTCCCGGAGTTCTTTGGCAATATCCACGCCATTTTCGTTTTTAAGTACTACATCCAAAACAATCATATCAAACCATTTTCCGTCCTTGACATCATCTATCAAGGGTTCCCCACTGAAATAACCGTCTATCGTATAGTTCCGGTCACCATTTTGCTTTAAAAATGGTTCAATTCGATGTTTGAAATACTCAACCTGTAGTTCACAATCGTCACAAATAGCGATTTTCATAGTAATCACCTTCCGTTTATCGCTTGCACTTCAACTTTCATCAGATTATCCTCATCTAATCAATTAATTATGGTAATATAGTAGCACTGAAACGGAAATGTGTAAATAGCTCAGCGGAAGTTTGAAAAAATTCGACATCTTAATACGTTGGTACAGCCTGCCAGATTGCTCTGGGGAGGAAACGTGATCGTGAATGCAGGCTTTGCCATAAAAAGAGCCGGGGAATAAAATCCTCAGCTCGTTGCTTTATTTATAACTTATTTTATACATTGCTCGACGATAAGCGACAACAGAACCATATCTGTTGTTATTTGCAAACTGAATCATTTCTACTGCATGAAGTCCGCTTTTGATGAAAGCACCATCTAATGAGCTACCGCCAGAAATGCACGCTCCTCTACTGTTGTTCCAGAGAACACCGTCAACATAAATGTAAGTATTCAATTCTTGATTCAAATTTTCAGCATAATAATTGATATATCCCATAGGGAAGTCTTTATATACTTGAATTGGTACGACTTTCCCGCCAGTACTCCTTTGTGAATTATATTCTATAAAGAAATCAGCATTTCCACATTCTTTCTGATTTGGAAGAAGCATTTTAGGGATTTTTGAAACTGGCAGAGATTTAATCGCAACCTTGCACCTGAATGTTTTACCAGAAGCACTTTTAGCATAAATGTAAGTCGTTCCAGTTTTCTTTCCGGTAACTTTGCCATTTGAAGTTACTGTTGCAATGGATCTGTTTTTTGAAGACCATTTGTACTTTTGTTTCGTGTTCAGCATTTTTAACTGATATGTTTTTCCTTTGTACAATGATATGCTGGTCTTACTGATTTTAGGGGATTCTACGCGGAAAGAACACTTATAAGCTGCTTTTCCTATTTTTGCAGTAATTACCGCACTTCCCTTTCCTTTAGCTGTTACTTTTCCTGACTGGTTTACAATTGCCACTTTCTTGTTGCTCGAGTACCATTTAGGTTTCCTCTTAGTTCCGTTGACTTTCAACTGAACTGACTGACCAGTGCATAAGGCCACTTTTCGTTTATTAATGCTTGCCGCCGATACAGGACAAGCAAAGCAGAATATAAGCATTAACACTGATAGTAACAGAATTGATTTCTTTAATGTTTTTTTCATATGTATTTCTCCTGATTTTGTATTATCCTTTAAAAACACGTCCGCAGTCCCGACACTGATATTTGGTAGAAAAGAGACCTTTTCCTATTATTTGAACATTTGCACTCCGGCAGGTAAAAGCAGGACATTTTATTTTGCTCGTCACTTTGTCAATCTTTTTTCTTTTTCTCATTTTACGTTCCTCACATTCTCAATATATTTTGGCATAAACCATGCAGAGTTGTGTCCGCTCCAACGATCAATTCCATAATCAATGATTTTTCCGTAGATCGTCAGGTAAGTTCCCGGGACGTAATCGGAACTTTTGAAACCATAATCATCAGAAAACATAATTCCAACATCACCGCCACTTCCATAGCTGTCGGTATCTTTGGAATATATTCCGGTAAGGCAACAAGAGGTGCTGAGATTATACTCTTTTATTTTATCATAGATTAATGAATTATATGGATCCATAATGCCTTGATCTTCTACATATAAATCCACCTTAACATATTTACCCTCCAAGTCCTCTTCCGAAAAAGTGATATCTTCATACCACATTTCGGTACATTTTTCCTTGTATTCTTCCTCTGATAAAGAATTCATGTCTGTTTCTTCTTGAGTCATTTCAGTGTCTGCATAGACTTCTATGGGGCAAGCACATAAAATTCCTGACAGCATTGCAACTATAAGTTTTCTTCTCATGGTGCATTCCTCCTTAGTAAAATTTGCATATATTATACCTCAAGATTCAAAAATAGCATAGTCAAAACCGAAATATTTTTCATATTTTTATCCATTAAAAATGCAGTTTTATCGTTTTGACCGATTAATTTGCACAAAAAGTGGTATAACAAAGAGAAAAACAAACAAATATACCTTGACATTGCTAGCAACTAATGATAATATGTAGCTAGCAACACAAAGGAGGTGTTTTTGTGGTTGCTAGAAAAGATAACTCCGAGTATTTCAAAAAGCGTCGTGAAACTATCGGACAGTTTAGTGTGTCAGTGAAAAGAGAAAAACTTGAAGCACTGGACAAAAAGCTGAAAGAAAAAGGTCAAACCAAGACTGCATGGTTAAACGAAAAGATTGACGAAGAACTTGGAGAGTAACTAAAAAACGGGTATCCGTTCACCCCGAGAAAGTCTACGGATACCCACACCAATAATCTGGTATACAAATTATAGCACTGTATACCTCTTTTTGGCAACTACATTTATTTCATGGAGGTATATTTATGAACGACATTATCAACACATCCAATCAAACACCTATTGAAATCGCACTCGGCATTGATGAAGAGGGAATGACTACTGCCAGAAAGTTATATGCTTTTCTTGAAATGGACAGTAAGAACTATTCCAGATGGTGTAAGAGAAATATTACAGAAAACGAATTTGCCGAGGAGAACGTTGATTATTTTTACTCTTCCTTAATGAAGAGTGAACAGGGCAGAGGAAATTTTGCAGAAGATTACAAACTTTCTGCCAGTTTTGCCAAGAAACTTTCTATGCAGTCCAAAACCGTCAAAGGTGAACAGGCACGCCAGTATTTTCTCAAGGTCGAGGACAAACTGAAAGAAACAGTACGCCGTGCTATCCCTATGACTATTCCGGAGCAGATTCAGCTATTGGCACAGGGAACCGTTGAACTGAACCAGAGAGTTGATACCTTAGGCAAGAAACTGGAACGTCTGGAATATGACCTGCCAGTACTTCCTGTTGAAGCAGATCGCATTACTGAAGCTGTCAAGAAGAAAGGAACAGCTGTCCTTGGCGGTAAACTTTCAAACGCTTACAAGAGCCGCTCCATCCGTCAGAAAGTGTACAGCAACATTCATTCAAATCTGCGGTATCAGTTTCAGGTTAAGTCGTACAAATCAATCAAGAGGAATCAGGTTGACAAAGCTGTGGACATTATCGGCAGATACGAACCGCCCGTATTCTTACAGAATGAGATTGATTCCGAGAATGCACAGGAAACCATGTTTTAAGAGGTGATAACACACATGAGGAAGATTGAGAGATTGCTGATCGCAGTAGGAGTAATCTTCTTTGCAAGCTACATCGTTCACTTGCCGATGTGCAATCAAGATTATATGCGTAAAAGCTCCATCCGCTTGGCAGAGGATATGTACAAGCATTCAACCTTAAGCCAGAGCATAAAAGAGGTTCTAAGAACGAACGATATTGTAGAAAACACAAAAAATCCGGTAAAAACGAACTTTATATTTGTGAAAGTAAAGGTCATATTTGAAATCATAAATATTCCAGTCTATCTCTGGCAGTTTGCAAGGGCGAATATTAATCCATGTGTCCTGTTACATTGGATCTGCGGAAAATATGATAAAAATAAATGTTCGAATGCATATTTTCTACTATCCAGACATATACTGTAGTAAAGTTTCGATTGGGAGGGTTACTATGGATTACAAAGAAAAAATTATTGAATTGCTGGATAAAGTTAAAACAGAAAATACTTTTAAAAGAGTATATAAATTGTTAGAGTATTTATACTTGAAAGAAAAGTAACTAAAAATGCCGCATCTGCTTTAACTGTAGATGCGGCATAATAATTATTCTGTTTTTAAATCATCTGGAGAAGCAGAGAAATAATATTCAAATTCGGAACTATCATACTTAGAACCCATCATTTCATTCAGCTTATCGGCAATTGATTCGCCCATTTCCTCTCCAAATTCAGAATCTTCAACTTTTGTTCTTTTATATTCCGCAAAAATATTTCCCCAATCGTCCTGTGTTCCAGCGTAGTAAATCTGAATAAGATCGCCATTTTCTTTAGGACTTAAATAAGACAATGCTTTGTCGGTTACATTCTCCATGCTTTTTGGGAAAAATACTTTTTGAACATCACAGGAATTAAAAATAGCGTCATATATCTCAGTTATTCCTTCTTGGAAAATGATGGATTCAACATACGAATTTCCGATTCCAACCTGAAAATCCGATAAATCTGTTGCATAGTCTGTTCCGTCAATATTGTATGTCGGAAGAATTTCTAAAACCTTGCATTTTCCATCATATCCATGTAATTTCACAGTGCTTCCTTCGATATCATAATCGAAATCACTGATTGTGCCATATTTTTCAGAATCATCTTTCTTTACTTCAACACCAGTAACACCCCCGGCATAAACTGGAATGGAAACCCCTAAAATAGTAAAAGAACAGATTGTCACTAATAGTTTCTTCTTCATTTGTAATTCCTCCTTAGTATTTGAATATGAATATATTATACCATTGGTGACAGAAATAATATAGGAGAATATAAAGAAAGACCAGAGATTTTTTATTCCCCGGTCTTTCTTTTTTTAA
>ERZ779861.4002-NODE-4002-length-11511-cov-6.451816_pt1 | contig 11511 bp, 10 predicted proteins | sample MGYA00511558_ERZ779861 | MGnify/ENA primary metagenome ERZ779861 (study PRJEB29588, sample SAMEA2163432) | human gut metagenome | biome: human gut; feature: human-associated habitat; material: faeces | place: Denmark | collected 2008/2010 ... | reverse complement strand
TTTGTTTTAGAATATATTTTATATATTCCATCTTGTTTTTCTTTTTTTAATTTTACACCATTTAACAGTAGTTTGATATCATCGTCTTCTAACTGTATTTTTTCTTTATCTTCAAACATCTCTTCAATTGTTATCACTTTTATATTTTGTCCTTCCTTTAATTGTTCTATTGTAATTGCTTGTTCAATAGTAAATTTTCCCACCTTGGTTCTTTTTAATTCTTTCATATATCCTACTGTTTGCATTTCTTCTGCTATATTTTCACACAATGTTCTTATATATGTACCTTTAGAACATCTTACTTTAAATTGCATTTGTTTTTCTTCTTTATTTACTTTTATTAATTCAATATCATATATTTCTATATTTCGTGGCTTTATTTCAACTTGTTGTCCTTTTCTTGCATACTCATATAATTTTTTTCCATTTACCTTAATTGCTGAATACATTGGTGGAACTTGTTGACTTTCACCAATAAAGCTTTTTAATATTTTTTCTATATTTTTAAATTGCAAGTATTGTTCTGGAACACACTTTTTTTCAACTTCTTCTCCTTCTGCATCAGCTGTTGTTGTTTTTGTTCCTAATTGTAATAATACCTCATACTCTTTGTCATGTTCTATTAAATATTTAGAAAGCTTTGTTCCTTTCCCCAATAAAATAGGAAGAACACCAGTAGCATTAGGGTCTAATGTACCAGTGTGTCCTACTTTCGTATTAAACATTTTTTTTATTTTGTATACTGCATCATGTGATGTATAACCTTTTTCCTTGTTTATTATAATAATTCCATCCATTTATTATTTCCTTATATATCTTTTTATTTGTGTTAATATTTTCTCTTTTACTTCTTCTATATTTCCAGTTATTGTTGCTCCTGCTGCTCTTGGATGGCCTCCACCTCCAAACATAATGCAAACATCTGAAACATTTATATATTGGTTTGACCTTAGAGATAGTCTCCATCCATCTTCAATTTCTCTTGCAAATACAGAAACTTCTACATCTTCCACATTTCTTCCTATTTCTACTATTCCTTCATGGTCTCCTGTTTTTGCATCAACACTTTGCATATCTGCTTGTGTTATGTATGTAAATGCTACTTTTCCTTCTTCAAAAAATTCTAATCTATTTAAAGCAACTCTTGTTAGTTCAAAGCATGGTTTTGTTGTTGTTTGTAAAACTCGCTTATATATATCAGATACATTTACTCCCTTTTTTAAAAGTGATGCTGCAAATTCAAATGTTTCTGCTGTTACCCCTGAATATGCAAAGCCTCCTGTGTCTGTTATTATTCCTGTTATAATACATGTTGCTATGTCTTTTGATATTTCAAATCCAAAATATTCAAACATTACTATTAGTATTTGTGCACAAGCAGGTGCATCTGGATTAACATAGTTTAAATCTCCAAACATGGTATTTGTTCCATGATGATCTATTACTATTTTTGATTTTGCATTTTCAAAGTAACTTGCAAATCCATTTAATCTCCCTATAGTTGGGCAATCTAATGATATTGCTAAATCGTATTTTTGTACTTGACTTTCTTTTTTTATTTCCTTTGTACCTGGTAGAAATTCAAATATTTTTGAATATTCTGGTATAATAACATCTGGATTTTTTCCATATGCTTTTAATATATTGTACATTGCCAAACTACTTCCAATAGCATCTCCATCTGGATTTTCATGAGTTAATATTACTATTGAGTTAGCTTTGTTAATTTCCTCTAAAATTTTATCTAATGTCATATGTATAAAGAATAAAGCTGTTAAACTTTATTCTTCGTTCACCCCGCTTCCTTCGTTTTTTAATTCTTTTAGAATTTTTTCTATTTTTTCACCATATTCTAATGAATCATCTATTTCGAAAATTAGCTCAGGCGTAATTCGTAAATTTATTGTTTTTGCAACTTGAGACCTTATAAATCCTGCTGATTCTTTTAGTCCTTCCATTGTTTTTTTAATGTTTTTTGAATTTAATATACTTACATATATTTTTGCATATTTTAAATCTGGTGTTATTTTTGCTTTTGTTACACTTATTAATCCAGTTACATTTGGATTTTTAAGTTCAAAACTAATTACATTACTAATTTCTTTTTTTAATTCTTCATTAATTCTATTAAGCCTATTTTCATTTTTCGGCATATTAGTTATCTCCCTTTCTAATACAAATAGCACATAATGTTATCTTTTAACTTCCTGCATAACATATACCTCTATTATGTCTCCTTCTTTTATATCATTATATTTTTCTATTTGAATACCACATTCATATCCTTTTGCTACTTCTTTTACATCATCTTTAAATCTTTTTAGTGACTCTAGCTTTCCGTCATGTAATACAATTCCCTCTCTTATTACTCTGACTCCTGCATGTCTTTCTATTTTTCCTTCTAATACATAACATCCTGCTATTGTTCCCACATTTGATACTTTAAACGTTTGTCTTACTTCTGCATTACCTATTACTTTTTCTTCATAAATAGGGTCAAGCATACCTTTCATAGCTGCTTCAACATCTTCAATTGCTTTATATATTACAGAATATTGTTTTATCTCTATCATATTTTTTTCTGCAACTTCTTTTGCTGTATGTCCTGGTCTTACATTAAATGCTATTATTATTGCACTTGCTGCTTTGGCAAGTTGTACATCTGATTCTGTTACAGCACCTGTAGAAGAATGTATTACTTTTACCTTTACCTCATCATTAGATAATTTTTCTAATGATTGTTTTAATGCTTCTGCTGTTCCTTGTACATCTGCCTTTACTATTAAATATAGTTGTTTTAGATTTTCATTTGCCATTTTTTCAAACACATTATTTAATGTAACTTTTGCATTTTCGTTTAATATATTTTCTCTTTCTTGACGTTTTCTTCTTTCTATTAAATGTTTTGCCATTTTTTCGTCTTTAACTTCATAGAAAGTCTCTCCTGCTTCTGGTACATTTGTTAATCCCATAATCTCAACCGGTGTAGAAGGTCCTGCTTTTTTAATTTTTTGTCCTTTATCATTTTTCATTGCTCTTATTCTTCCAATAGATGTTCCTACTACAATTGTGTCTCCCTCATCTAATGTTCCTCTTTGTACAAGCATAGAAGCGATTGGTCCCTTTGACTTATCAAGTCTTGCTTCTATAACAACACCTTTGGCTTGTTTATTAGGATTTGCTTTTAATTCTTTCATATCAGCTACTAGTAAAACCATTTCTAGTAAATTATCTATGTTTATATTATTTTTAGCTGATATTGGACAGAATATTGTATCTCCGCCCCATTCTTCTGGTACTAATTCATATTCCATTAATTCTTGCTTTATTTTATCTACATTTGCATTTGGCAAATCAATTTTGTTAACCGCCACAATTATAGGAATTCCTGCTGCTTTAGCATGATTTATAGCTTCCACAGTCTGTGGCATTACACCATCATCTGCAGCTATTACTAATATTGCAATATCTGTAATTTGTGCTCCTCTTGCTCTCATGCTTGTAAATGCCTCATGTCCTGGCGTATCTAAAAATGTAATTTCTCTGTTATTTACATTTACTTTGTATGCACCTATATGTTGTGTTATTCCTCCTGCTTCTCCTTCTATTACATTTGTACTTCTTATTGCATCTAGTAAAGATGTCTTACCATGGTCTACGTGTCCCATTACTACAACTACTGGTGGTCTTGGTTGCAATTCATCTGCTTTGTCTTCTGTCTCATCAAATAATATGTCTTCTTCTTTTACTTGCTCTTTTTTCTTGGCTGTTATTCCAAATTCACTTGCTACCAAATATGCTGTATCAAAATCTATAGTATTATTTATTGTGCTCATTATTCCGTAATTTAACAATTTTTTTATTACATCACCACTTGTTTTTTTCATTTCCATTGCCAAATCTTTTACTGTTATTGTATCTGGAATCGTTATTTCTTTTAATTCAAATATTTTTTGTTTATTTCTTTCTTCTTCATTTTTTTGAATTCTTTTTCTATTTCTTTTTCCTCTTTCTGTAGTCAAGTCATAATAGTCTAGCATTTCCCCGTCTTGTTCATTAAACATATGTGATAATTTATCTACTTGTTTTAGATTTTTTAATTTTTCGCCATCAAATTCCTCATTGAATCTTCCACTTTTTCTTGTAGTCTTTTTGGTTGCTTTGTTTTCATCATATTTGTTATTTACTTTTTGCTTATCTATAGCTTTTGTACTGTAATCTCTTTGATTTTCTTTTTCAATTTCTACAGACATAATATCTTTAATGTTTCTATCTATTCCTTTATTATCTAATGGTCTTCTTTCATTTCTGTTAAAATTAGGACGTTGTTGATTATTATTTCTATTATTTTGAAATCTGTTATTATCCCTATTATACTGTTGTCTAGCACCATTTTCTCCATTATTATATGTTCTGTTTTGATTGTAGTTATTTCTATTTTGATTATAATTTCCGTTGTTGTTATAATTGTTTCTATTAAAATTATAACCATTATTATAATTTCTGTTATAATTATTTTCTGTTCTTCTTTGTTCTGGTTTAGGAGATTCTACAGTTGCCGTTGATGAAGTTTGTACTTTGGGTGTTGGTGCATTTTCTTGAGCTTTTATTGTTTCTTTTTCCAACATTTCTTCTTTTGCTTGCTCTTTTGCTTGCTCTTTTGATTGTTCTTTAACTTCTTTAACTTCTTCTTTTTTTTGCTCTTCTTTTTTGGAATCCTTTATTCCAAATAATTCATTAACCGTAAGAGGCTTAGTTGGCTTATTTCTATAAACAATATTATAGTTTTGATTTTTTTCTCTTTCTACAAAACCAACATCTTTTCTATTTTGACTATTCTTTTCTTCTTGCTTTTCTTTTTTCTTATCCTCATCTGTTATTATAAGTTCTCTTCTTATTATAACTGGTGTATCTGTCTCTTTTTCTTTCACTTTTTTCTCTTTCTTTCCTATATTTTTTGTTTTTCCATCATCCAGAGCCTGCTCAAGTTTTTCCGCCTGTTCATTTTCTATTGTACTTAAATGGCTTGTTACAGCTATTCCTAATTCCCTTGCTTTTTCTATTACTTCTTTACTGGCTAAGCCCACTTTTTTTGCTATTTCGTGTATTTTTATCTTACCCAATAACTTCACCCCCATCAATTTTTTTTGCTATTTCTTTTGCAATATTATTATCTTTAATTCCAATAACTGCTTTATTATCTTTTCCTATACATTTGCTTATTTCGTCCACTGTTAATATGTTGTAAAACATTACATTGTTTTCTATACATTTATTTTTTATATTTTTTATTGTTCTTTCTGAGGCATCTTTTGCAACTATAACTAGTTTAGCATTTCTTTTTATAATTTGTTCTAAACAAGCATCTGTGCCAAATACTATTTTTCCGGCTCTTGTTGCTAGCCCTATTAGCCCCATTACTTTAGTACTTATTATAATAAATTCCCCCTTTATTGAAATTAAAGTTTTTAATCATTTTACTCCTTAAACATCTCTTCTAATTCATTATATATGTCTTCTGTTAGCTGTGTTTCAAAAACTTTTTCTATTTTTTTACTTTTTTTAGCTTTATTAAAGCAATCTACATTGTGACAAATATATGCTCCTCTACCACTTGCTTTTCCTGTGTTATCTATTGTAATGTTACCCTCTTTGCTTTTTACAATTCTCACAAAATCATTTTTGTCTTTTTGTACATTACATCCTATGCATGTTCTTTGTGGTTTCTTCTTCATATATATTCACCTCTTTCTTATAGCTTATTCTTCTTCTTGGTTTTCTACAACTTCTTCTTCATCTTTTTTCTGTAATATTTCTCTAAATTGAGATTCACTTTTAATATCTATTTTCCAGTTTGTTAACTTTGCTGCTAGTCTAGCATTTTGTCCAGCTTTTCCTATTGCCAATGATAATTGGTCATCTGGCACTATTACTTGTGCAAACTTCTCTTCCTCGTTTACATCAACAGCCATAACCTGTGCTGGAAGCAATGCTGCTGATATATATAATGCTGGGTCTGGATACCATTCTATTACATCTATCTTTTCTCCGTGCAACTCATTTATTATGTTTTGAATTCTAATTCCTTTTTGTCCCACACAAGAACCAACTGGATCTATATTTTCATTTGCTGAGTAAACTGCAACTTTAGTTCTACTACCAGGGTCTCTTGAAATACTTTTAATTTCTATTAATCCTTCATATATTTCTGGGATTTCTAATTCAAATAATTTTCTTACAAAGTCCGCATGTGCCCTTGAAACCGTTACTTGTGGAGAACCTTTTAATCCTCTTTCTACATTCAATACATATGCTCTTATTTTATCATTTACTCTATACTTTTCTGTTGGTACTTGCTCTTTTAGTGGCATTACACCTTCTAATTTTCCAAGGTCTAATACTACTATTCCTCCATCTGCTTTTTGTATTATTCCAGATACTATTTCACCTTTTCTATTATTAAACTCTGTATATAATACATCTCTTGATGCTTCTCTTATTTTTTGTATTATTACTTGTTTTGCTGTTTGTGCCGCTATTCTTCCAAAATTTCTTGGAATAATTTCTATTTTTGTTTTATCTCCTATTTCCAATTTTTTGTTTATTTTTTTTGCTTCTTCTAAACTTATTTGTGTTTGTGGTATTTCTACTTCTTCCACTACTTCTTTTTCTGCATATATATGTATCTCTCCTGTTGCTTCATCTATAACTATGCTTACATTTTCATCTGCATCAAAATTTCTTTTATATGCTGTTATTAACGCTGTCTGAATTGAATCTAATAAATACTCTTTATTTATCCCTTTTTCTTTTTCCAAATCATTCATTGCTAAAAACAACTCTTGTGCATCAATTGCTTGATTGTTATTTTTTGTATTCTTTTTCATTTTCCTATTCCTCCCCTAATTTACCATTCATATGCTTTCTTTATTTGTGCTATATCTTGTCTTAATATTTCTTGTTCTTCATTATCGCTTATTACTATTATTGCCTTTTCATTGATTTGTTCTAATATGCCTATTATTTCTTTCTTCTTGTTTATTGGTTTAAATAATTTTATTTCTATTTTTTCTCCTATATTGTCTTTTAAATGTTTATCTTTTCTTAGTATTCTTTCTACTCCCGGAGAAGAAACTTCTAAAAAATATTGTTGTTTTATATAGTTTGCATCATCCAATAAATCAGTAATTGCATTATTTACTTTTTCACAATCTTCTAAACTTATTCCATTAGGGTTATCTATAAATATTCTTAAAAAATAATCTTTGCCTTCTTTAACATATTGAACGTCATATAGTTCATAACCCAAATTAACTATTTTAGGTTCAACCAATTTTTCAATTTTTTCTTCTAAGCTTGACATATTTCACTCCCTTAATACGCATTTGAGAGTGGGATTTGTTCCCACTCTCTCTAAATTCCTTATGCGATTATTATTATACCCTATTTTTCTAGTAATTGCAAGTCTTTTTTTAATTTTCTCTCTGTTTTGTTACCTCATACATTACAATTCCTGCTGATACTGATGCATTTAGTGAAGTAATTTTACCTTTCATTGGTATTTTCACTAAGAAGTCACAGTTTTCTTTAACTAATCTTGACATTCCATATCCTTCGCTTCCTATTATTATGGCTACAGGCATTTTAAAGTCTTGTTGGTAATAATATGTTTTTGCCTGTCCATCAGTTCCGCAAATCCAAATATCGTTTTGTTTCAAAAATTTAATTGTTTCATTTATATTATTTACCCTTGCTATTTTCATATGTTGCACTGCTCCAGCAGAAACCTTTGAAACTGTGCTATTTACTCCACATGCTCTTCTTTTTTGTATTATTATTCCATGAACTCCAGCTGTTTCTGCTGTACGAATTATCGAGCCTAAATTATGTGGATCTTCTATTCCGTCTAATATTATTATAAACGGTTTTTCTTTTCTTTCTTCTGCAGTTTGTAAAATATCTTCCACTTCGCAATAATCATATGGAGGAACAATTGCAATTACACCTTGACTATTTTCTGTTTGAGCAATTTTATTTAACTTGCTTTTTTCTATTTCTGTAATTATTATTTTTCTGTCTTTTGCAATTGCAATAATTTTATTTATGGAGCCATGCTTCTCTCCTGTAGCTACAAGTATTTTATTTATGTCTTTGCCCGACTCCAAATATTCTAGTACAGCATTTCTGCCCTCTATCTGGTCATTATATTCTTCCATGTTTATTTCTCCTCTTAATACTAAAACCATCTTTTCTTTCTACCAAATTATGGAATTATAACATTATTATCTTGTGACATATTGTTAGACAACTCTGAAATATGTCCATATACATTTTTCATAAAAAACTCTATGGTGTTTTTTATTATTTTTTTCTCGTTTTCTTTTCCATTAGCACTTATCATACTATGTAATGATGTAGTGCAAATGCTAGCAAGTTCTTCTATATTTTCAATATTCACAGACTGATTTAATTTTTCTACTACTTTTCCGGTTTTATTTAGTACGCTTTTTTCAAGTACTGCTAGTAGCTGTTCTGGTTTGTAGTTATTAATTATAATTGCATTATTATTTTTTAACTCTGTTATTTCTTCTACAGTATCAACTTTATTTATATTTTTGTTGTATGTAGCAGTAATTTTTTTGCCGTTGTTGTTAATCTTTGTTGTTGACGTATTAGTTACTCCTCCATTTACTGGTCTTCCAATTTTAGTTTCTTCTGAATACATAATTTCATTTGTTGTAATATCAGGAATTAATTCGTATTTTTTTGTTATGTTTTTTTCATCTTTCACTTTTGAAAGTAGAAGTTTAGCCCCTTGTTTTTCTTCCGAGTTATTTACAACATTAAAAATAATTTCTAAATTTAAATTGTTCTCACTAAATTTGTTATTTATAATTATTTCCACTTCTTGCTTTTCTTTAATTGCATTTGTATTTAAATTATTATCTGTCATATCTTCAATTGTAGTATTTATTACTGTTCTAAGTGTCACTTTGTCTTTTTCATATACTGTTATTGTTAATGGTGATTTCACATTAATTTTTTCTTTTAGCTCTTGTGCTGTCGAAGAAAGTTCCACTTCTGAACTAATTCCTAATCTTTTTAATATATTTAATAATGTTTGATTTTTAGAAAAACTATCAATGCAAGTTATTATTATTTGATTTACTTGATTTTCATCTAATTTTAATGTATATATATTTGCACTATATGTTGTTCCATTTATATCTATATTATTTTTTGCCTTACTATAATTTTCCTGTTTAATATTCTGCTTAACTATGTTTAAAAAGTCATTTATTAATTGTTTTTGCTCTTCTTCTGTAATTAATGGTTCATTACTAAATTCAATCTTTTCAGGAATTATTTTTTCTAACTGATTATTCCCACTTAAATCACTCGCTAATTTTTTTAGATTTTCATTTCTTATGCCTATATAGTACTTTAGTAAATCTTCACATTTTATAGCATATATATTTCCACTATTTATATAAGAAAAAGATAGTAAATTGTCTTGTCCATTTTTCAAATTTGCTTCAGCATATGTTCTTCTTGTAGCATTATCATGTCTTGTAGCAGTTGTTACATTAATATTTTGAATTTCTGTTCCTTTCTCTAATATTGTTGTTAAGCTTCCACTTGAAACATAACTAACATTTTTAAATGTTGTGCTTTGTTCTTTGTCATATTCATTTTCAAATATTTGTGATATTGCTTCTTGTTGTGCAATATATTTCCAGAAAAGCTCTTGTGGTTTTTTTAACATATCTGTAAAAAAGTATAAATATCCCCCTGCCGCGCCTAATCCAAGTATCAATACTGTAATTATTACAACCCATAATCCAATACTTTTTTTCTTCATTTTTGTTCCTCCTTATTAATTTTTTTATTTATATCTTCTATTGCTGTTATTTTTAGATACTCCATCCTTTTCTTGGTTTGCTCATCTTTATAGTCAATTCTGTCTATCAATTTTTCTATATATTTTTCATCTCTTATTTTTTTTAAACTATACTCAAAGTTTAAATCATATATAAAAGCTAATATTATTATCCATTTATCAATATTGCTTGTAACTGTGCCAGATTTTATTGTTTTTTTCATTAATATTTGCTCATAAACATTATCAGATAGTTTCTCGTCTCCTATATCCTCTTTTTTATACAATAAATAAAATGGCTTAGACAAATATATATTCATAATATCTAATTTATCCGCATCTCGTATTATTTTTGCTTGAAGCATTTCTTCTTTATTCAGGTTTAAGTTTATACTATATTTATTATGATTTCTTATTGCTTCATTTATAATTCTATCATATTTATTTGTAGAAATAAACCTTCTTATTAAATTATTTTTATTTAGTTGTTCTACACCATACTCTGCATGATCTATACTTTTTGAATCCACAAATGTAGAATATTGTGTAATTTGTTCAAATCTACCTATATCATGTAAAAGGCCAACTAATTTTGCAATTTGTACTTGTTCTTCATTTAATTCTAGTGACTTTGCAATATTATAGCTTTCTTTTTCAACTCTGTAAGAGTGGTCTTTTTTCATTTTAATATTTTCATTTTGCAAATCAAATTTTAAAACATATTTTTCAAATGCTTCTTCAGCCTTTTTAAAATCAATCATATGTACCTCTATTCCTGGGCATTTTCTTCAATTAAATTTGTTTTCATTTCATTTTCTTTTACTTCAATTTCAGAAATAGCACCATTTGTTTTATAAGCTTTTATTTGTATTTTATATGTTTTGCCTATGTCTATATTTTTCTTATATTCTTCTATTTTTTTTATGCTTGTTTCTCCATTTACCATTATAAGATCTTCTTTTGACATAATGCTATTATGTTCTATAAGGACCTCATATATTTTGTTCAAATTTGTTGCTGATATATTTCTGCTTCCATCTGCTGATATATATGTTTTTAATATTTTTTGTGCCTCTGCTTCGTTATTGTTTAATTTATCATTTATTATTGAATTTTTTTGTGCATAATCTGTTGCAAATATCCAAATTCCATTTATTATTTTTTCTGTTATTCCATCACCGTTTGTACTAATAAAACTTGAACCAATTGTGCTTATAACCTCTAATTTTATTTTAGGTGCTAACTCATCAAATCCTATTTTCTCAAATTTTTGTGTTAAATTTTGAAATTTGTTTATAATGTATTTTTCTATAAATGGCTGTAACTGTTTCAGAGTATAATTATTTAATATAACAGCACTAGAGTCTTTTAATTCTGCTATTTTTTCCCCATTAGCACCTACTTGTATATTTTGATTATATATTGAACTAACTTTTATTCCATTTTCATTCATAATAGTAGTAATTATTGAATTATTTATATTATTATTTTCCATCTTTCCAATTTTATTAACTATTTTATAGTTATACATTGGTTTATTTATATTTGGTGTTATTATAATATTATTTGTTGCAAAATTGTCTTCTTCATTTTTATCAACAATAATTTTAGAATTATAACTAATATTCTCT
>ERZ779861.3993-NODE-3993-length-11535-cov-2.510279_pt1 | contig 11535 bp, 8 predicted proteins | sample MGYA00511558_ERZ779861 | MGnify/ENA primary metagenome ERZ779861 (study PRJEB29588, sample SAMEA2163432) | human gut metagenome | biome: human gut; feature: human-associated habitat; material: faeces | place: Denmark | collected 2008/2010 ... | reverse complement strand
TTTGATCCTTAAACTCCTGACACATACATTTGGTTGCCTCTGTGCGCTCTCTGCGACAGGGACAGTATCCACCGGTGCGTTTGAGTCCCTCTTTGATGGTATTGACCATCACTTGATCGGGATTGAGTTTAATTTTCATGTTTACCACCTCTTTCTTGATTGTGGCTTTATCATACCACTTGACAAAACACTTTTCTGTGACGAAGTCACATTGATAAAGAAAAAAATCGGTGCTGAAAAAGCACCGGTTTTAAATAGTTCTATTTATTTTAGGCGATAGAGTCCGTCTGTATCCCGCAGCGTGATTGCACCGCGTTTCAGTTCCACCAGACCGTCCTTTTTACTTTGCATTATCGTTCCTCACGAATCGCTTTCACTATACGGGCAAGACCTGTTTCGATGATGCTGCGGGGCATGGCCAGATTCAAGCGAATGTATCCGGCGGCATTGCCCACAAATAGTGCGTTGCCGCCCTCCAGCAGCACACCTGCCTTATTCGCAAAGAAGTCTGGAAGGTCGGTGCCATCCGGCAGGTATTTACCCATGTTTACCCAAGTAAGATAAGTGGCCTCCGGGATGTACATGACTGCCTCCGGCAGCTCGCGGGAGAGGAACTCCTTCGCAAAGACGAAGTTCCCGTCCAAATATTCCTTCAGTGCTTCGTGCCACGCGCCGCCGTACTCATAGGCAGCTTTTGCCGCCGTTAGGGACAGAGGATTCACCATACCGAACAGCTTGTCTGGATCTTTGAATCGGGTACGCAGCGGCTCCGACGGACAGATTTTTCAGGGTCGTGTCCAAAAACACATCGCCGACAACCAACTTACCGTCCGGAGTCACATCCTTAAAGGCTACGGGCACCACATTGGGCTCGCCATCGGCGCAGGTGGCTAGAGCCCACATATTGCTCCCCAGCAGCTGGACAACATTTTCATTCAGCATGATAAGTTCCTCCTTGTATCTTGAGCTTTATAGCTCGTTTGTTGCACTCACCGCTGCGTCAGCGTCTCCACTGACACCGCCATAGAGCTTGATGCCCGTCTCGACGAGTGCTGCCTGCGCACTACCGCCGATGCCTCTGCAGATTAAAGTGTCCACTGTTATGGGTATCGTATAGGCATTATGATCGAGAAAAGGAAAAAACAAGTGAAAGTTCCCATTTTCTCAGGTTTTGAACAAAAAGATGTAATGCTGCGGCTGTGTCTCTTCCTTTTCACATGCCTTGTTTAGATTAAATGGATGGAGTTTCCATGCTGCGCCTCCAAAAAAGTGATAGGATACAAGTATTTTAATAAAGTTTCATTTTTTTGCACAAAAAAGAAAAGGAATGTTCCTTATATTTCCAGAGGCGGCGAAGGCAAAATCTAATGCGTTACATCTTTGGGCACTTTTTGACCCTAAAAGCGGCGCTCACGCGTGAGCGCCATGTGCGCATAGAAATCTCTGATTTCGCTAGTGGAATATAACAGAAAATTCTGAAAATTTAACGAGAAAATGAAATTCGCTGATGGTAATCTCCCTGAAACTATGTTAGAATAGTGGTTGCCTGTGTTTGCGCAATAGGCGCAGGACATCAGGAAAGATACAAAAGATATCTGGGAGAAGAGGAGAATTTTAACATGGGGAAACAACATACAGACAGGTCCAAAAGCTTTGGCAGCAGGTGGGGCTTCATTTTGGCGTCGGTGGGCTCTGCTGTCGGCATGGCAAACGTTTGGGGATTTCCAAACAAGCTGGGGAGCAACGGCGGCGGCGCCTTCCTGTTAGTGTATTTATTCTTTGTTATCGTATTCAGCTATGTCGGACTTCCGGCGGAATTCGCGATCGGGCGCTGCGCGGGAACCGGTACTCTGGGCGCTTATCAGTACGCTTGGGCGACGCGCGGTGAAAAGGCCGGAAAAGCGGGAGGTCTGCTCGCGTGGCTGCCGCTCGCAGGTTCCCTGTGTATTGCCATCGGCTACGCCATCATCATCGCGTATATCCTGAAAGCCTTCGCGGACTCGCTTTTTGGCAATCTGATGACGGTGGATACCGCGGCATGGTTTGAAAGCTTTTCGATGACCTCGTATTCGGTCATACCGTATCACATCATCGTCGTAGTCGGTACGCTGCTGACGCTGTTTCTCGGCGCGCGCAGCATCGAAAAGACGAATAAGATCATGATGCCGCTGTTTTTTATCATTTTTTTGATTTTGGCAGCGCGTGTCGCGATGATGCCGGGCGCATGGGAAGGCTATAAGTTTATTTTCACTCCAAAGTGGGAGGAACTGATCGACCCGATGACATGGATCTGGGCGATGGGACAGGCGTTTTTCTCCCTTTCGGTGACAGGCAGCGGGATGATTGTCTATGGCGCGTATTTATCGAAGGACGAAAACGTCATCAGCGTGTCGCAGCATACGGCGTTCTTTGATCCCATCGCGGGGGTCGTGGCGGCAATCGTCATCATTCCTGCCTGCTTCGCCTATGGTACGGATGTCGGAGCCGGCCCGAGCCTGCTGTTCGTAACCCTGCCGGCCATCCTACAGGATGTGCCGATGGGACAACTGTTCGCGGTGATTCTTTACGCGGCGATGATCTTCGCGGGAGTCAGCTCCCTGCAGAATATGTTTGAAGCTGTGGCGGAATCCCTGCTGCATAAGTTCCCGAAACTGAGCAGGGGCGCTGTGCTGATTCTGCTCTGCGTGCTGTGTCTGGGCTTCGGTATCGGCATGGAGGCAATTCCAAAATGGGGCACCTGGATGGACTGGGTATCCATCTACATCATTCCGATCGGCGCGACCTTCGGCGCGATCTCGTGGTTCTATGTCATGAAAAAAGACGAAATCATGGACGCGGTCGGTACCAAGAGCAAATTCTGGTACGCGGTCGGACGTTATCTCTATGTGCCTGCGGCGCTGATCCTGTGTCTGGTGGCGCTGTTTATGAAGGTAGCATTCTAACATTCCGCAGAAAATGTTTGCGCGGCAGTTTATCTGGCGCAATGAAAAAGATCTCTCTGCGCGCATCGGCTTTTGCCGATGCCGAGGGGGATCTTTTTTGTGTTGATAAATGGCGTGTTTCGGTGAAAAACAGATGAAAACAGCGTCGGAACGCTTGACATCCCGCCTCAGTCGTGCTAACATTTGACGGTGATAAAAGATAACACTGTTAAATAATAACTATGTGGCGGAATTAGCCAAAAAAATAAGGAAGCTAAATACTCCGGAGCAAACCCACCGCGCCTTGACGTGAGGGAAGCAAAGCGCGGGGCGAACATCCGGGGAAAGCACGAAGGAGAAAAAATGGAAGATTTGTATATGGAGCTGTTCAAGACCATGAACCAGTTCCGCAAGCTGCATATGGCGGATATAATGCCTGATCAGCTGAATCAAGGCGATTTTTTTACGCTGAATCATATCATGGATGCCGAGGACGGCAAGATCACGATTTCCAAGCTTGCGAGCAAGACCAAGGTCCTGCCGTCGGCAATTTCACGCACGCTGCGCGGACTGGAGGCACTGCATTATGTGGAACGGACGGTGGATCAGGGAGATCGGCGCAATACCTATGTGACGCTGACCGAGACGGGTCGCGCGGTCACGCTGGAGTGTCGGCAGATCATGCATGATTTCGGCATGGCTGTCATGAGCCGTCTCGACGCAAACGACATGAAGCAGCTGATTGGCTATCTGAGCGAAATTTACAACATCTCAAGGACAGAGATCGAAGCAAGAAAGCTCAGCAATAGCGGAAAGGGGAAAACGGATGAGTAAAATATTCAAAAACATGGCGCCGTATTGGAAGACTGTCTTTGTGATTCTGGCGCTGCTTTTGATTCAGGCCATGTGCGATCTGGCACTGCCGTCCTATACGTCGGACATCATCGATGTCGGCATTCAAAAAAGCGGTGTGGAGCATGTCGTGCCGCAGGCTGTGACAGCAGAGGAATTCGAGACCGCACAGCTGACGATGACGGAGGATGAGGGCCGCCTTTGGCGGAATCTCTACGAAAAGGAAGGCGAGGTTTACAAGCTGACGGAGAGCGCGCAAAAACGCTGGGATGAAATGGATGAAAAACTGGTGCTGCCGCTGATTCTAAACTATCAGATGAGCGCCATGGAGGAGTCCGCGTTTAAGTCCTACGCAGCGGTACAGAGCGGTATGGACAAGGCAAAGATTGACGCGATGAGCGTGGAAGAGCTCGGCAGGATGCTGGGCGTTTCCCTGACACCGTTCGAACAGCAAAAAGAGGATGAGGACGGCAATCCCTACACCGCGGTCTGCGTGGATGTCCGTCCGGTATTCACGGCAATGCGCGATGCAGGCAGGATGCAGGAGGACGCAATTCTTTCGATGCGGCAAAACCTGCAAAAGACCATCGACACGATGGGAAGCTCCATGGTCAGATCCATGGGCGTCGCCTACGCAGTTGCCTGCGATCAGGCAGCCGGGCTGGATGTCAATGCGATACAGACCTCTTACCTGTGGAGAGCCGGTCTGAAGATGCTCGGTATGGCATTGATCATGGGAATCGCGACTGTTTTGGTCAGCTTCTTTGCTTCTCGCGTCGGCGCGGGCATCGGCAAAAACCTTCGAGACGGCGTCTTCAAGCGGGTCGTTGGATTTTCCAACGCGGAGATGGACAAATTCTCTACTGCCTCGCTGATCACCAGAAGCACCAACGATATTCAGCAGATTCAGATGGTATCGGCTATGCTGCTGCGGATGGTCGCGTACGCGCCGATCATGGGCATCGGCGGTGTCATCAAAGCGATGCAGACCGGAGCAGGGATGGGCTGGATCATCGCGCTGGCGCTGCTCGTCATTCTAGGCTATGTCATGGTGCTGATGTCAGCGTCCATGCCGAAGTTTAAACTCATGCAAAAACTCGTTGACAGACTGAATCTGGTTTCCCGGGAAATCCTTACCGGACTTTCGGTCATCCGCGCGTTCAAGCGTGAGGACAAAGAAGAAGAACGTTTCGATGAGGCAAATCGCGCGCTGACCAGGACCATGCTCTTTACCAATCGCGTGATGACCTTCATGATGCCCGGCATGATGCTGATTATGAACGTGCTGACCGTTGCGATTGTCTGGTTCGGAGCGCATCAGATTGACGCGGGGAACATGCAGGTCGGCGCGATGACTGCTTTTATCACCTACGCGATGATGATCGTCATGTCTTTCCTGATGCTGACCATGATGTCCATCATGCTGCCGAGAGCGGCAGTCGCGGCAGAACGTATCGATGAAGTTCTGCAGACAGAATCTTCTATCAAAGATCCGCAAACGCCGGAGCACCTTACAACCTGTGAGGGCGTGCTGCGTTTCCATCACGTTTGCTTCCGCTATCCGAACGCGGAGGAGGATGTGCTGCACGATATTGATTTTACCGCGACGCCGGGGACTACCACAGCGATTATCGGCAGTACCGGATGCGGTAAATCCACACTGGTCAATCTGATCCCGCGTCTGTATGATGTGACGGCGGGCAGTGTTGAAATTGACGGCAAAGATATTCGCAAGCTGTCGATGGAAGAACTGCGCGGGAAGATCGGTTTCGTGCCGCAAAAGGGCGTGTTGTTTTCGGGAACCATTGCCTCAAATCTCCGTTTTGGCAACGACAACGCGACTGGTGAAGAAATCCGCCGTGCGGCTAAGATCGCACAGGCAGAGGATTTTATCGAAGAAAAAGAAGAAAAATACGACAGTCCAATCGCGCAGGGCGGCAGCAATGTTTCAGGTGGTCAGAAGCAGCGTCTGGCAATTGCCAGAGCGATCGCCAAGAATCCGAAGATTTTTATCTTTGACGACAGTTTTTCAGCCCTGGATATGAAAACCGACGCGGCGCTGCGCAAGGCACTCGCCGAAAACGTCAAGGACAGTACGGTCATCATTGTGGCACAGCGGATCAGCACGATCCTGCACGCAGAGCAGATTTTGGTGCTGGATGAAGGCCGCATCGTCGGCAGAGGTACACATGAGGAGCTTTTGACAAACTGCGAGGTCTACAGGCAGATCGCAAAATCGCAGCTTTCGGCGAAGGAACTGGGGCTGCCGGAGGTGGCAGGAAGCAAAGCGTATGAACCTGCGGGCAGCATGGTTGCTGCGGCAGACGAATCCGCGGACAGCGCGGCAGCCATGCAGCAGCGGGAACAAAACGAAAAGGAGGTGCGTGAAGATGCGTAAACAAACACAATTTTTCCAGCCGGAGCAGACACGTATGAACCGCGCGCCGAGAAGACGGGGACCGGGCGGCCCGCTGGGCGGACCGGGCATGATGCCGGGTGAAAAACCGAAGAACTTTAAAAAATCTATCGGAACGCTGCTGCGCTACATGGGACGTTATCGTTTTGGAATCTTTGCTGTGATGATTTTCGCTGCTTGCTCGACGGTATTCAGTGTCGCAGGCCCCAAAATTCTGGGTAAGGCGACCACCGAGCTGTACACCGGCCTGATGGCCAAGATTCAGGGCACCGGCGTGATTGATTTTGACAGGATCGGACAAATTCTGCTCTTCGTATTGGGATTGTATTTGTGCAGTGCTTTGCTCAGCTTCCTGCAGGGATGGATCATGACCGGCATCACGCAAAAGGTATGCTATCGCCTGCGCAAAGAGATTTCTCAAAAAATCAACCGCATGCCGATGCAGTATTTTGAAAGCAGAACCTACGGCGAGGTGCTTTCTCGGATCACCAATGATGTCGATACGCTGGGGCAGGGCTTAAACCAGAGCATTACGACCATCATCACCGCGACAGCAACCATGATTGGTGTGTTGATTATGATGCTGAGCATTTCGCCGCTGATGACGCTGATCGCGATCATCATTCTGCCGGTTTCGATGACGCTGCTCGGCCTGGTGACAAAAAAATCCCAAAAGTTTTTCCGCGCGCAGCAGGAATATCTGGGGCACATCAATGGGCAGGTCGAGGAGGTCTACGGCGGGCACATGGTCATCAAAGCATTTAACCGCGAAAAAGATACCATCGAGGAGTTTGAAAAAACAAACGAGATTCTCTATGATTCCGCATGGAAGTCACAGTTTTTGTCCGGCATGATGCACCCGATCATGATGTTTGTCGGCAATCTCGGCTATGCCTGCGTGGCACTGTCCGGCGGGCTGCTGGCGATTCGCGGCGTGATTACAGTCGGTGATATTCAGGCTTTCATTCAGTATGTAAAAAACTTTACACAGCCGATCCAGCAGATCGCGCAGGTCATCAATCTGGTGCAGTCGATGTCGGCGGCATCCGAGCGTGTCTTTGAATTTTTGGATGAAGCGGAAGAACAGCAGGTTTTGGAACACCCCGCAGACATTACGAAGATTACCGGAGAAGTTACGTTTCGTCACGTGCGCTTCGGTTATGATCCGGATCAGGTCATCATCAAGGACTTCAGCGCACACGTGGAGCCGGGTCAAAAGATCGCGATTGTCGGACCGACCGGAGCCGGCAAGACTACCATGGTCAAGCTGCTGATGCGCTTCTATGATGTGAACAGCGGAGAAATCCTGCTGGATCATACGAATATCAAGGACTTTAACCGCAGAGATCTGCGTGACGCGTTCGGCATGGTTCTGCAGGATACTTGGCTGTTTAAGGGAAGTATTATGGAAAACATTCGATACGGCAGATTGGATGCCACCGAGGAAGTCATCGAGGCAGCCAAAGCGGCACGCGCGGATCATTTCATCAAGACTCTGCCGGGCGGCTATCAGATGGAGTTGAATGAGGACGCAAGCAACGTTTCTCAGGGGCAGAAACAGCTTTTGACGATTGCCCGCGCGATTTTGGCGGACAATAAGATTTTGATTTTGGATGAAGCGACCTCCTCTGTCGATACCAGAACGGAAGTCGAGATTCAAAAGGCGATGGATCGTCTGATGCAGGGCAGAACCAGCTTCATCATCGCGCATCGGCTTTCTACGATTCGAAACGCCGATCTGATTTTGGTCATGAAGGACGGGGACATCATCGAGCAGGGTACCCACGAGCAGCTCCTGGCCAGGGGCGGCTTCTACGCCAACCTGTATAACTCTCAGTTTGAAGACGTGGAGTAGAAGCTGCGCGCTTTTGCGCGGGAACCTGCGGCATTATTCCTCCGCAGGGCGCGCCATCGCGTCTTCCAAATAGATTCGTCTTACATACAGCTGGCACGCGAAGGCGTTGCAGGCGTTCCAAAGGAGCAGGCGCGGGTCGCCTGCTTTTGTGTTTCGTTCCATGGTGGTCTGATGAAAGGCATGGCTGACGGCAGCCTCCGCGCAGTCGCAAAAATCATCGTAGGCGGCCTTCGGATCGGAATGCCCCAAAGAGAGCCGAATCAGATAACCGATTTCTTCAATGGTATATACGGGTTTCAGCACCGCGATCACGAACAGAGAGGCTACGGTCAAGCGATCATATTTGCGGCGGATGGGCGGCTGGACAAAATGCAGTTTTACGTAATTGTTGATCATCGTCTTTGTCAGAATGGTTCCGTCCTCTTTTCCCAAATAGGGGCCCAGCCATTCTTCCAAAAGCGCCAGCACCTGTTCGAGGTACAGCGGCATGGACGGCAGCTGCTGCCAACGCGGAAGATGAAAATCCGCCAGACTTTTCACTTTGTTCATCTTTTTGTCTCCTTTTCTCTATCTCTGCTGCTTTGTTAGCTCCATTCTACACGATTTGATTCGTTTTCACAACAAGAAATTATGGTTATGATAAAATATTTTTATAGTTTTTATAACCACAACTCGTCGTATGGTCTTGACTTTTGCTCGCACTTGCGCTAATATGGTTATCGAAACTATGTAACAAATAGTCGATAACCAAAGCTACTCGTTTTGAAATTTTTTCCTTTCGATCTGAAACGCTAACCGAAGGAAACTGACAAGAAAAGTGATACAAAGGAGACTTGATATTTTGATGAAAATCGGAGAATTAAAAAAAGTTTTTTCGGCGGTGCGCCACGAAAACCTGCGCGCGCTGCTGCGCTACAGCGCTGAGACCTTTGGGAAGGAGGACGCGTTCGTCATCAAGAAAAAAACCGGAAAGGATATCAGCTACGAGCATATTTCCTTCGCGGATTTTTATGAAAGAGTCTGTTCGCTCGGCACAGGCATGATGCTGCGCGGCATGCAGGGAAAACGTGTCGCTGTCATAGGAAAAAATCGGGAAGAGTGGCTGGAAGGCTGTTTCGCTGTTTTGGGCGGCCTAGGCATCTGCGTGCCGTTGGATAAGGGACTGCCCTACGAGGAACTGGAGACTTCTCTGGCAAGAAGCGCGGCGGAGGTTTTGATTTTCGACCCGGCGCATCAGGAGCAGGTTGAAAGGCTGCGGGCCGCGCAAACGACAAAGGTCAGCGAGTTTATCTGTATGGATGAGTCAGAGGACTATGCGAGCGTGGCGCAGCTGCGAAACGAAGGAAGGCAGGCGGGCGCGGAGGCGATCGCGCGATATCAGACCTTGCCCGTCGATGCGAAAGAATTATCTCTCATTCTTTTCACATCCGGCACCACCTCAATGGCAAAGGCAGTCATGCTGTCACAGTACAATATTGTCGAAAATGTTTACGCGCTGCAGCTTTGCGAAGATATCCGCAGAGGCGACATCAACATGGCTTTTTTGCCTTATCACCACACCTTCGGTGCTACCGGACAGCTTGTCATGCTGGCGGCGGGTGCAGCGACCACCTACTGCGACGGTCTGAAATATCTGCAAAAAAATATCGTAGAATATCGGATCTCCGTCTTTTTCTGCGTGCCGCTGCTCATCGAAGGCATTTATAAACGAATCATGCTGACGGTGAAAAAGGAAGGGCTCGAACGCAAGGTGCGCTTCGGACTGAAGCTTTCCGGGCTGCTCTTGAAGTGCGGGATCGACGTACGCCGCAAAATTTTCAAGCAGATTCTCGATCAGCTTGGCGGCAGCCTGCGGCTGGTCATCAGCGGCGCGTCCGCCATCGACCCGGAGGCGATTGAGGGATTCAATCGATTTGGCATTACCGCGGTGCAGGGCTACGGGATGACAGAAGCGTCTCCGGTCCTGGCCGCGGAAAATTCTCAAGAGCGGCGTCCCGGCTCGATTGGCAAGGCAATTCCGGGCGTTACGCTGATGATCGACGAGCCAAATGAAGAGGGCATCGGGGAGTTGATCGCGCGTGGACCCAACGTGATGTCCGGCTATTACAAAAATCCGGAGGAGACCGCGAAGATGCTGGCAGGCGGCTGGCTGCATACCGGCGATCTGGCTTATGCCGACCGGGATGGCTATCTGTTTATCTGCGGGCGTAAGAAGAATGTCATCGTTCTGAAAAACGGAAAGAACGTCTATCCGGAGGAACTCGAGCAGCTGATCAGCAATCTGCCCTATGTGGAGGAAAACATGGTGTTCGGACAGCCGCGGCATGGAGAGGATACACAGGACTTGGCGGTTTGCGCGAAGATCGTCTATCAACCGGCGTATATGCAGGAAGTGCTCGGCTTGAGCGGCGCGGAAGACATCGAGGCACGGATCCGCGCGGATATCGACCGCATCAACGAAGAACTTCCAACCTATAAACGCATCTACCGCATGGTGGTCACCGACCAACCGATGATCAAGACCACCACCGGCAAGGTGAAACGCTACGCGGAGACAAAAAATCTCTGACGGCGGCCGAAGGCAGCAGACCTTTGAGGATCTATGCTCCTTCCTGTGCTTGCAGCTATGCTTTTTATGCGAACACAGGCAGGAGCATTTATTTTTTTGCGCTTTGCAAAGGCGCGCGGAATTTAAAGCTTCTCATGATGCGGTGAAACGTGCGGCGGTCCTGCGGAGAAGGAGAAAAAACGCTTGTTCTGTATGAAAAAATATAGTATGATGAAGTTAACGGGATCCTTTTGGGGCCTGATACGAAAAACACTGAAAACATGGGGAGCATGGAAATCCGCATGTGAAATTGTGAGAAAAACAGGGGGTATTTATGAAAAAGAGGAAACAAAAAGCGGCACGATTTTTGTGCTTGCTGATGGTCGGCGCGGTGCTTAGCTGTATGGCAGGCTGCGAGGGGAAGGGCGGAAGTGAGTCGGCGCAGCCCGCATTGGAAACCGTGACATATTCGAATTTGACGGATGCGGATTCTCGTGCCTTGCTTTCCGGGCTTCTGGAAAAAAGCGGCGTGGCAGAGGCGCGCATACAGGCGCTTTTGGCATGTGTCGATCAGTTTAACGCTGCAGTCAAGCCCGCGTGGCTGACCGACGGATTTGAAAGTGCCGCACCGACCGAAACGAAATACGATGTGTACGATATGCAGGACGTATGGACGGAAAAGTATGGAAACTTCGCGGGATATAACTGCCGCATCACTGCATACAGCCTGCTTGGCGGATTTTTGGGCGTGGGCGCGGATCAGCCGGAGACGCAGGGGGAAGAACTGCTTTTTGTGGATTTAGATACCATTGCGCGGCATCCGGAGGTTCTTTTTGATGACAGTACCGCCGGCTTCTGCGCACTGTTCGCGCCTGTCGAGGCGGCGGACAGCACTGAAACCGGGGCACAGGTACAGGCACTGCAGGAGGGTTGGGCTTCCCGC
>ERZ779861.3990-NODE-3990-length-11557-cov-2.175796_pt1 | contig 11557 bp, 10 predicted proteins | sample MGYA00511558_ERZ779861 | MGnify/ENA primary metagenome ERZ779861 (study PRJEB29588, sample SAMEA2163432) | human gut metagenome | biome: human gut; feature: human-associated habitat; material: faeces | place: Denmark | collected 2008/2010 ... | reverse complement strand
CCGCGCCTTTCTGGATGAAGCCGCGCACGAAGAGCGCCCAGACGTGCCTTTCATCGTGGTTGCCACTCCGGTGGAAGAGGTGGGGCGGGATCACGACTTCGACTGGGCCGTACTGGACGTGTCCAGCGCCCAATCGCTGGTGCAGGCCGCCGGCCGGGTCAACCGTCACCGCCTGCGCCCTTGCGGGGATGCTCCCAACATTGCCGTGCCGCAGTTCAACTGGCGGCATTGCCGCAACAGCGATAGGGGCGAACCGCGCGCGCCCGCGTTTTGTTGGCCCGGCTATGAAGGGAAAGACAAGGAAAGGTACTCCATCCATGATCTGGCCCAAATCCTGCCGTGGCGCGAAGGGCGGCTTGTCATAACGGCGTACGCCTTGGCGAGGATTGCCGCCTTGCCAGACGCGACGACAAGGCCATTGCAAAACGGCTGTTTCCGTATTTTGGGCCAGAGACCGGCGAATACTCTTTCGTTGCGGAGCATTCGCCGGCCGCCCTGCTTTCCGAATGGGTTTACAACGAGACACCGTTGCGCAATCGTATGGGAAGAACGGAAACGTGGCGCTTGGGACGTGACGCCGAACGCCTTGGCGATAGTTACGAGGCATTTGTATATCAGGGAGAACGGCGTGGCTCTGGCGGACAGTGGGTGGAGCGCGACGAGCGTTCCTTCCGTGAAGTCGATGCCCTGCCCAACGCATGGCTGTGGCTGGATGCCGAAACCATGCGCGCCCAATGCGAAGCTGTCGGGGTGGACGAAGAACGTGCGCTCTCGGCTGAACTGGTTTCATACAGCGATACTGACAGATGGGAATATGACAAGGGGTTCGGCATTGTCCGCCGTCCGGCGGCGGAATGACAAGGAGAGAAAGGATGGATGAAGCGAACATGGAGGCGGACGGCGGACTGCAGGAACGCCAAGCCAAGAATGAAAAACTGTGGAAAGCCTATCCACCAGAAACCTATCGCAACACAATCGCGGAACTTGTTCATTTCAGCTCGAAAACGGTCAACTCCAACGCGGCCCTCGCGGGGGTGCGTCTCGCTTCGGACGATGCTCTGGATGCCCCTTATGTCTCGGCACGTACGCTGATGGCGCGGGGGGTGCCCCTTTCGCTGGACTACGGCAAGGGCGGCGCGGCGGTGGCGGGCATCTGCAAACAGGTGAATGCCGGGGGACGGGGCAATCCCTTTGCGGAAGCCGCATCGTCAGAAGAACGCCGCGCCATCGAGGACGCCATGACCGGGGCGTGCTCCTCGGCTTTCAGCGTCGGCGTTGAGCATGTGGATCACCGTTTGCGCCAGATCCTGATTCCCAAAGAAGGCGCTGAAGGTGGTTATGTGTCCATGACGCCCATGACAGCGGGCGGGATATGCGAACTGCTCTTCGAAAAGGACAACGGGCTGGTGCCCCGCCATAATGTCGCGTGTGAAGAGGAAGGGAAGCGCATCGGAAAGCCCGAAAACGGAGAGGATGCGGGAAACGCCCCCCGCATGAAGATGCGCAAGCTACGGCAGGCGCAGTTCGGCATCGGCGGCTCCAATCCCCAGAACGTTGGTGGTCTCGTACGTGCCATGCAGCGCCCGCTCTTTGTGGATGCGCCACGCAGCGCGGATGGCTTGAGAGCAGCTTTTTCCCTCTATTACAAAGGAATATCTATCGATTTTTCCCTGACCGGCCCTCTGCGGCAAGCCCTGCTCGCCTACGCGGATTTTCGGCGGCGGCATGGATTGGACAATGGGGAGTCCGCCACGCCCGGGCGAACCGATTTGAAAGCGCGGGAGGAAGAGGAAGCCCTTCTGGGGAACATCGCGGCCGCTGTCCTGCAGCGGGCTGACGAGGCACGGGAAATGCTGCGGGATTATGCCGTTATGCTCCCGCAGGAACAGAACCCTGAAACAGGAACCGAGGCGCTGGTCTCGCCGGAGTTGAGGCCGATTGCGATGCGCGGCTTGCTTGATCCCGCCTTACGCGACAGTACATGGCCCCGCGATATGGCGTGGCTGGTGATCGGCGGCATGGAACATGCCTCATATGCCAACGGAAACCGAGTGATGGTTCTGGATGTGACGGCAACCGCGACGGTTGCGGGGCTTTTGGAGGAGGCGTTTCGATGAGCTATCTTGTCTTTCCCCGCGTGCGGGTTCAGGCCGCCAACATGCTTGCCGCCTCTTTCCTGATGGGCGGGCCGCCGGTCTTCGCTGCCTACGGCCTCGGAGAAGCGCTCTGCTTTCATCTGGGCGGAGGGGCTAAAGTGACGGGCATGGCTCTGATCCACCACAACCGCGAGGCGCTGGGGCAATCTTTTTATGGTGTCTTTTCGCCACAGCAACGGCGGGCGGCAGCGTTCACGTTCGGCAAGTCGGCCAACGGCAGCGACTACTCTTCGAAAAACCCGCACGCCCTTTCTTTGCAGCCCGTGGCCTGCGCCCATCTGCGCGTGAGCATCATCTGGGAACTGGAACAGGTGGCGGGCGTGAAGGAAGCCCGTGAGTTTCTGCACCGGGCGCGGCTTTCCGGCGGCCTCGTGACGGGGCACGGCGAAATCGTCCTCGAAGATTCTCTGGAGGCCGCGTTTGATCGCGTCGGGAACGGGTATGTCGTTACGGACAGACGAGATATGCTCGAAGACAAGGGCAAGAATCAGGCCGAACTTTTGGTGGAAGCGTTGGGAGCGCAGCCTTCGGCGGGCGAGGACAACACATGGCTGTCCGCAGCCTGCCTCGGCTACGCGGCGATCACGCCTTTCGAGCACTGCGGCGGAGCGCGCTGCGGATATACACATGCCTTTGCCGAGCCTCTGGTCGGCATGGTGCAATACCGTTCCTTGCGCCAGTGGCGGAAGGAAGCGGATGCGGAAGAGGCTCTCTGGCGTCCCGTGTGGCTGGATGATCGGCGGGGCGCATTCGTGCTGCGGCAAGAACAAACGGAACCTGAGGATATGTAAGGAGATACCATCATGGCAAAGAAAATGAACAAACTTCCGGGCGTACTGTCGTTTCAGCAGAATTACGGGTGACGGCCCACGTCGATCTGGGAGTCGGTGGGGCTGTTGAAGTCTTCCCTTCGCAAAACTACCTTGAGAATAAGGCACGCGGGTTTGCCCGCCCCCTGTATTGCGTAGGAGGCGCGCCGGACGGACAGGATCAGCACAGCGTACGCATCATGGGACAGGCGGCCTTGCGTGACCAGAAGATCGGCAATGCCCTGCGTACCATCGATACATGGTATCCGGCCTATGAGGAGCGCCGTGTGCCGCTGCCCGTGGAGCCCAACGGCGCAAGCCTCGATGCACAGGAATTCTTCCGCAACAAGGGCGATGCATCCGGCTTCAAGTTGATGCTCCGCGTGAGCGAGCTGGACCCCATGACGCCCGATGGGCTGTTCCTGCTGGCCTGCATTATCCGTGGCGGCGTCTTTTCGGGGAGTGAATGATCATGAGGCCCCAATGGTATTGTGATGCCCTGCCGCTGATCGTGGGAGGCGATACGGGCGCAAGCGGGCCGGTGCTGCGGAACCGAATGTTGAGCTTGCTGCACGGCATATTCACCCAGCGCCCCGGAGCATTTGCCGTCGCTTTCCCCGGGAGGGAACAACTGGCCGTATTGCCTCCCCCCTTGACGGGGGCGTTGCGCGTTTTCGCTTCCTCCCGTGAAGACATGGACTGGCTGGCGGAAAACGTGATTTCACAGCCGTGGTTCCGCGATTACGCCCGGTTGTCCTATCCACGGGCTGTCCCTGCCGACTTTTGCGGTGAGTGGGTACGTTTCGTCAGATACAGAGTGCCCTCTCTATCATCGGATCGTCATGAGGGCGAGGAACATGGACTGTTGAGAAGACGACGCATGGAAACCGCCCGCAAGGCCAAAATGACGTATTTCATACTGCGCAGCGCAGGAACGGGACAGCGGTTCTCACTGGTGGTGAACCGTGAACAAGGAGAACCGCAACGGGAGGAATGCACACCCAACGGTTATGGGTTTTGTGTGACCAGCAGCCCCTTTAGCCTGCCGGAGTTGCCGTGGGCATAAAAAGGCACAGCGAACCACGGCCGCTTCAACTCTCCAAACGGGCCAATGTCTTCTATCTAGAACATGCCCGGGTAGTGCAGCAGGATGACCGTATCGTCTATCTGACGCAGGACGGGGGTGAGTTCGAGCAGATGTTCAACATTCCCGAACGGAACACGGCATTCCTGTTGCTGGGCAAAGGCACTTCCATCACGGATGCCGCTATGCGGCGTATGGCGGCATCCAACGTGATGGTGGGCTTTTGCGGAACGGGAGGATCGCCGCTGTTCAGTGTATGCGACATCGCTTTTATGACGCCGCAAAGCGAATACCGTCCGACTGAATACATGCAGGCATGGGCGGAAATGTGGTTTGACCCCGCACGCCGACTGGAGAAAGCCCGTTGCTTCCTCAGACGGCGCGCGCAGACGACGGCAGAGTGCTGGCGGGAAAACAGCTACCTGCAAAAACTGGGAATAGTACTGTCCGATGCCGTACTGGAGCGTTTCCATTCGGATCTGGAACAGGCCAAAGATGTTCAGGAGCTTTTGCTGGCGGAGGCACGCTGGGCCAAACGTTTGTATGCGGATCTGGCGCGAGGACATGGATTTTCATTCGTTCGCGAAGAAGGCGCGCGGCGTTCAACCTCAAAAGCGGAGGTCTGCAACGGCTTTCTGGATCATGGCAACTATATCGCGTATGGGTATGCCGCTGTGGCGCTTTGTGGTCTTGGGATCAGTTTCGCCATGCCCATCCTGCACGGGAAGACGCGAAGAGGCGCGCTGGTATTTGACCTCGCGGATGTGGTCAAGGATGGTTATGTCATGCCTCTGGCCTTCGAGTGTGCCAAAGAAGGAGAGACACAAAAAGATTTCCGGCAACGCCTTATCGAGCACTGCCAAGAGGAAGATGTTTTGGACTTCCTTTTTGACTTCATGAAAAACCTGTGTGTAAAAAACACATGATATAAACGTGTTACATCTAGCTCACCAAAACGAAACCTTCAGAAGGATTTGAAATACAATCTGCTGAAAAATAAGTATATTGTTTTCAAAAACTCTAGTTATCCGCCGTGTAGGCGGTTTAGAAGACTTTCCCCCTTATGCGACTCTGACCGCATACGTTATCCGCCGTGTAGGCGGTTTAGAAGGTGAAGGCCCGCAGGAACTTTCTGAACCAGTGGTTATCCCCGAGTAGGCGGTTTAGAAGTCACGGTTGGGGCTTTTTTGCGCCTGCCCTTGACATAGTACTCGTTTATATGGCGAGAGAGGGGTAGGAGGAGGGCATGGCCCTGGCGCGTGGTGGACGGGCTGTTCTTCTGGCAGAGGGAACACTGCAAGAGCAGTTATGAGAGCGAGAGGGAGGGGAGGCAGTCGCCGCCGGAGTTAAGAGAGAAAAAGGCTATTCTATAAATAATAAGCAAGGATTGCCCTATTCCATCCCATACAGTATCCTCCTTCCCCAAAAAGGAGAGAGGTCATGCCACTACCTATGCCAGAGGAAGAGGAAAAGTTTCGCTGTCCACACGGTGAACGTAATCAGGCGTTGATGCTCTGCTCGCTTGATTGTGATTTGTCCGGTGCTCATCCCGATAGAAAGGCGAAAGCGGATGGTCGGTTTATCATCACGTCGTGGTGGTGCCTGCATAAGTGCAGGTGGCTCCCGGAACATCGAGACGAGGTTCGATTTGTGGCAAAGAAGTCGGACTGAAGAAACCAAAAAACTCCACCTTCCGGCATGAATCGGAAGGTGGAGTTTTTTGGTGATTCAACATATGAAATTCCGTGGAACAGTAATCTCGGGAAGACACATTTTGCCGTCTGCACCACATATTTTGGTGTAACATTAATGTTACATGTTGAAATTCCTAATTAACATTCTTTTTTTATGGAAAAGGGAGGACCACCGCCTCGTTCGGCGCCTCCCCATTGGGGCTATGCCGTCGGGCAATCCCCCCTCAGGAGCATTACCAGCCTTGTGATGACCATACCACAGAAAACCACCGTCCACGCCCCCAGCGCCACGTACACGAAGACTTCCGGCAACGGCAACAGGAATTCCAGATTCAGAGACTTCGCCAGCATGGCCGCACATGCGGCGTACATCCCCAATGGGAACCATGCCCCAGTATTCCGGGGTGTAGGCCGCCGGGTATTGCTTCACGCTGTGCCGCCAGAACCCGAGCAGAAAAAGCATCGGGATCCAGAAGGTCGCCGTGGCCCACGCCATGAGCGTCAGCCCTTTGATGAACGGGAAAAACTCCATCAACAGCGGCGATGCGCCCGGATGCGACAACAGTTCCGCGCCCGCCAGCGTCGTAATCGCCACGGCCCCGGCGTTGATCCAGTAGGTCGGGCTGAGCTGCGCCGGTTCCAGCTCCTTGAACGCAAACCGGTAAAAAATCATCGTGATCACGAACAAGTACAACATGAATCCAAGCAGAAACAGCGCCGTGAACGCAAAGAAGGCGATTTCCTTGTCCCACGGCATATGATCGATAAGGATACAGCCGAGGATCACAATGGCCTGCGTGCTCACGGTGGCGACCAGCCACGCGCCGTTAATGCCTTTTTCCAGCGGCGGCTTGGGTTCGTCGGAGAACACGAAGTAGAACACGCCCCACAAAATCACGATCCACAGGACGCTCCCTATCCAGAACAGCGCCTCGCCCATAGCCGGATCTTTGCCGAGCAGCACAAACTGGTTGCCCAGAATGCATATGCCCGCCACCACCGTCAGGAAGCCCGGCCCCGCGCCGTGGCTCCTGAAATCTTGGACGAACCGTTTCGGAAACACGAACAGCCGTATGATGTACAGGATCGCCAGCCCCACGCACAGTGCCGCGTTGAGCCAAAACAGCAGACGTGCGCCGATGGGATAATCCAGCAGGTGCAGGGCCACGGACACGATGCCCGTGGACATGACCATTGCGAAGTTGGCGGGGGCCTGCGCTTCCAGCATGGTCAAAAAACGCCCGCCGACAGTGTTCTTAAAGTCCGGCATACCGCCTCCGATAGATCTGGAACGGACGCAGCGCGTATGTGACCGGCACGCTGAAGATGTGCACCAATCTGCTGAACGGAATCAGCGCGAACAACGTAAACGCGCTCACCACATGGATTTGCAGGAACAGCGGCACCGTTTCCATCAGAACCACATCAGGCCGGAAGACGACAAGGCTCCTCAGCCACGGTCCAACGGTCACAAATACCGGAAAATGCGCCACATACGCCTGATAAAACCCGGTACAGCCGTTGATCAGAATGAGCAGCACCACCAGCACGTCCATAGGAACGGTCGTGGCCCAGACATGCTCGTTCGTGATTCTCCGCCACAGCAGGATGCCGAGGCCCACCACAACCAGCGGAGCCAGAATCATACCCATGCCCACCGCAACCACGGTATGGGCTTCCATGGAGATCCGCAGGGCGTGCATTACGCTATCGGGCGTGAGCAGGCCCACAATATGCCCAAAGAAAGACAAGATGATCGCATAGTGGAAAATGATTGATCCCCGGCGCAACCATGTCTTCTCAAAAATCTCGCTGGAACGCGCGTTCCAGTCGCCCGGATCCGTCACGTACCGGAACGCCAGCCCCGCCAGCAACAACGTTATGCAGATGTATGGATAGTACGCAAAGAAAAAGTGCATATGACCTCCTTAAGAATGCCTCCCGGCGTATGGGACCATCGCCCATACCCGCCCGGAGGGAATGCTTTCCGACCGATGGGAAATGACTCTACAACTCCTCTCTATCCAAATATATTGCGAAATATATTGGAACGGCTGTAACCGGAACGAGCCTCCGCAATTCCCCCATCAGCCAGAAACTTTGGGGAGAAAAGGTGGAGAGAGGGAAACCGCGCGGGCGAGCCCTACGCTCAAAAATGTTTCCTCCTCTTCCCCCGATACCCTCTCTCCACCTAAACTTGCTCCAAACGCTTCGCGGGAAGGCGTTGATCCGGGACAAGGCCGAGAACCGCGACGATCGGCCGGAACAGAGAGACATAGGAACTGTCGGGATGCCGGGCCTCAAGCGCGGCATAAATGCCGATAAGTTCCTTGCCGAACCCGTCGAGCAGCACCACCCGAGCCCAGTCAGGCGCGGCCGCGAAGAACTCGAGCACCAGCGGCAGATAATCCGGCAGCAAGCCTTGTACGGGCTCAAAGCCCGCGTCGCGGTACAATTCGTTCAGGCCCGCCAGCGCGCGCCCAAGCCGGGGATCGTCCCCGTAGCGGTGCCATGCAAGGGACAGGCTGCACTTGCTGTCCATGTCGAAAATGGCGACGTGCTCTTCGCGCAATCTGGAAAGCCCTTTCGAGCGGGCCGACCGGATGAACTCCCGCAGCGGGCACGCCCGGACCACGGACAGCAAATCGCACAGTTCCTCAAACGAGCGCGCCTGAACGAAAAAATCGTCATCGGGGTAATGCAGCAGCCCCGACACGGCGAGCAGAAGCTGACGATCGGAATCGTTCATGGCCTTTCCTCCATTTCACCCTGCGCCAGCCCTTCCGAGCCTTTCATGGCCCAGACATCATCGTGGTTTTCACGTCCCGAGCTCGGAACCACAAACCGGTCCTCATAGCGGGCAATGGCAAGAAGATGATACATCTCGGCAGCCTGTTCCGGCGTCAGACCGGCATCGGCCAATACTCCCGACGTATCGGGATGCGCGCGCAGGGACGGGAACGGCGCGGAAGCCGTGGACAGGAATTGACCGTCCCGCATGTGGCGGCGCATGGCGAGCAGACGGGAAAGCGCCGAGCGCACCGGCTCCTCATCACCCGCCGCCAACAGGTTGGCGAGGTAGCGGACGGGGATCCGCATCCGGTCAAGTCCCTTGGCGTCTTCGACGCCGCCCGAGACGAGCGGGCTGGTCGGCGGCACGTACCACACCATCGGCAAGGTCCGGAATTCGGGATGCAGCGGCAGGGCCAACTTCCAATCCACCACCAGTTTGCGGATAGGAGAACGCCGGGCCGCTTCCATGACATGCCACGAAATGCCCTTGCGTTCGGCTTCGCGGCAGACGGCGGGATCGTTGGGATTGAGGAACACCTCAAGCTGTGACTGATACAAGCCCTGCGGCTGGGGGTGCGAGGCGGCCTCGCGCACCCGGTCGGCATCGTACAGCATGACGCCCACATACCGGATGCGGCCCACGCAGCTGTGCGCACACAGGGTCGGCTCGCCCGCTTCGATGCGCGGATAGCAGAACAGACACTTTTCCGAACGGTGCGTCTTCCAGTTGAAGTACACCTTCTTGTACGGGCACCCCGATACGCAGTAGCGCCACCCGCGGCAACGGGACTGGTCCACCAGCACGATCCCGTCTTCGTCGCGCTTGTACATGGCCCCGGACGGACAGGACGCCACGCACGCGGGATTCAGGCAGTGCTCGCACAGGCGCGGCAGGTGCATCATGAACACGTTCTTGAAATCAAGATAGGCCTTGGCTTCGAGCCCCGCGAAGTTGCGGTCGGAAAGCCCGGTGACGGGCGCGCCGCCGAGGTCGTCCTCCCAGTTGCTGCCCCACTGCGGGTTGAACGCCTTTCCCGTGACCGCCGAATAGGGACGGGCCACGGGCTGATGCCGCGAAGCCGGGCTGTCCGTCAGCCGTTCATAATCGTATTTCCACGGCTCATAGTAGTCGTCGAGGGCCGGCAGATCCGGGTTCGCAAAAATATTTGCCAACTTGTCGGTCTTGCCGCCCGCCCGCAGATGGAGCTTGCCGTCCCTGATTTCCCAGCCGCCCTTGTAACGGTCCTGATTTTCCCATTCTTTGGGATAGCCCACGCCGGGCTTGGTTTCCACGTTGTTGAACCACATGTATTCCGTGCCGGGGGCCGTGGTCCACGCGTTCTTGCACGGGATGCTGCACGTGTGGCACGCGAGGCACTTGTCCAAGTTCAGCACCATGCCCATTTGCACCTTGATATTCATACGCACATCCTTTTAAGGGGAGAAAGCGCCGGGGGAGAAACCTTTCTTCAGAAAGATTTTTCCCCCGGTTCCCTTCTCCTCCCAAACCGCAATATCATGCAAGACACAAAGGCAGGGACGAGTAGCATAGGCCCATGATCAAAGAAACACGAACTATACACTACGACGCGGAACTCGCCATCGAAGCCTACTGGCTCCAGAACGTGCTGGAGCCCTTCCCTGATCATTTCCACGACTACTACCTGATCGGGTTCATCGAGAAGGGTGCGCGGGAACTGACTTGCGGCGGACAGAAATACATCACCACCGAAGGCGACCTATTCACCCTCAACCCCCACGAGCCGCACGGCTGCCGCTCCTATGACGGAAAACCGTTCAGCTACCGGGGCATCGGCGTGCTACCCGACGTCATGCGCGCGGCCATGCGGGAAATCACGGGGCAGGCCATCCTGCCGCGGTTCCGGGAGCGCATCCTGAGCCAGAGCGAACTGGCGTGTTCGCTGCGCGACCTGCACGCCATGATCGTTCAGGAAGACAAGGAGTTCCGGAAGGAAGAAATCTTTCTGATGCTTCTGGGGCAGCTTCTGCGCGATAACGCCGGAGAAACGCCCCTGCCCGATGCGTACAAGGACGAATCCGACATCGGGGCCGTATGCGCCTACCTTGAGGAGCACTCGGGCGAGCCGGTTTCGCTGGATCAGCTCGGAGAGGTCGCGGGGCTGAGCAAGTATTACCTCCTGCGTTCGTTCACCAAGCAGAAAGGCATCTCGCCGTACCGGTATCTCGAAACCATCCGCATCGCCAAAGCACGGAAACTGCTTGAGCGGAACGTGCCGATGATCGAGGTGGCGCTCCAGACGGGCTTTGCGGACCAGAGCCACTTTTCCCGCTTCTTCAAGCGGCTCATCGGGGTCACGCCCCGGCAATACGCGGAAATCTTCGGCGGCAGGCAAGCATGAAAAACGAAACCGCACTCGGCCATGTGCTGACCCTCATGACCATCATCATCTGGGGCACGACCTTCGTTTCGACAAAGGTACTCCTTGAGGCGTTCACTCCCATTGAAATCCTGTTTTTCCGGTTCACCCTCGGCTACCTCTCGCTGTGGGCCATCTATCCGCGCAAGGGCACATACGGCACGCTGCGGCAGGAGCTGCTCTTCGCGGCGGCGGGGCTGTGCGGGGTAACGCTCTATTTCCTGCTGGAAAACATCGCGCTGACCTATACGCTCGCCTCGAACGTCGGTGTGCTGGTCACGGTCGCTCCGTTCTTCACGGCCCTGCTCTCCTGTTTCTACCTGCGCGGGGAGCGGCCCGATCTGCGTTTCTACGCCGGTTTCGTTCTTGCGTTCGCCGGAGTCACGCTCATCATGTTCTCCGGCAGCATGACGCTGAAACTGAATCCGGCCGGCGACATCCTCGCACTGCTCGCCGCTTTTGTGTGGGCGGTCTACTCGGTGCTGATGAAAAAGATCGGGCAGCTCGGGCATCCGATGGCGGCCTGTACGCGCCGGACTTTCCTTTACGGGCTCGCCTTCATGCTGCCGGCGCTCTTCTTTCTCGATTTCTCCCCGGCGTGGGGAGCGTTGCGAAAACCGGT
>ERZ779861.3985-NODE-3985-length-11572-cov-2.444387_pt1 | contig 11572 bp, 6 predicted proteins | sample MGYA00511558_ERZ779861 | MGnify/ENA primary metagenome ERZ779861 (study PRJEB29588, sample SAMEA2163432) | human gut metagenome | biome: human gut; feature: human-associated habitat; material: faeces | place: Denmark | collected 2008/2010 ... | reverse complement strand
CGGACCATCCGCGAGCTTCCGCGCCGCCAGTACCGCATGCGCCGTGCCCCACGGTTTCGTCCGCCCCTCCGGCACTGTGTAGCCCTGCGGCAGATCCGTCAGTTCCTGATACGCGTAAGCGACATCAATGTACTTTCCTGCTTTTTCGTCGATCAGCGCGCGGAAATCGTCTTCATTTTCTTTTTTGATGACAAAAATAGCTTTACGGAACCCCGCCATGACCGCGTCATAGAGCGAAAAGTCCAAAATAATCTCTCCTTTGTCGCTGATCGGTTCCATTTGCTTCAATCCTCCGAAGCGGCTGCCCATGCCCGCCGCCATGATCACCAAGATCGGTTCTTTTTTCATATCCTCAAACTCCTTCTGTTCACGCTGTCTGTGCGGAGGCGCTTTGCCGCCTCCTTGATTTTCGCTGTGTGAAAATATCATACAATAATTCTGCAGTTGATTCAAGCGGCGCGGCAAAAAGCTTTTGGTTTTCACGAAAAAATCCTTCCTCCTCCCTTTTTTCATGCACCTTCCTTTCTTGCGCGCGATGCTCTTGTTTCTCTGTTCTCTTTGTGCTATCATGTTCTTATCCGGCGAGAACAGACAGGACGCGTGGCGTCCCTGCCGGGGTTCTTGCCGCAGCGAAAGCTGTGCCGCCAGGCAAGGCTTTTGTGAGATATTTGGGAATACATCTGTAAACACATAGAAAGGATGCCTTCGAATCATGTTAAAGACTATGCAAAGCGCGGAGCGCGACGCGATTTTTGCGGTTGCCGATCTGATGGCCGCCGCCGCGAAAACAGCTCCGAAGGGGAGTGGCAGAGATACGATTGTGACCGCGATCGTATCCGGAGAAACAAAGGATCAATTAAGAGACAAGCTGACCGAGCTCGGCACAAAGTATGAAGAAGCCTTCATGGTGCGGGATGCCGGAAACGTTGACAACAGCACCTGTGTCTTGCTGATCGGCTGTACTGACACCTATATGGGACTGAATCACTGCAGTATGTGCGGTTTCGCAAACTGCGGCGAAACAAAGAAGCACGGAAGTCCCTGTGTTTTTAATGTTTCAGACCTTGGTATCGCCGTTGGCTCTGCGGTCTGTGTTGCCGCGGATCATCGGATCGATAACCGCGTGATGTACTCCGCGGGCAGGGCCGCGGTAAAACTCGGACTGCTCGGCGACAATGTGAAGATCTGCTACGCGATCCCGCTCAGCACGACAAATAAGAGCATCTATTTTGACCGCAACCCGGGCGCTGTCCTGCGCTAGACGCCAGGCACGCTCGTCGTGCGGCAGTGCCCGGCGCTTATCGTCAAAACAAGTCTTGTCCGCGTGGCAGCACAGCAATCAGACCCATCAGCGCAAAACTGTCGCGCGGCGTTCGAGCTGCGATTGCATCGTTAGGATACAAGGGTTCTCAGATATTCTTCCACATTCTGATACTGAATCCCCTCGATCTCCTGGTTATCCCCTCGGTAGAGGACAAACTTTCCGGTAATTGGGCCGTAGCGATGCGCTGTCTGGGTACATTTTTGTTCGTCTATCAGATGGCGATACTGCTGCGGTGCGGGGGCCTCGCTATGCTTGATTTCGAAAATCTGACAGGAGCCAGCTTCCGGATCAAACACCACCATATTAAACTCGCCCACGGGGAATTGCAGAACAAATACCTGCTTCTTGGGGTTTGCCAGCTTGGTTTCCAGCAGGACGATATCTTCCAGCATTCGTCCCTTGATTTCAGTCAGGATACGCTGCTGCACGGCGGTGCGTTCTGCCAGAGACAGGGCACTGAACGTTTCATCCAAAAGCAGACTTTGGATCAGTGCATTCGCCTGCGCGTAACGCAGACCGGGCTGCGCAATCACTGTACGTTTGGACTTTGTGCTGACATCCGGCAGATGCAGTACATCAATATCCCGCGTCAGATCCAGCAAATCCAAATACTCTTTGATCTGCACCGCGTGAATATCATCCAGTGCTACAGTCCGCTCTGCCTTCTTGCGAATCTCCAAAAGCTTTCGCAGGCTGTCGGTAACAGCTGCAAGATCGATGCGGTCGAGGATGTCCGTTGGATTCTCTCGATCCCGGCGCAGATTGCTAGCGGAAATGCCGAGGTCATGGGATTTCCAATCCTGTGATAGCACTTCCAACGTAAAACGGTGGTTGATATCCTCTACAACCCTGTTGATAGCGCTGGTCAACTCGCCTTTCTCATATAAATCGTGTAGATGGCGAAAATGCCCCCCATACTGATAGCAGCGCAGGGAGTGTTGGATGTTGCGGGCAATGGCGGTGTCCACATATTCGTCAGTGCTTTCCTTATTAGCGAACGGGGATGTCTCGTTGTAGTGGATGCCGCCGAGACTCATCGTGCCACCATAGCGGATATACTCGTCAATCCCATGGATGCCGAGGACAGATTCAAACTCTCGATATGGAATGAATGTCGTATGCAGCAGGATGCAGCGGTCATAAAGCTGCTCATCTTTGGTGATGAGGAAGCCCAACGAGTCTGTGCCAGAGAGCACGATCTTCATGCCGCATGCCGCGAACACATCAGAAAACAGCGCCGCGCCCTCGATGAAATCCTCCATCAGCGTCACTTCATCAAGAAACACATAACGAAAGCCTTGTGCTTCCAACAGCTTAAGATCTCGATTTACATCCGCCAACGTATCCCTTGCGGTGATCTGAATAAATGCCGACTTGGCAAGGTCTGCATCGCTCATCTCCGCAAAAATCTGACGAATCATGGTGGTCTTGCCTGTCCGGCGCAGACCGCAGAGAATGAATACCTTGTCCTGCGGCTCGCCGTAGACAAACTCATGCAGCTGCCGGAAGCACGCGCGCCTGCGATAACCGAGCACAGATGCCGCAAAGGAACGCAGGGTTTCACCGGTGCGGATATTTGTGGTAAATGCGGAGAGGCTTACAGATTTTGTCTTATGCATTTGTTTTTTTAGCGCTTTTAGCCTCTGCTCCAATTCCTTCCGCTGCGCAATCTGCGCACGGAAATTCTCCAACTCATCTGTAGGAATATACTTCTCCCGCCGTTTCTTGTTCTCCGTCCAACGATGGTAGAAGTATGCCTTTCCGTTCACTATTTTTTTCGTAATAGAACCAGCCGGCAAATTTGCAATCTGCTGCTCCAGCTCCGCCGCCCGGGCTTGGATTTCGAATTGTTCCATGGCACACCTCTCGTTTATTCGTGATATTCTATACAAAATTATACCCCATTATACCCTTAAAGTAAAGGGTATAATGGGGTGTCGTTTATCTCCCTCACTCTGTCCCGATGCCCAGCTCCTGAAACAGTGCTTCGACATCGTCCACATACGGCGCGAGTTCGTCAAAGACATTGTAAGAGGTATAGAGGGAAAGGATGCGCTCCTTTGGCGCGGCGCCGAAGCTGAGCGCACCGCTGCGGTCAACCGGCGGCAGCTCCCGATACGGCAGCTGGATCCCCGGCCTGCAGGCATAGACCTCAGCGTTCATGCCATAAGCATAACGCGCGTCACGCATCCATACATACAGATAACCGCGTTGATTCCGGCTAAACAGCGGATAAGAGTACCGCGCTTTGAGATAGGCTCTGGTCATCGTCGATTCCCCGATCCAAGGTGTTACAATCGTCTCTTTCTCTACCTGCGGCACTGCCGTCAGCAGCTTGCCGCCCCGCTCATCGACCGATGCATTTCCTTTGATCAGCACCTTCGCATCCTTCACAAACCGGTCTTTATTCTGCCGGTAATCTCTGGCGAACACGACAACCTCAACCGAACCATACAGATCCTCCACAGTAAGGAATGCCATCTCATTGCCGTTTCGTGTTGTCTTCTTCGTAATCTCCGTGAGCAGACCGCCGATCGTGTAGCTGGATTTATCCACGACACATTCACGCTCTTCGAACTCCATCTCCGTTCCGGCATTCTCGTCCTCCTCGGTATCTGCCAGAAATGCCGTCGACTTCGCGGTTGTGTATTCTTCTATAATATCCAGATCATCCTCCAGCGGATGTCCACTGACATAGATACCCAGAATCTCCTTTTCCTTTGCAAGCAGCTCATCCTTCGGGTATTCCTCCACATCCGGATAGCGCACCTGAAATTCCGTCTTTTCTTCCTCTCCAAGGAAATCCATCAGCGACATCTGTCCACTCATGGCATTTTTCTTTTCTTTCGCCGTCTGCTCTAACACAGCCGGATACACCATCATCATCTGATGGCGGTTATAGCCGAAGCTGTCAAACGCTCCTGCTAAAATAAAGCTCTCGATCGTCCGCTTGTTTGCTTCCTTCCCAGAAAGTCTCGTACAGAAATCCTCTAAGCTTGTAAATGGACCGTTCGCAACAACCTCCTGGTGCACGACTTCTGTCACACCGTCTCCGATACTTCTTAATCCTGACAAGCCAAACCGGATCGCATTTCCATCGACAAGGAAATCTCCGCTTCCTTTGTTGATATCCGGCGGCAGGATTTTGATGCCAAGCGATTTACACGTCTGGATATAACTGCTCATCTTCTCCGTATTTTCACGGACAGACGAGATCAGCGCTGCCATGTATTCAACCGGATAATAGATCTTTAAATATGCGGTCTGATATGCGACCACCGCATACACTGCCGCATGCGACTTGTTAAATGCATAGTTCGCAAAATCGACCATATCGTCGAAGATTTTATTGGCGACGGATTCCTGGATACCGTTTTTGACACAGCCCGGCACGTTTAACTCCTCGTTACCATATACAAAATACTGCCGCTCTTTGTCCATGACGTCCGCTTTTTTCTTCGCCATCGCACGGCGTACCAGATCCGAACGTCCCATCGAATATCCGGCAAGCTCCATTACGATCTGCATAACCTGCTCCTGATATACCATACATCCGTATGTTGATTTCAGGATCTTCTCCAGCTTCGGTGTATCATAGACGATACTTTCTGGATGCTCACGGTTCGCTAAGTACTTCGGAATGAAATCCATCGGTCCCGGACGATACAGCGAGATTCCGGCAATAATTTCATCCAGATTCTTCGGCTTCAACTGCTTCATGAAAGACTTCATACCGGCACTTTCCAACTGGAACACGCCGTCGGTCTTTCCTTCTGATAACAGCTCATAGACTGCCGGATCACTCATATCCAGTTCCGACATATTGAGCTTCACACCATGATTTTCTTCAATCCGGTCTAACGCGTCCTTGATGACAGTCAGATTCCGCAATGCCAGAAAGTCCATCTTCAAAAGCCCCAGCTCTTCCACCGGGTCTTTCTCATACTGGCAGACAATACCACCATCCACGCTCCGTGCGAGCGGTACATATTCCTCGATTGGCTTCTGACCGATGATAACGCCTGCGGGATGTACACCCGTATGCCGTTGCAGACCTTCGAGCTTCATTGCCATGTCAAGCAGCTTTGTTACATCCGGTTCATTCTCATACATTTCCTTCAGGTCTGGACTTACTTTCAAAGCCACCGGAAGAGTGACATCTTTTACGCCCGGAACCTTGTTCGGAATTGCCTTTGCAACCTTATCACACAGACTATATGGAAGTGCCATCGCACGACCGACGTCGCGCACACACATCTTTGCTGCCATCGTACCGAAAGTGACAATCTGGACAACCTTTTCCTTGCCGTATTTCTGTACGACGTAATCAATGACTTCCTGTCTTCGGTTGACACAGAAATCAATATCAATATCTGGCATCGATACACGTTCCGGATTCAGGAATCGTTCAAACAGCAGATCGTACCGAAGCGGCTCGATATCCGTAATATACAGACAATAGGATACAATTGATCCGGCAGCAGAGCCTCTGCCCGGTCCAACCGGAATATCATGACTTTTCGCGTAATTGACAAAATCCCACACAATCAGGAAATAATCAACAAAGCCCATCTGTTTAATCATGTCAAGCTCATAATGCAGACGGTTCTTTACCTCATCTGTGACCTCTGGATACCGCTTTTTCGCGCCCTCCTCACAGAGCATCGTCAGATACGAGAAGGAATCATACCCCTCCGGCACATCGTATTTTGGAAGCTTCCGCTCACCAAATACGATCTCGACATTACACATATCTGCGATCTTGTTCGTATTCTCCAATGCTTCCTTTGCATATGGGAACAGCGCCTCCATCTCCTCCGGAGATTTCAGATAGAACTGTCCTTCCTCATAGCGCATACGATCTTCGTCATTGACCGTCTTTCCCGTCTGGATACAGAGCAGAATATCATGCGCCTCCCAGTCCTCTTTGTTGATATAATGGGAATCGTTCGTAACAACCATCGGGATGCCGGTTTCTTTGGACAACCGCATCACGCCCATATTGACGGTACGCTGATCCGGGATGCCATGATCCTGCATCTCCAGATAATAATTGCCCTCGCCAAAGATCTTCAGATGACGCAATGCTGCTTCTTTTGCTTTCTCATACTGCTCCTGACGCAAGTCAGTCGCAACCTCACCAGCCAGGCATGCCGAAAGTGCAATGATACCCTCATGGTATTTCTCCAGCACCTCCATGTCCACACGCGGTTTATAATAATAGCCCTCCGTGTAGCCACGTGTCACGATCTTACAGAGGTTGTGGTATCCCTCGTTGTTTTTTGCAAGCAGAACGAGATGGTAATACCGGTTTTCTCCCTTTACCACCTCACGGTCAAACCTGGAACCCGGTGCCACATACACCTCACAGCCGATGATCGGCTTGATTCCATTTGCCTTACATGTCTTATAAAATTCGATCACGCCATACATCGCACCGTGGTCTGTGATTGCCAGCGCATCCATGCCAAGTTCTTTCGCACGCGGAACCAGCTCCTTGATCTTTGCCGAGCCGTCCAACAGACTGTACTGCGTATGCACATGTAAATGTGTAAATTTCATCTTATCTCCTAGTAATCTTCTCCATACGGAAACAAATATTTCAAAAATGGCAGATACTTCGCAAGCTTCTTCCGACGCAGCGGAATCACCTCATAATTATGAATATAACGAAAGGTATAAGCCTCGCCCTTTCTCGCAAGCATATTCAGATACTTCTCCAGAAGCTTCGCGGAATCCGGATGCAGCAGACGTCTCGATCTGCCATTCATATAATAATCGAGTGGCTGCTTCTCATAATAATTTTCCTTGTTGTAAATCTTGCAGGCTGCCACACGGTCACAGAACATCTCAATCACATATTCCTTCGGCATCTTACAGCCAACCAGCAAATGTTTTGTATCGCTTCTGTCAACATTGTAATCCACCCAGTACTCCAGATGGTGTTTGTTTCTTCCCTTGTGGTGCAGCCACGAAGAGGTGTATCCCTTATCCTCACGCTCTGCATCGTTCGGGCTGCGGTTTCCCTGATAGTATTTCGCGCCCATCGAAAACTCCGTCCATGAATATTTGGACAGGTCGTGCAACAGTCCCTGCTTATACAATCCAACCGCAAAGCAATGCCGCATCACCATAATCTTATGTGCGGTAATCGTCTTTAAATGTTCCAGCCACTTCATTTTTAACATCTCTTTTCGCTTTCTATTTTATTTCTGTGCAGCCTATGCCGCATGATACTGTTCTTTCAGTCCATCCGTCACAGTCACCTGATTTTCTTTGTCAATAAATACTGCCTCTGCCTTGTACTTCTGCAACAACGGCAAAGACTTCTCATAGCCAAGCACATAGCATGCCGTCGACAATGCATCGCTGTACAAGCCATTTTGGCATACAACTGTCACCGAAGCAAGTCCTGACTCCGCCGGATATCCGGTTGTACGATTTAAAATATGATGATACCTCGTACCATCCTTCTCGATAAACTTTTCATAATCACCGGAGGTGGATACACAGGTGTTACTGTTCGAAGCAAATTCCAAATAACCGATCATATCCTCTGCGTCACCCTGCGGATCACGGATGCCTACCCGAAATGAACTGCCGTCCTTTTTTGCACCATACACAAGCACGCTTCCGCCGACACTGATCGTTCCGCCGCTTACTGCATCTTCTTTTAATATCTGTTCTGCAATATCCAGTGCGAATCCCTTGCCAACCGCGCCAAGATCTAACACCATATCGGACTTGTCGATCGTCACCGTCTGCGATTCACCAATCGTCACTGCCTCATAGCCTGTCTTTTCAAGCACAGTATTAATCTCTGTGTCAGTTGGAACCCGGAAATCTTCCTCCGTCGCCGACTCGATATTCCAGAGATTCGCCAGTGGACGGATCGTAATATCCAATGCGCCCTGGCTGTCCCGGCATATGTTATACGCCTGCGTCAGCGCCAGATACAAGGTATCCGAAACCTCTGCCGCTTCTCCCGCTGTGTATGTGTGGTTCAGCTTATATAAGGCACTGCCCTCCTGCCGCCATGATATCTCCTGCTCATCTAAGTCTTTGATTGCCTGTTCAATCTTTGCATACTCCGTATCCTGTGTCCCATACAGACTGACTGACACCGATGTTCCCATCGCGAAGCTGTACGTCGTCTGTCCATCGGCAAGCTGCCTGTCCTTTGATGTATCCTCCCGTGCATTCCCCCACTGGTACAGTACGATCAAAAGTCCTGCAACTACAAGCATGCCGACCGCAATCACTATTTTTCTACCAATTCCCTGCTGCATATCAATGATGATATCCTTCCATTCGTTTTGTATATTCGTCGAGCTGCTCTTTTAATTTCTTATATTCCTTTTCCTTTAGCTCCCCGGCTGCCTGATATTCAGCCAGCTTTACCTCCGCCTGCTTCCGCGCAGAAATCGCCAGATCCTTGTAGTTGTTCTCCAGATTGATCTGCACTTCATGAAACAGTGCTTCTATCTCTTTTTTTGCCTGACTCGTTTTCCCAAATAACAAAACCTTCACTTCCTTTTTCATGGAAATTTTCAAAACATTTGTTCGCATAATTATGTTTTAGTATACCATTTTTTCGTGCTTATTTCAATGTATGATTGAAAGTCCTCCCGCTTTTTGATAAAATGCACTGGTAGAATTTGTTCGAAACACGCAGGAGGAATTTATCATGCTGTTAGCATGCCAGAATATATCAAAAGCATTCGGCACAAAGGAAGTTTTGAAGGATATCAACTTCCATGTCAACGAGAAAGAAAAGATCGCCATTGTCGGTATCAACGGCTCTGGAAAAACGACGCTCCTGAAGATTATCATGGGCGAAGAATCCGCCGACAGCGGACAGGTCGTGATTGCCAAGGATACCACGATTGGGTATCTGTCCCAGCATCAGGATATCTCCTTTGACAACACGATCTATGGCGAAATGCTTGCAACCAAACAGTACATCCTTGATTTAGAGGCGAATATCCGCCGTTTAGAACAGGATATGAAGCATGCAGAAGGCGAAGAATTAGAGAAGATCTTAGAGACCTACAACCGCCTGAGCAGCAAATACGACCGCGACAATGGGTATTCTTATGAGAGTGAGATTACAGGCGTTTTAAAAGGACTCGGTTTTGGTCAGGAGGACTATGACCGCCATATCAATACATTATCCGGTGGTCAGAAGATGCGAATCGCACTGGGACGTCTGCTTCTGACACGCCCGGACATCATCATCCTCGATGAGCCGACAAACCATCTGGACATGCCAAGTATTTCATGGCTCGAGTCTTTCCTGTCCTCTTATCCTGGTAGTGTGATCGTGGTCAGCCATGACCGCTATTTCATTGATCGGATTGCAACGCAGATCGTAGAAATCGACAACAAAAAGGCAACCGTCTACCACGGAAACTACACCTACTTTGCATCCAAGCGCGCAGAGATCCGTGCCAATATGATGAAGGCCTACTTAAACCAGCAGCAGGAAATCAAGCATCAGGAAGCTGTCATCACGAAACTCAAGCAATTTAACCGTGAGAAGTCCATCAAACGTGCGGAAAGCCGTGAAAAGATGTTAGATAAGATTGAAGTCTTAGACAAGCCGACCGAGGTTGCCTCCGAGATGCGGCTTACCTTAGAGCCATCTGTGGAAAGCGGGAATGACGTCTTAACCGTCACGCATCTGGCGAAATCTTTCGGCACAAACTGTCTGTTCCAAGATCTTGACTTTGATATCAAGCGCGGCGAAAAGGTCGCCCTAATTGGCGGAAACGGAACTGGAAAGACCACGATCTTAAAGATGGTCAATCATCTTGTACCGAAGGACGCCGGAACGATTGCCCTTGGCTCGCGCGTACATATCGGCTATTACGACCAGGAGCATCAGGTACTCCATATGGAAAAAACACTGTTTGAAGAGATCAGTGATGCATATCCGGAACTGAACAATACACAGGTGCGAAATACCTTAGCGGCATTTTTGTTTACCAATGATGATGTCTTTAAAAGAATCGGTGATCTGAGTGGTGGAGAGCGTGGACGTGTGTCTTTGGCAAAGCTGATGCTTGGCAAGGCGAATTTTTTAATTCTCGATGAGCCGACGAATCATTTGGATATTTTTTCAAAAGAAATATTGGAATCGGCATTGAACCACTATACGGGAACCGTCTTTTTCGTCTCCCATGACCGTTATTTTATCAATAAGACGGCACACCGGATACTGGATCTGTCTAACGGAGTGCTGACAAATTATCTGGGAAATTATGACTATTATATAGAAAAACGTACAGAGCAGGAAACGGTAACGCCAGCAGATACAGAAACCGTTTCAAAAGAAAAAGCAGAGACAGAAAATAAACAGGACTGGCAGAAACAAAAGCAGGAGCAGGCACGCCGCAGAAAAATTGCCAATGAACTGCAAAAAGTAGAAGCCGAGATTGAAATGTGCGAGCAGAAAATCGCCGAGATCGATGAGCAGTGTCAGGATCTTGCGATTGCAGTAAATTCCGCAAAATTAAATAAACTTGGAAGCGAACGAGCCGTTTTATCTGAAAAACTAGAAGCACTGTATGAGCAGTGGGAAGTGCTGTCAGAAGATAGTTAAATTTTTGACACATTGACAGTAAAACTACAAATGCTTATAATGTATGTAGTTGGCTTAGGAGGAATTAAAGTGGAAAAAGAGATTTCACAGGCAGTAATTCGCAGAATGCCCAGATATTATAGATATTTAGGGGAGCTTTTAGACGAAGGTGTGGAGCGTATTTCGTCGAATGAACTTAGCAGCAGAATGAATGTCACTGCGTCACAGATACGCCAGGATCTGAATAACTTTGGCGGATTCGGACAGCAGGGATATGGATATAATGTAAAATTTTTGCACGATGAGATCGGTAAGATCTTAGGCTTAAATCAAAGACACAATATTATTGTAGTCGGAGCCGGTAATCTGGGGCAGGCACTTGCGAATTATGTAAAATTTGAGAAACTGGGCTTTGTGATCATTGCCCTGTTTGATGTAAATCCTGCACTGAAAGGAAAGACAGTGCGTGGAATAGAAATTCATATGATTGATGAAATGGAAGACTTCTTAAAGACACACGATGTGGATATTGCGGCATTGACCATGCCAAAACAAAAGGCAGACGCAGTTGCAAAGAAACTGGTGGATTCCGGCGTACATGCGATCTGGAATTTTGCACATGTGGATTTAGAACTGACAGATAAGGACGTGGTAGTAGAGAACGT
>ERZ779861.3982-NODE-3982-length-11578-cov-12.632561_pt1 | contig 11578 bp, 9 predicted proteins | sample MGYA00511558_ERZ779861 | MGnify/ENA primary metagenome ERZ779861 (study PRJEB29588, sample SAMEA2163432) | human gut metagenome | biome: human gut; feature: human-associated habitat; material: faeces | place: Denmark | collected 2008/2010 ... | reverse complement strand
GGTCAGGCTCGCCGCGTTGCGGAGCATGGGGGCGAAGCCGGGAGCCGGGATGCCGTTGACCCGGATATAGATGCCGGTCTGATCCGGCAGGGGGCTCGGCAAGGAATAAAGCCCGTCGCTGGAGGGGCGCACCGGGGTTCCGTTGCTTTCCCCGGGACGGACCAGCCAAACCTGCGGGATGCCGGGGAGCTGCCCGGCTATGCGGGTATTCAGATCCAGAACGAGCGGAAAGGCCGGGGCCTTGCCCTCAACCTCCAAGCGCATCCAGATGGTCCCCGCCTGATGGGGGAGGGATTCCGGCTCGTAGGGCTTGAATTCTTTTTGGGCGTTCGGGGACAGGACATCCGTCAGCGTGTGGGTGCCTTTGGGGTCCAGCAGCCACTCCGCCTGGAGAGGCACGGAAGCCCCCTCTTTGGCCAAAGCGGAACCTGGCTCTCCGGAAACCGCGGGAAGGGCCGAAGCCGTCTGCACCACCGGAGCGGCGGGCGTTTCCGGTGCCGTCTGTTCGACCACGGCCTGAAGCGCCTCTTGGACGACGGAAGGCGTCGCTGTGGACACCTCCGGGACGGGAGACGCGGGCGCGGGGTCGGCCGCACCCATGCCGGGGGTCAGAACGAGCAGCAGCGCGGCGAAAAGCGGCATGTACACACGGAGGCGGGAATGTTTGAACGGCAAGAAAGAGTGCATAGGCGATGTGGGGTTCGGGTGACGGGAAGACAAACGATAAGGAATCAAGTCTGCTCCGGGACGCGCCGTTGCCGTGCTGAACGGGGGCGCGGTCGCTTCCACAGGGCGATAACTGTAAATACGCCGCTCGGAAGCTGTCGGCAAGTTATTAAAGAAAGCATATGATATCCCCGGATTAAACACCAGACGTCAAAGGGGCGTTGCCGGGGGTGAAGAAAAAAATCAGAAAAAAAATAAAAAGTCGTTGACAGAGGCGGCGTGGAGGTGCATAAACCGTTCTCGCCGCTGCGGGACGGAATGTCTCGCTGAGCCGGGCAGGGCCGAGAGGCCGGGCACGGCGGGGCGAAGAAGTTTTTTGAAAAAAGCAGAAGAAAGCGGTTGACAGCGAGAAGGGGTCGGGATAAGTTCCCGCTTCTGCGCCGGGGAGAAACCCTCGCGGCGCGCTCCGAAAAAAACTTCGGGGTTCGAAAAAAAAGTTGTTGACAAGCTGGACCGGGCGGGGTAAGTTCCCGCTTCGCCGCTGACGGAAACGCAGCGGCTGAGGCAAAGGCCTCTGGTTCTTTGACAAGTGAAGAGCGAGTTGGGAATAAGAAACTTTGAGTTTTAGCCCATAGAGATATGGGCAAGCTAGTTGTTTTCAATCAACTGGAGAGTTTGATTCTGGCTCAGATTGAACGCTGGCGGCGTGCTTAACACATGCAAGTCGAACGTGAAAGTCCTTCGGGGCGAGTAAAGTGGCGCACGGGTGAGTAACGCGTGGATAATCTACCCTTAAGATGGGGATAACGGCTGGAAACGGTCGCTAATACCGAATACGCTCCCGATTTTATCATTGGGGGGAAAGATGGCCTCTGCTTGCAAGCTATCGCTTAAGGATGAGTCCGCGTCCCATTAGCTAGTTGGCGGGGTAACGGCCCACCAAGGCGACGATGGGTAGCCGGTCTGAGAGGATGACCGGCCACACTGGAACTGGAACACGGTCCAGACTCCTACGGGAGGCAGCAGTGGGGAATATTGCGCAATGGGCGAAAGCCTGACGCAGCGACGCCGCGTGAGGGATGAAGGTTCTCGGATCGTAAACCTCTGTCAGGGGGGAAGAAACCCCCTCGTGTGAATAATGCGAGGGCTTGACGGTACCCCCAAAGGAAGCACCGGCTAACTCCGTGCCAGCAGCCGCGGTAATACGGAGGGTGCAAGCGTTAATCGGAATCACTGGGCGTAAAGCGCACGTAGGCGGCTTGGTAAGTCAGGGGTGAAATCCCACAGCCCAACTGTGGAACTGCCTTTGATACTGCCAGGCTTGAGTACCGGAGAGGGTGGCGGAATTCCAGGTGTAGGAGTGAAATCCGTAGATATCTGGAGGAACACCGGTGGCGAAGGCGGCCACCTGGACGGTAACTGACGCTGAGGTGCGAAAGCGTGGGTAGCAAACAGGATTAGATACCCTGGTAGTCCACGCTGTAAACGATGGGTGCTGGGTGCTGGGATGTATGTCTCGGTGCCGTAGCTAACGCGATAAGCACCCCGCCTGGGGAGTACGGTCGCAAGGCTGAAACTCAAAGAAATTGACGGGGGCCCGCACAAGCGGTGGAGTATGTGGTTTAATTCGATGCAACGCGAAGAACCTTACCCAGGCTTGACATCTAGGGAACCCTTCGGAAATGAAGGGGTGCCCTTCGGGGAGCCCTAAGACAGGTGCTGCATGGCTGTCGTCAGCTCGTGCCGTGAGGTGTTGGGTTAAGTCCCGCAACGAGCGCAACCCCTATCTTCAGTTGCCAGCAGGTAAGGCTGGGCACTCTGGAGAGACCGCCCCGGTCAACGGGGAGGAAGGTGGGGACGACGTCAAGTCATCATGGCCCTTACGCCTGGGGCTACACACGTACTACAATGGCGCGCACAAAGGGTAGCGAGACCGCGAGGTGGAGCCAATCCCAAAAAACGCGTCCCAGTCCGGATTGGAGTCTGCAACTCGACTCCATGAAGTCGGAATCGCTAGTAATTCGAGATCAGCATGCTCGGGTGAATGCGTTCCCGGGCCTTGTACACACCGCCCGTCACACCACGAAAGTCGGTTTTACCCGAAGCCGGTGAGCTAACTCGCAAGAGGAGCAGCCGTCTACGGTAGGGCCGATGATTGGGGTGAAGTCGTAACAAGGTAGCCGTAGGGGAACCTGCGGCTGGATCACCTCCTTTATAGGAAAAATTCCCAACTCGCTCTTCACTTGCAAGGAACAAGGGCTTAACGCCATGCTCTTTGAGAAGAAAACGTCAGGGGCCTGTAGCTCAGGTGGCTAGAGCGCACGCCTGATAAGCGTGAGGTCGAAAGTTCAAGTCTTTCCAGGCCCACCACTTATCAGGGGGTATAGCTCAGCTGGGAGAGCATCTGCTTTGCACGCAGAGGGTCGACGGTTCGATTCCGCCTACCTCCACCACAAGCTTGCTGACGTACAGTCCATGATTGGTCATTGACGCGAAGATTTCGCGGCAGTCATCCAGGCATGGCCTGGTCGCACCGGTCGGAAACACCGGCGGGTGCTGCTCATTTACAATTGAATAGGGGAATGGGAAGGGAATAGTAAAGTTCTTGAGAAATAAGATATCAAGGGCAACAGGTGAATGCCTTGGCGCTGAGAGGCGATGAAAGACGCGGTAAGCTGCGATAAGCATCGGGGAGGAGCTAAACATCCTACGATCCGATGATTTCTGAATGGGGAAACCCGATGGGAGTCATGTCCCATCATCCTGAGCTGAATATATAGGCCCAGAGAAGCCAACCCGGGGAAGTGAAACATCTCAGTACCCGGAGGAAGAGAAATCAAACGAGACTCCCAAAGTAGCGGCGAGCGAAATGGGAAGAGCCCAAACCGAGTGGTTTCGACCATTCGGGGTTGTAGGGCCGGCATACGCGATTCTGGAGTAGGCAGAGGAAGTGAGCTGGAAAGCTCCGCCACAGCGGGTGATAGCCCCGTACTCGAAACCGAAAAGGACGCAGCCGGTACCTGAGTACTGCGAGGCACGTGGAACCTCGTGGGAATCTAGGGGGACCATCCTCTAAGGCTAAGTACTCCTCAGCGACCGATAGTGAACTAGTACCGTGAGGGAAAGGTGAAAAGAACCCCTGTTAGGGGAGTGAAATAGAATCTGAAACCTGTTGCCTACAAGCTGCGAGAGCTACTTCGGTAGTGATCGCGTGCCTTTTGTATAATGAGTCAGCGAGTTACTCTACCGTGCGAGGTTAAGCGAAAGCGTAGCCGTAGTGAAAGCGAGGCTTAATAGGCCGACTAGTACGTTGGAGTAGACCCGAAACCGGGTGATCTATCCATGAGCAGGTTGAAGCAAGGGTAAAGCCTTGTGGAGGACCGAACCGTCAACGGCTGAAAACGTTCCGGATGACTTGTGGATAGGGGTGAAAGGTCAATCAAACCCGGTGATAGCTGGTTCTCCCCGAAATATATTGAGGTATAGCCTCGGGAATTGATTAGCGGAGGTAAAGCACTGACAGAGCTAGGGGTCCTACCAGATTACCAAACTCTATCAAACTCAGAATGCCGCTTAATTGTATCCCGGGAGTCAGACGGCGGGTGCGAAGGTTCGTCGTCAAAAGGGAAACAGCCCAGACCAACAGCTAAGGTCTCCAAATCCATGCTCAGTGGTGAAGGTAGTGGAACCGTTTAGACAGCCAGGACGTTGGCTTAGAAGCAGCCATCGTTTAAAGAAAGCGTAATAGCTCACTGGTCTAATGGCTCTGCGCCGAAAATGTAACGGGGCTAAGCATGGTACCGAAGCTTTGGCAATCCCCTTTGGGGATTGGGTAGGGGAGCGTTCGCTGCGGGCTGAAGGTGTATCGGAAGGTATGCTGGACTGCAGTGAAGTGATTATGCTGACATGAGTAACGATAAAATATGTGAAAAACATATTCGCCGAAAACCCGAGGTTTCCTGGGTAAAGGTAATCTTCCCAGGGTTAGTCGGATCCTAAGGTGAGGGTGAAAGCCGTAACCGATGGAAAACAGGTTAATATTCCTGTACTTGTTGTGTAGCGCGATGGAGGGACGCAGGAAGATAGGCGGGCCGGGTGTTGGATATCCCGGTGCAAGCGTGTAGGAATATCCGGTAGGCAAATCCGCCGGACGAATCTGAGACGCGAGTCCGTGGGCGCAAGCCCTGAAGCCGTTGAGTCTATGCTGCCTAGAAAAGCTCCTAAGTTTATCCACAGCAATCCGTACCGCAAACCAACTCAGGTGGGTGGGATGAACAATCCAAGGCGCTCGAGAGAACTCTGGCCAAGGAACTCGGCAAAATAACCCCGTAACTTCGGAAGAAGGGGTGCTCTCTAGGGTGACATGTTTAACATATGAAGCCCCGGGGAGCCGCAGTGAATTGGTGGTGGCGACTGTTTACTAAAAACATAGGTCTGTGCGAAGTCCTAAAGACGACGTATACGGACTGACGCCTGCCCGGTGCTGGAAGGTTAAAAGGAGGGGTCAGCGCAAGCAAAGCTCCGAATTGAAGCCCCAGTAAACGGCGGCCGTAACTATAACGGTCCTAAGGTAGCGAAATTCCTTGTCGGGTAAGTTCCGACCTGCACGAATGGCGTAACGATCTCCACACTGTCTCGGCCAGAGACTCGGTGAAATTGCAGTCGCGGTGAAAATTCCGTGTACCCGCAGAAAGACGGAAAGACCCTGTGCACCTTTACTATAGCTTGACATTGGATTTTGGGCCTGCATGTGTAGGATAGGTGGGAGGCTGTGAACCCTGTACGCCAGTATGGGGGGAGCCATCCTTGAAATACCACCCTTGCATGTTTAAGATCCTAACTTCTTCCGGTTATCCCGGAGAAAGACAGTGTCTGGCGGGTAGTTTGACTGGGGCGGTCGCCTCCTAAAGTGTAACGGAGGCATGCAAAGGTTCCCTCAGCCTGATCGGAAACCAGGCGCTGAGTGCAAACGCATAAGGGAGCTTGACTGTAAGAGAGACATCTCGAACAGGAACGAAAGTTGGCGTTAGTGATCCGGTGGTCCCGAATGGAAGGGCCATCGCTCATTGGATAAAAGGTACGCCGGGGATAACAGGCTGATCGCATCCAAGAGTTCACATCGACGATGCGGTTTGGCACCTCGATGTCGGCTCATCACATCCTGGGGCTGAAGCAGGTCCCAAGGGTACGGCTGTTCGCCGTTTAAAGTGGTACGCGAGCTGGGTTTAAAACGTCGTGAGACAGTTTGGTCCCTATCTTCTGTGGGCGAAGGAGAATTGAGAGGGCCTGTCCCTAGTACGAGAGGACCGGGATGGACGCACCCCTGGTGATCCTGTTGTCGCGCCAGCGGCATAGCAGGGTAGCTATGTGCGGAAGGGATAACCGCTGAAAGCATCTAAGCGGGAAGCCTGCCTCAAGATAAGTTCTCCCCTCGAAAGAGCTGAAGGGCCCGGGTAGACTACCCGGTCGATAGGCTGGAGGTGTAAGCGCGGCGACGTGCTCAGCTGACCAGTACTAATAGCCCGAGCGGCTTATTTTTCAAAAACTTTCCCCTTCCCAACCCCCTATCAATTAATATCACATAGAGATTTGTCTTGGTGTTCATGGAGGAGAGGGTACACCCGATCCCATTCCGAACTCGGCAGTTAAGCTCTCCATCGTCGATGATACTGCGCACTCTTACGTGGGAAAGTAGAACAACGCCAAGACTTTATTTCCAAAGGGCCGTCCTATCCAGGACGGCCCTTTGTTTTGCCCGAAGCCCATCCCCATCACAGGCCCCCCCTCCTCAAGCCCCAGGCTAGGCGCAAGCCCCTCATGCTGTTTCTCCCTCCCCCCCAGCTCCTTTTTCCTACGGTACCCGCCCGGTCGCTCCATAATCGGCGTTAGCCTTCCCTTCCCTTCCCTTCCCTTCTTCTCTTTTCTCGCAAGCCTCATCGATTTGCCAGGCAAAGGCTTTAGAGGGCCTGTGTTTGAGAGGAAAGGGGGGCCACGGAATCGTTTCCTTAATCGGTAAGTCTCCTCGTTACCCCTCGTAATCAAAAGCCTAGGGAGTTCGAAAGATGGGGCGGTGGAGGGAATAGAAGCCTCTCTTCAGAAGAGGGGCTCCCTTCCTTCATATTCTCACTCCATCTCATAGGGGAAACCGCACATCAGGGAATTGCCCCTGCGCCCTCATTATGCTAGGAGTTTGAAAAGTACAGGGTTCTCACCCCTGACTTTCGATTGGAGGTTTACTATGCTGAAAATCAAACATGTAGCCGTATGCATGCTCGCTCTCGCCATGCTTTCGGCTGGTTGCACCAACTACAGCGGCAATACCTATTCCGGCAGCCAGGTGCGCAGCGCTCAAACGGTGCAGTACGGCACGGTGGTTTCCGTGCAGCCCGTTACGCTTGAGGAAGATCGTCCTGCCGTCCTTGGGACAGTGGGAGGAGGCGTCGTCGGCGGCGTGCTCGGCAATATGGTTGGTGGCGGACGCGGGAAGACGCTGGCGACTATCGCGGGTGCAGCCCTCGGCGCGGCTGGCGGCTATGCTGGCGAGAAGGCGCTGACCAAGCAGAATGGCCTCGAAATTACGGTCGAACTGGAAAACGGACAGCAGTTGTCCATTGTTCAGGCCGCCGATCAGCAATTCTCTCCGGGTGAACGTGTCCGCGTACTGCGCGGAAGCGACGGCTCGGCGCGTGTGACCCGTTAGCCTTTGCAGGAACGCCGTATTGCGGCATCGTATAATCCGTCGTGCGCCGGCATGACGAACAACCAAGGAGCATCCATGCTGGATCCGAAACAGTGTGTTCTTTTCAGCGGCGGGGCCGCCGGAACCGAGCAGTTTTTCGGCGCGCAGGCCGAGGCTTGGGGCATTGAAGAAGTGAACTACAGCTTTGATGGGCACCAGATCGAACGGAAGCGCGGCGTGCGCGTCCTCACTTCCGAAGAATTGGCCCTGAAAGATGTGAGCCTGACCTATGTTTCCCGCCTTATGGGCCGGGAATTCACGAAGGCTCCCCTGTTCCGTAAGGTCCTGCAGTCCATTTGCTGGCAGGTCAGCAGCGGTCAGGAAGTCGTGGTCGTGGGCAACATCCAGCCGGATCAGACCGTCAAGGGCGGTACCGGCTGGGGTGCCGAGTTCGCCAAGATCTGCAACAAGCCCCTTCTCGTGTTCGATCAGGAACAGGACGGCTGGTATCGCTGGCTGAACGACGCTTGGGTCAAGGTGGAAGAGCCCGTCATTGAGCATACGCACTTCACCGCCACGGGAACCCGGTTCATGGAAGCCAACGGGCGCAAAGCCATTTCGGATCTGTTTGCTCGTTCGTTCAACCGCTAGTCGCGGACGTTTTTGCCGTATTGTGGACAGCCATCCTGTTTTGCAGGATGGCTGTCTTTGTGAAGGTGGAGTATGCCGTTGTTTGCCGTTCCGTCCGTAAAGAGCAATTCGCTCGGGTTGTTGGCGGGTCTTTGCGCCTTTCTCATCTGGGGTTTTCTGGTCGTTTTCTGGCATATGCTGGATGCCGTGGCTCCGTTCGAAATCCTGTGCTACCGCATCATTTTTTCGTTTGTGAGCTTGCTTCCGGTCGTTATGCTGACAAGGCGCTGGGCGGAGGTCGTCAGCGCTTTTCGCAACCGCCGCGTGGCGCTGACCATGTTCGCCAGTTCCTGTGTGGTGGGGTTGAACTGGTTCCTGTACATATGGGCCATCAGTACCGGACAGATCCTTGAAACGAGCCTCGGATACTACACCAATCCGCTTATGAATGTGCTGTTCGGTTTCCTTTTCTTGCGGGAACGGCCGTCACGCCTTCAGGGGATAGCCATTTTGTTGGCCTGTATCGGTGTCCTGCTGAGTTTCTTGGGCCACAATCAGTTTCCGTGGCTGGCCCTGTCGCTGGCCTTCACTTTTGCGCTGTACGGTTTTATCCGAAAAACGGTTTCCGTCGAAGCGCTTCCCGGCTTGTTCATTGAGACGATAGTTTTGATACCCTTTTCGCTCGGCTGGATCCTGTGGCTCTATTGGAATGGGGAGGGCTTCCTTTGCAGCCCGACGGTTCGGGAAGGCTTTTTGTTGTTTCTTGCCGGCCCGGTCACATCCCTGCCACTGGTCATGTTCGCCTATGCCGCCCGGCATATGCGCCTGATGACGCTTGGCCTGCTGCAATACATTTCCCCGACCTGCACGTTCTTCCTCGGCATATTCATGTTTGGGGAAACCTTGAACCCGGCTACGCTGGTGACGTTCATTTTTATCTGGTTGGCCTTGCTGCTGTATACGGTGGAAAGCTGGCGGCAGACGCGGCATTTGCCGCACTGAGGGAACGGAAAAAGGCGGGACGCCCCCCCTTTCTTTTTTGTACCGTTGAACGCATGGGCATATGGACCGAAATGGTCCGGCTCAGTTGGGCGTCATGCAGGAAAAACTCCCAGTGCGGGAAGTTCCATGCTTACGTGTACCTATGAAAAATCCTCGGCTTGCCGAGGACTTTTGGGGGAAGGGGAGAACGGATATGAAAAAGCCCCGACAGGCGGGGCAATAGGGCGGTGGTGTGCTTCATGGTGGTTCTTTGGGCTTGGGGAGGCATTGTACGGGAGTGGCTTAGTGGGTCCGCTTGAGCTCATAGCCGAACTGTTCGGCTATATGCTCAAGCGGCTGGATATTACCAGTGACCCGCATGATGTCGACGAGGGTTTCCGCGCCGAGTTTCGCGCCGTCGTCGAAGGGATTCACTTCACGCAGCAGGGTGGAATACGGTTTGCCCACGGCGGCGGCAATGTTTTTGGCACCAAGACCGCTTTCTAAAACAAGATCATGAACGGCAGAAATAAGATTGGCAGACATAAGGGTTCTCCTTTGGTTGCGTATTCAAACAGCACCACCTGTTCTTAGCTATACCTGATTCTCATCGGAAGACAAGGCCATTAGATTCTTTTTTTAGTACGTTTCGTGACTTTTTTCTCCTGTAGAAAGAGAATAAGTATTGCTAGATTGGTTATCTTACTAGAATCACTGTTTAAATAAAAAAAGCCCATTGAAAAGAGTTTTTGACGATTGCCAAAAAAAATTCAAAGGGCTGAAAAGAAGTTTTTTCAGATGGTTTCGTTTTGTGAATTATAGTGCGTCTTGAGCGGTCAGGGCATACAGGTACCGCTGGGTGCGGGACGCCGTATACGTATATTGCCCGGCAATACGCCAGTTCTGTGCGGCCTGTTCCCAATCTGGAGACTCTTGGAGGCGTTCGCGCAAAAGCAGTACGACCACGCCATTGGGATTCAGGTTGCCTTTGACGAGTTCCAGAACGCCGGGCCACGGCATAAACGCCCGGCTGACGATGAGATCCGCTGTCCGTGCGGGCGGTCCGGCCATAAACGCTTCGGCGCGGCCCCGGAAGACATGGGTTCCGGGCAAGGGATATTTGGCGAGGACCGTGGACAGGAACAGGGCTCGTTTTTCTCGGGCTTCGACCATCCAGTAATCGCCTTCTTGCCAGATCATACGCAGAGGAAGTCCGGGAAGCCCGGCTCCCGAGCCCAGATCCCAGCAACAAGGTGCTGCGCTGTATTCCACGTCTTCGCGCAGAAAACGCCCGAGATGCAGGCTGTCGACGACCAGCGTAAAAAAGGTGTCCTCAGCCGCCCGGGTGCCGACAAGGTTCATGACCCTGTTCCACTGTATGAGCAGTCCGAGATATCCGGCGAGCGGGGGCAAGGTTTCTTCGGTAAGCTCGAAACCTGCGCGCTTGGCCCAGTCCTGAAGATCATACGGGGATACGGATGATGAACGCATGACGACTCCTTGATGCTGTAGAGAAATGAGAGGCGGTTATACCCGCAAGGCGCGCGTTCGTACAGCGTCTCAGGTACGTTTCCGGATTGCGCGCTTTGATCCAATGAGAAGAATCAGCTTTTGCAGCGCCGTTTTTTATCCGCTTTGGCTTTTTGCCGCTTGAGCCGCTTTTTTTGTTTTTTCAGATGCCACCTGCGTTTTTCTTCAGGGGACATAGGGGCTATGGGGAGAAAGAACATCGGATAGAGGACGGCCAATACGAAGGACAGAGGAAAAAGCGTTCCGAAGATGTCGCGGGGGACATCGCCTTTGGAGTGCGACCACAGAAAGAAGCTGACGATTCCGAGCACAGTCAGCAGCACGCGGTCCCAGAAAGGCGAAGAGGTGAAAAGGAGCCTTGTCGTGGGAGGCGGCTGCCCGGAGGAGGAAGCCTCCATACCCGGCTGGCTGTCGGAAGGGGGGGCTTCCGGAAAATGTTTGTCCGTAACGTTTGTAAACCTGACTATGACAAGAAGCAGGAACATGACGATGAAGAATGTGGGAATGAGTTTCGCCGGGTGTCCGCCAGTGACACTATAGGCGATCACCCATTCGGAGGCACATACGCAAAGCCCCCCTAGGATCAGGCCGGATATCGACCAGTGAGGAGTGGGATCTTTATCGGGTGGGGATGGCTTTCTACCCATGCGCGGCTCCTTGGCGCGGACTCTTCGTAACACGGCATTCTCCGGCGTCGGTTCGGAAGAAGCTCGATCCCGCAGTCCGGCCGGAAGGGTGCCTCCTTGGGCATGTTGGAACGGATTGGCTTGAACCAGTGCATATCCCTTTTGCTTTGGCCGCCGGAGGGGCTGGGGGAACTATCCGCCCAAGGGCAAGGGCGGGGCCCTCGCTCCTGGAGGCCCTGCCCGTTTATTTTCCCGCCTCCTTCCTGAGATTGTCCACCTGGCGGCAGATGCCCATGAGCATATCCATCTCGTGCCGCCTCAGGCCGGACTTGCCGAGGAAACGGCGCAGGGGCATCAGGAAGTAGTCGGGATTGTCGCTTTTGAGATAGTCGATGGCGAGGAGCGTTTCTTTGAGCCGGGCGTAGAGCAGGGCCTGTTCCTCGTGCGTGATGCGGCGCGACTGCTG